>Ga0209577_10005108_pt1 | contig 12270 bp, 14 predicted proteins | sample GraSoiAngelo_109_FD_185874 | JGI IMG/M metagenome (GOLD analysis project Ga0209577, IMG submission 185874) | Grasslands soil microbial communities from the Angelo Coastal Reserve, California, USA - 14_0903_12_20cm (SPAdes) (version 2) | ecosystem: Environmental > Terrestrial > Soil > Grasslands... | reverse complement strand
CAAGGGGTCGATCACTGTCGACGGCTGCAGCCTGACCGTGGTCGACGTGTTCGACGACGGGTTCTCGGTCGCCATCATCCCCCACACTGCCGAGGTCACGACCCTGGGCCGGAAGGGCCGCGGCGACCGGGTCAACCTCGAGGTCGACCTGGTCGCCAAGTATGTAGAGCGACTCCTACTAAGGGAGAATTGAGTCATGCCGTTCGCAGACATCGAGGATGCCATCGCCGCCATCGGGGGAGGCGAGATGGTGATCGTGGTGGATGACGCAGACCGCGAGAACGAGGGCGACCTCATCATGGCGGCTGAGTACGCCACCGCCGACAAGATCGCGTTCTTCCTCAACCACACGTCGGGCGTGATCTGCGTCCCGCTCACCGGCGATCGCCTCGATGCCCTCGACCTCCCGCCGATGGTCTCGGAGAACACCGAGAGCCAGCGAACGGCCTTCACCGTCTCGGTCGATTATCGCCACGGCACGACCACCGGGATCTCGGCCGGCGACCGGGCCGCCACCATCGCCGCCCTCATCGATCCCGCCACCCGCCCTGGCGACCTGGCGCGGCCCGGCCACACCTTCCCGCTTCGGTACCGCGAGGGCGGTGTCCTCAAGCGGGGCGGCCACACCGAGGCGAGCGTCGATCTGGCTCGCATGGCCGGCCTGTACCCGGCGGGCGTGCTGTGCGAGATCGTCAGCGAGGACAAAACCGGCATGGCCCGGCTGCCGGAGCTGGAGCGCTTCGCCAAGAAGCACGGTCTGCTCCTCATCTCCATCGCCGACCTCATCCGGTACCGCCGCCAGCGGGAGAAGCTGGTCAAGCGGATCGGTGAAGCGCGGATCCCCACTGCCTGGGGCGACTTCACCTGCTACGCCTACGAGTCCCTGCTCGACGGCGACACCCACCTGGCGTTGGTCAAGGGTGCCGTGCAGGGCGAAGACAACGTGCTCGTGCGCGTGCACAGCGAGTGCCTCACGGGCGACGTCTTCGGCTCCCTGCGCTGCGACTGCGGCCCGCAGCTGGAGGCCGCCCTGCGCCAGGTCGACGCCGCCGGCCTCGGTGTCGTCGTGTACCTCCGGGGCCATGAAGGCCGCGGCATCGGCATCGGCCACAAGCTGCGGGCCTACAGCCTCCAGGAGAAGGGCCTCGACACCATCGACGCCAACCTCGAGCTGGGCCTCCCGGTCGACAGCAGGGAGTACGGCATCGGCGCCCACGTCCTCGTCGACCTGGGCATCACAACCATGCGGCTCCTCACCAACAACCCCGCCAAGTACGGTGGTCTCGAGGGCTTCGGTCTGGAGATCGTCGAGCGGGTGCCCCTCCAATCCGTGCCCAACCCCGAGAACATCGCCTACCTGCGCACGAAGAAGACGCGGATGGGACACCTGCTGGAAGGGCTCGATGACTGACTACCAGGGCCAACTGCGGGGCGACGGGCTTCGCGTTGCCATCGCCGCCAGTCGCTTCAACGACTTCATCACCGAGCGTCTCCTGGCCGGCGCACTCGACGGCCTGCTGCGGCACGGCGTCGACGAGGCGTCCGTAACCGTCGCCTGGGCACCTGGCGCTTTCGAGCTGCCGTTGGTCGCCCAACGCCTCGCCACGTCGGGCGAGTACGACGCCGTCATCTGTCTCGGCGCCGTGATCCGGGGCGCCACCGGGCACTACGAGCACGTGGCCGGCCAGTGCGCGGCGGGCATCGAGCGCGTCCAGCTCGACACCGGCGTGCCGGTGATCTTCGGCGTGCTGACGACCGAGAACGTGGAGCAGGCCATCGAGCGAGCGGGCACCAAGGCGGGCAACAAGGGCTTCGAGTCGGCGATGACAGCCATCGAGATGGCTGATCTCCTGCGCCAGCTGCCCAAGCGGTCGACGGAGTAGTCGTTGCTGAAGCTGGTCCTCCCGAAGGGGTCGCTCGAGCGCGCCACCCTCGAGCTGTTCGAGGCCGCCGACCTCGCGGTGTCACGTTCGTCGGGCGTCGACTACCGGGCGGGCATCGACGATCCCCGTATCGACGAGGTGCGCATCCTTCGTCCTCAGGAGATCCCGCGCTATGTCGCTGAGGGAACGTTCGATCTGGGAATCACCGGCCGAGACTGGATCGAGGAGACGTCGAGTGAAGTCGTCTCCCTCGGCCAGCTGCAGTACTCCAAGGCCACGTCCCGGCCGATCCAGGTCGTGTTGGCGGTCCCGGACGCCTCGCCGTTCCAGGGGGTGCAAGACCTCCCGGCGGGCGTACGCGTCTCGACGGAATACCCGGACCTGACTCGCCGCTTCTTCGAGAAGAGCGGTGTCGACGCCCGCATCGAGCTCTCCTACGGAGCCACCGAGGCCAAGGTTCCCGACATCGTCGACGTGATCGTCGAGATCACCGAGACAGGCTCGGCGCTACGGGCAGCCGGCCTGCGCATCATCGAGACGATCCTCGTGTCGTTCACCGAGCTCATCGCCAATCCGGTGGCGTACGAGGACGCGGTCAAGCGCCACGCCATGGCCCAACTCCAAACCCTGCTCGAAGGGGCGCTGGAGGCAAGGGGGCGTGTGCTGGTGAAGCTCAACGTCGGTGAGGGCGACCTCGACAAGGTCATCGAGATCCTGCCGGCGATGAAGTCGCCCACTGTCTCGAAGCTGTTCCGGGAGTCGGCCTACGCCGTCGAAGCCGTCGTCAGGAAGTCCGACATCAACACCCTCATCCCCGCCCTCAAGGACCACGGCGCCACCGACATCATCGAGCTGCCGATCACCAAGATCGTGCATTAGTCATGAACGGCAATGTCGCCGAGTTCGACGAGGCCAAGGGATACGGCACCGTGCGCACGGACGACGGGCGCGACCTCTTCTTCCATTGCACTCGGATCGCCGATGGGAGCCGCACCATCCCGGTTGGGGTGAATGTGGAGTTCGAGGTCGTCCCCGGGCACAACGGCCGCTGGGAGGCCATCGACATCTGCCCCTCCTGACCCGTACCCTCGACCGCCGTGGGGGATCCGCTGAGAGAAGACGCCTTCGACGTCGCCTATGACGTCTTGGGTGACGTCGGCGAGGCGGAGGATTGCGCAAACGTGGTCATGGCGCGGGCCGGGCGTCGTTGGGGAACGGTCGAAGACGACCCGGATCGGGAAGCGTGGGTCGTGAGCGAAGCGGCGACTGTTGCGATGGCGAAGATTCGCAAGTCCGGCCGCCAGCTCGTCGCGTTGGGCACCGCGGCCACAGTTCTCTTCGTGCTCGCAGCCGCGGTCGCCGTCGCCCGCAACGGCGGCACCACAGGCGCGGTGCAGACGGCCGCGGCCTCGCCCACCGTGGCCGGTGCCGAGCAGCCGACGACGACCGAAGCATCGACATCGACGACCGTCGTGCTCGTCCAGCCACCGCTGGGGACGCTGCCCGCGCCTGCGAACACGCCCATGACCACTGCGACCGTGCGGCGTGTGTCGCCGACCACAACCGTGGTCGCCCCAGCGAGGCCGAAAGCGCCCGCCGAGGCGAACGCCACGCTGGCGCAGGTGTGGCCGCCCAACGGCGATCCGGCGCGGTTGTACGTGTCGGCCCGGGGCCGGGACCCGGCCAGTTACGTCAGCCAGATGGCGATCGACTGGGGCGACGGGACGGCGGCGACCAACTTCGACTATCCGCTCGCGTCGTGTCAGACCGGCGTGCTCCAAGCCGCGAACGCCAACCATGCGTACGCGGCGCCCGGCACGTACACGTTGCAGCTGTTCGTTACGAGCGTGGCCTGCGACGGGACCGGTGCCCGGCTGGCCGCGGTGCAGACGACCGTGGCCTACCCTTCGTCGCCGCCGGCTGGCTGAGGCGGGACGCCGCCGGCGGACTTGATCTGTACGAACGCCAACCGGATCTGCGCCAAGGCGTCACGCAGAGCTTCCTCGTCGGGCCCGAGCCGGTCGCCCAAGCCTTCGACGAGCGAACCCAGGGCGTCGATGGCGAGCTGGGCGTCGACGAAGTTGGGCGGCTGCTGGTTGAGATGCAGGGCCGCCAGTTGGAACAGGCCGATGGCGTGGTTGGCAATGATCACCGACGCCGGCGTCTCCAGCAGCTGGCGCTGGACGTCCGCCAGCTCCGCTTCCAGCTCCTCCTCGGGCGGCTCCTGGTTGGCCTGATCGCCCTCGTCACCGACGGGCTGCTCGCCCGAAGGAGTCCAGATCGTGCCCACGGACTGCTACCCTAGGTGCAAACAAAAAAGAGGAAAGCGGGGTCTCGGCCCCCACCCGGCCACAGCACCGATGTGTGGCGTGCGTCCGGGTCGAATGACCGCCATGGCAGTCAAGCCGGCAGAGGGCGGACGTTGCTTTCCAACGTCCGCCTGTTTCGCGTTTGGAGGGATGCCGCATAGCCACACCGGCTGACAACGAGCTTCGGATCAACGATCGCATCAGGGCCCGCGAGGTGCGTCTGGTCGATCCTGACGGGCGCCAACTCGGCATCAAGGCCCTGCCCGAAGCACTCCACATCGCCCGCGAGGCCGACCTCGACCTGGTCGAGGTGGCCCCCATGGCCAATCCGCCGGTGTGCAAGATCCTTGACTACGGCAAGTGGAAGTACGAGGCGGCCCAGCGCGACAAGGAGTCGCGCCGCAAGGCCACCAACGTGCAGATCAAGGAGATGAAGTACCGCCCCAAGATCGGCGGCGGCGACTTCGACACCAAGACCCGCAAGGTCGCCCACTTCCTCGATCAAGGCCACAAGGTGAAGATCACGATCATGTTCAGGGGCAGGGAGATGGCCCACCCCGAGCTAGGCAAGCGGATCCTCGATCAGATCGCCGAGCAGCTGACACCCGGCGCCAAGGTCGAAGCGGCGCCCAAGCTCGACGGGCGCAACATGGTGATGGTCCTGGCGCCCGACAAGCGGAGCCGGTCGGCCAAGGGCGGGGGCGGGGAACAGCAATCACAGCAGCAGACGCAGGAAGAGCAGCCACAGGAGACCTGATATGCCGAAGATGAAGACGCACAGAGGCGCGGCAAAGCGCTTCAAGGTCACGGGCTCCGGCAAGATCATGCGCCGGAAGGCATTCCGGAACCACATCCTGGAGAAGAAGCCGTCCAAGCGCACCCGCCGTCTGGCGCGGGAGGCAGAGCTCACCGGCGGCGACCGCGATCAAGTCCGACGGCTGCTCGGGCTCTAGGCGCAGCAGGGCAAGGAGGGTCAACGATGGCAAGGGTCAAGCGCGCCGTCCACGGTCGTAAGCACCGCCGCGCCGTGCTCGAGCAGGCGCAGGGCTACTACGGCAACAAGAGCCGCTCGTTCAAGTCAGCGAACGAGCAGGTCATGCACTCGCTGCAGTACGCCTTTCGCGACCGGCGGGCGCGCAAGGGCGACTTCCGCCAGCTCTGGATCCAGCGCATCAACGCCGCCACGCGGCAGCACGGCATGAGCTACAGCCGGTTCATCAACGGGCTGCGCCAGGCGGGAGTCGATGTCGATCGCAAGATCCTGGCTGATCTGGCGGTGCGCGACGACGCCGCCTTCGCCGCTCTGGTCAAGGTGGCCGAAGGGGCCCAGCAAGCATCCTGAGCCTCCGGCTCATGAACCATCTCGGCCCGACCAGCGCGTCGGTCAAGCGCCTGCGCCGCCTGCTCGAACGCAGGGCGGCACGCGAGGAAGAGCAGGCCTTCGTCGTGGAAGGCCCCAAGCTGCTCGCCGAGGCCATGCGCAGCGGTGCGGACATCCTGGACGTGTTCGTCCCGGCCGGTGTCGAGGACAGCGCCGTCCAGCGCGCGGTCGCCGGCGGGGCGCGCCTTCACGTCCTGGCGTCGGGCGTGCTCGAGCGCGTCTCGGACACGGTGACACCTCAACCTGTCGCTGCAGTCGTGCGTCGCACGAACGTCGATCTCGATGCTCTGGAGAGCCGCCAGTTCTTCGTCGTGTGCGTCGACGTGCGCGATCCTGGCAATCTCGGCACGGTGCTTCGGATCGCAGAAGGTTCAGGAGCAGGCGGAGTAATCTGCTGCGAAGGTTCTGTTGACGCGTACAGCCCGAAGACGGTGCGGGCTTCGGCGGGATCGCTGTTCCACGTGCCGGTCGTGGCCGGAGGGGAGCCGCTGGAAGTGCTGGATCGGATGGGGCGCTGGGGTGTGCACCGCTTGGGCACGGACGCCCATCGAGGGGTGCCGTACGACAGCGTCGACCTCACCGCGCCGACGGCTCTCGTGCTCGGCAACGAGGCCCATGGCCTACCCGGCAACCTGGTCGCCGAGCTGGATGGCACCGTCACCATTCCGATGGTCGGACGCACCGAGTCCCTCAACGTCGGCATGGCAGCCGCGGTGCTCTGCTTCGAGCGAGCGAGACAGTGCCGCGCCCAGACGCCATGATGGGGCGGCGGTAGCCGATGATCGACGTCGATCAGCTCGCTGACGCCGTGCTCTGCGTCGACGCCGACCGGCGGGTGGTGGCAGCCAATCAGGCGGCCACGGAGCTGACGGGCTACACGCGCGAGGAGCTCGAAGGCAACCGGCTCGAGGATCTCCTCGACCCGCGTGGACGGGACGGCAAGCCGCTCCTCTCGGACGGCTGGCACCCCTCGACGCGCCTCCGGTCGGTCGCTCGCATCCCCGAGCAGGAGGTCCGAATACGGCGGGCCAACGATGGGCACCTGCGGGCCACGGTCACCGGCCGCTACCAGCGGGATACCGACGGGCACCTCACGGGCGCCGTCCTGACCCTGCGCGACTTCGGTCGCCGCGCCCATCTGGCCGCGAGCGGCATCGAGGTGGTGTCCACCGTCAGCCACGAGCTGCGCTCGCCGCTCACGTCGGTGAAGGGGTACACGAGCCTCCTGCTCAACCGCTGGGACCGCCTGCAAGAGGCCCAGAAGCGGATGATGCTCGAGCAGGTGCACCACGACGCCGATCGCGTCACCCGGCTGGTCACCGAGCTGCTCGACATCAGCCGGCTGGAGACCGGCCGTCTCGTGCTGCGGCGTCAGATGATCGCCTTGGCCGAGGTGACCAACGACGTCGTCAGCCACGTGCGCCTCGAGTACCCCGAGCTCGAGGTCGAGCCGTCGTTCCCCGCCGATTTCCCCGACATCTACGCCGACCCGGACAAGGTGGAGCAGGTGCTCACCAACCTGGTCGAGAATGCGGCCAAGTACGCCGACCCGAAGGGGATCCGCATCAGCGGCGAACGTTGCACGTCGCCCGAAGAGCCCGACATGGTCGCCGTGTCGGTGAGCGACAAAGGTGAAGGGATCCCGAGCTCGGACTTGCCCCGCATCTTCACCAAGTTCTTCCGCCGGGCCGAGACTCGTCCGACGGGCTCGGGCCTCGGCCTCTGGATCAGCCGGGGCCTGGTCGAGGCGCACGGCGGCAAGCTGTCGGCGACGTCGGCGCCCGGCGAGGGCTCCACGTTCCGGTTCACGCTGCCCTCCAAGTCCTTCGAGGAGCTCGTCGGCGCGTGACTCTCGAAGAACTGAAGGACAAGCTGAAGCATCAGCACCCGGCGAAGATTTCGCGCGACGCGCCCGATGCTCTGGAGCAGCTGCGGCGCCACGAGCAAGAGCTGTTCGGGAAGAAGGGTTTCTTCACCCTGCTCAACCGAGCGCTGGGCGAGCTGCCAGTGGAGGAGCGGCGTGAGGCCGGGGCGCTGATCAACGAAGAGCGGGCACGCAACGAGCGCGAGATCGCCGACATCCGCCAAGGCCTCGAGGCTCGCGAGCGGCGACGGCGCCTCGAGGCCGAACGTCTCGACCTCACCGAGGTCATTGCCGAACCCGGCCGGGGCCACCTGCACCTCACGACCCAGACCCGTGACGAGCTCGAGGACGTGTTCATCGGGATGGGGTACCAGATCGCGGAGGGGCCGGAAGCCGAGGACGACTGGCACAACTTCGAGGCCCTGAACATGCCGCCCGCCCATCCTGCCCGCAGCATGTGGGACACCTTCTACCTCGAGTTGGGCGAGCCTGAGAGCGTCGTCCTGCGGACGCACACCTCGCCCGTGCAGATGCGGGTGATGGAATCCCAGGGCCCGCCGATCTATGCGGTGATGCCGGGGCGGGTGTATCGGTACGAGACGCCCGATCCGCGTCACCTGGCGGTGTTCCACCAGATCGAGGGTCTGGTCGTCGACAAGGGCATCACGTTCGGGGACCTGGCCGGCACCATCGAGACGTTCACCAACGCCTACTTCGGTTCCGGGACCCACTCGCGCCTGCGACCGTCGTACTTCCCGTTCACCGAGCCTTCGGCTGAGTTCGAGGTCACGTGCATCTTCTGTCACGGCGCGGGCTGCCGCGTCTGCTCGCAGACGGGCTGGATCGAGCTCGGCGGTTGCGGGATGGTGCATCCCAACGTCCTGCGCAACGGTGGCATCGACCCCGAGCAGTGGAGCGGCTTCGCGTTCGGGTTCGGGATCGACCGCCTGGCCCAGATCCGTCACCAGGTCGACGACGAGCGCGACCTCCTCGTCAACGACATCCGCTTCCTGGAACAGTTCTGACCGAATGAGGGTCCCCCTTTCCTGGCTGAAGGACTTCGCGCCCATCGAGGCGGACACCCCGACACTGGTCGACACCCTCAACGAGCTCGGCCTCGTGGTGGACGGCGTCGCCGAGATCGAGGCGGTGGACGAGAGCGTCGTCGTGGCACGCGTGCTGGCGACTCGGGCCCATCCGGGCGCCGACAAGGTGCAGCTGGTCGACGTGGACGCCGGGGGCGAGCAGCTCCAGATCGTGTGTGGTGCTTTCAACTTCGGAACCGGCGACCTCGTCTCCCTGGCGCGCCTGGGCACGGTTCTTCCGAACGGCGCACAGATCGACCGGCGCCAGGTGCGGGGGGAGTGGTCGGAGGGCATGCTGTGCTCGGCAGCCGAGCTCGGGCTCTCCGACGACCACAACGGCATCCTCGTGCTGGCCGTCGACACCGAACCGGGCGTGCCGTTGCGCAAGGCGTTGGCCATGGAGCCCGACGTCGTCTTCGAGCTCGACGTCACCCCCAACCGGCCCGACGCCATGTCGGTCGCGGGCGTGGCGCGCGATTTGGCAGCCACGCTCGGCATTCCGTTCTCGCTACCCGACATGTCACCGGTGCCGTCGGACGAGAGCCCGGCGTCCGTGGCGGTGAAGTCCAAGGACCTGTGCCCGCGCTTCACGGCCATCGTCCTCGACGTCGTCTCGGTCGGTCCGTCCCCCGCATGGCTGGCCCGGCGGCTCACGCTGGCCGGTATGCGTCCGATCAACAACGTGGTCGACGTGTCCAACTACGTCATGCTCGAGCTGGGCCAGCCCAACCATCCGTACGACCTGACCCGGCTTCCGGGCAACGGGCTCCTCGTGCGCCGAGGGAAGAAGAGCGAGACCGTCACGACGTTGGACGAGGTCGAGCGACCGGTCGGCCCGGACGACTGCCTGATCTGCGATGCCGAGGGGACCCCTGTCGGCATCGGCGGCGTGATGGGCGGGGCCAGCTCGGAGATCGCAGACGGCACGACGTCCGTCCTTCTCGAGACCGCCTACTTCGACCCAATGGCCATCGCTCGCACCGCTCGTCGGCTGGGCCTGCGCACCGAAGCGTCCGCTCGCTTCGAGCGGGGCGTCGACTACAACGGGCTCGATCGCGCTGTGGCCCGATCGCTGGCGCTCCTCGCCGAGGTGGCCGGCGCCCGCCCTGTCGGGGGGCTGGTCGACGTGCGAGGGAGGCTCCCGAAGTCGGCCCGCCCGGTGGTGCGTACCCGCCGCGTCAATGAGATTCTCGGCACGGCGCTCACCGGTGACGACGTTCGGCGCTACCTCGAGCCGATCGGCTTCGAGTGCGCGCCCGCCCGCGGCGGCTGGCGCGTGACGGTCCCGTCGTGGCGCCCCGACAGCGAGCTCGAGATCGACGTGATCGAAGAGGTCGCCCGGCACCACGGGTACTCGAACATTCCCCGCACCGTTCCCCTCAGCCCCGAGGTCGGTCGTCTCACCCCGTACCAGCACGATCGGCGCCGCGTGCGCGAGGTCCTTGCCGGCGCCGCGCTGTCCGAGGCGTGGACGACGGCATTCATCGGCCCGTCTGATCTGGAGAAGGCGGGGCTGCCGTCGGACGCCGTCCAGGTGACCAATCCCCTCGACCAGGCCGAGCCCCTGCTGCGACCGTCGCTGTTGCCGGGGATGCTGCGGGCGGTTGCCACCAACGCTCGTCACCAGAACCTGGACGTGCGACTGTTCGAGGTGGGGCGCGTGTTCGCCCCGCCGTCGGGTGGCGATGTGCTCCCGACCGAGCGCGAGCTCGTTGCCGTGGCGCTGGCCGGCGCCGACGCCACCGAAGCCACGCACGTGTGGAACGTGCTGTGTGGCGCCCTGGCCCTCGAACAGGTGACCGTCGACGCCGGGGAACGGCCGGGACTGCATCCCACCCGGGCGGCGCGCCTCCTCGCCGCCAACGAAGAGATCGGCGAGCTGGGCGAGGTCGACCCCGCGGTGCTGGCTGCCTACGAGATCGACGGGCGGGTTGGCTGGTTCGCCGTCGACCTGCAACGGCTGCTGGCGGCGCCGCGGCGACCGGCCGTCTTCCATCCGATCAGTCGGTTCCCGGCCTCCGACATCGACCTGGCGTTCGTTGTCGACGACTCGACGCCGGCCGCCCAGGTCGAGCAGCGTCTCCGTGAGGTCGGCGGTGACCTGCTCGTCGACGTGCGCCTCTTCGACGTGTTCCGCGGTTCTCAACTGGGAGAGGCCAGGCGGAGCCTGGCCTACCGGCTGCGGTTCAATGCCCTCGATCACACCCTCACCGACGAAGAGGTCGGCGAGATCCGCCAGCGCTGCATCGACGCCGTCCAGTCCTCGCTGCCGGCCACGCTGCGGGGGTAGTGCGTGGGTTTCTGAGGATGGGGTGGCGGGCCCCTGTTCTCCTGTTCCCAGCTGTCGTCGCGCTCGTGTTGACGGTGACGACGAGTTCCACCTTGCCGGCGCGGTTCGACGTGACGCCGATCGCCAAGGCCGACGTCGATCGCCGCCTGGAGGCGGCGACCGTGTCCCTGGTCAGCCTCGGCTGCGACCTGAGCCTCGACAGCGGTACGGGTGTAGCCGTCGCAGAGGACCGAGTCGCCACCAACCGGCACGTGACCGAGCGCTTCCGGTCGCTGCATCTGGTCTACGACGGCACCCCGCCGCGGATGCTGACGCCCGGACTCATCGGCGTCGACCATTCGAACGACCTGGCCGTCCTGCACCCCGGCCGCCTGGGCCTGACGCCGCTGGCGCTGGCGAGGGATGACCCGCGCCCGGGCGAGCCCGTGTGGGTCTCCGGCTATGCGCACGAGCGCGGTCCCGACTCGCTGCCCGACGGCCTCGTCGTCGCTCCCGCCCACGTGGTCGACTACGTATCCGGTCGCGACATGGGTCAGCGGGCCCAGGTGATGCGCGTCGACATCGCGGTGCGTCCGGGGATGTCGGGCGGCGCCGTGCTCGACCAGACCGGGCGGCTGGCGGGCCTGGTCTTCGCCGAGCAGGGCGCGACGAACAACGGCCTCGTGCTCCCTCTGTCAGTCGTGAAGCCCGCTCTTCGGGGGCTGTTGCCGCCGCCGGCGCGTTGTTAGGAGTGGGTGCGGCGGGCGCCGCCCCCGGTGCCGAAGGCCTGGTCTGTCTGGCCGACAAGGCCTCGCAACAGGCCCGTGAGCTCGAGCGGCAGGACGAACTTGGTCGACGGGTAGCTGCCCATCTCTTTGAGGGCGTCGAGGTACTGCAGGCCCATGGTGCGGGCGTCGAGGGTCTGGGCCGCCTCGTTGATGTTGGTGAGGGCGTTGGCGAAGCCCTCGGCCTTCAGTACCGCTGCGCGACGGTCGCCTTCAGCGTTGAGAATGGCCGCCTGTTTGTTGCCCTCGGCAGTCAGGATGTTGGCCTGCTTGTCGCCCTCGGCACGGGTGATGGCGGCCTGCCTGTCGCCCTCGGCTTCGGTGACGAGCGCGCGACGCGTGCGCTCGGCCGACATCTGGCGGGTCATGGCCTCCTGCACGGCGGGCGGCGGGATGATCTCCCGGATCTCGACATTGGTCACCTTCACGCCCCACCGCTCGGTGATCTCGTCGAGCTTCGTGCGCAGGATCTCGTTGATCTCATCGCGCTTGGCGAGGACGTCGTCGAGCGTGATGTCGCCCACGACAGAGCGCAGGGTGGTGGCCGCGATGTTCTGGGCGGCCCCCGCGAAGTTGCCGACCTGCACCACGCTGGCGATGGGGTCGACCACCTTGAAGAAAGTGATGAAGTCGATGGAGATGGGAGCGTTGTCCTTGGTGATCGACGTCTGGTGGGGGATCTCCAGATAGAACT
>Ga0209577_10005107_pt1 | contig 12272 bp, 9 predicted proteins | sample GraSoiAngelo_109_FD_185874 | JGI IMG/M metagenome (GOLD analysis project Ga0209577, IMG submission 185874) | Grasslands soil microbial communities from the Angelo Coastal Reserve, California, USA - 14_0903_12_20cm (SPAdes) (version 2) | ecosystem: Environmental > Terrestrial > Soil > Grasslands ... | reverse complement strand
CCAACTTCGTGGAGACGGGACGAAGCCCGCATACCTCGCTAGGCTGATTTCGCTTGCGGCGCTGCTCGCGCTTCTTCGTGCCCTCCCTCACGGTTGGGCTTCTCACTCTGTTGGCGCACTTCAGGAACTTCCACCATCAATGGCTCGAATTTGGAAGCATTCACGAGGAGGCCGGAGCCTTCGGCGGTAGGTTTCACTCTGGACAGCAGCACGCGACTAATGCGGCGCGGCATCAGCAGCGGGGCGATGGTCGCGGCTGATTCGGCGAGTTGAACGATGTCGCCGCCACCCCGCCAATGTTCGCGCACGATGACGTCATCCGTTCGATCGATCAGGCGCAGCAACGTAAGCGAGATCAGAAACAGATCATCAATCTGGCCCACGAACGGAATCATGTCAGGAATGAAATCAAACGGAATGATGGCGTAGATGACCGCGGCCGCAAACAACGCGCGCTCAACTCGCGGGACGCGCGAGTCAACCATCAGACGCGCGCACAAGATGACCATGTTCGGCAGAAACATGAGCAGGTTTTTCATCCGGCTTTTTAGTTCACCCTTTGGCATCCCTTCGACTTCGCCCTCGCTTCATCTACGAATTTGACTCAACGAATCTTCTTTGCCGGCATTTTCCGCCCATTTTGATTCAGAATCAACTGGGTCACCTTTCCCGCTTCATCCCTGACGAAAGTAACCTGCGCTTCGACTACCTTGAGAAAGAACTCTGTCTCTGAGGTCGGAAACAACTCGAACTTGGGCTGGCCTGTCGCTTGAGCCATCAACTTACCATCTTCGCTGGTGAGGGTGATAATGAAATCTGGCGCTAACTCGTAAACGCCGGCGTAGGATTCGTAAATCTTCGGATCGATTTTGATTTCCTTCGGTTCACTACCGGTCAGCGCGCCGAGTTTGGCGGTCGCGTTCGTGTTTTTCGGATTCAGTTCCAGAGATTTTTTGTAGTTCGTAATTGCCAGTTCCTTATCGCCGTGCACTTTATAACCTTCACCCAGGCTGTCGTAGACATTAGACGATTGCGGATAAACTTCGACGTTGAGCTTGAAGATCTCGATCGCCTCGGCAACCTTCTTTGTTTGTAGCAACCGATAACCAAGAGTATTCAATTCCATTTCGCCAAAGTCATATTCGCCAGCAGTCGAACCGGCTTTCAGTTCACGATACTGCTTGACGGCGGCGGCGACGTCTTTCTGGAGGACAGTTTTCATCAGAGTTTCAGCAATCGATCGTTTCGGAGAATCGTAAGGTTGATCGTAAAGAATGCTCATCAGGCCCAAGGCGATCTTGTCCAGGTACTGACCGTGCTCGGCGTTGTCTAACAACACAATCAACCTCTTGTCATTGACCATGCGAACTATCGTGGTACTAAAACCATTGATGCCACCGTTGTGTTGAATAACCGGCACTGCGAGTTTAGTTGGTGGCGCGAGGGTGGCTTTCGTCATCACAAATCCATAGCCATAGTTGTTCAGGTTCGGCCTAAACATCACCTCTTTCGATTTCGCCGAGAGAATCTTTTCGCCGTATAAAGCCTGGTCCCAGAGATAAAGATCCTCGACGGTCGAATAAAGCGAGCCGGCCGCATAAGGAATGCTCATATCCAGATATGGCGCCGTTTCGTAACCGCGGGGAGTTTGCGTATAGCCGATCGCCCGTTTGCTAAGAATAGTTTCCCAGTGATCGTAGCCACTGTCCTTCATGCCGAGCGGATCGAAAATATTTTCCTTCAGAACCTGCTCGTAAGGTTTGCCCGTTACTTTCTCGATGATAGCTCCCAGAAGAAAGTAGCCGGAGTTGCTATATACAAACTTTGTCCCAGGCTCAAATTCTAAATCGCCGCTCGCATACTTCTTGATGAAATCATCGACGGCGAAAGGATTTCGGCTGACGTTCGAAAAGAATCCCGGCAGCGAGGTGTAACTCGGAACCCCGGAAGTGTGACTCAACAAATTATGAATTGTTACTTTTGCCCCGGTATCCTTGCGATAATCGGGCAAGTAGTCACTGAGTTTGCCGTCCAGTTTGATCTTGCCCTGCTCAACCAACTGCAGAATCAACGTCGCGGTGAATTGCTTGGTGATCGATCCCAGCCGAAACTTTGTGCCGGGCGTGTTTGGGATGCTCCATTCCATGTTGGCGAGTCCGAACCCTTTTTTGGAAATGACCTGGCCGTTGTCGGCTACCAGGACCGCCCCGTTGAACTGTCCGTACTTGTCATAGAGCGACATTAGCTGTTCTATTTTGGCAGCTTTGGCTTGCGCAAACGCCGCAGTCTGAAGCGCGACAAAGACGGAAATGCCAAGCGCAAAAGTCTTTAAATAAGTTCGCGATGCGATCTTCATTATTGATCTCCGATGCTTGGGGGTACCGGCTGGCCGGCTCCCCAACATAACGAAATTAACGAGGGCAAGCCCGACGGTTCTCAACTTAGATAGTCTAGTACGCGCGGCGGTTTCAACTTGTTCTCTGGTTGCCGCTCAGTTAGACTCCGCAAAAAACCAGAAGTTTCACAGTCTTCGATGTCAATTCTCGATCAAATTCGCCAGCGCGCTGCCACTAACCCGCAGCACATCGTTCTGCCCGAGGGCGAGGATCCACGCACCGTTGCTGCCGCCAGCGCCGCAACCCGCCAGAGACTCGCTCGCATAACGATCCTCGGTGACGAAGAGAAAGTTCGCGCGGCCGCGCGTCAGGCGGGCGCCGATCTCGGCGGCGTCGACTTAATCGATCATAAGCGCGCCGGCGATTTTGAAAAGATGGTCTCGCTGCTTTACGAAAGGCGACGCGCCCGGGGCATGATGATGGACGAAGCACGCAATGCTCTGCGCGACCCGCTCTACTATGGCAATCTGATGGTACGAGCTGGCCGCGCCGACGGATCCGTGGCCGGCGCCACAAACACAACGTCGCACACCGTGCGCGCCGCTCTGCATTGCATCGGCGTCCGTCCGGGATTCAAGCTTGTCTCCAGTTTTTTTCTGATGGCTCTGCGCGATCAAAGTCTGGGGTCTAATGGCGCGATGATCTTTGCCGATTGCGGCGTCGTGATCGAACCGAGCGCCGCCGAGCTGGCCGAGATCGCAATCGCATCGGCTGACTCGTGTCGCGCCTTGCTGGGCGCCGAACCGCGCGTGGCAATGCTTTCGTTCTCGACAAAAGGAAGCGCGAGTCATCGCCTGATCGACAAAGTTGTCGAAGCCACGCGTACTGTCCGCGCTCGCGCTCCGGAGATCGAGATCGACGGCGAGTTGCAAGCGGATGCAGCGCTGGTTCCCGCGATTGCCCAATCGAAAGCGCCGGGCTCGGGCGTCGGTGGCCGCGCCAATGTTCTGATCTTTCCCGACCTACAATCAGGCAACATCGCCTACAAATTGACCGAACGTTTGGCGGGCGCGACGGCCATCGGTCCCATCCTGCAAGGTCTGGACAAACCGGCAAATGATCTCTCTCGCGGTTGCAAAGCCGAAGACATTGTGGACGCGATCTCAATCACAGCGGTCCAGGCGCAGTCACGAAAGGCCACGCGCTAGCTACTTAACTTTAACTCGCGTCAGGCAACGGCACCGCATCACTTTGGGCATCAAAGGAGCCGTAGTTCCCAAATCAAACTCGTATTGAGGTAATTCGAGCTTGCGTCGTATCCTAATAAGACTCAGCCCGCTAGTTCTAATAGTTTTCGCGTCGGCTAACTCGCCTGCGCAAACTTCAAAACCGAAGCCGGCGCCGACGGTCGAACCGAAGTCCGAAGGGCAGGAATCCGTAAAAGACTTTACCGAAGAAGTTCGGCTTCCGGTTTTTGCCACAGACACTTTTGGGCATTTCGATCCTGCTCTCGAAGTCGACGACGTTCTGGTCCTCGAGGACGGAAAAGCTCAGCAAGTCAAAAGCGTGCGCCATATTCCCGCAAACGTTTTGTTGATTCTCGACACGGGTGGCGATTCTAACGGTCTCGGCGGACTGTCCAAGAAAACGAGTATTACCCGAGACGTTGCCCTCAGGCTGATCACACGCTTGCGGCCAGGCGATCGGGTTGCTGTACTTCAATCTTCGAATCAAGTCGAGCTATTGCAACCGTGGACCGCCGACATAGACCAGCTCACACGTGTTCTGAAAACGAAGCTGTTTGCCTCCAAACGCTCGCGAATTCTTGAATCGATGACCAAAGCGGCCCAATTACTTTATGATCAGCCTGAAGGCAGCCGTCATGTGGTCTTGATCACTGACGGAGTCGAAACCCCGGGTGGCAAAGTAAGCCTCGGCGACGCTATAAGATATTTGGGAGAGGCCCGCGCCACGATCCACATCCTTAGTTACACTACCTTCGTGCGACAGAAGGACGATAAGCAGCCGTCGAGCGTGACCGCCGGACAGCTCCCGACATCTTCGAATCCGATTACCGCCAACGATCCGACGCTGCCGCCGGGCACGACCCGCAGTCCCAGTTTCGGTGTGGGCATCAGGTTCGATCCGGCGATGCGAAAACTGCGGAAGGCTTACGAAGAAGAGACGAAGAAGAGCGAGAAGTGGCTCACGGACTTGGCCGAAGAAACCGGAGGAACGATCTTTCTACCCAAAGCCAGCTCTGAAATGATCGCGGAAAGCGAAGAGGTTGCCCGCCGGATCGGAGCTGAATACGTCGTCACCTATCGACCGAGTCGTCCGCTTGCTTCCGCTGAGCCTGGAGAATATAGAAAAGTGGAAGTTGCTTCGCGGCGTGTGGGCTTATATCTGCGAAGTCGGCGGGGCTATATCGTGCCCAGCGCTCAATAAGAGTGAAAATTACCGTTCAAACTTCAGCTTGCGACGTTCGATAAGCCTAAAGACTGAACTCCAGACGTTCAGCACCTGATGGCGCGTGCAACTGCGAATCAATTGCCCGAGCCAGGGGTTGCCACGCGGCCTCGTTCGGTTCCCTCATCACGGATCGTCGCCGCAGTTCGTCCCAATCCTCTTTCGGCACGCGATGAAATGCCTCTACGACTTTCGGATCGAATTGCCGGTTGACCCATTCATCCAGTTCTCGTGCGGCAGCTTCGTATGATCGACCCTCGCGATATACTCGATCGCTGGTGATGGCATCGAACGCATCTGCCACCGAGAAGATGCGCGCGCAGACATCGATCTCTTCAGCTTTCAAACCCAGCGGGTAACCCGATCCATCCCACTTTTCATGGTGTTGCGCAACGACGCGAGCGGCCCCTTCGAGAAACTTGATGCCACGAAGGATCTGTTGGCCGTGCCGCGGATGCTCGCGCATGCGCACCCATTCCTCATCCGTCAATTTCGCGGGTTTGCGCAGGATGGCATCCGGGACTCCGATCTTGCCAATGTCGTGAAGTAGCGAGCCAAACTCGAGGGCCTTCATCTCTGCTGCCCTCAGTCCGTATTCGCGGCCGAGTCGCAAACCAAAAGTCACCACGCGTTCTGAATGGCCATGCGTTTCCGCATCGCGGGTCTCGAGTGCGGCGGTCAATGCTTTCAAGGTCGAGCGATAAGCGTTCTCCAGTGAACCCAGCGCCTCGTCGAGTTCGGCTGTGCGTTGATCGACCAACTCTTCCAGATGATTTTCGTAACGGCGCTTGGCTGCTACCAACTCGTAGTGTTCGAGCGCGCGCGTTACGGCAGCTTCGGCCTGGCGCAGATCGAACGGCTTCATCAGATAATCAAAGGCGCCCAGCCGCAGCGTATTAATCGCGCTTTCAATCGTCTGCATCCCGCTGATCATGACGATGACGGTGTCAGGAGAGATAACTTTGACGTGCGGAATCATCTCCAGGCCGCTCATGCCGCTCATTGTGATATCGCTAATCACCAACTGGTAATCGCGCTCCTGAAGTTGCGCGAGCGCTTCCTCTGCCGAGGGCGCCTGGCTGCATTGATAAGTATCGCGCAGAAGATCGTTGAGCACACTGCGCACTTCAGCCTCGTCATCAACGATTAGAAGACGCGGTTTGGTATTATTCTCGGTCATGTTTGATCGGGGAATGCTTCTCTCAATTGATAAGACACAACCTAAAAACTGTGCTCGCGAGCGGAGGGTCGCCCTTGAAGGGTAGGCACCGGCAGTCTAAACCGGCTTGGCAATTGTATAACATTCAATTTGGGTTGGCAAACAATCTTTTCATAGCCGGGACGGGCTTTTTCTGAGGCTTTTATGAAGTTTTTTCGACAAGCAGAGGTCAGCCAAGAGCAATGCCAGCGAGGTTGACGAGGTGTGGCTGCTGCCACTAAGATGGCCTGACCGTCGCAACCGCACTGAGCCGGAGTGGCGAAATTGGTATACGCACCAGACTCAAAATCTGGCGAGGTTCACTCCTCATGAGAGTTCGAGTCTCTCCTCCGGCACCAACATTTTCAAGGGCTTAGCCGGTTGGGCGGATGCGTGGGCGTTCACCAGTGCCGCAGTGTCGCTTTAGTGGTCCCGCGTCGTATTACGTGGACGACCTATTGGATTTGTCTCGCTGCCTTGCACCTGCCTCATCAGCCATACGGAAACATTACGCTGTTCGCGAGCTTTCTCTCTCAGCCGCTCAGCTTCTTTGATGTTGCCTACGCTTAGTAATTGCTCGGCGATTTCCAGCGTCTTCGTGGATTCCTGAAGTGCTTCCAAAGCCTTCTGTTGAACCGTACCGCGATCTTCAGCTTCCATAACCAGGCAACTCCCGCATGAAAATCCAACACTTCGTCGGGCCTTACGAGTGAGCAGCAACATACATGCCGGTCTCCCGTTCAGTCGAATATTTTTATTAGCTGCGTGACTACTTCGCGCGCGTGAGTTCGGCTGTGCGCTCGCCGCCATCGGTCGCGCTTCTCTCCATCCGATCCGGTGAATTGAACTCTCGCGTAGACCTCCCCGTCTCGCTCGACAATTGAGTCTTTCCGTTCTCTTGACATGTAAACACATCCCTTCTCTAATGAAGGACGCATCTGAAGGACGCATCTACTTTTTCAGGCTGTCATTATGGAAAGAAAAAGCGCTGAATAATGAAAATGCCCGGAAAATGCAAATCGTGGTGCGGGGCAATGCTCTCAAAATCTGGCGAGGTTTACTCCTCATGAGAGTTCGAGTCTCTCCTCCGGCACCAACTTCGAACGCTAACAAGATGCCTAAGCTTAACCCGCCGTTGAAGTGGGCTGGCGGAAAGCGCTGGCTGGTCCCACACATTGAGCCGCTCTGGCGGAAATCCGAGGAGCGTCGTTACATCGAGCCCTTCTGCGGCGGGCTGGCTGTCGCGCTCGGACTGGAACCGGAGCGCGCCCTTTTGAATGACCTGAATCCGCATCTTATTAATTTCTACGAACAACTTGGGCGCGGACTTTCATTGAAGATCGAAGCCCGTTGCGACGCGAAACTTTTCTATGCTCATCGCGAGCGCTTCAATCAACTCATCAAAAGAGGCAGGGCGCAAAATGCGGAGGCGGCCCAACTCTTCTACTATCTGAATCGCACCTGCTTCAACGGTCTTTGCCGCTTCAATCAGCGTGGTGAATTCAACGTGCCGTTCGGGCGATACAAGACAGTTAATTACGCCGGCGACTTCCAGGTCTATCGATACCGATTTCGGCGATGGTCATTTACCGCCACAGACATTGAAAAGCTGGCGATCGAGCCTGATGATTTCATCTACGCGGACCCACCATACGACGTCGAGTTCACGGCCTACAGCGCCGGTGGCTTCTCATGGAACGATCAAGTTAGGACCGCCGAATTGCTGGCGCGGCATCGCGGACCAGTTGTGCTTTCAAACCAGGCGACAGATCGGATCGTAAAACTCTATCGACGACTGAAATTCAAGCTGAAGTTCTTACCAGCGCCGCGGCGAATCAGTTGCAATGGGAACCGCGAAGTTGCGCGCGAGGTGCTCGCGACCAGGAATTTGTAGTTAGAAACGTGAAAGGGCCGAAGCAATCTCATTTCTGAGACGCTTCGGCCCTCTGGTTTCAGTCTTCCCGCGACTACTCGTTAATTCTTGAGTCGATCGGCGCCGCGGGACTGCTCGGCGGCGCGTCTGGATCGCCAACGGCTTCTCCCGCTGGTGAAACACCATGCGTCTGGATCTCGTGCATGGTGTGTCGCGCCATCACGCTGTGCCGCCGGCCATAGGCAAAGTAAATCACCAGGCCGATGAGCAGCCAGATGATCAGCCGATACCAGTTCTCCGCCGGCAGCGAGAACATCAAGAGCAGGCAGGTGAGAATGCCCAGAATTGGGACCAAAGGAACTAAAGGCGCGCGGAAGGGACGCTTCGCGTCGGGATTAGTCCGGCGCATTACCAGAACTGCGCCGCAAACGATCACAAAGGCGAACAACGTCCCGATGCTCGTCATTTCAGCGAGTATACTCAGCGGTATAAACCCAGCCATTGAGGCGACAAACAGCCCGGTCAGAATCGTCGACTTCCACGGCGTGCGAAACTTCGGATGAACCGCGCCGAAGAAGCTGTTGGGCACCAGGCCATCGCGGCCCAGGGCCAACATCACGCGCGGTTGGCTCAACATCATCACGAGTAGCACCGAAGTAATTCCGGTCATGGCGCCGAAAGCTACGAGATACTGCATCCAGGTCAACCCCGCTCGCTTGAAGGCCTCCACGACGGGCGCGTTAATGTCTATCTTGTTATAAGGGACCATCCCTGTCAGCACCGCCGCGACGGCGATGTAGAGAATCGTGCAGATGATCAAAGACGCGATAATGCCGATAGGAACATCTTTGGCTGGAGCGCGGGCTTCTTCAGAGTGAACTGAAACTGAATCGAACCCGATGTAGGCGAAGAAGATAATCGCGGCGCCGGCGAACATGCCCAGCGGCTCTCCACCCGCCGCGCGGCCTCCCAGAATTGACTTTCCAAAGAAGCTAATGCCGGTGTATCCGTAGGGCGCAAACGGATGCCAGTTACTGGTGCCGTAAACGGTAGCGATTAAGTAGCCCCCGATGCCGATCACCATCAGCACAATTACGAGCTTGACGGCCACCATGACGGCGTTGAAGCTGGCGCTCTCTTTGATGCCCTTGACCAGAATAATGGTGAGAATGAACGTGATCAGAACTGCCGGCAGATCGAAATACGATCCGGTGGCAACGAATCCGGTGTGCGGACATCCACCGGCTGCGTCGACGTTAACGCAATAATTGATTGGCGCGGAGCGGAACACGGCAGGTATTTTGGCGGGAATCCATGAAAGGCCCTCGTGAAATATTGGAATGAATTCCTGAAAGTGCGCCGACCACCCGTGTGCGACCGTAGCCGAGCCGACGGCGTATTCCAGAATCAAGTCCCAGCCAATGATCCAAGCGAACAATTCACCCAGGGTGGCGTAGGCATACGTATACGCCGAGCCCGCGACCGGCACCATCGAAGCAAACTCCGCGTAGCAGAGCGCCGCAAAGACACACGCAATCCCCGCCAGCACAAACGAAAGCATCAGCGCCGGTCCGGTGCGGTCATGGGCCGCGACCCCGGTCAAGATGAAGATACCGGTGCCAATAATTGCGCCTACGCCTAAGGCCGTGAGTTGAACCGGACCGAGAATGCGGCGCAGGCGGTGGTCGCCCGCCTCCTCTGCGAGCAAGAGGCTGAGCGGTTTTGTTCTAAACAGTTGACTGGCCATTTAGTGAACCTCCGATGGAGTTCGACAAACTTCCGTTTGTCGTCATTTTGAAAACGAAAGCTATTCGGACGCAACGACAAACTGAAGTTTGTCGGAAATTAGTACTCGCCCATGTCCTTGGCGGCGGCTTCGGAAATGGAACCTTCTTCCGGCATCGGCACTCCCACTTTCCGCCAGATGAAATAGACAGGGATTCCGATGGCGACGATCGCCAGTCCGGGCCAGGTCTGCGCCGGTTGATAGACAAACAGGACGATAGTGATCACGGCCGCGCCAATGATGTAGAGCACCGGAATGATCGGATAACCGAAAGCCTTGTACGGCCGCTCGGCGTCAGGCCGCTTTTGTCTGAGCACAATGATTCCGAGAATCGTAAGAATATAAAAGATCAGCGCCGCCGAGATCACGTAGGTAAGCAAGTCGTTATAGAGTGACCCGAAGGTTCCATCCGGGTTGATCGTACGTGGCAGAACCAGCGCCGCCGCCCAAATTCCCTGTACGATCAATCCCCACGCCGGCACGTGCATATGATTCAACTGGCCTGACGATTTGAAGAACAGGCCGTCGCGGGCCATCGCGTAATACGCCCGCGCGCCCGAGAGAATCAATCCGTTGTTGCAGCCGAAGGTCGAGATCATGATCGCGACTGCCATGATTGCGGCGCCGCGTCCGGGAAAGATCACGTTCATAGTCGCCGAAGCGACGCGATCCGCGGGCACCGTCTTGATAGCCTCGATGGGCAGGGTCACAAGATAAGCAACGTTGGCGAGCAGATACAACGAGATCACCAGAATGGTTCCAAAAGCGAGCGAGAGCGGAATGTTTCGCTTCGGGTTTTTGACTTCACCGGCGGTGAACGTAATGTTGTTCCACGCGTCAGCCGAGAAAAGCGAATTGGTTTGCGCCACGCAAATGCCGACGAACAATCCAAAAGGAGCGGCCGCCGTCAGGCCACGGCCAACGTCTTGCAGTTTCCCTCCAACGTGCCAGAGATTGCCGAAGTTCAAATGAACCGCGTTCGCATTCCAACCCAGGAACACGCCCAACAGGATTAGCGCGATGAGACTTCCGGTTTTCGTTATCGTGAAAACATTCTGTACCAGCTTGCCCAGTTTCAATCCACGCGTGTTCATGAAGGTGAGCAGAATAATCATCAGCACGCCGACGAGCTGGGCCGTGGAAAGCGAAATCGCGTAACCCGAGGTGATTCGAATCGGCGCGACGAGGTAGTTGTCTATCGAGATTCTTGGCCAGAGCACGCCCAGGAACTTGGCAAACCCAACACTCACCGCGGCGACGGTGCCCGTCTGGATCACCAGAAAAAGCGTCCAGCCGTAAAGAAATCCCCAGAGCGGCGAGAAAGCTTCGCGCAGATAAACATATTGGCCGCCGGCTTTCGGCATCATGGCCGCGAGTTCGCCATAGCTCAGCGCAGCCATCACGGTCAACAATCCGGTAACCAACCAGACGACGAGTAACCAGCCCGGCGCTCCGACTTCGCGCGCGATATCCGCCGAGACAATAAAAATGCCGGAGCCAATCATCGATCCGGCGACAATCATCGTCGAATCAAGCAAGCCCAGGCCGCGTACGAACCCTGTCGATTTTTCTTGAGCTCTGGCGGCAGCTTTAGCCATTCGTTCCTCCAGCACTTACGCCGATCTTCGGAACACAGCTTCGGTTTTCTCAGACTTCTTCAGGGAGGTATTTACGACGAGGCGCAATTATACTTAATTGAGCCCGTCTGTCGAGTATTTTCGGATGGAAGGTGGTTGGGGTCTATTAAGAATGAGAGTTAAGATAGGAATGTTCAGAGTTCAATGTTTAGGTTGCTGTCCACAAAACTCGCAAGTTGCTTCTACGATCCGGTCGCATCCACCACCCCAAGCGGGCTGCCCGCTTGGGGACCCCGGACCGCTCGCGGTTCTGACACCGACTGTGGCGAAACACAACTCAGTTCCGTGGGGAGCCGCGTGGCCTCATTATCTTCAGAAGACTTTAATCGAAACGATGTGTCGTCGTCTTAAATCGCTAACCATCATCATTGCCTTGAGTCTGACGCTGGCTGCTTGTAGTCAGGAGATGCAGACGCCGCGCACCGCTGTTACTTCTACGCCCGCCAGTCCTTCGCCGCCCTCGCCACCGGCCGCGAGTCCTGCGCCGCCGACCGAGGAAGCGGTTCCGATCACACTTCCGGTGCTGGATGCTCTGCTTGCCGACGAAGGATTCAGAGCGGATCTGAAATCGAAGTTGCAACTTACCGACGAGCAGATTAGCGCGCTAAGAAAACTTTCCGGCGACGAGGTTGCGAAGTTGCGTCGCTCAAATGCCGAGAATCAACCGGGTAGCGCTGAAACGGCCAGGCAGAGTGCAATTGAAGCGATACAGAAAGCTGTGGGAACTGAAAAGTCGGAGCAGCTTTTGGCGCTGGCGCGCGAGCATTGGAACAAGGGCGGCGAGGAGTTGGAAGCCAGGGCGGCGAAGGAAGCCGGGCCCACGATGCTCAAAGGGCCTAACGCGGTCCCGAAAGACACTCGCATTGTGGTCAACATTCCCGCCTTTCGCATGGATGTCTTTGAAAACGGCAGCCTGATTAAGTCTTACAAGATTGGCATAGGCTATCCGCAGTTTCCTTTGCCCATCGGTTTG
>Ga0209577_10005104_pt1 | contig 12275 bp, 5 predicted proteins | sample GraSoiAngelo_109_FD_185874 | JGI IMG/M metagenome (GOLD analysis project Ga0209577, IMG submission 185874) | Grasslands soil microbial communities from the Angelo Coastal Reserve, California, USA - 14_0903_12_20cm (SPAdes) (version 2) | ecosystem: Environmental > Terrestrial > Soil > Grasslands ... | reverse complement strand
GCGACGAACGTCTTTTAGAGATCGTCGGCATAGTGGGCAACGTGCGCGAAGGACTCGACGACATACCCGCGCTAACTATTTATGCCAACGCTTTTCAGCGACCGCAGGCTTACGCGCTGTCTATCGTCGTTCGCGCGCAGACTGATCCCGCAACCCTCGTTCCGGCCATGCGACAAACGACGCGATCGCTCAATCCGGAGCTGCCGATGACGTTTCGTACGCTCGGCGAAATTTATTCATCGTCGCTCGATGTACGTCGCTTTAGTTTCGTGATCTTCGGTGTTTTTGCCGCGGTTACGCTCATACTCGCGATGCTGGGTCTTTACAGCGTCATCTCTTACACAGTCGCGCAACGCACCCGTGAAATTGGTATCCGCCGCGCGCTCGGCGCGCAAGGTCGAGACGTGCTGAATCTGGTTGTGCGACACGGTATGTGGCTCACACTCTGCGGCGTTGCCTTTGGGCTGGCCGGCTCGTTTGCGTTGACACGTCTGATGACGAGTCTGCTTTTCGGGGTGACGGCTCACGATCCGTGGACGTTCGCGGGCGTGACACTTCTGCTTGCGGCAGTGGCCCTGATCGCTTGTCTCGTTCCCGCCCGCCGCGCGACGAAAGTAGATCCGCTGGTGGCGCTGCGGTACGAGTAAAGAACTGGGAGCGGTAGCGATCGAGTGAAGTCAGAGCGCATGCAAATTGAGATTCCAAGCGACCCATCAACGGCTCTGGATCGACAATCTTGAGTGTGGCAATTGGAGATGATCCGATGGAAACCCTAGTCAAAGACATTCGCTACGGTATCAGGAGCTTGGTAAAGCAACCCGGATTCACCGCGGTCGCAGTGATTACTCTCGCGCTCGGCATGGGAGTAAACACCGCCATCTTTAGTCTGGTGCACGCGGTGTTGTTGCGGACGCTGCCATACGCCCTGTCGGAGAGGCTGGTCGTCATTAAGGACCAAAACAGCAAGACTGGAGAAACTATTCCCTCCGTATCGCCGGCCGACTTCCTTGACTTGAAGAGCCAGAGCCAATCGTTCGCGAATTTGGCGGCCTATTCCGGCGGGCCCTTGACACTGCTCGACGGCGAAGAGTCGGAACTGGTCCCCGCAACGCGGGTGACGGATGAGTTTTTTACCACTCTCGGGGTGCTGCCACTGCTGGGCCGCACCTTCACGCCGGATGAATTCACGACCGGTAGCAACGTGGTGGTGCTGAGCCACCGCCTCTGGGAGCGGCGCTTCGGTGGCGACCCAAACATTGTCACAAAGACATTGGCGTTCGCCCAGGGCCACCTCACCGTTGTGGGGGTGATGCCGCCGCAATTCAAGCTGCCTGCTTACGCCGAAGCGTGGACCCCGGCGGCGCAGGATTCGGGCGAGATGCGTTTGCGAGCCAGCCGCTACTTTGACACGGTAGGGCGGCTCAAACTGAATGTGTCGCCGACACAAGCCGAAGCCGAACTGCGGACCATCGCCGCTCGTTTGGCGGACCGATATCCCGAGTCCAATTCGAATTGGAGTGTTCGCCTCGTAACGTTGCGGGAAACGCTGGTAGGTGACTCGCGGCCAGCGCTGCTCATTTTATTGGGAGCGGTCAGTCTCGTCCTTCTGATTGCGTGCGCCAACGTCGCCAACCTGATGCTCGCGCGGGCAACAACGCGCCATCGAGAACTGGCGATCAGGGCCGCGCTCGGCGCCTCACGTTGGCGGATCGTGCGCCAACTAATCGTCGAAAGCATGCTGCTCTCAGTCAGCGCCAGCGCCTTAGGTTTGCTGTTGGCGCTTTGGGGCGTGAACGCGATTGTCTGGCTCGTTCCCAGGGACTTGCGTTTTCCACGCATTGAAGAAGCGCAAGTCAATCTAGTGGTGCTCCTTTTTGCTATCGCCGTTGGGTTGCTGCTCAGCGTGGTGTTGGGTTTGATCTGCGGGCTCAAGGCTTCGGGATCAAACTTGCAGGAACCGCTCAAAGAGAGTGGTCGCAGCGCCAGCGCTGGTGTTCATTTGCAACGATTGCGAGGCGTGTTGGTGGTCGCGGAAATCTCACTGACCTTGGTACTGCTAACCGGCGCGGGTCTCTTGATCAAGAGTCTGGTCAAGTTGCAGCGCGTTGAATTGGGCTTCAATCAGGACAAGCTTCTCGTCGTGCCTATCGGGGCCCCGATGCCAAAGTACGCTGACCCGCAATTGCGTGCCACCTTTTTTGAGCGGCTGGCCGGCGAGGTCCAGAGCGTGCCAGGGGTACAGTCGGTGGCGATGTCTTCGACGCCGCCACTGATGTACACCATGTTCTTTCCGTTTGCGGTCGAAGGAAAAACCAACCCGAACGAAGTGCCGCAAGCATGGTTCAGTACGGTCAGCCCAAACTATTTCGAGGTGTTGCGTATCGCACCACTGGCCGGTCGATCGTTTACCGATCACGAGCGCATGGGGGCGAGGCAGGTCGCGGTTATCAGTGACACGATGCGGCGGCGGTTCTTCCCAGGTGAAGACCCGATCGGCAAACGTCTGGTGGTGAATTTCCTCAACACGCCGCTGAAGGTCGAGATCATAGGCGTCGTGCGCGACATCAAGCAGCAATCGCTGAGCGCGCCGCCCAACGCGCAGATCTATCTGTCTTATCTGCAGGTGCCATGGTTCAGCACGGCGCTATTGGTCCGCACCAACGTCGATCCCAGCACGGTTGCCACGTCCCTCCAACGCGCGATCCGCTCAATTGATCCGGCGCAATCCGGCTCTGGCACAAAGACCATGGATCAGTTGCTTTCCGACTCCGTGGGCCAGCCACGCTTCTACAGCTTGCTGCTGGGCAGCTTTGCTCTGTTGGCATTGGTCCTGGCGGTCGTTGGCGTCTACGGGGTCATTTCATACGCGGTGGCCCAGCGGACCCATGAATTGGGAATCAGGATCGCTTTGGGCGCGCGCGTGCAACACGTCCTGATGCTCGTGATGGGCCAGGCAATGAGGCTCGTTATGCTGGGAGCAGTCATCGGTCTCGCGTCGGCCTTCGCCCTGACGCGGTTATTGAAGAAGTTGTTGTACGAAGTTAACGCGAATGATCCCATGACGTTTTGCACAGTCGCCTTGTTGCTTGCCCTGGTCGCGTTGCTCGCCTGCTACATCCCCGCACGGCGCGCGACAAAGGTCGATCCGCTGGTGGCGCTGCGTTACGAGTAGCAGTAGCGACAGGAGATGATCACATGAATGGAATCTGGCAAGACTTACGTTTTGGCGCGCGCATGCTGCGCAAGAGTCCGGGGTTCACGACGGCGGCTGTGCTTTCACTGGCGCTGGGCATCGGCGCGAACACTGCCATCTTTCAATTGCTCGACGCTGTGCGTTTGAAGACACTGCCAGTCGCCTCGCCAAACGAATTAACCGAGGTTCGCATTGTCGATATGGATAAGGCGCGCGGAAGTTTCAGTGGGCGCCATCACGCGGTCACCAATTCGGTCTGGGAACAGATCAGAGATCGGCAGCAAGCGTTTTCCGGAATTTTTGCGTGGGCGCCAGGTGGATTCAACCTGGCGCAGGGCGGTGAAGTTCGTGTCGGCAGAGCGTTATGGGTTAGCGGAAATTTCTTCGGTGTCCTCGGTGTGCAACCGTTGCTTGGCCGCGTTCTTACCCCGAGCGACGACACTAAGGACTGCACCGCTCCCGGCTTAGTCATCAGCCATGGATTCTGGCAGCGCGAATTTGGCGGCGCATCCGACGTGATTGGCCGCAAGCTTACGCTTGCCGATCACTCGCTGGAAATTATTGGCGTCACGCCGCCGGATTTCTTTGGTCTGGAAGTCGGCAGAAATTTCGATTTCGCGTTGCCGATCTGCGGGGAGAAAACGCTGCGTGGCAAGAACAGTCGTCTCGATTCAGGCACGAGCTGGTGGCTGATGGTCACTGGCCGCTTGAAACCCGGCTGGTCGCTGGCACAGGCAAACAGCAGTTTGCAGTCGATGTCACCGGGACTTTTTCAAACAACGCTGCCCGCAAACTATCCGCCCGTGAGCGTGAAAGATTATCTCGGGTTCAAACTCGAAGCCGTGCCTGCTGCGTCGGGCTACTCATCGTTGCGCGAAGATTACGAACGTCCACTGTGGCTGCTGTTGGCTATCGCCGGCCTGGTATTGATCATCGCGTGCGCCAACCTGGCGAATCTTCTAATGGCGCGCGCCAGCACACGCGAGCGCGAAATGGCCGTGCGACAAGCGGTCGGAGCTTCGCGAGCCCGGCTGGTCCGTCAGCTACTCGCCGAGAGTCTCTTGCTGGCTCTGATCGGCGCCGGATTGGGCGCGTGGTTGGCCCAGAGCTTGAGCCGATTCCTCGTCTCCTTCATCAGCACCAGTGGTGACGCCATATTTCTGGATCTCGCCTTCGATTGGCGGATGCTGGGTTTTGCAGCCGCTGTTGGCGCGTTAACGTGCATTCTATTTGGTTTGACACCGGCGTTGCGAGCCACTCGCGTGAGCCCGGGCGCGGCGATGAAAGTCAGCGGCCGTGGGCTCACCGCGGGTCGCGAACGATTCAGTCTGCGGCGCGCATTGGTAGTGGCTCAGGTCGCACTCTCGCTGGTGCTGGTCGCCAGCGCACTGCTCTTCACGCGCAGTCTGAACAGGCTACTGACAGTTAATACAGGATTCCAGCAAGAGGGAATTTTGATCGCGCAAACGGGATTCGGCCGTTTGAATTTACCACCTGAGCGGCGGGTGGCTTTCCGTTGGTTCCGCTCAGTGGCGACTCGACTGATAACAAGACCTGGATCGACGGCGCCGCTGATCGAAAGGTAGACACCTTGATAACCTGGGTCGGTCCAGGCTACTTCGGAACGCTGCGCACGCCGCTGCTGGCGGGTCGTGATTTTGATGAACGCGACTCAGATAACGCGCCAAAGGTTGCCGTCGTAAATGAAACCTTCGCGCGCAGGCTCTTGAACGGCGCAAATCCCGTCGGCCATCGCTTCCGGGTCGAAGCGACGCCAAGCGATCCGGAAACCGCATACGAGATTGTCGGCTTGGTCAAGGACACTAAGTATCAGGACCTGCGCGATCCGTTTGGGCCGATCGCTTTCTTCCCTACTTCGCAAGAGCAACGGCCTGATGCCGGGGGACAGTTTCTCATCCGCACCAGCCTCCCACAAGGAGAAATCACTGCGGCCTTGAAGCGGGTGATCGCGGAAGTCAACCCAAACATCAACGTCAGTTTTCAGGACTTCAAAACGATGATCGAAGAATCGCTGTTACGCGATCGTTTGATGGCTACCCTGTCCGGTTTCTTCGGACTGCTGGCTCTGTTGCTCGCGAGTGTTGGGCTATACGGCATTCTTTCCTACGGCGTCGCGAGTCGGACCAACGAAATTGGTATTCGCATGGCGCTCGGAGCGCAATCGCGAAATGTGCTGTCGCTGATCTTACGCGAGGCAGTGTTGCTGGTTCTGATCGGCGTTGCCGTGGGCTTGCCGGTCATTTATGTGGCGACACGATTCGCTGCGACTTTGCTCTTTGAGCTTAAACCGACCGATCCGTTGTCATTAACCTTGGCGGGACTGCTGCTGTTTACCGTTGCGATGTTGGCGGCCTATCTGCCCGCGCGGCGCGCGACGAAAGTCGATCCGCTGGTGGCTCTCAGGTACGAGTAATGAGGTGAAGAAAAGGTGAGGTGATCGATGAATACACTTTGGCAAGACATAAGATACGCGGTGCGAATGATGGGCAAGAATTTGAGCGTGACCGCGATTGTGGTGGTGGTTTTGGCACTCGGAATTGGCGCGAACGCAGCGATTTTCTCGGTTGTTAATGCGGCGCTCTTGCGACCGCTACCTTACGCGGACCCCGACAAACTCGTGCGGCTCTCGGAAGACAGCCCGAATGTGCCGCAGATGTCCATCTCGTATCCGAACTTCCTCGATTGGCGCGAGCAGAACAAAGTCTTTTCCGGGATCGCCGCAATGCAGTTTCGCAGCCTCAATCTGACAGGCACGGATGCGCCGGAACGTCTGGCGGGAAGAGGAGTGTCGGCGGAGTTCTTCAACGTGCTCGGCGTCAGTCCGGCCCTGGGGCGCAGCTTCGCAGCGGAAGAGGACCGCCCAGGTGCGAATCCCGTCTGCATCATAAGTCATGGCTTGTGGGACCGTCGCTTCGGTTCAGACTCTGCCATCATCAACAAACAAGTAACCCTGAGCGGCGCGAGCTACACGGTCATCGGTGTGCTGCCTGCAAGTTATGCCTTCGGCACGCCAACCGACGTGTTCGTGCCCATCGGACTGCGCGCCGACGAAATGAAAGAGCGCGGCAATCATCCCGGCATCTACGCGATTGCGCGTTTGAAGCCAGGCGTGACGGTTGAGACCGCGCGCGGCGAATTGATTGCGATGGCCCAGCGCATCGGCGTGCAGTATGGCATGAAGGGAAACAGCGCGACGCTGACGCCGCTGCAGGAAGCATTCGTCGGCGACGTGCGCCGGCCGTTACTCATCTTGCTCGGCGCGGTCGGCTTTGTTCTTGCCATCGGCTGTGCGAACGTCGCCAACTTACTCTTAGCGCGGGCCGCGACTCGACAAAAAGAGATGGCGATTCGGGCGGCGCTCGGCGCGGGACGTCTGCGCATTATCCGCCAACTACTCACCGAGAGCATACTGCTCGCCTTTCTGGGCGGCATGATCGGATTGCTCCTAGCGGTCTGGGGTATTGATCTGCTTCGCTCTGCGAGCGTTGACATCTTGCCAACTACGTCGGTGATTAGATTAGACGGTAACGTCCTGATCTTCACGCTGCTCGTTTCGCTCGTGACCGGCATAGTTTTTGGTTTGGCGCCGGCCCTCGCAGCCGCCAAGGCCGATTTGCACGACACGCTCAAAGAAGGGGGGCGTGGTTCGGGCCCCGGCGGGCGGAGCGCATGGTTGCGCAGCATGCTGGTTGTCTCCGAGGTCGCGCTTTCGCTCGTGCTCTTAGTCGGCGCCGGACTGCTGGTCAGGAGCTTCGTGCATATCCTGGACACTGATCCGGGCTTCAAGCCGCGGAACTTGCTGACGATGCAACTGGCGCTTAACGCGAAGCAGGATGAAGGCGCGAAAGTCCTCAACTTCTTCAACGACTTAAATGGACGAATCAAGTCATTGCCGGGCGTCGAGTCGGCGGCATTTTCAAATGGAATACCATTGGGCGGGACCGCCGACACTTCGTTCGCCATCGTCGGACGTGCGAAGCCTGAACCCGGCAAACAACCACAGACGATGCTCTACATCCCGAGTCCCGATTATCTGCAAGCCATGGGCATCCGCCTCATCAAAGGCAGGTTCTTCACCATGCAAGATACGCAGGACAGCCCGCGGGTCGCTGTGATTGACGAAACGTTTGCGCGCCAGCAATTTCCCAACGAAGAACCGCTCGGACATTACCTTGCGGGTGACGGCAAGGATAACCCTGACGCTGAGATCGTCGGCGTCGTCGCGCACGTCAAGCACTTCGGACTGGACGCCGAAGAGCGGGTTCAACCGCAACTCTATCTGCCTTTCAATCAGGCTCCCGACGACCTGCTACCAATCCTGTCACCGCGAATGAGCCTGGTCATCCGCACGACGACGGACCCCTTGAGCGTGGTCGCCGCCGTACGCCGCGAAGTGCAGACGCTCGATCCGAATCAACCCGTCTTCAACGTGAGCACAATGGAGAAGACCCTGGACCAATCGCTCGCCACCGAACGACTTTCGATGGTGCTGCTCGCGGTTCTTGCCTCGCTGGCCTTGATCCTCGCCGCTGTCGGCATCTACGGAGTGATGAGTTACACCGTCACTCAGCGCACGCACGAGATCGGTATTCGCATGGCCATCGGAGCGCAGCGGCGAGACGTTTTCAGACTGGTGATTGGACGTGGAATGGTGCTCGTCTTGATTGGCGTTGCGCTTGGCTTGATCGGCGCTGTTAGTCTGACGCGTTTGATGAGGACCATGCTCTTCGGGGTCGCCCCAACCGATCCGGCAACGTTCGTTACTATCGCGATCTTACTAACGGGTGTAGCGCTGGTGGCTTGTTACGTCCCAGGGCGGCGGGCTACGAAAGTCGATCCGCTGGTGGCCTTGCGGTATGAGTGACAGCGAGGACGTAGTACCAAGACCAAAGAGGGAGAAAGAGGCATGAACACACTGCTGAAAGATTTTCGCCACGGTGTTCGAAGTCTACTGAAGCGGCCTGCTTTCGCGCTTGTCGCAGTGATCGTGCTCGCGCTGGGTATCGGCGCCAACACAAAAGTGTTCAGCGTGATGGATGCAGTCATGTTGCGCACTTTGCCGGTCAGCCATCCCGAACAAATCGTAGAGATTCAACTCGCACAACCGGCAGCGGCCTCCATCCTGATTTCTCTTATCCGCTTTACCAGGCCATGCGTGGTTCAAGTCCAGAGTTTGACGGTGTGCTCGCGTACTCCGACTCCAATTTTGGTTTGAGCGCGGGAGATAAAACCGAGCGCTTTGCGTGGCGAGTAAAGCGCAAAGCACAAAGGCCGGAAGCCAAAGACCAAAGACCCAAACAAGAGGTTTCATCATGCACACCTTACTCCAAGACGTCCGTTACGCCATCCGCAGTTTGATTAAGCGACCCGGTTTTGTTGTCGTCGCTGTTGCCACTCTGGCCTTCAGTATCGGAGCCAACACCGCGATTTTCTCTGTCGTCGATGCAGTGTTGTTGAGTCCCTTGTCGTTTCCGGAACCAGAACGGATTGTCGTCCTTGACGGTACGAATCTTAATTTGGGCATACCTGAGGGCGGCGCCACGTCAGTCCCTGATTTCTCTGATTGGCGAAACCGGAGTTCGTCTTTTGAACAGATCGCAGCTTTTGTCGCAGGGGGAACAGTGCTCGTCACTAACGATGAACCCGAGCGGGTGCGTGGCACAAGTGTAACCGAAGAATTCTTTCCTCTATTTCGTACCGCACCATTTAAAGGTCGCCTCATTCAGGCTGACGAGTTTAAGGAAGGAAAGGATTCTGTCGCGATTGTGAGTTATGCGCTCTGGCAACGACGCTTCGGCGCAAGCGACAACGTGATCGGATCGAAGATTCAGGTTAGTAACTTCAGCATAACGATTGTTGGCGTCATGCCGCCCGGGTTCGATTATCCGACTCAAACCGAAATCTGGTTTCCTTTCCCAATAGATCCTGCCAAAGAGAAGCGTTTCAATCGTTTTCTTAACGTGGTTGGTCGTCTCAAACCGGGTGTCGATATTGAACAGGCTCGATCGGAGATGACCGTCATCAACGAAAACCTGGCCCGGAGCTACGTTGAATCTAACCGTGGATGGAATGTCAAACTAACAAACCTGCAAGATAGACTTGTCGGTAATCTACGTGCTTCCCTATTGATTCTCCTTGGCGCTGTCACGCTTGTGTTGTTGATCGCATGTGCAAATATAGCGAACTTACAACTCGCGCGCGCGACTTACAGGCAGAGAGAGATCGCCGTTCGAACAGCTCTGGGCGCGAGCAGGTTTCGCATCATTCGACAACTGCTTACGGAGAGTGTGCTGCTTTCGGTAGTGGGCGGAGGACTGGGACTTGTGCTGAGCGTCTGGTTAACCAGACTCCTCGTTTCTATCAGCCCGCCGAATAGTCCTCGATTTGAAGAGATCGGTATGGACGCGAGAGTTTTCGCTTTTGCTTTTGCCGTCGCCCTCGTAACCGGCGTCGTTTTTGGCTTAGTACCGGCGATTCAAGCTTCTAAGATCGATCTCAATGAAACTCTCAAGGAAAGTGGTCGGTCTGGATCTCAGGCTCGACGTAACCGCATTGGCAGCGCGTTGATGGTTTCCGAAATTGCACTTTCATTCATGTTGCTTGTGGGCGCCGGGTTGCTAATCAAGAGTTTCATTCGCCTACGCGAAGTGAATCCGGGTTTCAATCCTTCAAACATGCTTACAATGCGTGTCTCGCTTCCATCCGGCAAATACCAACAGGGAGAACCACGCGCGCAGGTCTACCGGCAGGTTGTTGAACGAATCAGCAGCTTGCCCGGAGTCGCGTCGGCTGGTGCAATTTCACAGTTGCCGCTCCGCGGAGATACCTTCAATCTCGGCCGTGGATATCTGCGGGAAGGGGATCCGGCGACACCTGAGGCCGAAGGCAATGCCAATTTTCTTTCCGTGACGCCCACGTACCTCGACACGATGCAAATACCACTTAAAGCGGGGCGTGGCTTTACTGAGCGCGACACGAACGATAAGCCCAAGGTCATCATCGTCAACGAAACTATGGCTCGTAAACTTTGGCCCGGCGAGAGTCCCGTTGGTCGAAGAATTTGGGTTTGGCACGATGAGAAGTTTCATCGTGAAATCGTCGGTGTTGTCGGCGACACACGTGTGTCTCTCGACACCGAAGCGGAATCCCAGATGTACGTACCTTTTGCCCAGGATGCAGGGTGGGGCAGTCTTTCCCTTGTCGTAAGGACCAACGGTGAGCCCACGGCGTTAGCCGGCGCGGTCCGCAACGAGATAAGAGCCATCGATAAGGTGATGCTAATTTACAACGTCAAGACATTGGATGACGTTGTCGCTATAGCGGCGGGGCCTCGTCGGACACCAATGTTGCTGCTTAGTTCTTTTGCGGGTGTTGCGATGTTGCTTGCAATGCTCGGAATCTATGGTGTGACGGCTTTTTACGTAACCCAACGTACTCACGAGATAGGTGTGCGGATTGCTCTGGGCGCGCAGATGATAGACGTACTCAAGCTGGTTCTAACACGCGGAGTTATCTTCGCGTTGGTAGGGATCGCAATCGGTGTTGCGGGCGCACTTGGTCTGACACGATATCTCACGACACTGCTCTTTGGAGTGCAACCCATCGATCTGATGACGTTCCTGCTCGTGGCTGCGATATTGATTGTCGTGGCTTTGTTGGCGTGTGTAATACCGGCGCGAAGGGCGGCAAAGGTCGATCCGTTGGTGGCGCTGCGGTACGAGTAAAAGACTCGGGCGTCGAGGCTAAACCAGCGTAGTTAGTGAGGAACATTATGGAAACAATTATCCAGGACGTTCGCGACGGCATTAGAAGTTTGCTCAAGCGGCCGAGTTACAGCGCGATCGCGCTAGTCACACTCGCCTTGGGCATCGGCGCAAACACAGCGATCTTCAGTCTGATTAGCACAGTGCTGCTGCGGCCTCTGCCGGTGCGGCATCCAGAGCAACTAGTCGAAGTTTACGGCACTTTCCATCACGGCGCTGACTACACTATTCAGTCTTACCTTAATTACAAAGACTATCGCGATCGCAACGATGTGTTCTCGGGTTTGATGGCTTATCGGTTTGCCCCGATGAGCATAAGTCATGAAAACCGAAATGAACGCGTCTGGGGATATCTGGTTTCCGGAAATTATTTCGACACGCTCGGCGTTCAGCCATTTCTGGGACGCTACTTCATTCCCGAAGAAGATAAGACGCCGGGTTCTCATCCGGTCGCAGTTATTACTTATGCATGTTGGCAGAAACGCTTTGCCTCGGCACCCGACGTGATTGGCCAACCTCTGCGAATCAATGGCCAGGTTTTTACTGTCGTCGGCGTTACCCCGGATGGTTTCAGAGGCACTGAAGTCGCTTATGCACCCGAACTGTTCGTTCCGACGATGATGGCCCACGAGATCGAGCCTGGCAGCACGTGGCTTGAATCGCGTGGGGACGACAACCTTTTCGTCGTCGGCCGTCTCAAGCCGGGCGTTACGTCGGCCCAGGCCGAAAGCGCGCTCAGCGCAATCACGCTTCAGCTTGGCAAAGAATATCCAAATGAAGATCAAGAGCGAGGTGTGCGGCTTTTGACGCCTGGTCTCTTCATCCCTGACATACGAAACTCGGTGATCAGCTTCAGCAGTGTGCTGATGGGTGTCGTCGGATTGGTGTTGATGCTTGCATGCGTGAATCTCGCGAATCTTTTACTGGCGCGCGCTACCGAACGTCGCAAGGAACTCGCGATTCGTGTGGCGGTCGGCGCCAGCCGCGCTCGCATCGTGCGACAGTTGATTACTGAAACGCTGATGCTTTCGCTCGGCGGTGGTTTTGGCGGCATCCTTCTTGCAGCCTGGATCAACGCCATCGTCGCTTCGACCACGCTGCCAACCGATCTTGCTTTCGTGATCGATCTGCGTTTGGACTGGCGAGTTCTGGTATTTGCGTTCGGCGTTTCGCTCACGACCGGGATCGCGTTTGGGTTATTGCCCGCCCTGCAATCGTCGAGACCGGACCTTGTTCCCGCCCTGAAAGATGAAAAATCGATGGCCGGTTTTCGCCGGTCGCGCTTACGAAATGCGCTG
>Ga0209577_10005102_pt1 | contig 12279 bp, 10 predicted proteins | sample GraSoiAngelo_109_FD_185874 | JGI IMG/M metagenome (GOLD analysis project Ga0209577, IMG submission 185874) | Grasslands soil microbial communities from the Angelo Coastal Reserve, California, USA - 14_0903_12_20cm (SPAdes) (version 2) | ecosystem: Environmental > Terrestrial > Soil > Grasslands... | reverse complement strand
AGGGCCATCATGAGCGCCGCGCGCACCGGCGAGGTGGGAGACGGCAAGATCTTTGTGCTGCCGGTGGAGAAGATCTACCGCATCCGCACGGGGGAGGAGGATACGGCGGCGGTCACCCCGGTCGCCGCGGTGAGCGAGTAGATCCGCGCGGCAGGCGGCGCGGGCCGCTCGAGGGCGTCATCCCAGCGCGAGCCTGGACGCCGCGCCGGCCACCGCCCCGCCGAGGACCAGCCACGCGGAGTTGACGCGGGAGCGGATCAGCAGCACCGCCGCCGCGAGGGCCAGGGCGGCCGTGAACGGATCGACGAGGCTGGTCGCGCCCAATTGCCACGCCACCGCGGCCATCAGGCCGAGGGCCGCGGCATTGGCGCCATCGAGGAAGGCGGCGGTCCAGGGAGACGTCCGGAGGCGCGGCACGAGCGGGTAGACGGCCGCCACCAACACGAATGCGGGCAGGAAGATGCCCACCGTGGCGGCGACGGCCCCGGGCCAGCCCCCGGTGAGGTACCCGATGAACGTGGCCGTGGTGAACACGGGGCCGGGCGTGAACTGGCCGACCGCGATCGCGTCGAGGACCTGCCGGTCCGTGAGCCAGCCGAGCCGGCGCACGAAGTCGTCGCGGAGGAACGCGAGCAGGACATAGCCGCTGCCGTACAGCGTGGCGCCGATTTTCAGAAAGGTGAGGAACAGCGCCGCGAGGCTGAACCCCGCCGCACCGGCGGCGATCGGGCCTCCGGCGTGAGCCAGGACATCCGCGGCGCCCGGAGCCGCCGGCAGGACGAGCACGATGTGCCCCCCGCGGCCCGCGCCCCCCGCGCGGGCGCCTGAGGGGAGGCGGCCGCGATTCTCCACCAGCATGACGAGCAGCGACAGCCCGAAGAGGGGAATGAGCGGGTTCTGGCCGAGGAGGTACAGCGAGAGCGCGGCGGCCGCCGCGAGCCCCAGCCGCCAGTTCTTCACGGCCGGGCGCAGGAGGGCGTAGATCGCTTCGACGATCACGGCGATGATGACCGGCTTGATCCCGTAGAGGAGCGCCGCGGCCTGCGGCGTTGCGCCGTAGCGGACATAGGTCCAGGCGAACGCAAGGACGAGCAGCATGGCGGGCAGGATGAACAGGGCCCCGGCCAGGACCAGGCCGAGGCGTCCGGCGCGGGCATAGCCCAGATAGATCGCGAGCTCGGTCGACGTCGGCCCCGGGATCAGGTTGCTCGCGCCCAGGAGGTCGAGGAACTGCTGTTCATCGAGCCACCTGCGCCGGACCACGACTTCCCGCCGCATCAGCGCAATATGGGCCGCGGGCCCGCCGAACGCGATGCAGCCGAGCTTGAGAAAGAGGAGCGCGACCTCGCCGGCCGATCGGCTCGAATTCGATGCGGACATCTTCGACACCGCAACCGAGCGCTCTTCTGACTGGAAGACGCGCCTCGTCAGGGTCGAACATCGGAGTTCGCGCGAAGTGCCGGCAAACCTCCAGGAATCTTGCATTGACATCAAGGGCCCCAGTGCGTATGATGCTGTCAGATTCACTCGCAGTTGCACCGCGGGGAGCACCGGTGATGATCACCGGTCTCCAACGACAAAGGCAAACCTGAGGTAACTCAGGGACGCAAAGCCACGGGACCTCTCTCGAGGTCAGCCGGGTTGCCGAAAGGGGATAGGTGGATGGAGCGCCGTCGAGGCGCATCCAGCCGGTGGGGGGTCACCTTCGCGGACCTCACCTGTTTGATCCCTCTGATCGCATCCGTGGCTTGGTCTGTTCGGTACGGGTCGCCTGGCGCCGGCGTGGCGCCCTTCATATAGAGCTAGTGCACCTCCCCCCCTAAAGACGAGGCCGGGAACCCCTCCCCGGCCTTGTCTGCTTTATGGCCGCGCATGAATGCGTGGGAGGTCAGGGGTCCGGCAGCCCGAAGAGCCGCCGCGCGTTGCCGCCGAAGATCGCGGCGCCGTCTTCCGGCGTCGTGACCAGACGGTCGAATGTCGCCCGCTGGTCGTTGAGGATCGCCTCGCGGTACTCGTGGGGGAGGGTCGAGTCTGTCCCAAACATGATCCGCCGCGGGCCGTAGGTCCGGAGCAGGTCGCGGAAGACCTCGGCGAGCGGCGGCGCCCCCGGAGTGTAGTCCCGCCAGTTGTTGGTGCCCGACGTGTCCACCCAGATGTTGTCGGTGTGGTAGGCGAGGAACAGGGTTTCCCTGAGGAAGCCGGCCCCGCAGTGGGCGATGGCGAACGTGATCTCCGGGAAGTCTTTCGCCGCGGCCGACAGGTGGAGCGGGTTCGCGTACTGGAGATCGTAGAACGGCGCCACGGTGATCCCGAAGTGGAAGAGCACGGCCAGCCCCTGCTCCGCCGCCGCCTCGTAGAGCGGATAGACCGCCCGGTCGCCGGCGCTGAAGCGCTGGGTCGGCGGATAGAGCTTCAGACCGCGCAGCCCCCACTCGCGGAACCGCCTGACGGTGGCGGCCGCATCGGGCGCCGTCGGGTCCATCACGCTCCCCCAGGCCTGGAACCTCCAGGGGTGAAGGTGCACGAACGCGGAGAGTTCCTCGTTGCCCTCCCCGATCGCGATGAAGAACCCCGTTCGGACTCCCGCCCGGTCGAACGCGGTGATCCACTCGTCCGCCTGCTGTTCCAGGGTCACCCCCTCGAGGCTGCGGAGCCGCTCGGCCCACCGGCCGCTTTCGCCGGTGAACGCCGCCAGGGCGCGGGGTCTCATCGGCCAGGCGCGCTCTCGGAGCCGGCGAAACATCCCGGCCGTCACGAGGTGGAGATGGCTGTCCACGATGCTCAGCACGGGCCTGCGCCCCGGGGATCGCTGTGACGAACATCCGGTCCGTTCACTCCTCGATTCACTCAAGGCACCTCCCGATGCAGGGATCCGCCCTAAGGATTCGCGGGTGATGCGGCGCCGCCTTTCTCCACCCCGCCGCACACACCCGCGCGCCCGATCGCGCGGCGCCCCCGGAGCGCGCGCCGGCGGTGCCATTGTGCTGTTTCCGCTCCTGGGCTAGGATAAGAGGACGATGACGAGGCTCGCCTCGCTGCTGCTGGTTCCCTTGCTCCTGGCCGCTCCCGCAAGTTCGCCGGCCGCGGCCGCGCGGGGAGGGTCTGCGCCGCGCGCGCAGGGCGCGCCGCCGGCCGGATCGCACGCCTCGCCCGCGCCGGCCGCCGCGACCCTCTACACCGTCCGGCCGATCCTCCTCGCCGGTCAGCCCGCCCCCGGCGGCGGGACATTCACGGAGTTCTCCGACCCTGCGCTGAACGGCCGCGGCGATCTGGCGTTTGTCGCGCTGTCGACCTCATCCCCCGGGCAGGCCGCGGTCTGCCTGTGGAACGGAACGGGCACCACCGTGCTGGCCCAACGCGGCCGGCCCGCGCCCTCGGGCGGCGTGTTCACGGTCTTCAACGACGTGATCCTCAACGATCGCCAGACCGTGGTGTTCCTGGGGCAGACGACCGCCCGGGCGGCGCACCAGGGATTGTTCCTCGCCCGCGCCGGCACGATCGACCCGATCGTCGTGACGGGCCAGCCGGCGCCCTCGGGCGGGGTCTTCGCCGATTTCGCCAACCCGACCATCAATGCCGAGGACGTCGTCGCGTTCGTCGGGCGCACGACCGGGGGTGGACGGGAAGGCATCTTCTCGGCCACGGAGGGGGGGATCACGCCGCTGGTCCTCAGCGGCCAGCCCGCGCCCACCGGCGGGAGGTTCCAGTTCTTCCTGGACGGGAGCCCGGCGCAAAATGATCGCGGCGAAGTCGCGTTCATCGCCTCGACCGTCCCCCGGGGCACCTTCGGCGTGTACGTCCTGGTGGGGGGGCGGCCGGTGCCGGTCGTCACCACGGAGGAGGACGCGCCCGCGGGGGGCCGGTTCACCGAGTTCGGGTCCTTGATGTTGACCAATGCCGGAACCGTCGGCTTCGTGGGCCGGGCCGCCCGCAGCGTCGTTCCCGAGGGCCTCTACGTCACCGGTCGGGCGGTGCTGGTCATGCTGGCCCGGCAGGGCGAGGCCGCCTCGGGTGAGATCCTCACGACCTTCGTCAGCAGCATGATCAACGGACAAGAATCGATCGTGTTCGAGCTGGGCACCCCCGATCCCATTCCCCGCGCGGTCTTCGTGGCCGCCCGCGCGGGCGTCCGGGCGGTGGTGCGCGCCGGGGACCTCACGCCCTTCCGCCGGCGCTTCCGGGCCTTCGGCGCCCCCGCCATCAACGATCGCGGCCAGGTGGCCTTCGTCGCCGAAACGGACGACGGCCGCCACGGCATCTACCTGGTGTCGCCGCGGTGACGATCGAGCGCGCGGATCACGCGGACGCGCTGCAGGCCCTGACGGACCTCTGGTCCCTGCAGCAGGTGGATGACCGGCTCGCCGGCGCGCGGGCCAGGCGGGCCGCGCTCGACGACGGGAGCGCGCTCCGCGGGGAGGTGGAGGCGGCCCAGGCGGCGGCCGCCGCGGCGGCGTCCCGGCTGCGGGAGTGTCAGGCCGCCCTGCGCGACCACGAGCTGCGGCTCGAGAGCACCGAAGCCAAGCAGAAGAAGATCGAGGGCGATCTGTATGGAGGGCGGATCTCGAACCCCAAGGAACTGGCGAGCCTGCAGGACGATCTGGCCGCGCTGGCCCGGACGCGCGATCAGCTGGAGGACCGGGTCCTGGCGCTCCTGGACCAGGTCGAGGGCCTGAAAGAGGAAGCGGCGTCCGCCGACGCCGCGCATCAGGCCCTGGACCGCCGGCTCGCGGCGCACCTGGCCCACTACGAGTCCGCGCGGGCCGGGCTGGACGCCGAGATCGGCGACCTCGTCTCGACGCGGGCCGCGCGCGCGGCCGCCGTGGAGTCCCGCCTGCTGAAGAGGTACGAAGGGATCGCCGCACAGGAGGGCGGCGTCGGGATCGTGGCGATCCAGCACGGGCGCTGCAGCGGCTGCCACAACACCGTCCCCTTGAATTTTGTGACCCTGGCGCGCGAGGGCCGGGTGGTGATCTGTGAGCGGTGCCGCCGCATCCTCTATCCGGGGGCGGCCTGAGCCGTCCGGCGGCCCGAGCCGTCGGGCCGGACCGCGCGATGGCCGGGGCCGCGTGATGGGCGGAGGCGGGGGGCGCGAGGTCACCGTGAGCTTCGACGGCGCGTCCCGAGGCAATCCCGGCCGCGCGGCGATCGGCGTCGTGGTGCTGGAGAACGGCATCCCGATCCGGGAGATCGGAGAGACGATCGGGGTGACGACCAACAACGTGGCGGAGTACCGTGCCCTGCTCCGCGGGCTCGCGGAAGCGGCCGCCCTCGGCGCCCGCGCGGTGCGGATCCAAAGCGACAGCGAGCTCGTGGTCCGCCAGTTGTCCGGGCGCTACCAGGTGAAGAGCCCGGCGCTGGCCCCGCTCCACCGCGAGGCGCTCGCCCGGTTGCGGGAGTTCGACCGCGTCTCCGTGGTGCACGTCCCCCGCACCGACAACGAGCGCGCGGACGCGCTCGCCAACCGCGCGCTGGATGGGGCGGACGCGCCGTCGCGTTGAATCCCCGAAGGCGCCGTGCTACCATAGCCCCGGGAGCAGGCCATGCGGCCGCGGGCGCGAACGCGCTCGAGGAAAGTCCGGGCTCCGCAGGGCAGGGTGCTGGGTAACGCCCAGTGGGGGCGACCCCGAGGACAGTGCCACAGAAACATACCACCCCCTCGCGGGGGCAAGGGTGAAAAGGTGCGGTAAGAGCGCACCAGCGGCCGGGTAACCGGCCGGCTCGGTACACCCCACCCGGAGCAAGGTCACATAGGGGGAGATGAGGCGGCCCGCCGATCCCCGGGTAGACTGCTGGAGGTGCCGGGTAACCGGCACCCGAGAGAGATGGCCGCACTCGACTGAACCCGGCTTACAGGCCTGCTCCCAAGGTTCCATCCCGCGCGTGCGCGCATGCCGGAGGAATCCCGACCGTCGCCCGTGAACCTGCTCTCATCATCCCTCGGGTAACGATCCGCGGACTGCTGCGCAGAGGATCCCGGCCGGTCGGGCCGGGATGGCGCCGCCCTCATCGGATTCGGACCGAATGGCAGGTGGCGCAATGAAAGGACTGCAGTTCACGGCGGAGTGGGCCCCCAGGGCCGACTACGCGGTCTCGGAGTTTGAGCGGCGGACCGGGAAGGCCGTGACCGGCTCGAGCGTGTGGCGCAATCCGCGCGTCCGGCTCGCCGACGTCAAGGAGCCGCCGCTCCCGGCCAAGGATGTCCGGATCCGTCCCCGGGCGTGCGGCGTCTGCGGGTCGGACGTCCATTTCTACGAGACGGACGAGCAGGGGTACATCCGCTACCCCGGGCTGACGAAGTTCCCCGTGGTGATCGGCCACGAGTTCAGCGGGGAAATCGTCGAGGTGGGGAAGGAGGTTCGGGACCTCCGGCCGGGCGATCTCGTCACCGTGGAGGAGATGATCTGGTGCGGCGAGTGCGTCCCGTGCCGGAACGGCTGGCCGAACCAGTGCCTGAATCTCGAAGAGATCGGCTTCACGATCGACGGGGCCATGGCCGAGCAGCTGGTCGTGGGCGCGAAATACTGCTGGCCGATCACGGCGCTCGCGGAGGTGTACGGCGGGGCGGAGGCGGCCTGCGAGGCCGGGGCGCTCTGCGAGCCGACGAGCGTGGCGTACAATGGGATGTTCGTCCGCGCGGGCGGCTTCAAACCTGGGGGCGTGGTGGCCGTTTACGGGACCGGGCCGATCGGCTTCGCGGCGATCGCGCTGGCGCGCGCGGCGGGCGCCAGCCGGGTGATCGCCTTCGAGGTCAGCCCGGTCCGGCAGGCGCTGGCCCGGCAGGTGGGGGCCGATGAGGTGCACGATCCCGCGGCGCTGGCCAAGCAGGGAGGGAGTCCCCACGAGGTGGTGCTCCGCGCGAGCGGCGGCGCGGGGGCCGACATGGCCGTGGAGGCCGCCGGGGCGCCGGCGAGGACGGTGCCCGAGATGGAGCAGTCGCTGGCGATCGGGGGCAAGGTGGTGATCATCGGCCGCGCCGCGGAGCGCGCGCCGATGTACCTGGAGCACCTGCAGACCCGCGCCGCCCAGGTGTACGGAGCGCAGGGCCACTCGGGGTACGGGACCTTCCAGAACGTCATCCGGCTGATGGCATCCCGCCGCATCGATCTGCGGCCGGTCATCACGAGCCGGTTTCCGCTCAGCGAGGCCGTGGCGGCGATCGAGCGGGCCACCAAGCGGCAGGACGGCAAAGTCCTGGTCACGGGCTGAGCGGCCGGCCCCGTCCACGGCTGGTATGGCGTCAGCCGATCAAACGCCGTTGCTCCGCGAACGACTTCACAAAGAAGGGGGGAGGGAGATGCTGCGACGATTCGCGCCGGCCGGGTTGATCCTGGTCCTGCTGCTGGGCTCCTTCGGGGTGGGAGCCACCGCAACGCCGCCGAGGCAGTTGAATATCGGCGTCGTCGCCGGGGGGGAGATCCGGGGGCTCCAGGCCATCGCGCCCACGTGGGACAAAGCCACGGGGGTCCGGCTCAACCTGATCGTGTACCCGTATGCGAGCCTCTACGAGAAGATGGTCACCGCATTTCAGGCGAACGCGGCGACGTTCGATGTGGTCATGCTGGACGATCCCTGGATGCCGAAGTTCGGGGCGGAAGGCTGGCTCGCGCCCCTCGACGCGCCGCCCTTCAACCTGAAGCGCGATCCGGACATCTTCCCGGTCGTCTACGATCTCGGGTCGTGGCCGCCCCCCCGCGGGCCGGTCCCGCCGGGCGAGGCGGGCAAGCCCCGGCACATCGAGGCGATCACCCTCGTGGGGAACGTCGTCATGTTCATGTACCGCCGCGACCTGATCCCCACCGCCCCCCAGACGTGGGACGAGGTGCTGGCGAACGCGACGAAGCTGGGGAATCCCGGCGGGCAGTTCTACGGGTTCGCGATCCGCGGCGCCAAGGGCAACCCGATCATCTCGCAGTGGTATCCCATCCTCACCGCGTTCGGCGGCCGGGTCTTTGACGACAACTGGAACGTGGTCTTCAAGTCCGACGCGTCCGTGAACGCGCTCAAGTTCTTCGTCGGGCAGCTGAAGTCGGTCGCGCAGCCGGGGGCCGACACGACCGACGCCGCCGACCGCACCCGGCTCCTGGCCACCGGCCACGCGGCCCAGGCGACCGTCTGGCCCGCGGAGGCCTCGGACATCGTGGAGAATCCGCAGCTGAGCAAGGTGATCGGCAAGGTCGGATACGCGCCCATTCCCGCGGGGCCCCCCGGCCGCCACACGCCGATGATGGGCAATTGGCTCCTCGCCATCCCGAAAGCGGCGAAAGAGAAGGAGTGGGCCTTCCGGTTCATCACCTGGGCCACCAGCAAGGAGGTCCAGAAGCCCTACGCGGAAGCCGGGGGGATCCCGTTCCGGAAGTCGATCCTCAACGATCCGGCGCTCGTCAAGCGGTATCCGTTCTTCACCGCCATGGCCGGCTCGCTCGACGCGCCGCCCTTCTGGCGGCCGCGCACGACGGAGTGGTCGGCGGTGGAGTCGATCCTCGGCACCCATGTGAACGCCGCGCTCGCCGGCACGGAGTCGCCCGAACAGGCGATCGACCGGGCGCAGACGGAGATCAGCCAGCACATGAGGGAGGCGGGCTACATTAAGTAAGGCAGCGCTCGAGGGCGGGGCGCCGCTTGCCACCGCGGCGCCCCGCCCGGCGAGGTCCACCACCGCAGGCACGCGCCGGCGCCGCCTGGCCCCGTACGTCCTGGTCGCCGGACCGGTCCTCTTTCTCCTGACGGTCGTGGTCTATCCGATGGCCTACGCCGTCAGCCTGAGCCTGCAGTACTACCGGCTCGGCGGCTTCGCGGGGCTGCACAACTTCGCGTACGCGTTTCAGGACCGGCTCCTGGGGGAGTCGCTCCGGGCGACCCTGCTCTACATGGTCATCGCGGTCGGCGTGGAGCTGCTGCTCGGACTGGCGCTGGCCGTCGCCGTCCAGCGCACGATCCGCGGCGTCCTCGGCCGGACGCTCACGTACCTGCTGTTCATCGTGCCGATGGTCACGCCGCCGGTGGCCGCCGGGGTGAGCTTCCGGCTGATGTACATCCCGGAATACGGCATCCTCAACGTGCTGCTGCGCACGCTCGGCTATCACGGACCGCCGATCCTCTGGATGTCCTCGCCGGCCATGGCGATGTTCTCGGTGATCAGCGTGGACGTGTGGCAGTGGATGCCGTTCGTGTTCCTGGTGCTGTTTGCCGGCCTCCAGGCCGTTCCGGCCGATGTGATCGAGGCGGCGGAGGTGGACGGGGCCGGCGGGTGGGCGCGGTTCCGGGCGATGGAGATCCCCTACCTCAAGCCGCTCCTGCTCCTCGTGCTCGTGTTTCGCTGTACGGACACGCTGCGGGTCTTCGACCACGTGCAGGTGCTGACGATGGGCGGGCCCGGCGCCGCCACGGAGTTCCTGAGCCTCTACCTGTACAAGATCGCGTTCAAGTTCAGCAACCTCAACTACGCCTCGGCCCTGGCCCTCTACATCGTGCTCGCGGTGTCGGCCCTCTTTGGGGTGTTCGGCCGGTATCTGTCCGAGGAGGTGGCCTGATGGCCGGCCGCCGCTCCCCGTGGCGCACCGCCGTGCTGATCGCGCTCGCGGGGCTGGCGCTCGCGTACCTCTTCCCGTTCGCGTGGATGCTCTCGACCTCGCTGAAGCCGACCCCCGAGCTCTACACGCAGCCGCCGACGCTGTGGCCCGTGCACCCCAGCCTGGAGGCGTACCGGGCCGCGCTGTTTGGCGCGCGTGACTGGGTGCTCCTCCGGAACAGCCTGGTGGTGTGCCTGGCCGCGGTCCTGCTCACGCTCGCGCTCGCGCTGCTGATCGCGTATCCCCTGACCCGCCTTCAGGTCTCGGCGTCCTTCCGGCGCGGGCTGCTCTCGTGGCTGTTGAGCCTGCGCTTCCTCCCCTCCATGGTGGTGGTGATCCCGATCTTCGCGACGATGCGGGCGGTGGGGCTCTACGACCGCCTCCTCGCCCTCGTCCTCATCTACGCGGCCTTCTCGCTGCCGTTCGCGGTCTGGATGCTGAAGGGGTTCCTCTCGGAGATCCCCCCCGAGGTGGAGGAAGCGGCGCTCGCGGACGGGGCCGGCCGGTGGCGGGCGTTCTTCCAGATCCTCCTCCCGATGCTCTCCCCGGGCCTCTTGGCGGCGTCGGTGATCACCTTCGCGCTGAGCTGGAGCGAGTTTCTCTACGCGCTGATCCTGACCGCGACGCCGCGCTCGCAGACGTTCTCGATCGCGGTCTGGAGCTTTGTGACCGAATTCGAGATCATCTGGAACCAGATGGCGGCCGTCGGGGTGATCTCCGCGCTCGTGCCGGTGGTCCTGCTGCTGGCGGCCCGGCGGTACGTCATCTCGGCGCTCACGTTTGGGGCGGTGCGGGAGAAGGCCTAACGTCGGGGGCGCCCCGGATTCACGGCGCGCGCCCCCGCGCCGCCCGGCACGGCAGGGGAAAGGAGCGGGAGGCTCGATGGCGGTCAAGGTGGGCATCCTCGGCGCCGGATACATCGGCGGGGTCCACGCGCGCAACCTGCGCCGCGACGAGCGCGCGTCCCTGGTCGGCGTCGCCGACATCCGCCCGGAGGCGGCGCAGCGGCTCGCCGTCGAGGTCGGGACCCGCGCGCTTCCCGACCTGGGCGCGCTGCTGCACGAAGGGGCGCAGGCCGTCTACGTGACCACGCCGAACGCGCATCACGTGGACCCGGTGGTCGCCGCCCTCGGCGCGGGCGTCCACGTCTTCAGCGAGAAGCCGATGGCGACCACGCTCGAAGGCGCGCGGCAGATCGCCGCGGCCGCATCACGGAGCAAGGGCCGCTACCAGCTGGGGTTCAACCGCCGGTGGGCGCCCGCGTACGCGTTCGTGCGCACGCTGATCGCGTCGGGGGAGTTCCGGCCGGCGATGGCGCACGTGAAGATGAACCGGGGGGAGCTGCAGTCGCCCCCGTGGGTGAGCACGACCGCGCTGACCGGAGGGTTCCTGTATGAATCCACAATTCACCTCCTCGATATGTGCCGGTTCCTCCTGGGGGAGATCGCCGCGGTCCTCTGCCGCGCCCGCACCACCGCCTATCAGGAGCCGGACGGGTTTGCGGCCATCCTGCGGTGCGCCTCCGGCACGCTCGTGACCTTCCACTCCTGCGCGCACGCGACCTGGATCTTCCCGTTCGAGCGAATCGAGCTCTTCGGCCCCCACCAGGCCGTCGTGACGGAGGAGATGGAACGGGTGAGCGTGAGCCCCGGGCTCGGGCGCGAGATCACGGCCCGGGACTTCTTCCAGCTCCCGATGGAGGAGAAGTGGGGGTACCGGCTGGAGGATCGGATGTTCCTCGACGCCATTCTCGGCGGCGCGCCGCCGGCCGTGACGGCCGAGGACGGCCTGCGGGCGACCGAGCTCGTCGAAGCCTGCTACCGGAGCGCCCGCGGCGGGACCGAGGTCGCGCTGCCCCTTGCCTGATCCGATGCCGTACCGGCTCCTGGTGTTGGACATCGACGGCACGCTCGTCGCCGGCGACAAGGTGGTGCCGCCGGGGGTCGTGCGGGCGATCACGGCGGCGCAGGCCCGCGGGGTGCGCGTCTGCCTGGCCACCGGTCGCCGGCCGGAGTCCACCAGGCGGTTCGTCGACACCGTGGGCGCCGATCCCCCGACCATCGCGTACAACGGCGGGCTCATCTACGATTTCGCGGCCGGCCGGGCGCTGTGGTCCCGTCCGCTCCCCTTGGCGGCCGCCAGGCGGGTCCTGCCGGTGCTGCGCCGCTTCCCCGAGACGTCGCCGCTGGTCTTCATCTTCAATAAGGTGTTCGCGGAGCGGCGGACGCCGTTCGTCGAGCTCTACGCCAGCCGGGACCGGCTCGCGGTCGACATCGCCGCCGATTTTGCCCGGCTCCTGACCGAGCCGCCGATGAAGTTTCTTATCGTGGGCCACCGGCCGGACCTGGAGCGTCTCAGCCGGGCGCTCGCCGATCTCTCGGGCCCGCCGATCAACCAGGTGTTTTCGCAGCAGGATTATCTCGAGATCCTCCCGCCCGGCATCAGCAAGGGGGTCGCGCTGCGGGAGATGTGCAGGATCGTGCGCATCCCGCCTGCCCGTGTCGTCGCCGTGGGCGATGCGATGAACGATCTCACCATGCTGCAGACGGCGGGGTTGGGGGTGGCGGTGGAGGGGAGCCCGCCGGAGCTCCTCGAGGCGGCGGGCACGACCTGTCCGCCGCCCGAGCAGGAGGGGGTGCGCGTTCTCATTGAACGGCTGTTTCTCACCCGAGATCGCGCAGGGGCGGAGAGCCCGGCGCGGATCGGATTA
>Ga0209577_10005100_pt1 | contig 12282 bp, 12 predicted proteins | sample GraSoiAngelo_109_FD_185874 | JGI IMG/M metagenome (GOLD analysis project Ga0209577, IMG submission 185874) | Grasslands soil microbial communities from the Angelo Coastal Reserve, California, USA - 14_0903_12_20cm (SPAdes) (version 2) | ecosystem: Environmental > Terrestrial > Soil > Grasslands... | reverse complement strand
GGGTCAGGAGCAGCTGCTCCGGCGTCACCTCGTGGCGCTCGACCGCCTCGAGCAGCGGCTCCGCGGGCGCGCCCGAGTCGATGATCACGGCCCTGCCGCCGGGCTCGTCTGCCACGAGGTAGGAGTTCGACAGCCACTCCGGGTGCATCGAGCGTTCGACCAGCATGGCCGGTCTAGGATCGCACGCCGTGGACGCCGCAGCCTTCCGCTCCGAGTTCCCGGTGCTCGAGCAGCTGGCGTTCCTGAACGCGGGGTCGGACGGCCCGGTGCCGCGCCGCGGCGCGCGTGCCGCCGCCGCGCAGATCGAGCGTGAGCTGGTCGAGGGCAGGGCGGGCCGCAGCCATTTCGATGCGCTCATGGAGCTCGCCGGCGCGCTGCGCGCGCGGATGGCCGAGCTCATCGCGTGCGATGCGGAGGACGTTGCCCTCACCCATTCGGCCACGGACGGCATGGCCACCGTCCTCTCCGCCCTGGAGCTCGGTCCCGGCGACGAGGTCCTGACCACCGACGAGGAGCATCCCGGCCTGCTCGCCCCGCTCGAGGTCGCCCGCCGGCGGGGCGGGTTCGACGTGCGCTTCGTTCCCTTCGCCGAGGTCGCCGGCGAGGTGGGACGCCGCACGCGCCTGGTGGCCTGCTCGCACGTGTCGTGGGTCAGCGGTCGAACGGTTGACTTCCCGGCGCTCGCCGACAGCGACGCGCTGGTGCTGCTCGACGGCGCGCAGGGCCTCGGCGCGATACCCGTCGACGTGGGCACGCTCGGCTGCGACTTCTACGCGGCCGCCGGGCAGAAGTGGCTCTGCGGCCCCGACGGCAGCGGTTGCCTGTACGTCCGACGCGAGCTGGCCGAGGGGCTCGACCCTCCGTGGCCGAGCTACATGTCACTGGCCGATCCGGCTCGGCCCTCCGAGCTCGTCCCCCACCCCGGCGCCCGGCGTTTCGACCTCGGCCTGTCAGGCCCGCTGCTCGCGTGGACGCACGCGTCCGTCGAGCTGTTCCAGGAGGCCGGGCTCGACTGGGTGCACGAGCGCGGGACGGCGCTGGCCGAGCGCCTGGCCGAGTCACTGGGCGACCACGGGCACGCCGTGATCCCGCGCGATCGCACCACTCTCGTCTCCTGGAGGTCGGACGATGCCGAGGCGGCCGTCGCGCGGCTGGCCGACGCCGGTGTCGTGGTCCGCCACCTCCCGGGACGCGGCCTGGTGCGCGCCTCGGTGGGCGCGTGGTCGAACGAGGAGGACCTGGAGCGGCTGCTGGCGGCGCTTTAGCGTGGACTAGGACTTCTTGGCCATTACGACGATCCCGAGCACGATCGCCGCGGCGACCACAGCGAGGCCGGCGACGGCGAGCGCCGCCCAGGCCGTCGCCCTTGCCATCGCCCCGTCGCGGCGCAGCTCCGCGAACCGGGTGGCCCCCGCGACCGCGATCGAGAACGCGATGGTCACCGCGAGCGCCACCCCCAACGCGGAGTAGACCAGCTGCCCGATCTTGCTCCACTCGACGACCTTCGACGCGAGCATCAGGCCTGCGGGGCCGTGAGTGGCGAGCCGCGCCGGAGGCGCCGCCCGAACGCGAGCATCGTTCCGATCAGGATCAGAACCGCGACGATGACCGGCCCCGCCTCGCTGTTCACGCCGAAGATGCGGGTGGCCCCGTACACCGCCGCCCCGATGCCGGCGGAGGCGGGCAGCGTGAGGAGCCAGGCCGCCACGATGTTGCCGGCCACGCCCCAGCGGACCGCCGAGAGGCGCTTGGCGGCGCCGGCGCCCATCACCGCTCCCGAGATCGTGTGGGTAGTGGACAGCGGATACCCAACGTGCGAGGCCGCGAGGATGACCGCGGCGCCGCTCCCCTGCGCGGCGAACCCCTGGGCCGGATCCATCTTGATGATGCGGCTGCCGAGAGTGCGGATGATCCGCCAGCCGCCGGCGTAGGTCCCGAGCGCGATCGCGCTGGCAGCCGTGATCACCACCCAGCTCGGCACGTGGATGTGGTTCGGCGAGATGTCCCCGTGCGACACCAGCGCGAGCACGATCACGCCCATCGTCTTCTGGGCGTCGTTTGTGCCGTGCGCCAGCGCGAGCATGCCGCCGGACATCACCTGGCCGAACCGGAACCCGGCGCCCACCGGCCCCGGCCGGAGCCGCCCCACGATCCGGTAGCAGACGAGGATGCCGAAGCCGGCGACCAGGAAGGCGAGGATCGGGGCGACGATCGCCGGAACCACGACCTTGCCCACGAGCCCGTCGCCCATCACGCCGCTCGAGCCGTTGGCCGCGAAGGCGGCGCCGACGACGCCGCCGATCAGCGCGTGCGACGAGCTCGACGGAAGCCCGTAGTACCAGGTGACCACGTTCCAGCTGATCGCCCCGATCAGGCCGCTGAAGACGATCGCCGGCTGCAGCGCCACCACGGACGGATCGACGATGCCCTTGGCCACGGTCGCCGCGACGGCGAGCGAGATGAAGGCGCCTGCGAAGTTGAGCAGCGAGGCCATCCCGATCGCGACCCGCGGCGGGAGCGCGCGGGTGGATATCGAGGTGGCCACGACGTTCGCCGTGTCGTGGAAGCCGTTCGTGAAGTCGAACGCGAGCGCCGTCCCGACGACGAGCACCAGCAGTAGATCGCTGTGCATCAGCGGGCGGTCACGAGTTCTTGATCACGATGCCCTCGAGGATGTTCGCCACCCGCTCTGTCGCGTCGATCGCGTTCTCGAGCCGCTCGTAGATGTCCTTCCAGCGGATGACCACCATTGGGTCGATCCCGGTGTCGAACAGCGACGCGATCGCCTCTCGGGTGATGCGGTCGCCGTCGTTCTCGAGCCGGTTGATCTCGACCGTGTAGTGGGAGATGTCCTCGAAGGAGCGCAGCCGCGGCATCGCCTCGCTGATCGCGCGGGCGGCCTGGAGGAGCACGTGCGCGAGCCGCTGCCCCTGCTCCATCGGCGCCTCGATCTTGTAGAGGCCCAGGTAGTCGGCCGCCTCCTCCGTGAAGTCGACGATGTCGTCGAGCGCGGAGGCCAGCGCGTAGATGTCCTCGCGGTCGATCGGGGTGACGAAGGTCTCGTTGAGCCGCCGGACGATGTCGTGCGTGATGCGGTCGCCCTCCTGCTCGCAGATCAGGATGTCGCGGGTGAGCTCCTCGCGGCGCTCCGGGTAGGCGCGCAGGAGCTGGTCGAGCAGATCGGCCGCGCGGACGATGTTCCCTCCCGCCTCCTCGAAGAGGTCGAAGTACAAGCGGTCGCGGGGCACGAAGACCTGTGAAAGACGTGCCATGTGGAGGCTCCTAGCGGAAGTGGACTCGTCGCCCGGAGGGAGCGGCGGCGTGCCCCTCAAGGCAGCGGCAGTGTAGACCGCGGCGCGGCCGAATTGTGAATCAGGACCGGCGCGCGCTCAGACCGCGAAGGCGGCCTGCTCGATCCGCCTGGCCACGGTCTCCCCGAATGCCGGGAAGCGCTCGCGCACCGCGGCCGCGCTGGCGGCGCCGTCGTAGCCGATTCGGCGGAGCTCCACCTCGCCGTCCGTGCCCACGAGCGCGTAGCCGGCGCGCGGGTCGCCGTCGAACGGCATACCGACGCTGCCCGGGTTGACGAGCTCGATTCCGCCCACGCTCGACCGGCGCCGGAACTGGAGGTGGGTGTGGCCGAAGACGACTCGCTCCTCGTGGACGCCGCTGAGAAGCTCCTCCTCGTCGTCGGCGGGTTCCGGAAAGAAGCTCCGGACGTCGGACTGCGGCGAGCCGTGGCAGTACCTCACCCCGGCCACGATGTGCTGCTCGGGAAGCGCCGCGAGCTCGTTCACCAGCGCATCGCCCAGCTCCGCGCGGCTGGCCGAGATCGCGTCCTGCACCACCTCGTCGTCCGGCGCCTCCCACGGGCTGGCCGTCCAGCGCTCGCCGTTGCCGCGGATCCAGGTCGCGTCGAGCTCCCGGAGCCGCTCGACGGTCTCGGCGGGCCACGGCCCGAAAAGCGCGTAGTCGCCGCCGAGGACGAAGCGCGCCGCGCCCGCCTGCGACGCATCCGCGAGGACCGCCTCGAGCGCCGGAAGGTTCCCGTGCACGTCGTAGAGGATCGCGAGCACCGCGGGCCTGGATCAGGGCGGGACTTCGCCCTCGCGCAGGCCGCGACCGCGGCGCCGGGGTACTCCGGCCGCGTCGGTCAGGGCGGCGTCCAGGTCAGCAAGGATGGCCCGCTCGGAGCGCGAGGCGACCATCGGCTCGCCCATGCCCTCCACGTGGACGTATGTGCGCCTGCCATCGCCGCGCTCCCCGGCCTCGATCGGGACGACCGCGTACACCCGGTCGGCCCGGACGAACTTGCCGTAGCCGAGCGCCACCATGCGCGGAAAGCCGCTGGTCATCGCGGGGAAACGGTACTCCAGCGGCCGGCGCGAACGCGAGTGGGCGGCGTGCGGCTAGACGTGCTTGAACAGCTGCACCGCGCCCCAGGCGAGGAAGCCGATCCAGGCGACGGTGGCCACCACCGCGGCGACCACGAAGATGGCGATGCCGAGCCGCTCGCGCAGCGTGGGACGGAACTCCTCCTCGGCGACCGCCTCGGGCATGGTCGGCGTCACGGCGTGCTCGCTCATCGCCGTATTCATCGGCAGCGAGGCGAGCGCAGTTAAGGGCTGTCGGACACCAGGTAGACGGGCGCGGGGCCGAGAGCCAGCGTCACCCTGCCGGCCCTGCGCCTCACGGGCCTCGGGCGGCCCAGGTAGTCGAACGCCGCAACGCGACCTCTCGAGACCGGCACCCTGACCGTCAGCGTCCTCCCCTGGCCGCTTTCCTGCGCGACCGGTCCCTGCGCGTCGAACGCCGTCTCGCTCGCGTACCACAGCGCCCAGACCCGCGCCCCGCGTCGCGCGTACTCGAGCGCGAACCCGCGACCGCCGGTCAGAAGGGCGCCCGCGGGCAGTCCAAGCGCGCGCGACCGATCGGCCGCGAATTGGGTGCCCTTGAAGACCCGCGTGAAGGTCGAGAGCGCCCGGTAGGCGGGCTTCGGAGTGCCATCGGCGCGGAAGAGGCCGAACGCCGCCTCCTGGTTCGCGCGCGTGGGGTCGCTCTCGTCGCCGTACGTGTACCAGGTCACCACGGGCAGATGTTGCGCGAAGCTCGCCGCGAGGGTGCGCGCCAGGTACTCGGCCTGCTTCTCCTCGCTCACGCCGTACGCGCGGTCGCTCGTGGGCCAGCCGACCTCGGTCACCCAGAGGGGCTTCCGGCCCAGTCCGTTACGGCGCAGCAGCGCGCGCATGTGGTCCGCGGCGGCCAGCACGGACCCGCGCACGGGCACGTCGAGCTCAGGTGCCGTGAATGGATACGGGTAGGGGTGGTAGGCCAGGGCATCGAAGCAGCGCCCCACGCCGGGCAGTGCGCTCAGCACCTGCTGGACGAAGTCCGGACCGGATGTCCCGGGCAGTCCCGCGAGGGCCGGGTAGAAGACGCCGCCGAAGACCACGAGGGCCCGCGGATTCGCGGCCTTGACCGCGTCGTGAGCGGCGCACAGGAGCCGCCCGTACGCGGCCGGGTCCTCCCGTGGGGGCCAGAATCGCCAGCCCTCGTTCTCCTCGTTCCAGATCTCCCAGGCCATGACGCGACGGCCGTAGTGCGCGGCAGTGGCCCGGGCGTAGGCGGCGAACGCCGCCGGATCGTCCGGCGGGTAGTACTGGGCGCTGCCCACGGCAAAGGGCGGGACGCCGCCCGCCAGCGGGCTCTGCTGGACGACCGCTCCGCGCGACGAGTAATCGGGATGCCCGTAGGCGAGGATCCCGTAGACCTGGAGCCCGGCCGCGCGAGCGGCGGCCACCTCGCGGTCGCGGTCGGCGAAGCGGTAGTCGTGCAGAGGCGGTCCCGGCGGCTCGACCTGGGTCCATCCGATGTCCATCCGAACGGCCCTCACCCCGCCCGCGAAGAGCCGCCGGTAGTTGGCCGTCCGCGTGGCCGGGGTCGCGCCCGGCAGGAAGTTGACATTGGAGGCGACGACCCCGTACGGAGCGGCGCCCGGCAGCCGCGACGCGCAGTAAGCGGGCGCGGCCATGACGAGGCCGGCGACGAATGCAACCAAGATCCGGCGCCCCCACCTCACGGCACCAAAGGTTAGGGATGGCCGCCCGCCCTAGGTCGGGTTCACGCTCTGATCCGGCGAACCAGGGTTGCGCGCTCAGGCGGCCAGGTGTACCGTCGTGGCGGGGAGGGACCCAACCAACCACAGGACTCGCGGTGCTGTCTTGGGTCTCCACGCTCTGGCGACATAAGCATTCACGCCTGGTAGGCGTCGGCGCAGGCCTGCTTGCGGCGACGGTCACGGCAGCGGTGCCCGCGGCGGCTCACAAGCACAAGCCGCCGCCGGACCTCGTCGTCGCGAAGGTCTCGAACCCACCGGCGTCGCTCGCCAGTGGCTTCATGGCCAGCACGGAGGTCGAGAACATCGGCGGACGCCCCGCCGCGGCGACCACGACCCGCTTCTACCTCTCGAGCGATAAGAAGCCGAGTCGCAGCGACGTCCTCGCCGGGGCCGTCAACGTCGCAGCGCTCGGCGCCGGCAAGCACCAGACGGTCCGGACACGCGTCGTCGCTCCCAAGGGCACGAAGCCTGGCACCTACTTCCTGATCGCCTGCGCCGACGCGACGCACAAGGTCACCGAGAAGAGCGAGGTCAACAACTGCCGCCCATCGCAAGCTCCCGGCAAGCTCGCCTGCACGGCCGGCGACACCGACTGCGACGGTTGGCTACCACCGGCCGACTGCGACGACAACAACCCCGCGATTCATCCCGGCGCGCCGGACACGCCCGACCTCAACCTCGTCGACTCGAACTGCGACGGGGTCGACGGTGACGTCCAACACGCAATCTTCGTCTCGCCGATCGGCGACGACGGCGCACCGGGGACGCCAGCGCAGCCGAAGCGCACGCTCGCCGGAGCTGTAGCTGCGGCCGCCGCCCAGCAAAAGGACGTCTACGCCACGCTCGGCACCTACAGCGAAGCGCTCAATGTCGCCAACGGCGTTGGTGTCTACGGCGGCTATGACACGGCGTGGAAGCGTGCCCTCGCGAACGTGACGCGGATCGCAGGCGACACCGCCAGCTCGCCCGTCGGCATCACAGAGGCGGCAGTCGCACAGGACGTCACCGCCCCGACCAGCCTCCAGCTCCTCACGCTGTCCCCGTCCACCCCCACGCTCCCGGGACGGGCCTCCTTTGGCCTCCGGGGGATCAACAGCGCGGGGCTTCGACTGCAGCGCGTGACTATTCAGGCGGGGGCCGGGAAGGCCGGCGCCGCCGGCAAGAACGGGGTAACCGCGAGGAATGGGCAGGACGGAAAGTCCGGCTTGAATGAAGGGGGTGGCCGAGGCGGTGCCGGCGGGGCCGGTGACGTGGTTGGCCACATCCACACCGGAGGCCCAGACGGCCACCCGGGGGGAGACGGGGGCCGCGGCGGCAACGAGACGAAGGGTGGGGACGGGGCCCAGGGACAACTGTTGTTTCCGGACTCCTGGGGCTTCGAGGGCGGTCTCGGTGGGCCGGGCGGGGCCGGCAACTCGACGCACAAGTCCGGTGGCAAGGGCTACACGGCCGACTCCGGGCACTTTGGCGCGAACGGGGCCGGCGGAACGTCGGCCAACGTGGGTTCCGGTCAGGCGTTTTGGGAGAGCACCCCCGGCGGCCGCGGACTGGACGGGAGCGCCGGCCACGGCGGTGGCGGTGGCGGCGGTGGCGGCTCGGAGGGCTGCACCCTCTGCACGACCAACCACGGCGGGGGCGGCGGCGGTGGCGGTGGTGGCGGCGAGGGCGGTAACGGAGGAGAGGGCGGCCAGGGAGGCGGCGGTTCATTCGGCATCTTCCTCGTCGGGTCCGCGGGCGCCATCGTCCAAGACTCGACCGTGACCGCCTCGGACGGCGGCGCCGGCGGCGCCGGCGGCGGTGGCACTTGGGGCGGTCTCGGCGGCGCCGGTGCTGGAGGAACTCTGGGCTTCAGTGACCCGTCAGGATCCGCCAGCGCTGGTGGCGACGGCGGGCTCGGCGGCGTGGGCGGGCGTGGAGGCGATGGCGGGGGCGGCGCCGGCGGGCCGAGCGTCGCCATCTTCGGCCTCACCGCGGCCGCAACGCCCGGCACCACCGTCAGCCACGGCGCCGGCGGGGCCGGAGGCGCAGGCGGCAACGGATCCGGATTCGGTGCTCGGGGCGGCGTCGCCGGGGCGGCGGCGGACTACGTGTGCTGTTGAGCGCGATGGGCGGTACTGGGCTCGAACCAGTGACCTCCGGCTTGTCGAGCCGGCGCTCTAGCCAACTGAGCTAACCGCCCGGGCGGCGGCCGAGAATAGCGCTCAGGCGCTCAGGCGCCCACGGGTGCGGCCACCTGCGGCGGCTCCGCAGGAGTGTCGGACGGTGGGAGCTTGCCCTGCGTCCGCATCGTGATCTCGAAGGTCTCGCGGCTGGTGTAGCGGGGCGTCCATCCGGTCGCCTTGAGCTTGTCCGTCGAGACCACCCATGGGTGGATGATGAAGTGCAGGTTGCCCGGCGGCGTCTCCGCGGCGTGGAGCCTCCACATCAGCCGGCCGAAGCGCCAGAAGAGCTTCTTCGGGACCCGCCGGGTGCGGGTGCCGATGAGCTCGGCGCACTCGCGCCAGGTCATCGTGCCGTCGCCGGCCAGGTTGAACGCGCCCGCGTGTCGACCCTCCAGCAGGGCGATCAGCGCGGCCACCACGTCGTCCTCGTGGACGTACTGCACCGGCTGGTCGGGCCCGCCGAGGTCGGCGAAGAACGGCTGCTTGGTCCAGGCCCGCAGGATGTAGTTGTCGACGTTCGGCCCGAAGACGATGCACGGTCGCACGATCGTCATCACCCGGTCCGGGTGCCGGAGCGCCCACAACTGGCACAGCCGGTCGCACTCCGTCTTGTCGCGCGCGTACTCGAAGTCCGGGACGCCCCGGACGGGCTGGTCCTCGTGGATCGGCACCGGATTGTCCGGGAAGGCGCCGTACGCCGTGGCGGACGAGGTGACGAGCACCTGGCCCACCCCAGTGGCGGAAGCCGCCTCGAGGACGTTGTGGGTGCCTCCGACGTCGATGTCGTACATGGTGTTCTCGTCGTGCATCGGGTTGAGCACGAAGGCCAGGTGCACGAGCGCGTCGGGGCGCTCGCGCTCGAGCAGCTCCCGCACCCCCGCCCTGTCACGGACGTCGAGCTTCGAGAACGAGACCTTGGGGTGGAACGATCGCGGCGGCCGGACGTCGGCGATCACGATGCGCTCGGTGTCGTCGCTCTCGACCATCCGGTCGATGAGACGGCTTCCGATGTAGCCGGAGCCGCCGGTCACCACGTAGCGCATTGGCGCATCCTACATGCGGGCGTGAGGACCGCTGGAACGGAGAAGGGGCCCCGAAGGGCCCCTTGCCTCGCTCCGCATACAGGCTCGCGAGGGGAGTGCGAGCCGCCGTATGACCTGCCCGTCTAGGGCGTGCCGCCTCCTCCGCCGCCCGAGCTCTGCTGGTGCTCCTTCTGCGAGACGCACTTGCCGAACGCGTTCGACTTGTTCTTGTTGGTCCCGTACTTCTGCTTGAACGCGGCCGGGTCCTGGTTCTTCTCAGTGCGGCAGTCCTTGGCCGCGTTGGTCGCGCTCTGCGTCTCCTGCTTGTCCAACTGCTGCTTGTCCTTCTTGGCGGTTTGGGAGACGCAGTTGCCGTAGGCGTTCGACCTGTTCTTGTTGGTGCCGTACTTCTGCTTGAACGCGGCCGGATCCTGAGCCTGCTCGGCCTTGCACTGCTTCGCAGCGTTGGCGTGAGCAGTCTTGTCCTGCTGCTGGTCCTTCTTGGCGTTCTTCGCCGAACATGGACCGGAAGTTGTCCTTGCCGGCCGCGTCACGCAGCGCCTTACAGAACTTCGCAGCGTTCTTCTCGTTCTGCTGCGAAGGCTGATCGGCGATGGAGATCGCCGGGATCGCCATCGCCGCCATGGCGGCAACGACGAGGATCGTCCTCCTCATTTGACCTGACCTGCCCTTCCTTTTGGGTTCGTCTAGCCCATGAACGTCCTGGGCTGGACAAGGTTGGGGAGTTGGCCAACCGTCCTAGGGCTCGGTGCGAGCGACCGGCGGCACCCCGTCCCGGGACACGATGACCACGCTCACGGCCACGATCCACAGCAGCGCAGTGGCCGGGGCGACGAACGTGGGCATCGCCCCTCCAGTGGCGAAGAACCCCGTCTTGGCAACCAGGGCCAGCCCGCCGAGGACCTGGGCCACGGTGACCATGGACCCCGACCAGTACGCCCATGCGGGCAGCGCACCGCTGCGCGCCGCCGAGCACGACGCCGCGCCGAAGAACACGACGAACCCGAAGCTCCCCATCGCGGCTACCGCGGAGCCGGCGTCGAAGACGCTGCGCGCCACGTTCTGGTCGAGCCCGGAGGTCTTCGCAATCTCGAAGGCGATCCCGTTCAGGACGGCAACCCCTGCCAGGAGCAGGCCGATGCCAGCCACGCCGCCGCCGAATGCGGCGGCCGATAGGCGGCCCTCACCGCCCTCGGCGGCGCGCAGGTAGCTGCGCAGGCTGCCGAGAAACCACAGGAATAGGACAGCCGCCAGCCCGAACACGAAGCTCGAGGCGAGGATGTCGCCACGGTGATCTGCGAAGAACGAGATGATCTTCGTGGTGGAGTCGCTCGCCTTCGGCGGCGTTCCCGGAAGCGCCAGCCCCACCACGGCGACGACCGCGAACCCGATCCCGGTAGCGGCGTCGAACTTTCTTCCCTTCGCGTCTGCAACTGCCATCTGCCCCTCCTCCATCTCGGTAGTCCCAGCCGGGATCGTCGCCGCGGCGGCGGACGGCAGCGTTCGGACAACGACGCCGGGCGCGAGCACCTCAACTTCGCCGAGCAGGCGACCGACCCGGCTCGCTTCTACACGCCCGAGGCCTGGGACCGCCTGCGCCGCGTGAAGGCCCAGTACGACCCGGACGACGTGTTCCGGGCGAACCACGAGATCCCGCCGGCCCCGTAGGCGCGGCTGCCCGCCCAGCGCCGGGCCGGTCGCTCGACGTAGCGGAACGACAACCACCCGCATGCGAGCGACACGGGAAGCACGATCGCGGTCCAGCCGAGGAGCGCCTCCAGCGAGGCGTTCCTCGGCAGGGCCACGAGGCGGCTAGCGAACATGATCACGATCATGTGCACGAGGTAGAGGCCGTAGCTGCACTCCGCGAGCGTGCGCGAGGCGCGGTTCGCGAACGGCCGCTGGATCCATGCCGGGGCCAGCGCGATCGCCCCGATGAGCAGTGCGCGCGAAGCCGAGCACGCCACTGTCAGGGGCGGTGAGCTGCGGGCGACGGCTCCTCCGATCTGGGGCAGTGCGGTGGAGGCGGAGCGGCCGAACAGGTAGGCGAAGAGCGCGTACGCGGGGACCGCGACGAGCATCGCCAGGGCTGCCCGGGACTCGATCCAGCCGCGCTCCCGCTGTGCCAGGACGCGCACGTACAGCCACGCCGCCGTCATGCCCAGCGCAAACGAGAAGGCCCAGCCGGGCAGCTGGTCCGTGAGCACGATCGTCATGAAGGGCGACGGAACGCCGCCGAGCGCGGAGTACACGGCGGTGGCGTGCAGCGCCCCCTCTCGCCACGCGAGCGTGATCGCCGCCGCCACCGCCAGGCCCAGAAGCGGATGCCGGAAGTAGAGCCGGGCGATCAGCGGCAGGACCAGGTAGAGGCCAAGCAGGACCGAGATCATCCAGAGCGGCCAGTTGACGCCGAACCCCACCATCAGGTTCGGGTCGACAAGCCTCGCGGGATACGCCACGCCCCCGATATGCAACGCCACGCTCGAGATCCCGGGCATGGCCAGCGGCGGATGGGTGGGCACGAGCGCGATGAGCACGAGCGCCAGCGCGAGGCTCAGCCAGTAGGCCGGCAGGAGCCGCGCCGCCCTGTCGACCGCGTACTGCCGCAGGCTGCCGAAGCGGCCGCCCCGGACAACCGTGGGCAGGAACAGCCCGAAGCCGCTGATGATGAAGAACACGTCGATCACGTTCCCCAGGAGGCCCCAGATCACGACGTCGGGCGTGGTGCCCCGGTGCCGGAGGAATCCCGCGGCGCCGAACAGGTGCAGCGCGACCACCCCGAGGATCGCGTAGCCCCGAACCCCGTCGAGGGCGGGCAGGCGCGGCACCCGGATCTGCTGGTCCGGCCTCAAGAGCAAGGCGCCGACCGGAATCGAACCGGTGTAAACGGCTTTGCAGGCCGCTGCGTAACCACTCCGCCACGGCGCCGTGGCATCGGGAGCGTAGCGGCGCCATCCGC
>Ga0209577_10005098_pt1 | contig 12284 bp, 10 predicted proteins | sample GraSoiAngelo_109_FD_185874 | JGI IMG/M metagenome (GOLD analysis project Ga0209577, IMG submission 185874) | Grasslands soil microbial communities from the Angelo Coastal Reserve, California, USA - 14_0903_12_20cm (SPAdes) (version 2) | ecosystem: Environmental > Terrestrial > Soil > Grasslands... | reverse complement strand
TTCATCAGGCGCTTTATAGACTTGTTTCACCAATAAGCGTAGAACATCAGGTTGCCTGATCGAGGTAATTTTCTCGCGAGCAAACTCTGCTAAGGGAGGAAACTGCTCTTCTACAGCTTCCACGATCATCTGATCCAATATTTGAATTTCGGTCTCAACTACTTTCTTAGCTGCTCTTTCCTCTGCCTTTTTAGCCACAAACTCCTCAAACCAGGGTTGCCCATCTAACAAACTGTCATAGACCTGCATATGTTCCTCCACTCTGGCCATACTCAGGATGCCCTTTCCATATATTCTGAGCATCCCAATGCACCGGCTACTTGAGTACAAGTATAACACAGTACGCTTCTGTAGAGAGCTTATGCCATTTCAGCAAACGGGATGCTTTGTCATATTCCATACAGAGCATCCGGGATAAAGCGGAAATTTTGGCAATCCTTCCAATATCAAGGTGGACTACACCATTCCATTGACCACCGTTGGCGAGGAATCGATGGCGCTGCCCGTCGTATACGTCCAGAGAACCTGGCCTGTCTGCGCATCGAATGCATAGAGCTTACCGTCTTGCGAGCCGACGTAGACCACCCCATTCGCTACCGTTGGCGAAGAATGAATAGTTGCACCGGTGCGCGTCATCCACAATGCTGCCCCTGTGCGAGCGTCAAAGGCATGCAGATAGCCATCTGTTGAGCCGATATAAACGACGCTATTGGCCACGGCGGGCGAAGAGTGAATGTACCCTTTTGTGACACCCTTCCACAGCAGTTTCCCTGTGCGAGCATCAAAGGCATAGAGATTCTTATCTTCTGAGCCAATGTAGACCACTCCATTTACGACGGCGGGGGAGGAGACGCGAATGGCAAGTCCCGCCTGGGCTGTCCACAACATGGTACCCTCCTTCGCGTCCAGAGCATAGAGGTTGCCATCCTCCGATCCCACGTAAACCACTCCATTCACTAAGGCGGGCGAGGATGAGACAAAGTTATCAGTGGTATGACCCCATAGGCCCTTTCCCGTCGCGGCGTCCAGGGCATAGAGCGTGGTGTCATTAGAACCAATATAGACCATCCCATTGGCTACCGCGGGAGAAGACCAGATCGCATTTCCGGTCATATAGGTCCACACAACTTTGCCGGTCCTGGCATTGAACGCGTAGAGCTTATGATCGCTTGAGCCAACATACACGATGCCATTGGCAACGGCCGGCGAGGAACCGATATCCGCCTTTGCGGCATAGAACCACAGCGTTTTTCCTGTTCTGGCATCCAGCGCGTAAAATGACTGGTCATTCGAGCCAACATACACGATGCCCCTTGTAACCGCCGGAGTAGAAATGATGAACGCTGAGGTCGATAGAGTCCAGTCTAGCACCAGCCGATTGACATTCCTGGTATTGAGCAGGTGTTCACCAGCATCGAAGTGCGTGTGCTGCAAATCGTACCCAAACATCGCGGCGTTAGAATTGGCGGGAGAGAGACCAGCATCGGCATGAAAAAGTCCAGTTACCCATTGGCGCACAGGAGTAGCGAGAAAGACCGCACTTCCAACCACAAGACCCACAAGCGCAATCAGCAGGGCTGCTTTGACCCTGGAAATATGTCCGCGGTTGTCTTTCTTGATTTCCATATCATTTTTCAAACAGGCGGCTATTTTGACAACTTACGCGTGACATTTGTAATCCTGTTAGTAAGTATAGCATGCTGGTGCATGCCCTATTCATACCCCTGATGATTCGTTATAATATTCTGGAAAGAGCAAAAACTAGCACATCAGGAGCAGCTAATCGATGCAACAACAACAAATGAATTATGATTTGCTGGCCGTCTTCAATACAGAAACCGATGCGGACGCGGCAGAAACAAAACTCCATAAAGAAGGCTTTGGGGATGACGAGGTTTTCCGCCTGGCGGCTGGTTCTGTCACAGGCAGCCAATTTCGCGAACATGGCCCTAATCGGGACCGCAACGCCGTCTTCTTGCAAACGGCTCGTTCGGGACCCAATCCCGCCCTTGTCATCCTGCTGGCCGTAGTCTTCGGCATTCTACTTGGGGGGGTGATGTTTGGGGCAACCGAGCTCGCCATCAAAACCATCTCCATACCACTCGCCACCATCGCGGGAGTCGTTGTCGGCGTCATTTTGGGAGCTATCCTGGGATTAACTCGAAAACGCAGTGTGCGTGGAGCCATTGGGCAGGATATGGCGAAAGTCAATGCGGCGCGAGCGCAGCCCGTTCAGGGCGCGCGTACAGTCATCGCTATACGCCTGCCCGACCCGGATAACATCAGTCGCAAATCGAAAGCGCGTGCCATTTTGTTGAACAATAAGGGGAAGATCGATCGAAGCGTGGGTGAGAGATAAAAGCGTGTCTCCTCGAGAAGGTGCATGTTGGACACCCCTGATTCTGACCACAACATAGACGACGATACCAGGATTGAGATCACCGACCTGGATCCACCTGCCGAGATGGGCAACTTCGCATGGCGATATTCGAGGAGTAGCCTCGTACTCTCGCTGCGAGAGCGTGTCTGGATGGGCATAGCCTCGATTGTAGGCATCGTGTTCCTTGCCGCCGTCGTCCTGATGAGTTTTCCACATACATCTACACCTGCAAAGGTGGCATCTTTCCCTACCTTTCATCCCTTGTCTTTGTCCGTTGTTGATGGCATCGCCTATACCAGCTCACCCGATGGAACAGTGATAGCCCTGCGAGTGAGCGATGGTTTCCTCCTCTGGCGCCATATGGGTGGAAATACGAGGGAAGAATTCACAACCATCGCTGACGGGGTGGTCTATCTCGCTACACTTCCCACTGGCAACAGCACTTTTACCATGAGAATCGAAGCCTTACGCTCCGGTGATGGATCCTTGCTCTGGTCTCATACTCTTGCAGCTGATGGTTCCATTCCCATACAGCTCATGGTCGCCAATGGGGTCATCTACGTCAGTTCAACAGTCACGAGTATCGATGCGCTGCGTGCCAGCGATGGATCCTTGCTCTGGAATTATCACTCCCGCACTCCATTTGCCTCGATGCCTACTGTGGCAGATGGAGTGATCTACGCGGGTACCGTAGATGGCCACGTGTACGCGCTGAGCGCCACCGATGGCTTTACGTTCTGGGAAAACAACTCGCTCTTCTCTTCCAATTCAGCATCGCCAACGGCGGCAGATGGCAGAATCTACCTCGACTTGGATAATGGGAGCATCGAAGCGTTACTCGCTAGCAATGGCGCTTTGCTCTGGCACAAACTACCTCCTACCCCTCTAGCGGAGTCCTCCCCCGCCGTGGTTGATGGAGTGGTGTATGTTAACGCGCTCGATGGCAGCATATATGCACTGCGCGCCAGCGATGGCTCGACCCTCTGGCGTGCGTCGCTTCATCTTCCCGATGTGCTGCCTTCTATAATCGCGAGAGATGGAGTGATCTTTGTGGAGGCACAAAATGGCAGCGTAGAGGCGCTCCGTTCTAAAGACGGCTCCGTACTCTGGCTCTACACGGGCGCAGAAGGAGGTGCAGGCCCGCTCACCGTGGCTCAAAATATGGTTTTCCTCGCCTTCCAAACAGGCGATAGAGCGAGTATAACCGCGCTGCAAGCCAGCGATGGCCTGGTACTCTGGCGCCATACGCCGCGTGCTCTCCCTACACCATTTCCTCAGATCGTGGCGGATGGTCTCGTACTGGTCGTTTTCCCAGATGGAAGTATCGATGCATTAGGAGCCGATAATGGTACATTGCGCTGGCAACAAGCAATGTTCAGTTGATGTAGGTTCATCGCCGGTCTAAACAGAAAAAAGTACCTCACACCTTATTGTTGGCTTGACCATTTCTAGGTAACATTGTATATAATAGTGTTAGCAGCTTCATATCAATCAATTACCATTGTTCTGGGAGACTATGCGGCATGCCCAATCATATGCTAACACTACCTGAATACCAGGTAGAGACAGAAGAACTCATTCGCCTCCGTGCCAAACTTCTGCCTCCATACAACGTTATCCTGTATAATGATGACTATCATTATCAGGACTATGTTGTCGCCGTACTGTTGCGCACCATTAATAGCCTGTCCGTGCCTGAAGCCATCAGCATCATGCAGACAGCAGATAGTACAGGCAGCGCGATTGTCGTCACTTGCCCCAAAGAAACCGCCGAATACTACCAGGAGCGCTTACTGAGCTACGGCCTCACCGCCACCATCGAACCCGAATAGAGCCTGCGCAAGTCATGCGAGTATATGGATTTCTGCTATAATAATGTATGGTGGGATTGTACCGTATTACTATTGACGATGGCAAAATTACGGATTAGAATCACAACAGACCTGTGGGAACTGATTGAAAACGATCCGCTGTACGGGTAGCGTTAGCAAGAACCGATGCTGTTTTATCCTGTTCCTACAGGAGGAGAGATACAATGGTTCACTTATGGCGTAGAGCCAGAGAAGAGGCAGAAGCGAGCAAAGCGGCTCCGGGAGTTGGAACGACGGGAGATATTGCCGTCGTTGTCGATGGCAAAAAGCTCGACAACGAATTAGTACGCTTAGCCTGCATCATGGCAAGGCGCGCCAAACGCAAAGTTCACCTCGTTCACATTATCGAAGTTCCCCGCACCTTACCTCTCAAAGCCACCCTTACCAAAGAATCTGAAAACGCCGACAAGATCCTTAACGAAGCAATGGCTATCGCCGATGAGGCAGGCTGTGAAGCAGTCGCTGAAGTTGTACAGACGCGCGATGCCGGACCGGCTATCGTTGACGAAGCTAAAGATCACGGGTGCGCGCTCATCTTACTTGGCCTTGTACGCAATGCCCAGAAGGGGCACGGCATGGGCAACGACCTGGGAAGAACTGTACCTTTTGTGCTAGCGAACGCCCCGTGTAGAGTATGGGTAGTGCAGGACCCGTCGTGACGACTCCCAACGGCTAAAGCCCAGGGTTTTCTGGCGCAGTCCGATAATGTAGTCTTTTTTGAATGTTCATAGGCCGACCCCTAGGCAAGTGATAGAGTCTCAAATCATGTGTTTGCTGTGAAGACGATATCGTATGCTATAATCATAGAAACGGGATTGTGCTTGATATACTGTATTGTGCCTGCTTTGATGTTGCCTTCTGTGAGGAGCGATGCTATGACAACCGATGCCAAGGCTGGCGAACCTAAACGCCTGCATGATGATTATTACACGGCACTTTATCAAGCTGCCCTCGCCTTCTCTTCCAGCCTCGAACTGAAAGAAGTGCTGCAAACCGTCGTCACGAACATTGCTGAAACTATGCGGGTCAAGGCATGTGTCCTGCGTCTACTCGATGCGCGCACCGGGCAGCTGCAGCTGAGCGCTGTTTATGGGTTAAGCAGCGGCTACCTCGCAAAGGGGCCGGTCGATGTGGAACACAGCCCCATTGATAGCGAGTCACTCAAAGGACAAACGGTGATTATTCCTGATGTTCGCACTGATACCCGTTTCCAGTACGCCGAAGCCGCTAAAAATGAAGGTATCGTCTCGGCGTTATGCGTCCCACTGGAAGTGCGCGGTGAGGCCATCGGCGTAATGCGCGTCTACACCGGAGAGCAATGCACGTTCCACGAGGATGATATTCAGTTCCTCACCGTCCTGGCCCGGCTTGCTGCCCTTGCCATCGAGAACGCAAACCTCTATGAAAGCCTGAAAAGCTCTTACGACGGCGTCATGGATGTCCTCTGGGGAAGCAGCTTGCAATACTCTGACAAGTGATAAACTCATATCACCTCTTTTAGAGCAGCATGTAGGGGTGTATTACCTCACCAGCGTATTCGTCAGATATGGTGAAGTAAATTCCGTGCGTTCACCTGACAGCTTACCTGGAACGGGGAAAAGGCGCGCGGAGAGCGGCTTGTTCAGGCGCAGCGCCAGCGTCGCTACATCGAGCAACAGGCCAGCAATCGCCTCTGCCGCCATATTTCCTGGCAACGGCACCGTATCTAATCCCGTGCCGCATACTGCCGAATAGAGCAGCAATTGATGTACCTGTAACAGACCTTGCTCCCAACGTTTCCCCAGCACTGCATCTTCCAATACAGGCAACATCAACCCACAGTAGCCACAGGTAGGAAAACCCGTATTTTTCAGCGCGTAGGTGAGCGCGGCGGCAACCGCTACCGTACCGGGGCTGCCAATTGGCCCATAGCCACAAAGCTCCAGCGCATCGATGATACTATCCTCTCCCAATGGAGCGGGTGATAGATCAATTCCCCCAAACGCTACATCCTGTTCAGCAGCAAACATCTTCCCCAATTCTACTACTGGCGTCACCCGCTCGATAAGCGCATCCCTCACTCGCGCGCTTACATCCATGAATTCCGGCGATTCGCCTTCGCTGCGCTCGTATGCCAATAGCGCCTGCTTGAGTATCCCCGCTGCCTGTGTACCGAGTGAAAGACTGGTCGGGCCAGCATGATAGGCAGATGGAAAGAAAGGGCATCCGGCCCCGACACAGGCCAGCACCGCGAAACGGAAATTGCCAAAACCCTCGGCTGTTTCCTGCGCCAACCTCCTCATTACTTGCGCAGCAGGCAATGCCGCCGCTACGCGCAAACCATGTTCCTGGGTAGCAAGCTGCACCGTCGCATTGATCGCCATCGTAGCCGCCAGCATATCCGCAATGAGATCGATGCGCTCCAGCGGAAAGTCTGGCCGAGCCGCCGACGCAGTCCCAAGCGAACAGAAGCTCAATCCAACATCATCCAGCATGCGTTGCAGTTCCCGCGCATACTCCAAAAGAGCTGCGTTCGACCAATTCGCAAGATCATCAAATACAGGGCGCGTTGAAATTCGCACAGTCTGCACATCATAGCCCGCCTCTACATAGCGCGCACGAGCCTGTTGCAGCATCGTCGCCGCATCCTCTATTGTTTTGAAGGCAAGCGGATGCGGTTCAGCCAGACCCAATGTGATGGTGCGAACAGGTGGAGTAGGCATAAGTGTTTCTCCTCTTTCCTTCGTGTATGGTTTCAGAACTTATGATACGCTTTGTAGGAAATACAGGCAAACGGCAAATTGACGAAAGTACCCCTTGACGAAAATCCGTTCGTCCCGTACACTGCCTGCAACACCACTGTTGCAGGAGAGCGCGATTGATGATATCACCCGATATGGCTGAATCCACAAATGCATCGCATGCATGCTTTCTCTGCACGCTCGATACTCAACCCTGTGCTGTAAAGCAGCTTGAGGGCCAGGTCATCTATGCCCATGAATTTACAACTCAGGGAGAGATAACGCCCTACATCACGCTTGATCTTGGTGCTACCTACGCCTCGTTACAACTGACCCACACGTATCGCAGTCTGGTCAAAGGATTACAGGAACTGGGCAAGAACTTGCGCACCAGCAAACTGACCATGCGCGTCTATCACCTGCCGCCTCTTATGGGTACAACCGAACACAAGGGCCACACCGTTGAGCGGTACTGTGCTAACGATTATACCCTGGCCATCCTGGAACCCCATACCATCCTCAACATCACCGATCTGAACCACGCGGACTACTGTCCTAGACAATATTTATTAAATCGCCTGGCGGCATCTCCACAATCTGCCGCTGCTATACGTGGCAACCTGGTGCATAGCAGCTTCAAGGAACTGCTGAAAGAGCATGACCGGGGTGAACTGATGAGTGGACATGTCGCCGATGGCGAAGAAACGCCGCTCGTTACCCTGGAACGCCATTTTGAAGAGGCATTGGAGCGCAATGCCATTGACCTCGCTCTCGCCAACATGCCCATCGAAGCGATTCGCGCGGAAGCTGCTCCCCACCTGCAAAGCCTGGCAAACTGGTTCGATAAACAACACGCCACCCTCTGGGATATGCCAGCACAGCCTGCAGGCGATGAAGATGAGATCGAACAGGATCACTCCAGTGAAAACATGGTGCGCGCCGAAACCTTCCTGCTCGCACCCGAAATTGGACTGCGTGGACGACTCGACTTACTGTGGCGGCAGAAGAGTCGCCAGCGTCTCCTCGAATTAAAAACGGGCGGAGCCAACGGCGAGCTTCCTAAATCTGCTCACCGCTGGCAGGTGCAGGGCTATCTCTCGCTCCTGGCCGTGCGGCGTGACCCCAAAATGAAGAATGCCCTCGCCACCCTGCTGTATAGCGGCACGCCGGGTGAAGCCACCGACTTCAACCTCCGCTTCACCATCAAACAACTGCAACGCGTCAACGAAACGCGCAATATCCTTGTACTGAGCCACATCACCGGTATCCCATCCGCGCCCCCCGGACCCTCGCGCTGCACCAAATGTGCCATGCTCGATAGGTGCGCATCGGTCTCATCCCTGCTCGGCTGGCAACCACCACAACCCGAGACGCTCTCAGATGGCGCAAGTAACAATGTAGGGGCGCAATTCATTGCGCCCTCAAAATCGGCGGATAACGATAATGGACATGTTGAAAACGATCATCAAGGGCGCAATGAATTGCGCCCCTACACGACAGAAGACCGCGCATTTTTCTCAAAATACTACCAACTGCTCCAACTCGAGGGGCTGGAAACAGAACGGCAGCAGGCGCTGCTCTGGCAGACTCCCGTTTCGGCGCGGGTCGAACAGGGGAGCGCGATTTGTAATTTAGAGGCATCGGGAAAACCCATACCTACAGGACACGGGGAATGGCAGCAGACCTTTTCATGCCTCAACACTTCAGAACTGCGCGAAGGTGACGAAATCTTGCTCAGCGATGGCGACCCTATTACCGGAGAAGTTGTAACCGGCACCATCTTGCAGATCAGTGCTGAGCATGTTACCGTTTGGAGTCCCGAACTGATTGCCCACCCCAGGTTGATCGATCGCTATGACACGAGCATTGTGCATGTGCGCACCTTGCAAAACCTGCTGCGCTGGCTGGAAGCTGACGCTCACCTACGCCAACTCGTAGCGGGGACGCAGCGCCCACAATTCCGGCCTATCACGGTTCCGCCGCACCCGGACTTGAATGAGGAACAAAACCTGGCGGTCGAACGAGCATTGCAGATGCAGGATTACCTGCTGATACATGGTCCACCTGGTACTGGCAAGACCAGCGTAATCGCAGAAATTGTCAAGCAATTATGCCAGCAGGGGCAGAGGGTGTTGCTGGCCGCTTTTACCAACCAGGCAGTAGATAACATGCTGAAGCGGCTGGAACTAGAGGGGTTTCGTGATTTTGTGCGCCTGGGACATGAGCGCAGCGTGGATAGCGCCATCCAGGAGCGACTGCTCATACGGTTGGTAGAGCAGCAAGGGAATAGTTCATCGGTCCATACCCTGCTGCGCAGCATTCCCGTGGTTGCTTCAACCACCGCCACATGGTCGTCAGAAAAATATACACCCCTATCATTCAATGGAGCCAATGGATCGCAAACCGATTCGGCTCTGCATTTCGACGTGGCGATTATTGACGAGGCCGGGCAACTCACCATTCCGGCGATTTTGGGCGCGCTGCGCTTTGCTAAACGCTTCATCCTAGTAGGAGATGAAAAACAACTTCCACCACTCGTCTTGAGCAAAGAAGCGGCCCGGGCAGGACTGGCAGACTCTCTTTTCAGCATGCTGAAACAAATAGATTTTGACTATTCAAAAGAGCACCCGGAAGCCGTCAGCGCCTGCGTTCCCTTAAAAGTGCAGTATCGAATGAATAAGTGGATTTCCCACTTCGCCTCGAAAGTTTTCTACGAGGGCCAACTTCAGGCCCATACATCCGTTGCCAGCCGCCTATTAACGCCTGTAAGCACAGCTACTATTGGAGAAATGCCCTCTATCACCCGCACCCTTGACCCTCGTGCTCCCCTGGTTTTTCTAGACGTACAAAGTGAGCCAGGGAATAGTGGAGAGCAAGCAAAGATCAGTAATGCCGAAGCTCGTGCGGTACGAGAGGTGGTAGCGGGTTTGCTGGCGCGAGGTGTAGAGGAAGCCGGTATAGGCATCATCGCTCCCTACAGGGCGCAGGTTGCCAATTTACGCAGGCATCTCTTCAGCGACGATGAGGCAATAGGGTGGAAAGCGCTACTGCCTACAACGCCGCTCAGCGTGGATACGGTGGATCGTTTTCAAGGGGGCGAGCGGTCAGTCATCATCATTTCATTTGCCACCACCAGCGCTCCCGATGTAGAGAGCCGGATACGCGAGCATCTCACCAACCCCAACCGCTTGAATGTGGCGCTTACGCGCGCGCAGCGCAAGCTCATCCTGGTAGGACATGCCCTCGCGTTGGAGAGCCTCCCCATTTTTCAAAGGCTACTCACTTATTGCCGTGGTATGCACGCGGTCATCGCTTACACTCACACTCCCGTCGCAACGCCGACTACACCTCGGTAGCCAGCGCGTACTGATCCCGAAGTAAGGCTTCCAGGGGTTGCTTGATATCGAGCTGAGCATAACAGGCGCGCTCGAGTGAGGTTCGGATACCGCTGTGAATATGCATCTTCTCCAAAATCATTTCAACCGCGTGCTGCAAATTCACCGTAATCCGAAATGGTTTATCAACCTCGTGATGGTACTCGCGGAATTGCTCCATCCCCAACCCGGTTAGCACCAGAACGGGATGGATTCCAGCCGCCAACCCCGCCTGTATATCGGTGATACTATCTCCAACAAAGACCGCGTCGTCCATATCAAGGCCCAGTTCACTACTTGCACGCAGCAACATGCCTGGACGAGGCTTGCGGCAGTGACAATTCGCATCTCTACTATGTGGACAATAATATACCTTTTCTACGATTCCCCTCGCGCCCTGTATTTCTGCCAGCATGCGGCGATGTATATCCTCAACAGTCTCCGGGGCAATACAACCCTTGGCTACCCCCGCCTGGTTTGAGCAAACAACGATACGGTGCCCCGCCCGCGTCAGCTTGGCTATCGCCTCTCGTGAGCCTGGTAAAAAGCGAAATTCGCTCCAATTTTTCACATAATCAGATCGGTTTTCATTGATGACCCCATCCCGATCTAGAAAAATAGTAGACACAACTTCCCCCAATCATAGTAGCCAAATATTTCGATATATTGCTAACTGTTACGACGTTAGCAATTTAGAACAGAAGCATACTTCATTAATGAGATGATTTTCTCATCCAGGCCAGCGATATTCAAGCGTCATGCAGATCTACCAGGCCTTTTTTCATAGCATAAATGACCACCTGCGAGCGATCATAAATCTCCAGTTTACGATAGATATTGCTGATATGATTGCGTACGGTTTTTTCGCTGATCTCCATAGTACGTGCGATCTCTTTGGCAACCTTTCCCCTGGCGAGTAGTTTCAGCATCTCCGTCTCACGAGAAGTGAGGCCATCGAAACAGGGACCTTTCTCAGGAGATTGCCCTTCGAGCAAGTGCATCATGCGGCTTGTGATATCAGGCGCTGTTACCTGCTCTCCATTGTTCACGGCACGGATGGTTGCTATCAGTCCAATAGCAGAGATGTCCTTCAAAATATAGCCGTTCGCGCCTGCTCCCAATCCCTCCAGCACATATCCATCAGTGGTAAAGGTTGTCAATAGTATTACACGCGTTTCAGGCAACTCAGCCCTGATCTGGCGCGTCGCCGCGATGCCATCCAAATGCGGCATTTTGACATCCATCAATATAATGTGCGGGCGCAGCTGACGTGCGAGTTCAACCGCTTCCTGGCCATTACTGGCTACTCCTATTACCGAAAACTGCGCCTCCGCGCTCAACATACCCGCGATGCTCTCACGAAAAAGCCGTTGATCGTCCGCTACTATAATCTTGATCTCCTGCTGGTTCTGCTCGCCAGCAGACCAGAAGTTGGTCTGTATTTGCACCGGCTTTTCCTCAACTTGTACAGACATTGCCCTATTCCATCAATCCATTGGATAAAGGAATATCAATATCCACGCGTGTACCTTTGCCGGGAACGCTATCGAGCGTCACACGCCCTCCAAGCAATGCGGCCCGCTCGCGCATACCAATGACACCCTGATGATATCCGCTTCCTCGTGATGCCAACGACCCGCCTTTCGCCATCCCTTTGCCATCATCCGCAATACTGATATAGATGTGCCCTTCGAAGCTAAACATACAGATACTGATGGTAGACGCCCTTGCATGTTTGTATATATTGGTGAGCGCTTCGCGCACTATATAATAGATATTCGATGTGTATTCGAAAGGCAAAAGAGCCAACCAATCCTCACATTCGAACTCGACCCGGTACCCCGCGCTCTGCATTTGTCTCAACAAGCCTTCGAGAGCATATTCCAGGCCCCGCTCAAGTTCCGATGGTGTACGTAATCCTCCCAGCGCCTGTCGCATA
>Ga0209577_10005096_pt1 | contig 12286 bp, 7 predicted proteins | sample GraSoiAngelo_109_FD_185874 | JGI IMG/M metagenome (GOLD analysis project Ga0209577, IMG submission 185874) | Grasslands soil microbial communities from the Angelo Coastal Reserve, California, USA - 14_0903_12_20cm (SPAdes) (version 2) | ecosystem: Environmental > Terrestrial > Soil > Grasslands ... | reverse complement strand
GCTCGCTCTACGCGCAGCGGCTCGTCTCGGAGGGCGTCGTTACGGCGGATGAAGTCGAGCAGATGTTGAAGGAGGCGACCGAGCGCTACGAGCAGGTTCACGCGCGCGCCAAAGAGATCGTCGCCGGGAAGCCGCCGATGAAGGAGTTGCCGCCGCCCGTCGCCGAAGAAGACGGCTCGGACGTTTTAGAGACTCCGGTCGGCGCGGACGTGATCCGCGACATCGCGCACAAGATCGCGGTCGTCCCCGTTGGCTTCCATATCAACCCGAAGATGGTCAGCCAGCTCGCGCGCCGCGCGAAGATGGGCGAGGGGCAGACGCCTCTGGACTGGGCGTTCGCGGAGCTGTTGGCCTTCGGCTCGCTCGGCCTCGAAGGCGTGCGCGTCCGTTTGTCGGGTCAGGATTCGGGGCGCGGCACGTTTAGTCAGCGCCACGCCGTCCTCTACGACACGCAGACCGGGCAGCCGTGGTCGCCTTTGAGCGAGATGACGGCGAAGGACGGGCGCGCGCTCGTCGAGGTCTTCGACAGCTCGCTTTCGGAGCAGGGCGTCGTCGGCTTCGAGTACGGCTACTCAGTCGTGGCGCGCGACGCGCTCGTCTGTTGGGAGGCGCAGTTCGGCGACTTCGCGAACGGCGCGCAGGTCATCATTGACACCTTCATCGCGCCCGGCGTGGACAAGTGGCAGCAGCCCTCGCGCCTCGTGCTTCTGTTGCCGCACGGCTTCGAGGGCCAGGGGCCGGAGCACTCTTCGGCGCGGTTGGAGCGCTACCTGCAACTCTGCGCCGAGAACAACATGCAGGTCTGCTACCCGACCACTCCGGCGCAGTATTTCCACCTGCTCCGGCGGCAGGTGAAGCAAAGGAGCGCGCGCCCGCTTGTCGTGATGACGCCGAAGAGTCTGCTCCGTCTCCCGGCTGCCGTATCTTCGATTGAAGAGTTGACGGCGGGCGGCTTCCGCCCCGTGATTGACGACGCGGAGGTCGAAGACCGCGGGGCCGTCCGGCGCATCGTCCTGTGCGGCGGCAAGGTCTTCTACGACCTCGCCGCGGCGCGCAAGAAGTCGAATGATGCGCGCGTCTCGATAGTCCGGCTGGAGCAGTTCTACCCGTTCCCCGAACGGCGTTTGCGCGAGGTCTTCGCCTCCTACCCGAACTCGACGCAGCTCGTCTGGTGTCAGGAGGAGCCGAAGAACATGGGCGGCTGGGCCTTCGTCGAGCCGCGTCTGATGGGACTCCTCCCCCGTTGCGAGCGCCCTTACTACGCGGGCCGCGCGGCGTCCGCCAGCCCGGCCACGGGTTCTTACACTATCCACGAGCTTGAGCAGCGAGAGCTTGTCAACCACGCGCTCACGGCGGACGCGCCCTTCATCTCCGGCGCGAGCACGAGGGAGTACGCGGGGCAGGCGGAAGGGTGAGTACCGACCGATTGCGGAGCGGCGGAATGCGGATTGTGGATTTAAAGCACGCCGTCTTCCAATCCGCAATCCGAAATCCGCCGCTCCGCAATTCTCTTGACTTCCCGCCTGCTTTGGCATAGAAGCGCCTTGCTTCCGCCGTCGTCCGGCAATCCGCTCGCAGACTTCCCGTCGTAGTTAACCCGGAAGCATGACACTTTGATCCCGGCAACCCGCCTCGTCAGAAAAGATTTTCGATTACCGAAAGGAGTCTCCCATGAAAAAAACGCTTGCCCTAGTCTCCCTCCTCGCCGCCGGCCTGGCGCTGGCCGCGTGCGCCCCCGCGCCCCCGGCCAACACCGCCGCCAACGCCAACACGAGCGCGACGCCCGCGCCGACCGCGACCGCCGCCACAGAGACCGCCGCGAAGAAAGCGCCCACAGACCTCGAACAGCTCGCGCAGCGCCTCGTCACGCAGAGCGCGGGCGTCAAAGAGGGCGACGTGGTGTTGGTCACAGGCGGCACGCAGGATCAGGAGTTGTTGGAGGACATCGCCGTCAACGTCCGCAAGGCCGGCGCTTTCCCGCTCGTCTCGATTGGCAGCGACCGCATGGCGAAGCGCATGTACGCGGACGTGCCCGAAAAGTACGACGCGCAGATGGATCAGTGGGGCATGAAGCTCGCGGACGCGGTCAACATCACTATCGGGATTGACAGCGGCCTCGCCGAGGGCCTGTTCGCCGACGCCGACCCGAAGCGTCTGGCCGCGCGCGCCAAGGCGAACGCGCCCATCGGCGACGAGTTCATCAAGCGCAACGTCCGGCAGGTCAGCATCGGCAACGGCTTCTACCCGACCGACTGGCGGGCGAAGCGCTACGGGATGAGCCTCGACGATTTGACGAAGACCTTCTGGGACGGCGTGAACACGGACTACGCGACCGTCCAGACGCGCGGCGAGCAGGTCAAGGGCGCGCTGGCCGCCGGCAACGAACTGCACATCACGAACCCGAACGGCACGGACTTGAAGCTGAAAGTTCAGGGACGGCCCGTCCTCGTCAGCGACGGCATCATCTCGCCGGAGGACGTGCAGAAGGGCGGCGCTGCCGTGTCGGTTTACTTGCCCGCGGGCGAGGTCTTCTGCGCGCCGGTCGCGGGGAGTGCCGAGGGGAAGGTCGTGCACACGCTCGACTACTACAACGGCAAGGAGGTTGACAACCTGACGCTCACCATAGCGGGCGGCAAGGTGACGGCGATGACGGGCACGGGGCCGGGCTTCGACCAGCTCAAGGCCGACTACGACGCGGCGGGCGAGGGCAAGGACGTGCTCTCCTTCGTTGACCTCGGCATCAACCCGAACGTCAAGCTCCCGGCGTCGAGCAAGCTCGGCAACTGGGTTCCCGCCGGCTCCATCACCGTCGGCGTCGGCAACAACCAGTGGGCCGGCGGCGACGACAAGTCGCCCTACGAGTACGTCATCTTCCTTCCCGGCTCGACCGTCACCCTCGACGATAAGACCATCATCGAGAGCGGCCAGTTGAAGATTTGAAAGCCGTAAACCGTAAACCGTAAACCGTGACAAGAGAAAGCCGCGAGATGTAAAGCCGAGCGGCGGGAGGAGAAGTTGAAATGCGCCCTCACGAAAAGCTGGACGTTTGGTGTAAGGCGATGGATTTCGTGGTGACTGTTTACAAGGCCACGGAATCCTTCCCGAAGGAAGAAAGGTTCGGCTTAACCTCACAGATCAGGCGGGAGGCGGTCTCCGTCCCGGCGAACATCGCCGAAGGCGCGGCACGCCGCTCGTCGAAAGAATTCATACACTTCATCTCAAACGCGCAAGGCTCGGCGAGCGAGCTTGAGACGGAACTACTCATCGCCCAACATCTCGGCTACCTCCGAGAGAGCGACTACTTCGAGATGCGCGAGACGCTCGACAACATCGGGCGCATGCTCATCGGCCTGACTCATCACCTGGAAAAAAGCGTGAACCGTGAACCGTAAACCGTGACAAGACAGAACTGGTTTTCTCTTGTCACGGTTTACGGTTCACGGTTCACGGCTTTTTCGGCTTCTGCTGCGGCGTCTCATCGTCAATGATGTCGTCCTCGATGATCTTCAGCTCGGTGCCGTACTTCTGGTAGTTGCGGAAGCGTATGTCGTTGCGGCTCTGCTCGACGCGCCCGCCCTCGGCGGCGGTCATCACGAGGACGGCGCGCGCGGGCAGGAGGTAGTCGCCCTGCCCTTGGATAGTCACCCAGTCGTAGTCAATCGCCTGGTCTGAAGCCATGACGGGGAAGTCCGCGGGCATCTCGGTCGCGGCGCGCTCGACGCGCAGGACGCGCGCCTTCTCGCGGTCAATCCAGATGCGCCCGCGCTGGCCCGCGATGACGGCGCGCTCCTTGCCGTAGCCGACTTGCAGGCGCGAGTTCTCGCGCTTGATCTCGAAGTCGAAGACGAGTGTGCGCCGCCCGCGCAAGCTCTCCTCGTCAACGAACTTGAAGTCGGTCTTGCTCGCGTCGTCGAAGAGTTCCTTGAGCTGCGTGACGAACTCGCCGGTGGAGCTGGTGCCGCCGACCGAGGTGTAGTCGCTCTGCTCGTCCGACTGCGAGGCGCTGGCGATGCCGTTGATGGCGAGCAGGCGGTACTTCTCGCCCTGGCTCTCGCGGAAGCTGACGCCGATGACGAGGCGGTCGTCCGTGACCCAGTTCTGCGTCCGCCCCGCGGCGTGCGAGCGCGTGACGAGTTGCTTGACGACGAAGTCGGGCATCTGGCCGGTGGCCTCGACGGTGGCCGCGCGCGTTTTCTGAAGTAAGTCCGCGGCCTCCGCCGACGAGGGCAGGGCCTTCGCCACCGTCGGGTTGAGGAAGCGCCGCTCGGCCTCTTCGAGCACGCGCCGCAGCTCCTCGTCGTTGCCGCTTTTGGTCGCCACGAACGAGCGCAGCCCGCTCGTCAGCGTGAAGTTGATCCCGCGCCGCCGAATCTCGCCGACGAGCTGATCCTTCAGGCCGGGCCGCGCCGGCAACTGGCGCACGACCGCCAGAAACTCCGCGTTCGTCACCGGCCCCTGTTGCGGCTGCTGCGCGCGGGCGGCGCGCGCCCCGCCGAGCGCGAGGGCGCAGAGGACGAGCGCCGCGAGGCCGCGCGTGTATTTTCCTGAGTTCATAGATGAAAGCTTTCCGCCACGGAAAATGCGTGCAGACTCTTATTGATGCCCCGGCGCGCAAAAGCGTTCGATGAGGCCGCGCAAAATCGAGACCGATTCGCGCAACTCCGAGGCGGGGACGAACTCGCCCGTGCGGTGCGCGAAGCGTATGTCGCCGGGGCCGAAGACGACCGCCTCCGCGCCCAACTCGGCCAACTGCGGCGCTTCCGTGCCGAACGAGATCGTGCCCGCCGCACGGCCCGTCGCCTCTTCGAGCGCGCGCACGAGGGGCGCGTCCGCAGGCGTCTCCATCCCGCCGTCGAGACGCGTCACGCGCAGCATGCAGTCGAAGTTTTCGTCCCCCTCGCGTAAATCTTCGACCTCGCGCCGGACGAGTTCGGCGACGAGTTCGGGCCTCTGGCCCGGCACGGGCCGCCATTCGAGGGTGAAGCGGCACACGCCCGCGATGACGTTCTTGGCCGTGCCGCCCTCGATGAGGCCGACGTTGACGGTCGTGTAAGGCGGGTCGAAGCCCGCGTGCGCGTCCCGCTTCAACTCTTCCGAGATGTGCTCGACGCGCGTGACGAGGCGCGCGGCACGCGTGATGGCCGACGCGCCCAAGGCGGGGTAAGCACTATGCCCCTCGCGCCCGCGCACCGTGACCTCGGCGAGGCAGTAGCCCTTGCCCGCGCGAACGGGCTGTAGCGATGTCGGCTCGCCCACGACGGCGTGGCGCACGCTGAAAGGCTTCGACTCCGCGAGCCTCTTCGCGCCGAGACATCCGACCTCTTCGTCCGCCGTGAGCACGAGCGCGAGCGGGCGGGCGAGGCGGCCCACGTCCGTCTCTTCGATGGCCGCGAGCGCCGCCGCGATGAAGCCCTTCGTGTCGCACGCGCCGCGCCCGTAGAGTTTACCCTCGCGCTCCGTGAGCGTCAGCGCCTCGTCCCACGCCGGGTCGAAGGGAACCGTGTCCGTGTGCCCGACGAGCGCGAGTTCCACTTCGTCCGATTCACGCGGCGCGAACGCGAGCATCTGAAACTTCTCGACGCCGCGCTCGTCCGCGTACTTAGTCACGCGCGCGCGCAAACCGGCGGCCACGGCGCGCGCCCGCGCGTAATCAATGACCGCCCCGTTCGAGTTCGACGAGCGCGAGTCTATACGGACGAGTTCGGCGAGTGTGCTTTCGACGCCCATATTCTCCACCAGCCGCTAAACGGGCCGGCAAGAAATTAACATGGGTGGACAGGATAAGCAGGATAAAGAATTTCAGATTTGAAAACTCAAATCCTGTCCACCCATGTTAATTCTTCTTACACTTCACTCCAGAGTTTGCGTTGAAGCGCCGAGAAGCGCGAGACGATTTCGTCCTGCGCGGCGTGCCTGCCGCCTTCGACGACGAGTTGGCCGCCGACCGAGACCTCGCGGACGGCTGCGCGCGAGAGCGAGAAGACGACCGCGGGCAGGAGGTCGTCGCCAGACGCCCCGGCGATTGAAGGGTCGTCCAAGTCCACGGTGAAGAAGTCCGCGGCGCTGCCGTGCGTGAACTCGCCGGCGGGCGCGCCGATGCTGCGCGCGCCGGCGCGGCTCGCGCACTCGAAGAGCCGCGCGGCGAGCGCCGAAACGCCCGGCCCGTCAGACTCCGCGCGCGCGGCGTCGTGACTGCCGCCAGGACTTTCGACACTCTCCGCGCTCGCGGGCGCGAGCACGTTGCGCTGGAGGCTCGTCAGGCGCAGGTGGTATTCGAGTTCGCGGGCGTCTTCGAGGAGGTCAATCTGCGCCTGGCTGTCCGTGCCGAGTGCGACGTGGACGCCCGCGCCGAACAGCGCGGCGGCGGGCGTGATGCCGTCGCCCAGGTTTCGCTCCGTAGTCGGGCACGCGCACACGCAGGCGCGCGCTTCGGCCAACGCGCGCACCTCTTCGGGCGTGACGTGTATCGCGTGGACGCCCGTGAAGCGCGGGCCGAGGACGCCCTCTTCGGCGAGGAGCGCGACGGGCGTGCGCCCCGTCTCCTCGACGCACGCCGAGACCTCCGCAGGCTGCTCGGCGACGTGCATGTGAAGGGGAAGCCCGCGCGCTCCGGCGAAGGCGCTGACTTCGCGCAGGTATCCGAGCGGCACGGCGCGCACGCTGTGCGGCGCGACGCCGACCCAGGCGTGCTGCGGAAGTTTACCGGCGTGCACGTCAAGGCCGTCTTCACCGGCACGCGCGTCAACGTCCTTCTCTTCGGCTCGCCCCTCAACCCCGACGCCCTTCACGCGCCCGTCGCCCGTCGCCGCGTCGCGCGCGAGGTCGCGCGCCAGCGACTCGGTGTTGCGGAGGTAAGTTTCGGCGTCCGGCTCGATGAAGCGTCTCTGCCGCTCGTCGGGGAACGTGCGGAAGCCCGCGCGCGCGTAGGCCGCTCGCAGAAGCGCGATGCGCAGCCCCGTGTCGCGCGCCGCGCGCACGACCTCTTTGGCGAGCAGGTTCGGGTCGTCGTACTCCGCGCCCGCGGGCGGGCGGTGCAAGTAGTGGAACTCTCCGACCGAAGTGATGCCGCTCAAAATCATCTCAAGAAAAGCCATGCGCGAGGCGTCGTAGATGTCTTCGGGCGTGAGCCGCGCCGAGGCCGCGTACATCATCTCGCGCCACGTCCAGAAGGAGTCGCGCGCGTGCGCGCCGCGGTACTCGGTGCGCCCGCGCAAGACGCGCTGGAAGGCGTGCGAGTGCGCGTTCACCATGCCGGGCAGCAGCGCGCGATTGCGCAGGCGAACGACGTGACCACACATGACGACCGCGCCTGCCGCGGCCTCTCGCCGCACGGCCTCGTCACGTCCCGCGAAGTCATCAAGGTGCGTCACGGCGACGACGCGACCGCCGCCGTCGCAAACGAGCGCGCAACCACGCTCGAAACGCCCGTTCACGTAGAGCAGGTCGGGCGCGAAAGTCGTGGTGTCGCCGGAAACGATTCCCTGGTCGAGAGGTGTGCCCAATGGTTTGTTGCGCCCTCGCCGCGCCTACAGTTATTAGGCGCGTCAATGCTTCTGCGCGGGCTGGCCGCCGTTCGCCTGCGACTTCTGGTTTCTGATCCACTCGTCCACGTTTCGCTCCAACACGTCGAGCGGGACTGCGCCGGAGCCGAGGACAACGTCGTGGAACTCGCGCAGGTCGAAGCGGTCGCCGAGTTGGTCGTGGGCGCGCGCGCGAAGCTCTTTGATCTTGAGCTGGCCGATCTTGTAGGCGAGCGCCTGTCCGGGGTCTGTGATGTAGCGGTCAATCTCGTTCGTCACGTCAAGCTCGGTCTTGGCGGCGTTGTCTAAGAAGTAGTCAATGGCCTTCTGCCTGTCCCACTTGTAGTAGTGCATGCCTGTGTCAACGACGAGGCGCACCGCCCGCCACATCTCATAAGTCAACTGGCCGAACTTCGAGTAGGGGTCGTCGTAGAGTCCCATGTCTTCGCCGAGAGATTCGGCGTAGAGGCCCCAGCCCTCGACGAAGGCCGTGTAGCCGCCGCCGTAGCGACGGAACTTCGGTATCTCGCCCAGCTCCATCGCGCGCGCGATCTGAAGGTGGTGGCCGGGCACGGACTCGTGTAAGGAGAGCGCCATCATCTCCCACTTGGGGCGCGTCTCCGGCTTGTAGAGGTTGACGTAATAGTAGCCGGGCCGTGAGCCGTCAGCCGCGCCCGGCTGGTAGTAGGCGGTCGTCGTGTCGGGCGCGACCGCGTCGGGGATGGGCGTGACGCCGTAGGGCTGGCGCGGCAGCGTCTTGAAGACCTTGACGAGGTTCGGGTCAATGCGCTTGGCCGTGGCGCGGTAGGCTTCGAGGAGGTCTTCCGGGGTCTTGTAGTAGAACTGTTCGTCCGTGCGCAGCTTCTTGAAGAAGTCTTTGAGCGAGCCTTTAAAGCCGACCTGCTCCATGACCTTCTGCATCTCGCCGCGGATGCGCGCGACCTCCTGCAAGCCGCGTTCGTGAATCTGTTCGGGCGTCATGGTCGTAGTCGTGTAGCGGCGCGCGAGGAAAGCGTAAGCCTGCGCGCCGTCCGGCCACTGCCAGACGCCGACCTGTTCGGGCGAAGCGGGCAGGTACTCTTTCGTGAAGTAGTCTTTCAACTGCCTGTAGGCCGGAATGACGTTCTGCGCGACCGCCTCGCGCGCAGCCTGCGCGAGACGCGCGCTCTCGGCCTCTGGGATGTCGGCGGGGAACGCACGGAAAGGTTTGTAGAACGTGCTGTCTTCGGGGCGCGCGGGCGTTTGCTTGTCAATCTGCGCGGCGACGCGCTGCTCGACGACCTTCGGCCAGAGCATGTGCGCGCGCACGCCCTCGCGCATGAGCGCGATGGTCTGATCCATGTAACGGGGAAGCGCCTTCATGCGCGCGATCCAGTCCTCGTAATCCTTGACGGTCTGGAAGCGCAGCAGTTCAGTCAATTCGTCCGCGGTCTGTATGCCGCCCCGCTGGTTGATGGGCAGGAGGTAGAGTTTGAACTTGTGCCCCTCGATGTCGTTGTCGAGGTCTTTCTTGAAGAGGTCGTAGTTGAGCTGGTCGGCTGTCGAGAGCTGCGCGCGAGGGATCGTTTGCAGGCGCTTCAGGGTTTCGAGCCGGTGCTGGTATTGACGCTCGACCGATTCCAGGCTGGCGTCTTCCCAACGGTCGTTGTAGCGCCGGTCGCCGAGCGTGGACGCGAACGTCGGGTTCTCGCGCATCGTCCACTCCCACTCGTCGTCGAAGAGCTTGTGCAGTTCGCGCGTGGCCGCGTTAGCGTTCGTCATGTCGCCTCCCGTCGGCTGCTGCGTCTGCGCCAGTGCGGGCGTCGTCTGAAAGAGGATGGCGAGCGTGAGCAGGGGGAGGGCCGGGCACTTCCGTTTGGCGCGCATCTCGTTTCGAGACCTCCGTGTAGGGGTTGCCGTGTGGATAGCTCAGGAGACGGACGGGAGGATACAACAGGAGAGGAGACAGTAGCCAGTAGCCAGTAGAAAACACTCTTCGCCGAGGGCCATTCACTTTGGCGACTGCCGACGTTCAACTGACGCGAGGAGAAATCTACTGGCTACTGTCTCCTCTCTTCCCGCATCTAAACGGACGCGATGAGTGTTTCCGCCAGAGACCTGAAGACCTACACGAGTTTCGCGCGCCGCTTCGCCGGGAAGTTCGTGCGCGACCGCTTGCAGGAATCGCGCGTCCCCTTGCTACCCGCGCCGCACAAGCCGCAACCGGCGACTTGGAGCGACGAGCGCCTGACCGTGGCGTGGCTGGGGCACGCGACGGTGCTCATAAATTTTTACGGCACGTGGCTCCTGACCGACCCCGTGCTGCGCTCGCGCGTCGGCGTGCGCGTGGGCGCGGTGACGCTCGGCCCGCGCCGACTCGTCCGGCCCGCCCTGACTTTCAAAGAACTTCCGAAGCTCGACGCCGTGCTCGTCTCACACGCGCACATGGATCACTGCGACACGGGGACGCTCCGCCGATTGCCGCGCCGCACGCGCGCCGTCGTGCAGGAGGGGAACCGAGACCTCGTGCGCCGCTTCGCGCGCGTGGACGAGCTTGAGTGGGGCGAGTCCACGGAAGTGAACGGCGCGCGCGTCGAGGCGATTGAAGTCAACCACTGGGGGGCGCGCAAGCTCACCGACAAGCACCGCGGCTACGGCGGCTTCCTCGTCGAGAAGCGCGGGCGGGCGCTCGTCTTCGGCGGCGACACGGCCTACACGCACGCCTTCGCGAGCCTCAAGCGCCGCGCCGCCCGCGTCTGTCTAGCCATTCTTCCCATCGGCGCTTACGACCCATACGTCCACGTCCACGCCAACCCCGAACAGGCTTGGGCCATGCGGCGCGAGATGGGCGCGGAGTACATTCTGCCGATGCACCACTCGACCTTCCGCTTGAGCCGCGAGCCGGTTGACGAGCCGCGCCGGCGCATCATCGCCGCCGCGGGGCAGGAGGGCTGGCGCGTCGCGCTGACCGAGATCGGCGAGACTTGGACGCTGCCGGAATAGAGTGAGCGCTGTTGCAACTACGGTGTTGAGTGAGAAGCGTGAGGCGCTCGGCGCAGAAGCGCATTTCACTGACCCGCTCGCTACTGCTCGCGGTTCTGTACAAACGTGCAGACTCAAAGTCGGCTGATGTCCCAGAGCTTCACGGTCTTGTCCGACGCGGCGCAGGCGAGCGTCCTGCCGTCGGGCGAGAAGGTGAGCGAGCTGACGACACCGCCCGCCTTCAAGTCTAGTTTCAGCTCGCCCGTCCGCGTGTCCCAGACCTTCAGCTCGCCGCCGGAGCCGTTGCCGCCGCAGGCCACGAGCCGCCCGTCGGGGCTGAAGGCAATCGAGTTGATGACGGAGCCGGGCGCGTAGTCAAACGTCCTCTTCGGCGCGCCGCCCGCCGCGTCCCAGAACTTCAACGCGCCGTCGTAGCCGCCCGTCGCCAGCAGTTTCCCGTCGGGCGAAAAGGTGACCGCCGTCGGCGCTTCGTGCGCCGACTTGAGTTCCTGTTTGAGCGTGCCCGCACGCACGTCCCACAGTCGGACTGTGCTGTCCACATGGCCCGCGCTCGCGAGCATCTGGCCGTCGGGCGAGAAGGCGACCGACTCTGTGATGACGCTCTGACCTTCGAGCGTGTGCAGCAACTCGCCCGTCTGCGCGTTCCAGAGCCGCACCTCGTTCGTGCCAGTCGCCAGCAGTCTCCCGTCCGCGGAGAGCGCGGCGGACGAGAGCGGGCAGTTTTGGGCTTGCACCCTGCGCGCCTCCGCGCCGAGCTTGCTGCCCTGCGTGTCGAGCAGGACGACGCCGCACTGGCCCGAACTCTCGACGTAGTTGAGCGCGACGGCGAGCCAGCGCCCGTCGGGCGAGAAGGCGACGGGGCGCGTGCTGCTGCCGAGGTCTTGCGAGGTCTCGCGCAGTTGTCCGGTCTGCGCGTCCCACAGCCTGACCGTCCGGTCTTCGCCGCCGCTCGCGACCAGTTTTCCGTCCGGCGTGAAGACGACCGAATGCACTTCGCCCTCGTGCCCTGAAAGAGTCAGAACACGTCCGACGCCAGCCGCAGAGTTCGCGCCGTCCGCGCCCGAAGCTTTGTCGGACGACGCGGGGGCGGCGGGGGAAGTAGTGCCCGCGTCCGTCGCGGCTATGCCGGTCGGCTTGCGCCCGTTCGAGTCAGACTTGCGGAAGACCGTAAACATGAGCACCGCGCCGACGACTCCGACGAGGAGTAGCGCGGCGAGTCCGCCGAGCAGGAGCGGGCGCGCGTTCTTTTTCGAGGGCGCGGGCGAAGGAGTTTGCGGCGGCGTGCGCTCTTGAATCGCCGTCGGCGCGGAAGACATGTCCGTCGCGGACGGCGCGGCGGGAGGCAGAGCAATGTTCGGAGTCGCGAGGCGCGCGGTCGGTTGGCGAGTCGCCCCTTGCGTGTGCGCGGCACGCGGCTGCGGTTCGGTGCGCGAGGGCGGCATGACGACGGTCGCCGTGCTTTGACGAGACGGCTGCGGGCGCGGAGTCTTGTCGGCCTCGCGCAAGGCGCGGCGCATGGCCGGCGCGGACGAGAGACGCTGATCGCGGCGGAGCGCCATCGCCTGCCGAAGCACGGCGGCCACTTCGGGCGAGACCCCGGCGCTCAGCTCGTCGGCTGGCCGCAGAGGGTCGGGCAGGCCGTTCAAGACGGCGTCGGCGCGCGCGAGCGCGTTGGGCGGCGCGACGCCGGTCAGAAGGTGATAGAGCGTCGCGGCGAGCGAGTAGAGGTCGCTGCGCGCGTCCGTGCCCGCGCCCTGTATCTGTTCGAGCGGCGCGTAGGCCGG
>Ga0209577_10005095_pt1 | contig 12287 bp, 7 predicted proteins | sample GraSoiAngelo_109_FD_185874 | JGI IMG/M metagenome (GOLD analysis project Ga0209577, IMG submission 185874) | Grasslands soil microbial communities from the Angelo Coastal Reserve, California, USA - 14_0903_12_20cm (SPAdes) (version 2) | ecosystem: Environmental > Terrestrial > Soil > Grasslands ... | reverse complement strand
AGGCTATCGGGAGGAGGCGGGCCGGACGGTGTCGGACAATGTGGCGACGCAGGCGACGCGCAATCGTATTCTGGCCGCGCTGCCGTATCCCGAAACGAGACTCGTGCTCGACAACATGCCGCTGCCGAACCAGCCAATAAACGACGTCGTCGGACGTTACACGGACGCAAAGAATGTGATCCGGCGCGACAACACGTTCCTGGGGAAAGTGGATTTCGAGGCTGGCGCCGGCAGATTGTCGGTGACTGCCTCCCGGATGCGGCCGTTTGCCTCCGTTCCGCGAGTCCAGATCGACAACGATCAGCAGTACACGAACGGCTCGAAGCGCCTCTCGACCAACTACGTGCGGACGAGCAATACGTGGCTCTCTGAGAGCCGGTTCGGCTGGAATCGCAATACGCTCGATCGCTTCGACGGGTTCTGGCTCGCGGAATCGCCCACGCGAGGGCCCCAAGCGGACCTCTACAACGTTCGCAAGCGGATTGGAAGTATCAATGTGTCAGGCCTCTTCAGTACCGGGGATACCGAAATCCTCGCGTTGACCTACGACGCGTACAACCTGGACCAGAAAGTAACCAGGCTCATGGGAGCGCACACGGTGAAGTTCGGGTTCCGCTGGGCGCGCGAGATTGGTTACAAGTCGAATCCGCAGTCGAACCGGTTTACGTTCCCCAATCTCGACGACTTGCTCGCGAACAAGCCGAGCGACTTCCTGCTCGCGATGGGCAATCCACCCCATCGCGCGTGGGTCGACCAGCTCGGCGGCTTCATCCAGGACGACTGGCGGGCCAGCGATCGATTCGTGCTCAACCTGGGTCTGCGCTATGACTATTACCCCGGGTTTGGCTACAAATCGCTGGATCCGGCCGATCCGGCCGAAGTCAACAATCTGAACAATCCGACCGACATTCGCAAGATGGATTTCGGCGCGCCGCGGCCTCTGAACAAGCCTATTGACGACGACAAGGTGAACTTCGCCCCGCGCGCCGGATTTGCCTGGACCATCGATCGCGCCGGCGCGACTGTCATTCGCGGTGGTGTCGGAGTGTTCACCACCGGCAACCTCATGGCGTTGTTCCAGAATGCGGTGGCGCGCCCCTTCACCCCGGTGCGCCAGGGCTGGAACCGCACGGAGCTCGAGGCACGCGGCATCGGCTGGCCTACCTATCCGGAGGATGCGAATGAGATCGCGATCCGCGACTCGGGCGCCAAGAAGAACCTCTACTACCTGTTTCAGACCGACATGAAGAGTCCCGAAACCGTGCAGGCCACCTTCGACGTGCAGCGGCAAATTGGAAGACTGGCGTCGGTCTCGGCTGGGTACGTCCACACCAGCGGGAAAAACCTTCCGATCCTGCTGAACTCTGCGCTCGCGTACGATCGGGTGACCGGCGCGCGGCCGAACCCGGCCATCAATCCGGGTGGGTGGTACATTACCAGCGGGCAGACCATGAAATACAACGCGTTCGAAGGGAACGCTAAACTCAGTCGATTCCATGGTGCCGACGTGGCGCTGCACTACACGTTGTCGAAAGGCTGGTCGCAGCAGGGAGCCAACCTGATAGGCAACTTCAACAGCTCAATCGGTGATACCACCTACAACAATACGCAGGACTTCTTCAATCCCTTCCTGGACGTCGACTACTCGCCGCTGATCGGCGAGGTCCGTCATCGCGTCACTGGCACGGTGGTGTACGACATCCCGTGGCTGCGTGACCGCACGGACGCGGTCGGCGGCGTGTTGGGCGGGTGGCAGCTTTCGAGCGTGCTCAACTTCCGAACGGGCGAACCGCTGCGCATCACCCAGGCGTCGGGCATTGGCAACAGCCGGCCGGATTACAACGGCGGGAACCAGGTGTTCGACAACTGGCGCGACACGCTGCAGTACCTCGACCGCAGTGCCTACACGCTGGTTCCGACTTCCCCGAGTACGCGGGCGACGATCCGACCGGGCAACCAGAACTCCTCTCAGGTGCAGGGGCCGGGCCGCCGGCGAGTGGACCTGACGGTTGCGAAGGCGTTCACCTTGCCCAGCCACACGCAGCTTCAGGTCCGCTTTGAGTCATTCAACGTTTTCAACTGGCCGCAATACAACAACCCTGTCCTGAACGTCGTGGCGCCCAACTTCGGCCAGATTACGGGCGTCGCATCGACGCGAACGGGACAGATCGGATTCCGCCTGTCGTTTTAGCAGGCTGCTGAAAAACGCAGCCTGAACTGAGAACTCTGAAGAAATCGTCGAGAATCGGAGTTCTGCGTTCTCAGTTCTCAGCCAGTTCTCAGTTCTAACCGATCGGCAGGCCGCCAACGCGGCCTGCCCGAGGCTGACGCTTCCGTCGTTGGCCGGCATCGTGTGGTTCACCCAGAGCCGGATCGACGGATCGCTAATCGCGTTGCGCACGTCGCCGAGCAGAAGATCGTTCTGCATGACGCCGCCGGACAGGACGACCGTATCGACGTTCGCCTGTCCGGCGAGCGCGACGCTCGCGTCCGCGATCGCTCGAGCAAGGCTGCGATGGAACGCGCGCGCGATGATCGCGGGAGCGACGCCGCGAAGGCGCGCGTCGATGACGGCGGCAAGCGTGTCGCGCCAATCGATTTCGGTTCTGGTGAACTCACACGGCAGATCGATTCGATCCGCGGCCGCGCCGCGCGCGCGCGCGAGATGCTCGAGCCACATCGCCGCTGGCCCTCGAACGTGATCGCGCGCGTGAAGCCGAGGAGCGCCGCGACGGTAGACGCGGTCGTCCTTCACAGAGCGGACGCTTCGGCAACGATGCGCTGTTGAAGATACGGGCTCAAACCATCGTCGGTCAACACGGATACGCTCCGTTGGAGCAACGCCTGCAGATCCTGCTCGAGTGCGATCACATCCAGCAGCGTCGGCCCGGGTTCGACGTCGACGAGGAAATCGACGTCGCTGTCGGCTCGATCATCGCCGCGCGCGACTGACCCAAACACGCGCACATTGCGCGCGCCGTGGCGCGCGGCAAGGCGGCGAGATCGAGAATTTCACGCCGGAACTGACGGAGCGCTTCGAGCGGCACGACTCCACGATAACGGCCGCGATCTCGCGCGGAAAGTGTTGCAAAAACTTCGAGCCAAGCCGCCCAGTGGAGGCGGCGGATCACCAAAAGCGGCCGCAGTTCACCCGAGAAATGTTTAGGATTTTGGCGAAAACGGTCCACCAAACCGGGAAGAGTGACCCTCAAATCACCCTCAGCTCTGCAGATCGAGTCTCGTAAGTACAGACTCGCAACTATTTGGAGTGGTGGAGGCGGCGGGAGTCGAACCCGCGTCCGAGAGTACGCCATCGCAGGAATCTACATGCGTAGCCGCCCTTGAAGGTTCGCGACCGCCGTCGAAGAGCGACGGAAACCGGCGGTCGCTAGCTCCGATGAATCTCGCCGTCACCCGTCGGAACCGCCAGTGACGACCAGCCTTCTGTTATGACATCCTTCTCCGCCCCGAAGGCGAAGACGGAGAGGACGTCGCTACTTAATTAAGCAGCGAGAGCGAGCTGCGTGTTCGCAGTTACGTTGTGTCCACCGGATTTACGAGGCGATGGCGCTCGGCATGCATCCCGCGAGTCCTTACCCCCGTCGAAGCCGTGTCGCCCCCTATATATAAGGATGGGCCGCGACGTGCCCGCGTTGGTGCACCTCTATTGTAGTTTCGCGGTCTTGAACCGTCAAACCCTTCTGTACCATGAAGTTGGCGACTGCCCGCACCGATATTGCCGTATAATGCCCCCAATCCATCCCTTCGCATCCGAGGACGTCCAGGAACGATACGCATGACGTTCGACGACGAACTGAAACACGCGTTCGAGGCGCTGACGGCGCGCCTGCAGACCGAGCTGGAGCGGCAGATCGACGCCGCGAAGGCCGAGCTGGCCGCTGTGGCGCCGCCGCCACCCCCGCCACCACCGCCGAAGGAAGAAGAACCGGCGCCGTCCGCGAGCGGCGCCGAAGCCGACGAACGGCTCGTTGAAGGCATCCGGTCGATCGACAACGCCCGCTCGCTGAGCGAGATCCTCGATGCGCTGGCGAGCGCCGCGGCCCGCGACGCGTCTCGCGTGGCCGTCTTGCTTACCAGCGGAGGAGAGTGGCGGGCGTGGCGCACGAGCGGATTCGATCAGGAGCCGGACGTCGCAACCCTTGCCGCGGTGGCGGCCGACGCCAGCCACGATTCGCGCGGACGCGTGCGCCTGCCGCTTGCGATCAGCGGAGAGACCGTTGGCGCGCTCTACGCGGAAGACGGACGGGTGACCGCGCTGGAGATCCTCGTGCGCCACGCCGCGCGGTGCCTCGAATCGATGACCGCGTTCAAGACCGCACGCGCGCTCGCACGCGAGGATCAGCATCCGGGCGACGAGACCGGTAGCGACGAGGAGGTGTCGGCGCGGCGATATGCGCGATTGCTCGTGTCCGAGATCAAGCTGTACCACGAAGCTGAGGTCGTCGCCGGCCGCCGTGAGCGCGACCTGATGTCACGTCTGGGCGGCGAAATCACACGCGCTCGAGTGTTGTACGATCAGCGCGTTCCATCGCACGTACGCCGGCGCGCCGATTATTTCAATGACGAGCTCGTGAGGACGCTCGCCGAGGGCGATGCAAGCCTGGTGGAAACCAGGAAGTACGAAGTGGGAAGTACGAAGTAGGAAGTACGAAGTGGGAAGTACGAAGTCACGAAGGACGAAGGCGGGACGATAGACGATTATGACCAGGACCGCATGGGTGGCAGCGGGCTTCGCCCTTCTTGTTGTATCGACGCCGCGCGCGCAGCAACCTGCCGCTGATCCGCTTCAGCCGACGAATCATCCGCGCCTGTCGGCCGATCCGTCGAAGCTGTGGATGGCGCCCGATACGTCGGCCCTTCGAGAGCCTCAGGGTCGCGCTGAGCAGGGTCGAGGGGCGAGTGGTGGAGGCGCACGCACCGGGCCGCTCGCGCAGCTGGCCGAGGCGGTGAAGCTGGAGGTCGATTCGAATTTCGCGCAGGCGCTCCTGATCCTTTCGCAGCCGGCGGTACAACAGGGAACGCTCGGACACTACGCCGAGTATTACCGCGGCCTCGCCGAACTGCGCCTGGGACGCGCGTCCGATGCGCGCCAGACGTTTCAGACGCTGCAGACCAGGGCACCAATCGGATACCTGAACGAAGCGGCTTCGATGCGCGAGGCCGAAAGCGACGAAGCGCTCGGCGATCAGGCGGCCGCGCTGGCCGTCTACGATCGACTGTCGCAAGCGAAGACGACGGCGCCCGACGACGTGTTGATGCGCCTGGCGCGCGCGGCGAAAGCCGTCGGCCGCACCGACAAGGCGACCGAGGCGTTCTCGCGCGTCGTCTACGAATTCCCGTTCAGCGATCTGGCGTCGACCGCGGCGAGCGAGCTCGAAGTTCTACCCGTCGCCCCGATCGAACCGGGCACGAACCGGTACAAGCTCGAAATCGGCCGCGCCGAGCGCCTCTTCGGCGCGAAGCGCTATTCGCAGGCGCGCCCGTTGTACGAAACGCTGCGGCGCACCGCCGCGATCGACGATCGCGAGCTGATCAACCTGCGGCTCGCCGAATGCGACTACTACCTGAAGCGCCAGCGCAACGCGCGCGACGGCGTCAGGCCATACATCGACAAGGCGTCGCGGCAGGGCGAAGCGCTGTTCTTCTACGCCGTCGCGACGCGCGAGCTCGGCGACGATGCCGAATACACGCGCACGGTCCGCCGGATCGTCGCCGAGTTCCCCGACCAGAGCTGGGCGGAAGAAGCGCTCAACAACCTGGCGAGCCACTACATCGTCCGCAACGACGACGAGGCCGCGGATGCGACTTTCCGCGAGATGTACGAGAAGTATCCGACCGGTCACTACGCGGAGCGCGCGGCATGGAAGATCGGCTGGTGGGCGTACAAGAACGGATCGTACCCGGAGACGATCCGGGTGTTCGAATCGGCCGCGGCCCATTTCCCGCGCTCGGATTACCGGCCGTCTTGGTTGTACTGGTGCGGGCGCGCGCATGGCCGGCTGAACGAGCCGGCGCTCGCAGAGGCGCGATATACGCTGGTCGCGACTGACTACTTGAACAGCTACTACGGCCGCCTGGCGTTGAAGCACCTCGACGGGCGCGCGCCGCAGCGCCGCCTGATCGTCGACACGCCGGCCGATGACGCGCCGCTGCCCGACGCGCCGCTGCCGCCGAACGAGCACATCGTTCGCGCGCTGCTCGGCCTCGAGCTCTACGACCAGGCGATCGACGAGCTGCACTACGCGCAGAAAGCGTGGGGCGACGTGCCGGCGATCCAGGCGACGCTCGCGTGGATCTACAACCGGCGCGGCGATCTGCGAGCGGGCATCAACGCGATGAAGCGCGCCTACCCGCAGTACATGGCGGCCGGCGGCGAAAAACTTCCGACGCCATTGATGAAGGTGCTCTTCCCCGTGAATTACTGGCCGCTGATCCGGCGTTATTCGGAAGAGCATCAGCTCGATCCGTTCATGATCGCCGCGTTGATCGCGCAGGAATCGACGTTCACTGTCGACGTTCGGTCGGCGGCGAACGCATACGGCCTCATGCAGCTGCTGCCATCGACGGGACGCCAGTACGCCCGGTCGCTGCGCCTTCCGCGACGCTTCAGCGTCAGCATGTTGACGACGGCGGAGACGAACGTTCGCATGGGGACGGCGCTTTTCGCGGATCTCGTCCGGCAGTTCGGCGGCGCCCATTACGCGCTCGCCAGCTACAACGCAGGCGAGAACCGGGTCGCGCGCTGGATTTCGGAGCGGCCCGGCATCGACCAGGACGAGTTCATCGACGACATCCCGTTCCCTGAAACGCAGAACTACGTGAAGCGAATCCTCGGCACCGCCGAAGACTATCGCCGCCTCTACGGCGGCACCGGGAGCGGCGCTTTCAACGCCGACGACGTCGACGCGCAGCCGGCGGTGTCGCACAAGGCGGCGCCGCCGCCCGCGAAAAAGGCGACGGCGAACGCGCCGGCTCCGGCGAAGAAAGCGACGCCGGCAAAGAAGAAGGCGTCAGCGAAGAGAACCCGCAAGGCAGCGTAGCCACGAAACTCGCGAAAACACGAAAGCCGCGAAAAAGATCTCTAGATCATTTCGTGTATTTCGTGTTTTCGTGTGTTTCGTGGATGATGTGCGAGGTATGAGCAAACTCACCGGATCGAAGAAAGCCACCCAATTCACCGAGTCGGTTATCCGCGAGATGACCCGGCTCAACGAGATGTACGGCGGCGTCAATCTGTCGCAGGGATTCCCGGACTTCCCCGCCCCTTCCGCAATCAAAGAGGCCGCGTGCGCGGCGATCAACGCGGATGTCAATCAGTACGCGGTCACGTGGGGCGCGCGGCCGCTGCGCGAAGCGGTCGCGCGTGAGTTCTCACGGCGCTACGGCGTCCGCGTCGTCGCGGACGAGCAGGTCACGGTCTGCTGCGGATCGACCGAGGCGATGATGTCGACCATGCTGGCCATCATCGATCCGGGCGACGAGGTCGTGATCTTCGAGCCGTTTTACGAGAACTACGGACCCGACGCGATTCTCTCCGGCGCGACGCCGCGCTACGTCACGCTGCGCGAGCCGGACCCTTCGGCTCGCCCCGGCTCGCCCAGGGCGGACTGGACGTTCGATCCGGACGAGCTCGCAGCGGCGTTCAACGAGAAGACGAAGGCGATCATCATCAACACGCCGAACAATCCGACGGGAAAAGTCTTCTCGCGCGAGGAGCTGGAAACGATCGCCGCGCTCTGCCGCAAGTGGGACGCGATTGCCATCTCGGACGAGATCTACGAGCACATCATCTACGACGGCCAGCTTCACGTCCCGATTGCGACGGTCGAAGGAATGGCCGATCGCACCGTGACGATCAACGGGTTGTCGAAAACCTACAGCGTCACGGGATGGCGCGTCGGCTGGACGATTTCTCCGCCGTCACTGACCGGCGCGATCCGCAAGGTCCACGACTTCCTGACGGTCGGCGCCGCGGCGCCGCTGCAGGAGGCCGGCGCCGTCGCGCTCGCGATTCCGAACGACTACTACAGGAGGCTCGCGGCCGACTACCAGCGTCGGCGCGACGTGCTGCTCGACATCCTCGAGCGACATCACTTCACGGTCTACAAGCCGCTCGGCGCGTACTACATCATGACCGACATCAGTAAGTTCGGCTTCCGCGACGACGTCGAGTTCGCGCGGTATCTGGTGAAGGACATCGGTGTGGCCGCCGTGCCGGGGAGCAGCTTCTACAAGAATTCGGCGAACGGCCGCACGAAGCTGCGGTTCTGTTTCTGCAAGCGCGACGAGACGCTGCAGGATGCGGATCGGCGGCTGGAGAAGCTGGTCGCGGTCGGCATACATCTACATTAAGAACCGGCGCAGGGGCCAAGAACCGCCGCAGGGTGGCGACACATTGGTCGGCCCCTGCATGTCGCAATGTTGGATCGGTAAAAGGTAGTGGCGGACCAATGTGTCCGCCGGTCACTGGATCGGCGAAAGGCAGGGGCGGAAGGATCTGTCCGCCCTTCAGTACCTCAAAACCGCCGCGAAGTACATCCCCTTCAACGTGAAGGATCCGTTGTCCTGCTTGACGAGGTACCCCATGTCGAGCGACCGGTAGCCGCCCTTCACGCCGATGTTGTTCGTGAAGTTGACGGTGCCATAGACGTCGACGTCGACGTAATGCCCGCCGTAGCGGCTGTCGATGCTGTCGGGCAGCTTGAAGCCGGTGACCTCGCCGGTGATGGAGATGTTCGGCACGACGTAGACGCGGCCGATGCCGCCGAGCGCCGGAATGGGCGCGCGCGCCCGGGCGAACTCGTTGATGAGCGGCGCCGTGAGATTGACCTGCACGTCGGTGTACTTCGCTTCGACGATCAAGCCGCCGAAGCCGCGGTTCCTCGAGATGAAATCGAACTCGTACGCGAAGCGCGCCGACTTCCAGTCGAGCGTCGAGTTCACCGGCAAACCGAGCCGGTACCGTTGCCCGTTGAAGACGATGTCCCTGGTGACGGTCGCGCTGCCGTCGTACTGGATCGGCACGTAGTTCAGGCGGAACTTGTGCGCGCGCGCCGGCCGCAGGATCAGCTCGAAATCGGGCAGCTTCTTATCGGCCGGCATGCCGAGATCGCGCTCGGCGTTGATCGAGGTTCCCGTGATGCCGGCGAGCGATCCGGATCCGCCACTTGTGACGGTCATGTCGGCCGTCGGAAACCAGAAACCGACGGCGCCTTCGATGTGATACGACTCGCCCGTCGCGGGATCGTCGATGGGGCGAGGTTTGTACTGGGCGTGAGCGGGCGCGGCCACCAGCAGAATAGTCGCGGCCGAGGCGAGCGCGGCGATGTACAGTCGAAGAGCAGATTTGTGCATAACCCTCATTGCAGTGATCAATCCGACGAAAGCCGGTGCTACCGCGCGCAACTCACGCTGGTAGCTGATGTAGGACAGCCGCTGGGAAGGCCTCCTCAGAATAACATAACCATCGGCAGCTGTGACACTTGGAGACATGACCCTTCGTTGACACTCCCGTAAGCGCGGGCGTAAAATTTGCGGAATCGCCTGTCAACGTGTCTTCTCGGTCATCATCCACACGTCAAGTAGTCGTCGATAACTGAAGGAGGAGCTCATGTCGGTGTCGCGCCGCGGTTTCCTTCAGGGTCTGAGAGTGGGGAACGCCAGCCAGGCAAGTCAGTGGCTGGCGGCTCGCGGCCACGAAGAATTCGTGGCCGAGCTCATGCAGCAGGGCCGTCAAACCGGCCGCGGCATGAACCGCCCCAATCTCCCGCCCGGAGTGGAGGCCATCCGCATCAGCAGCAACGAGAACCCGCTCGGTCCCGGTAAAGCCGCGATCGACGCCATCCTCGGCAAGTTTCCCGAGGCCAATCGATATCCGTTCAACAGCACGCCGCTCGATGCGGATCTCGAGATCCTCATTGCGAAGCTGAACAACGGCAAGCGCGAGAACGTCGTCCTCGGCGTCGGGTCGCAGGAGATCCTGAAGAACGCAGCGCGCGTCTTCCTGTCGCCGACCAAGCATCTCGTCATCCCGTCTCCGACCTACGGCGACCCGGCGGGCTTTGCGGAGCACATGCTCAAAGTACCCCTCAAGACGGCGCCGGTCGACGCGAAGACGCTGCGCACCGATCTGAGCGCGCTGCTGCCGCTCGTCAAGGGCGCGGGCCTCGTATACCTGTGCAACCCGAACAATCCGACCGCCACGATCAACAGCGTCAAGGAAATCAGCGACTTCGCCGGCGAAGTGCGCAAGGCGTCGCCGACGACCGCGATCCTGATCGACGAGGCGTACTGTGATTACGTCACCGACTCGTCGTTCCAGACCGCGATTCCGCTCGCGCTGGCCACGCCGAACGTCATCGTCGCGCGCACCTTCTCGAAGGCGTACGGCATGGCGGGCGTCCGCATCGGCTACGCGATCGGCCACGTCGAATCGATCCGCAAGATGGCGCGCTGGCGCATGCCGTACAACGTGAACACGTTCGGCGTCGCCGCAGCGGTGGCCTCGCTCAAGGATCCGGCGCACATCAAGGAAGAGAGCGCGCGCAACAAAGGCGTGCGCGACTTTACCGTGAAAGCGCTGGCGGATCTGGGCTATCCGTCCACCGATTCGCAGACGAACTTCATCTTCACCGACATCGGCAAGACGATGACCGCCGCGGCGTTCCGCGACGCATGTGCGAAGGAGGGCGTGCTGGTCGGCCGCGACTTCCCGCCACTGGAGAAGCAGTGGGCGCGCATCTCGCTCGGCACGATGGAAGAGATGCAGAAGGCCACTGAAGTGTTCCGCAAAGTGCTCCGCCCGTCGACGACGACGGCCGGGAAGGCGCAGTAGGAGGAGTCGAGCCATGACACTGTCACGACGTCACTTCGTTCAGACTGTCGGGATTGGCGCCGGCGCGGCCCTCACGAGCCAGATCTGGGGCCGGGGCCGCGAGAACGCCATCTGGTCGGCCATCGAACCGGATCTGCAGGCCGTCGAGCGCGGCGTCATCTGCATCGCGAGCAACGAGAACCCGGTCGGACCGGGGCAGAGAGTGCTCGACTCGCTGCGCACGCTGCTCGAGGGCGGCAAGAAGCCGGGCCGCTACTCGGGTCAGATGGGCGACCTCACGGACGCGATCGCCGGCCACTTCAAGGTGAAGACCGAGAACGTGCTCCTCAGCGAAGGATCCACCGAAGTCCTCCGCGCCGCCACGCAGGTCTTCACGGCCAAGACCAAACCGCTGGTCGGCACGATTCCGACCTACGAAGAGTGCGCCGGCTACGCCGAACTGATTGGCAACAAGGTCGTCGGCGTGAAGCTCAATTCGGAGTTCAAGATCGATTTGGACATGATGCTCAACGCGGCGAAAGGCGCGGGGCTCGTGTTCTACTGCAACCCGAACAACCCGACGGCGACGTACGTCGGCGCGAGGGCGACCCGCGACTTCCTCACGAAGCTGATCGCCGCGTCGCCCGACACGACGGTCCTCGTCGACGAGGCGTACTTCGACTACGTGACCGATCCGGATCACGAGACGCACGTGCCGTTCGCCATCGAGCACCCGCAGGTGATCGTCGCGCGCACCTTCTCGAAGGCGTACGGAATGGCCGGCCTGCGCCAGGGCTACGCCATCGCGCATCCGGAGACGATCAAGAAGCTGCGCATGTGGACCGCGTCTGGCGGCACCGGATCGCTCAACCTGTTCGGGATGTCGGCTGCCACCGTGGCGATTCAGCAGGACGCCAGCTTCACCACGAACGAGCGGAATCGCAACAAGCAGGTCCGCGACTTCGTGACCAAGTGGTTCAAGGATCGCGGCATGAAGCCGACCGACGGCCAGGCGAACTTCATGTTCGTCGACATCGGCACGCCGGCGAAGGAATTCCGCGAGGCCTGTCGCGCCAAGGGCGTCCTCGTTGCGCGCGACTTCCCGCCGTTCGAGAAGACCCACGCCCGCATCACACTCGGCACGATGGCCGAAATGCAGAAGGCGGTCCAGGTGTTCGGCGAAGTGCTCGGTAAGAAGACCTCGACTGCGGCAGCGTAGAAGCCAGAAGTCAGCCAGGGAATCTTGAACGCAGAGATCGCTCCGCGGTCTCTGCGTTCTTCGTTTGTGGAGACAGCCAATATGCACAACTGGGTGAAACGTCTCGCGCCGGCGCTAGCTGTCGTCGCGACCGGAGTGGTGCTCTGGACCGCGACGACGGCGGGTCAGCCGCGTCCGGTGCCGAGCACGAAGAACGGCGACTGGCCGTACTACACCGCGGATATTCGCGGGACG
>Ga0209577_10005094_pt1 | contig 12288 bp, 8 predicted proteins | sample GraSoiAngelo_109_FD_185874 | JGI IMG/M metagenome (GOLD analysis project Ga0209577, IMG submission 185874) | Grasslands soil microbial communities from the Angelo Coastal Reserve, California, USA - 14_0903_12_20cm (SPAdes) (version 2) | ecosystem: Environmental > Terrestrial > Soil > Grasslands ... | reverse complement strand
TGGCGTAGAGGAACCCAACCTGGGAATCGCTGGCGTGAAGCCATTCTTTGGCAAAGAGGACGAGTTGAGCACCTGCTGTAGGTATGATGAAGTTTATGAAGAGCAGGAGCAGCGTTATCGAGCGCAAGACTGGTTGGCGCAAGACATATTGTAGTCCTTCGAGTATGTCATGGCGAATACTCGTTGTGGCCTTCTTTTCAACAGGAGCGGTGTTGAAGCTGGTCCTGACCAGTACGAGCGATCCCGCTGAGATAAGAAAAGATGAGCCGTCAATAAGCAGTAGTGCGGGAAGAGGAACCAACAGAATCAACAGGCCCGCGAGCAGTGGTCCGAGAATTCTAGCAGTTGAGTAACTGGCCTGAATGCGGCCGTTCGCCTTCACCAGATCATCCTGGCTGACGAGGCCTGGGATAGCGGCAAAAGCCAATCACACGGATACCCTATTTGGGGGAATCTGCACGAATACATTGCTTTTTTCAAGGTTTAGATGTATAAACTGTAGAGCACACCTACTTTCATGAGAAGAGAGGTCCCCTTTTATGCCCACACTTGAAAAAACCGCCGGTAAACTTGCCCTCGTCAAACTGGAATACCATCCTACTATCCATGACATGCCCACCGATGAGCGGCCTCGCGAGCGGCTCAAACATTATGGACCCAAGGCGCTCTCGACGGCGGAACTGCTGGCGATCATCCTGCGTACGGGAACATCACGGGATAACGTGATCGAACTGGCGGGGAAACTGCTGGCGAAATATGGCGGACTCAGCGGACTGATGCGCGCTGATTTTGGTGAGCTGTGTTCAGAACACGGCCTGGGAGAGGCCAAGGCTTCACAACTGAAGGCTGCATTAGAGATAGGGCGGCGCCTGGGTATGATGCAAAGCGAGGAGAAGTATCAAATAAAGTCGCCAGCTGACGCGGCGAATCTGGTGATGCCAGAAATGATGTACCTTGACCATGAACAGGTGCGCATCTTGATACTCGATACAAAAAACCAGGTGGTGGAGAATATCAATCGCTACCAGGGGACGGTTAATAGTTCTGTACTGCGCTCGGCCGAAATATTTCGTCCGGCTATTATTCGCAACTGCCCCGCCGTAATCGTCTGTCACAATCATCCGAGTGGAGATCCAACGCCTTCGCCAGAGGACGTCGCTGTGACTGAACAACTGGTGAAGGCCGCGGAATTTCTCGATATTGACCTGGTGGATCACATTGTTATCGGGAGCCACAGGTTTGTCAGTTTGAAGGAGCGCTTGCGCTGGTGAATCAAAAGCATAGAGCGAAGAGGCTGCATGTTGCTGAATTGCGCTCAACAACATGCAGCCTTTTGCTCTATGTGTTATGCCTGGCTCGCGGCAGCGGCTTTCTCCGTTTTACGCCGCTTCGGTCGTTCGTGGCCGTTGGCGGTCTCTTTGGGCTTCGCCTCTTGCTGCCGTTTCGCGGGTTCGAGCGCGGCATCGAGTACCTGGCGAATATCGGTGGCGAAAACAAAGTGCATCTGATCGCGCAGTTCTTTTGGCAGGTCTTCCATCAGGTCCATCTCGTTCTTCTTGGGCAGAATGACGGTACGGATGCCTGAACGGTAGGCTGCCAGCACCTTCTCTTTGATGCCACCGATGGGCATAACTTTGCCACGCAAGGTGATTTCGCCGGTCATAGCAACGTCGGAACGGACCTTGCGCCCGCTGGCCAGTGAGACCAGCACGGTGACCATAGTCACACCTGCCGATGGCCCATCTTTGGGGATGGCGCCTGCCGGTACGTGAATATGGATATTCTGCTCCTCAAAGACATTCTGAGGGAGGCCGAGTGCAACAGCATTGGAGCGCACATAGCTCAGCGCCGCCATGGCCGACTCTTTCATTACGTCGCCCAATTGCCCGGTCAGCGTTAACTGGCTCTGCTTGCCTGGCATAGCCGCGGCTTCAATAAAGATGATCTCACCACCTACAGCTGTCCAGACCAGCCCCGTTGCGATACCCGGGCGATCGATGCGCTCGGCAGCTTCCTCGAAGAAGCGCTGCCGCCCGAGATACTCGGGTATCTGATCCGCGGTCACGGCATGGGGTGTCTCCCGGCCTTCCGCAATCTGTTTCGCCACCTTGCGGCAGAGCGAACCAATTTCACGCTCCAGGTTACGGACACCTGCCTCGCGCGTATAGTCACGCGCAATACGGCGCAATGCGTTATCATCGACCGTTAGCTCATCCTTGTTCAGCCCATTGGCCTGGAGTTGTTTGGGCAGCAGGTAGTTGCGTGCGATATGGAGCTTCTGCTCTTCAGTATAGCCGGAGAGTTCCAGTATTTCCATACGGTCACGTAGAGCCGCCGGTATAGGCTCCAGAGCGTTGGCTGTCGCGATAAACATCACCCTGGACAGGTCAAAAGCGAGGTCCAGGTAGTTATCGCGGAAGTTATAGTTCTGTTCAGGATCCAGGACTTCCAACAGAGCCGAGGAAGGGTCACCGCGCCAGTCGGCTCCAACTTTATCGACCTCGTCCAGCATAACCACCGGGTCATTGGCCTCTACACGGCGCAGTGTCTGGATAATGCGCCCTGGCATTGCTCCTATGTAGGTGCGGCGATGACCACGGATCTCGGCCTCATCGCGAATGCCGCCAAGGGACATGCGCGCAAACTTTCGACCGAGCGCCCTGGCAATTGACTGGCCAAGCGAGGTCTTTCCTACTCCCGGAGGGCCGACAAAGCAGAGAATTGGCTCGCGATTGATCTGGCGCGTAGCCTCGTCTGATTGCAGTGGCTGTGTAGGCGTTCGCCCCTCCCTATCAGCGTGGTTGGCAGCCGCCTCGGCCTCTTCTTTCAGGCGCACGGCAACGCGCTCTTCCTTCAAGCGGCGCACGGCAAGGTACTCCAGGATGCGATCCTTGATCTTTTCCAGGTCATAGTGATCATGGTCAAGCACCTCTCGCGCATGCGGTACATCGATTTTCTCACCGGTGCTCTTCGACCATGGCAAGCTGGCCAGCAGTTCGATGTACGTACGAATAATACTGTATTCTGGCGAGATGGTCGGTAACTTCTCAAGCCGTGAGAGCTCACGATTGGCTTCTTTCAATGCCTCTTCTGGCATCTTCGCTTCGTCGATCTTGCGGCGCAACTCGTTGACGGTGGCCTGCTCTTCACTCTCCTCGCCAAGTTCGCGCTGGATGGCTTTGAGTTGTTCGCGCAGCAGGTATTCACGCTGCACCTTGCCCATTTCTTCCTGGGCGCTGGTCTGTATCTTCTTGCCGAGCTCGAATATTTCCAGCTCGTGAGTAAGATAACTGCTGAGATTTTCCAGCTTGGCGCGAACGGAATCGAGTTCGAGCAATTTCTGGCGCAGTTCCAACTCCATTTGCATGAAGGTGGCTATGACGTAGACGACCTGGCGAGGCTCTTCGAGATTGAGCGTGGCGGCGGCTACCCCTTCAGGGACGTTCTGCACAAGGGCAACCAGGCGCTGGAAGTAGCTGACGACGTTGCGTTTAATAGCCTCTGTCTCTTTATCGTCTTCCTGCATATCCGGTTTGAGCGTCACGTGGGCGGCAAGGTACGGTTTCTCCTGCGTAAACTCGCCGATATCTACGCGCTCCAGGCCCTGGACAATAATCTGGATTGTGCCATCGGGCATGCGGATCATACGAGCAACACGCGAGACGGTGCCTATCCTGTAGATATCGTCGGGTCCTGCCTGCTCTGTCTCGGCTGATTTTTGCGCTACCAGCACAACCAGGCGATCGCCGCGCATGACATCATCGATCAGGCGAATTGAGCGCTCCTGACCTACACCAAGCGGTTGGACCGCGAAAGGATAGATGACGATGTCTTTGAGCGGTAGCACTGGTAGCACGTCAGGAATACTCAATCGTTCATCATCGTTCTGCTTTTGCGACTCTGATTCGAGATCTTCTACTCCCTCGTAGCCTAAATCACTATCCTGCTGTAAAGAGGGAACAGCCACTGGTTTTTTTCTCCTGGTCCGTTCGCTTCTCTCATCTTTCTGATCTTGTTCAGCTGGAGTGGTGGCAGGAGTAGCTTCTTCCGGCTGTTCCTGGTGCTCCGCTGTGGGTTGAATTTGTTTTTTCTTCATAAAACCTTCTCACTCAACACATTATTTATCATTTACCTGGTGGTTTTCTTCGGTTATTCTTTTGTGATGCTCCGTTGTATACGGACACGTTCTGACTTGCTTTCTGGTAGCTTCTTTGGCAGATCAACCCATAAGAAACCATTCTCATAACGGGCCTGTATACCTTCCCGGTCAATGGGGGAGAGAATGAACACCTCGACGCGAAATGGCCCGTAGCGAATTTGTGCTTCATGGTAGTACAGGTTCTCGCTGCGTTCAGGATCATCCTGTCTTTCACCACTCACCACCAGCGCGTCTTCATAAAGTGTTACTTCGATATCTTCTTCTCTCACTCCCGCGAGTTCAATTTTTATGGTCATCATCTCAGTTGACTCGCGTATGTCAGCCAGGGGGCGCCACGTCGCCGAACGTTGCAGAATGGATTGATGGCTTTGCCGCAAGGCATCATGTAATAATTGACGGTAGTGACGCTCCAGCTGTTGCTGTGACCCGTCTGTATAACGGTACGTCACATACCGATAACGTATGCGCATGGTTTGTTACCTCTACAATGTACCACCCGGTTTGCTCACTGTATAAAATGGGATATTGACGGGAACGATGGTCAGGAGTGTTGACCTGTACTACCGCCAATCCCAAAGGACATGAAGGATAGATATCCTTCTAATGAAAAAGGCAAAAGGTACAAAGTACAGGTGTTTTGCTCTTTGACCTTCGCCTTTTGTCATGAATGCACTTGTAAAGAGGGGGGGGAAGACGATCACACTATAGGCAAATCTTTTTCTCCATCAGCAAGAGCTTTCTGACATTCTGGGCAGAGATATTCGAACTCAGAATTGCTATCTGAAAGCACATCGCTCTGAATGACACGAGCGTAGCGTAATCGCGTTGCCTTATTACATCGTGCACATGTAACATATGTTTCTGAGATGGCGGTACGTCGGGTCCCAAGCACATCTTCCTGCATGTCCGACACCTGCCTTTCTTTTCGTTTCAGTAATTTCTAACAGCTAGTAGAATAAGACCTAAAGTAGCATATCCACAAAAGACAGAGAACGAAATTGAGGGCACATATAGGACCATCTTGTAGGCCTTGTCCCTATTGATTATGGCACGTCAACCGGGAAATTGCAAGTGAGTTTGACGAGTTCCATGGACTTGTGCTACTATATTTTTGTATTCGTCAACGGTACCTTTTCCACCTGGTACCTGAACAAACCGCTGTATTTAGAGTGCGTGATTGCTATGAACGGCCGTCGAGGTCGCTCCTACAAGAGGGCCAAATACAATGCTTACGCAAGAGATCAGACGCTGGCTAAGCAAGCTGTTCGGGCGGTGGCCTTGGAAGAAAACCACAGAGCAAGAGCAAGCTCGATTAGAGCGTTCTTTAAACAAAGGTGTCGCACAGGAGTCAATGTTATGGTCAGCCAGTGATGGAGCAACACCCCATTCTGGCGTCGGTCCCCTCTTTCTCGGACAAAATGAAAGCAGCCAGACAAGTCTCTCAACCATAGATGAATGGCCAGAGCGTGTCGTACAGTCATCACCTCCGTCCCCAGTGCCATCGCCGGCGACCGATAAGGTTGATCTCTCGCAACCACCCACCCTGCAGCCGCCACAGTCGATTGATTCTTCTGTATCTGCTGTAGAAGGCGGTTCTGCTAATGCTGAATTAGTATTTGATCCACCACCAGCGCCGCCGCCGACACCTGAGCAGAAATTGGATTTTCTGCATTATCTTGTCAAGCGTGGCATCGTGAACGAGGGCTTCGCCGAGGGACGGGTACCAGAGCAGTATAAGAAAAATAGATGAAGCAAACAGGGAGGAAGATAACTCGACATGAGGCCATCTTCCTCCCTATTTACTCCATTCTTTCGCTACTCAGCCACGCTGTATCCTTGTGCCCTCGCCTCATCCTCGGAGACAAAATAGACAAGCTCCAGACCGTCATCGAGGGTTACCTCGATGGGGTAGTAGCGTTTTGTACCCACAACACCGACAAAAGCTGCGTCGGCAGGCGCCACGACCTCACCTGTATCCAGGTCAACGGCCTCTACAGTCGCTATAACGGCTCCTTCATTGTCCATGTAGATAATTTCACCTGCGGGCTTTCCTTGTTCTCCTTGTCGCTCCCCACTGCGAACTTGTGATAGTTCAAATTGCTGCTCTGCCTCTAATGCCTGGCGTTCCAGACGTTTGCGTATCAAGAGATAGGTAACAACAGCAGCGATCACCATACCGAGGCTGAAACCAAAGATTGTCCAGAAAGTACTGTTCCTTTTACGGTTGGGTTGCAGCAGCTGGTTGCTGCGCTCGGTGAGGTCTTGGCTCAGTTTCTTGCTACGTTTAGCTAACCTCCGCGTGACCTTTCTCCCGCGTTTAGTGATATCGCGTTGAACCCTACTTCCACGTTTAGTGATATCACGCGTGACCTTGCTCCCACGCGCAAGCAGATCTTGAGAAATTTTGCCACTTTGCGCTGCCAGATCTTCAGCCAGGTCTTCGCCGCGTTTGCGTAGATCCTGACTCCAATCTTGAGCCCAGTTCTGTAACTGCTGCGCTTGCGCGCCAGCACGCTGGCGAGTTGCGTACGTCAGTTCATCCAGGCGCTGCCGTGACGAAACCTGGTCTGCAGTAGATGCGCCGTCTAATTCTGCACGCTTGCGGAAATAATCCATGATCGAGTTGACGATTGGAGCCACCATGGTCAGTGTGAGCAGGCTTACACGCAGCCAGCGCCCCCCCGATGTTTCTGTGTTGGTATTGTCATGGTTCATTGACCGTCTCCCTTCCCTCTGCTATATCAAGAAAGAAATGACGATGTTTCGATCAATAATCTTCGGTAGTGACCTCACTCAAGCGCAGCACGAGGCGACAGAAGTGCAGCATCGCGGCGGCGAATTCAAGATAGGCAGCATCGCTGGCCGCCGCTTGCTGGGTGACTGATGCGCGGCGGCGTAGAGCGCGTAACACAACGAGGACGTCTTCTTTGATGGCCGGGTCGATATCCCCGCGCTGCATCAAGCGAACTACCTGTATCACGATGGACTCGACTTCGCGCCGCATCATACGCAGGTCACTTAACCAGGCATCATCATCTTCATCTATATTTCTATGGCTAGCACTCTCCCAGATGATATTGTCAGCGGATTGCGCTTGCCGTTTGGAAGTATCTTTATCCCGTAAGGGATGTTCTCCCTGTTGGTGGTCGGCCTCACTTATTTGTGTCGGTCGCAGGTGAGTCTTGGGTTCTTCCAGCGTTACCCCTAGCTCACGTAATAGTACAGCTAGTTCGTCTTCCCAGCTAGCCATCGAGCACCTTCCTTGTAGAACAACCAGGCAAATAAAACAGCGGTTTACATCACCTTTTTGGCCTGAAACCATATGGGCAGTGTAACATAGTGTGTCTATCTTGTAAATGACCCAAAAAGGTGATAAGAATTTGGCTTATTTTTTCCTTGGAGGGGGTCTCAGATTGAATGTTCTATCGGCGTTGATATCCCCCTTGAAGCTAAATGACTTCAGCCCATTCACAGCGCTGGCATCGATGGTCAGGCCGATAGTGGGACTTAATCCGCTTTGCTTCTGTACAAGTATGGTATAAGAGGGCTGTCCATACACTTTTTGCACAGCATGTGGCACATACCATGAAAGTGATATGGTAGAAATGCAGTTTTTCGGCGTTTCTGTAAGGCCACCCCACATGGCGCGGCCCGGTAGGTCGCTATTGAGTTCTGTGGGAGGGCCGAGGCTGTCGATGACCCAGGGAGTATTGAGGCCGCCGCGCATGCCGAGCGAATAGTTTCCATCGGGACAGTTGCGAGCGTTGCTGGGAAAGAATGAGTTATACTGGCCACAGCCGGTTAGCACAATTGTTCCCGTATTCCCAAGCGCCGGTGAAGTCCTTATGGGCCCGGGACTGCAGAGTGGCTTCCCCGTGTCAAAGCCATCGCCGCCAGTCAGCTGCGCATTCCTGGGAGCGTAGACGCGGATATAATCGGCATAGGTGTCAAAGCCGTAGACAGACCCTTTTTGCTGGTAGTCCAGGGTGATGGTCAGGTTGTGCGTCGCTCCTCCCTGAGCGTCCAGCGTCACGTTGTCCTGCTCTGTCGTATGCACATACTGGCTCGCTTTGCTGATACTGATATTCGCCTGTACGACCATGAAACCATCCTGTTTAGTGAACGTATCAATCGAGCCACTATAGCCATGGTCGGCCAGCCATGTTTCGGCGGCAGGATTGGTAAAGTAAATTTCCAGGTCCCGGGACTGAATATCTTTGATCGCGCCTTTGACGATTGCTATGAGCTGTTTTATTGTTGCATGACGAACGCGATCGAGCAGCAATTTACCGAGCGTCGAGGTAAAGGCTTTACGACCAGCGTGAGAATAATTCCCACTGATCTGTTTCTCGCGCGCGATAGCCGAGAAATCTTGTTGATAATAGTGGAGGCGATCCTCTAGATTCTGCGGGGTAATCGTCTCGTTATATCCTGGCACCTTGATTGGGCCAATAACATTGAGGATATGGCTAATCAGTGCGGGGGTGAAGGCAATATCGCCATCGACTGGCCCGCCGCCCTCGTCCTGGAAGAGCTGCATTGTCATGCGAGCAGTGGTTGGGAAGTCGCCTGACAGATTCGAGTCACGTATCCCCCAGTTGCCAAAGTTCATCCAGCTATATCCCGGTGGGGCATTACGTCCAATCGCTGTGCCGTTTTCAGCATAGTCGATCAGCGTGACATCGGTCAGGTTAAAGGGAGACATGCGCCCATCCTGTATCTGCAAGATGCCATACTGCCCTGTAAAACCACCGCCCGGCCGCAGCTCTGCCCGGTCCATGGTCTGTACGAGGAAACGCCGCTGGTGGCCAATACCCAATAACCAGGCAACAAGACCAACCATCCCCTGTGTCTGAATTATGGTATCTTGCGCAGTAGGCAACAGGTTCATTACAGAAACCAGTTGCTTTTTCTGGCTATCGCTGACAGGAAGATCTTTGATAGATACCTGGCTCATTTGTTGTTGTATGTCATCGATATAGTAGAGAGCATGTACCATCGAGCCGTCGATAGCAGCTACATCTGCGGCGCTGATGACCGGTTTCGTTGATCCACTGGAGAGAGGTGAACCGTGAATGATGTTCGCGCCAATGAGAGCAACGCCGCACAATTCATCTCCCATGCGCGACACGTCCAACGCGACCTGTACTAATTTTTGCCCCATACCCAGTTTATTGGAATACTGCGGCGCAAATTGTGTGATTGCCGCCTGCACATCGGTGCGATCTACCAGTTGCTGCAACTGTATGAAGTCGCTTTGCGCCGCTTTGAACTCGACCTGTGCCTGCGTTAAATTCTTCTCGTTGAGCGCTGCGGTAGGATCACTTTTTGAAACAGGGAGGAGGCTTTTTACTTTTAACAGGTGATTGATGCCATCGTGGGCAATTCCGCTGATATTGTTGTATGCGCCATAGGCAGCAACGCCGGCACCTACCGGCACTAAGCCAAAGAGTACGATAGCAGCAAGTATCGCGAAGCTGACAATTTGGAGAGAGCGCCGCTTTTTCGTGTGGACCTGCTCATCGCGCATCCAGCGTTTATGGACTAAGCGCCGATGTATGGCGACAGCCCTCTTACCATCCAAGGCGGTGCGCCTGATGTAAACAGGCACGCTCAAAGGCGCAAGATGGGTAGGGGTGTAGGCGACAGGCAGCGTTTCCTTTGCGCCTTCTCCTCTGCCGTCGCGGGCCGAAAGAGCTGTCCTGGCTTCGTCCTTCTCTTCAACTAATATTCTCTCTACTTCGGTGATAGCATCCTGGGCATCGGTGGGTACCGTAACGCGTTCATCTTCCGTGCTGTCAGCGGAAGATGCTGGCTCTGTAAGCGTCTCATCGTTTTCCAGGGGAATTTGCACTGGCTCGACAGTCGCCTCGTCCCCATCCTGTCCCGCGGTGACATGCTCTACCTCTCCGCTTTCTTCGACATCGCCAGGTGTAGCCAGATTTGCCGCCAGGGCTGCCTCCTCGCTCACGGCAGTTTGATCTCGTGATAGGGGCTTAAATTTGACGGTGGGCTCATCTAGCTCGGCAGTTGCCTCGGCCTGTTCTTCTTCATCTCGTGATAGGGGCTCTAATTTGGCAGTAGGTTCATCCAGTTCAGCGGCAGGTTCTCCAGATTCGGCAGGCTCTTCACCCTCTACTTGTAGCGCCGGCGTGGGCGGTGTTTCAGGAGTACCGGCGTCATGCTGGACGGATTGCTGGGAACGTTTAATGGCCAGCCGTTTCGCGGTATCATAGTCTTTGTCCTCAATCTCTTTGTCTTCGTCGGGAGAAGCAGGCGCTGCCGCCTGCGGAGCGGGAGGATTTACTGTGTTATCACTTTTCGTCTCGTGATTGAGGTTTTGCGTATCTTCTCCTGATATTTCAGAAGAAGGAGCTTCTGCTGCAGGTTGAGCAGCGTAATCTATTACATTTACGCCTGGCATGAGAGCCCGGAAGCCCCACGGAGAGCCATCTTCGGCCTGCATCAAACATTGTTCGGCCAGTTGCAGGAGGCGCTCCGAGGAAATATGTTTGCGCAGCGTGATTTCATCGATGGAGATATTGCTTGTAAAATAATCTTCAATAGCAGATTTGCGTCTATAATATTTTTTCTTTGCTCGCGTACTCAGTGACCTGAAGTCTCCCTCCCGCCATGAGGAGATATCGCGCATTCGGTCAGCGAATTTTGGAGAATTTTCCACTCGCGCTCCTGGCAAGGTGCACCTCCGCGGTTTCATGTCTATTTATTACAGCATCTATGTTCGTTTAGAACGATTTGTTCGGCCATCAGAGGCTGTGGGATGATTGTCCCTCCGGTTATAACCTACCCCCACGTCATAGTCAAGAAAACTATAACATACTTCGGCTTATTTCCAAAGCATATAAAACTTGCACTCTATAATAGATGACGGTTGAAACCGTTAAAATGTTGCAGGTACAAAGAAAAAGGACTATTTTTGTGCGGGCTGCGGGGCTGGCGGCCGCAGGTTACCAGCCCCGCAGCCCGCACAAAAAGATTATTTGAGGCGGGCTTCTATTGCTCCCAATTGTTCTTTAAGTTTGCGGTTCTCCTCGCGTACCTGGTCAAGGTCTTTACGCAGTTGCTTCAATTGTTCATCGGATTTATCACCGCTGCGCAAGGCCTGGGCGGCCATACGCATATCGCGCTGCGCCCGGGTTTCGGTTTCATGACTGGCAACACGCTCCAGGACGCCGATCGCACGTTTTTCACCGAGCGACTTGAGGGCACGAGATGAGACGGCACGCACCGGTTCCCAGTGGTCGTGCTCCACCGCGTTACAGAGGGCTGTTACAGCGCGCTGGCGCGCTTCTTCGCTGTAGAGATGCCGGTTCCGTGCCAGCGACCCCATGCCCGCGGCAGCTGCAAAACGGAGTGTGATATGGCGATTGTCATCGCCAAGATAGGCGGCGGTAATATCGACCGCGCGGTCATCACCCGATTCTCCTAGACCCCGGAAGACGCCGCGCTGCACGGAATTGTTCCATGACGGGCGGTCGATCAATTTCTCCAATTGATCGACACAGCCGGCAGTACGGGTTTTTCCTAGCGAATGCGCCGCCGTACTTTCAACAATATAGCTGATATCGCCGCGCGCCAGCAGAGCCCACAGCGCCTGTGCGGACCGTTGCGCCAGTTCTGCCTGCTGGGGAGCCTGGTACTTGCCAAGGTTTGCTGCAATGGCGGTGCGGACCCGTGAGAGTACCGGCGTCGCAAATTCTTGCAGCCCCTGTAGCAGGATAGACTGTGCCCGTTCAGTGCCGATATCGCCCAGCGCATCGGCCGCAGCTACGCGTACGCCCCAGAAAGCGTCGTTGAACAGGGCTGACTTAAGAGCCTCTATGCTTTCGGAGCTGCCATCTTCGCCAAGCGCTTCGGTGGCCTCGATACGACCCAGCACATCGGGGTCGTGCGCGAGTTGATAACGCATCATCTTTGTGGAACGCTCTAATTTGAGCGTCTTGAGCAGCCAGCCGTTTGGATCGAAGCGCACCAGCAGCGGCTCGCGTTCCATGGGAATATAGTAGGTCTGCTCCACCTGCCCATCTTCACCCGACATCACGCGCATGGCTACTGTGCGCGTCTCCGTCGTGTGTTCATCTTTAGTGGCCTCGTCCGTGGCAGGAATG
>Ga0209577_10005093_pt1 | contig 12290 bp, 12 predicted proteins | sample GraSoiAngelo_109_FD_185874 | JGI IMG/M metagenome (GOLD analysis project Ga0209577, IMG submission 185874) | Grasslands soil microbial communities from the Angelo Coastal Reserve, California, USA - 14_0903_12_20cm (SPAdes) (version 2) | ecosystem: Environmental > Terrestrial > Soil > Grasslands... | reverse complement strand
GATCGTGAAGTTGCCGAGCGGGTGTGCCTGCGCAGGGCCGCCGACCATCAGGATCGCGCCTGCGATCGCCGCTACGACAACGAAGCGCTTCATCGCGGCGAAGCCAAGACCTTCGTTGCCACCGGCGCCCACCGCACCGAGAACGAGGGATTGATCGACAGCGCGCGCGCGAGCGCATCCTTCCCCGCAGCGCCGTGGCCGAGCGCGCGCTCGATCATCCCGCGGTGGAACCACATCAGCGCGCTGCGCGTGCCGAGCGCGAGCGCGCGCACGCTGTAGGCGCGCGCTTCGGCGTACCGCTTGTTCGCGTACAGTGCCCACGCGAGCGCGTCGGCGACGAGCACGCTGTGCCGGCGGTTCCACTCCGCGCGCGCCGCCGTCAGCGCGGCGGCCGCGTGCCCATGATCGGCGTCGTACGTGGCCTGCTCGAGGTCGAGGTTGACGCCGTTCGCGCGCGCCAGACGCTCTTCCACTGCGAGCAGCCCGGCCTCTTGCGCCGCGTCGGCCGGCCGGCCCGCAGCGGTGTAGACGTCTACGAGCTCGATCACGTACTGGGGGAGCGGCATACGGTCGACCACCCACGTGTACAAGCCGATCGCTCGCGCGTAGTCGCCGCGCGCGGCGGCAACCTTCGCGAGCCCTTCGCGCGCGGGAACATACGTCGGATCTTCTGCGGTTGCGCGCGCGTACGCCGCGTGCGCCCGGTCGAGGCGTCCGCTGTTGAACCACAGCTCGCCGAGCTGATAGCCGGCCCACGCGGCATCGGCGGGGGAAGACGCCGCTTGCAGGGCGAGGTTCATGTCGTCGATGGCGCCGGTGACGTCGCCTTGGAGCTCGCGCGCGTAAGAAGCGCGCGCGTACGACGAAAGGTCGGGCCGAAGATCGATCATGCGCTGGAACGTGCGGAAGGCCTCGGAGTAGCGACCGAGCTCGATCAGGGCGTCACCGGCGACCCCATACGCGCCCGCGTTGTACGGAGCTGCGCCGATGGCCTGCCGTCCCCACCGCAGCGCCGCGGCGAAGTCGTGCCGCGCCGCAGCAAGGGAGCTCATACCGATGAGCCCGCCCGCGTTCCCCGGCTTCAGCGACAACGACCGTTCGAGCGCGCCTCGCGCTTTCGGGTAGAAGGACGGATCGCCCGTCCTGCGCGCGGTTTGAACGTATGCGAGCCCGAGCGCGGCCCAGGACTGCCAGTCCTGCGGTGCGCGCGCGAGGCGCGCTTGAAGCGCGGACAGGACCTGCGCCGGCGACGCGTCGACGGGGAGTGGAGCCGCGACCGTCACGGCGTCGGACCTCGCGCCCGACAAGAGTCCGATCCCACCGACGAGCAGCATCGCGACGGCGATCCCGATCGCGATCCCGATCCGCTTGATCCTCATTGGTATCCCCCGGGTGATGAGCGCCCGGCGGGAAGCCCCGCCGGGCGCTCGATCAGATTCAGGCCGCGGCGTTCATCCGCCGCTTGCCGCTCTGGCCGGGGCCACCCCTACGGAGGGCCCAGCCGAGCAGTGCCAAGAGCGCAACCGCGCCGGCGATGCCGGTGGCGACCGGCCACGCGCCTGCGTTGTTCACTCGCTTCACGGTGGTCGTCGCGACCGGAGAGGCCGCAGGACCAGCGTGCGGAAGCGCGAGGTACGGGAACGATGCCTGGAACGGCACGTCGTTCGCGTCGACGCCGTCGCCCAGCGTGTTCTTGCTCCCCGTGAGCGCACCTTCGACCACACGCAGCTCGACGTCCACGACGTCGTCGGTCAGCCGCCTGCCGTTCGGGAAGCCGGCGTTGTCGTTCGCGAGGACGCCGAGCCTGTTCGGCGTCGCCGACGGCGGGATCGCCGTGTTGAGCCGGAGCTGCTCGCTCGGCTTCACGTTGGCCGGCTGGTTCAGGCCTTTGACGCCGGTCAGGAACACGGACACCAGGTCGCTACGCGGCGTCGCCGGGACCGGCAGCTTGTACACGCTGTTGATCAGGTGCGGGAGCTCCGGATCCGTGACGGCGCCGAGGAACTGCGCGTCGTCCTTCGGCTGCGAGGCGTTGAAGTAGTCCTTCGAGCCCACAGGGACGACGACCTCGTTGACGAGCGGCATGCCCAGCCGGGACACCTGCACGAAGGTCCCGTTCGACGACGCGTTCCCCGTCTTGGAGGTGATCTGGACGCTCTGCCGTTCGGCGGTCGTCCAGACTCCGACGATCGGGTTCTTCGTCGCATCGCCCGAAGCCGCGATAGCCGACGTCGGCACCTGGATGGCGAGCGCGTGGATGTTGAACCCCTTCAAGGAGTCGTTCCCGACTTCCTTCAGGTTCGCTCCGTAAAGGAGGTCGAACACGCGCAGGTCCAGGAAGAACGGGTCGTCCGCAGGGCCTGCGAACGTCTTCCCACCGGAGATCGTGTAGATCGCCTGGTTCCACAGCGACGAATAGTTGGGCATCGATGCGGCACCGACGTTGGACGGCGCGACGATCCCGTCACGCACGAGGGTCGTCGTACGCGTCCCGCGGATCTCCGTCAATGTGTAGTGCTGCGTGAAGTTCAGCGTCGCGTCGGTCAGCGACGAGACGGGGCCGGTGTTGTACAGGAAGGTCTTCGGGTTCTTGTACTGGTTGCGGAAAACCCACCGGTAGATGATGTCCGGCTTGGCGTCGCCGTTGTTGTCGATGTTGATGTCGTAACGAACGCCCGGGGCGAACGTGTAGAAGTTCGGACCGGCATCGGATCCCTCGAACGGGATCCAGTTGCTGATGAGCGTGACGCTCTTCGCGTTGTCTGGACTGACGAACGCGTAGAGGTCGGTTGCGTCGATCTGCGGGTCGGCCGCCGTGAGCGGCGCTTCCCGGTGACTCGATGCGTGACTCGCGACGGGACCGAGCCCGCCGAGCGGGCCGATCACGACCCCTGCCGCCAGCGAGGCCGCGGCGATGATCCGCCAGCCTCGCCGTTTGAATCGGTACGTCCGTTCCATCATCTCGTCTCCCTCCGCGGCTCACTGGGCCGCATCAATCAGCGCGCTGCCATCTATTCGTGCGTCCGCGGGCTTCGGTTCGGCCTTCGATCGCGATCCCTTGCACAGGCCCGGCGAATGTGGTCGAACCGCCGTCGGGTCTGCTACGAACAAGAAGCGGAGGAGTGAAGGAGGTCGGAGATCGCCGCGGGGGAAGCGAATCGTCGTCCGGAGGTCAGTGATCTACAGGACCGCCGCGACCGAGAGCTGATGGGCCGGATCGCCGAGGGGCACTCGGACGGTTTCCGCGACCTGTACAGCCGGTACGCGTCGACGGCCGCCGGGCTGGCTTATCGCGTCATCGGTGATCAGGTGCTGGCAGAAGAGGTGGTTCAGGAAGTGTTCCTGTCGGTATGGCGGTCGGCTTCGGCGTACGACGCCGCGCGCGGGAGTGTCCGCTCGTGGCTGCTGACGCAGGTCCACCACCGCGCCGTCGACGTGATCCGCCGGGAGGACGCGGAGCGTCGACGCTCGTTGCGACAGCCGGACCTGATCCAGGCCGACCCGACCGAGGACGTGGTCGAGGATGAGTGGTTGCGTGGGCGCCGTGCGGACATCCGCGTGGCGCTGCGGACGATCTCCGATGATCAGCGTCAGGTGTTGCACCTCGCATACTTCGACGGGCTAACGCAGTCGCAGGTGGCCGAGAAGCTCGGGATCCCTCTCGGCACCGTGAAATCGAGGACGCTCTCGGCGATGCTCAAACTGCGAGAGGTCCTGAGCGGAGCGGACCGATGAACGATCACGTCGAGATCCAAGAAGCGATCGCGGCGTATGTGACGCACTCGCTCGATCCGGAGGAACACGCGCGCACCGAGCACAAGCTGCTCGAGCATCTGCCCGGCTGTCCGTCGTGCACCGCGCTGCTGCGCGATCTCCGTGAGCTGGCCGGTGATCTCGCCCTGGTTCCCGAAGCCCGCAAGCTGTCGGATACCGGCGAAGCGAAGGTGATGACGGCGGTCGCCGGGGCGCGTCCCGCTGGTGCTGTGCGCGCGCGCACGCTGTGGCCGCGTGCCGCCGCCGCCGTCGCAGTGGTCGCCATCGCGTCGTCGGTAGCGGTCAACGTCGTCGTGGCGTCACGCTCGGGGCGCGCGGAGGATCGCGCGCGCCAGGCGATCGCGGCGATCGCGATCGCAGCCGACCCGAGCGCGCATCACGCCGTTTTGCAGGGCGCGCGCGGCTCGCTCGTCGCGAGCATCCTGCCGAACGGGACCGGCGTGTTCATCGCGCACGATCTGGCGGCGCCGCCGAGCGGCTCCATCTACGAGCTGTGGGTGGCGAAGGATGCTCGCTACATCCCGGTTCGCACGTTCTCACCCGACGGGGGAGACGTCGTCCTTCCCTTCAACGTCGACGCCGGGGCCTACGCGTCCGTTGCGGTAACGGTCGAGCGCCACTACGTAACGCAACCGACGCGCACGCCGGCTTATTCAGGCTCTCTCTCGACGTAACGCGCTCGCGGTATCAGCAGGGGAGCCCGAGCGTCTGGCAGATCGCCTTCAGCGGGTTGTCGGTGTACGAGACGCCGCTCGGCGGCGCGCCCGGCGGCGGCTTCCGGTTCACGGGCACGATCGGGATCGTGAGGAACGACGGCGCACGCGCGTCGTGGTTAATGAAGAACGGGTCCGGTCCCGGCGCGGGCAAGGCGACGGCCGCATCGCTCGAGGTGATCGTTAGCATGAGGCGGTCGCCGGGGTCGATCCGTTGGCTCGCGATCGACAAGGGGATGCGGATCGCCTGCGGCTTCGGACCGAGGCCGACCAGGCCGACACGTTCGTGGCTGAACTCGTGCCCCGAACCGTTCGGCGTCAGCTCAACCAAGCCGATGTTGAGCTGTCCAAGACCTTGTCCTCTCGTGTTGGCGGAGGATACGTAGACGGTGAGGGACGGTTCCCCCGTGATCTCGGTGAGCGTCGTGAACGGCGCCGTCGTGTACACGAGGCGCGAGCCCGGCAACGGGTTCGGGCTATCCACTTGTAATGCCGTTCCGATGAACGGTTCGCTCGGAGTGCTGGTCCATAGCGGAAGGTTGAGCAACTCGTCCGGCGCGCCCCCGGGCTTCTTCCCAAGCGTGCCAATTGCGAGGTACAGCGTTTTGGTTGTCGACCCCGGGATCGGCCAGGCGCGCTCCAGGCGGAACGCATTGTTGGCCCACTCCTGAGCGATCGCGACCTTGGCCGCGCGCAATCCCGGCCCCCCCGCGACTTGGTGAGTGATCCACGTGAAGACGTCGCCGACCAACGCCGTGTTGCCGCCGACGTCGCCGTGGCCGTCGTTCGACATCGTCAAACGGACGTCTTTGCCGTACATGACGTCGTGCGGGTCGTGCGCGCGCGCTTGAAGCTGTTCGTATGCGGCGACGACGTAGCGCGCGGGGACGAGCCGGTCGTAGAACGAGGTAACGGCGTACACGGGGACGTCGATGCGGTCCATGCGGTGCGCGACGTCGACGAACGCGCCGGCGATCGGGTCCATCCGTCCGGTCGTCGGGCAGGTCGCGAGCGCCTGTGCGAAGGCCGGATTCATCCGCGTCTCAAACCATGCCTCGATCAAGAACGTCGAGCAGGTCGTATCACCGATGTATCCCGTCGGACCCTGCATCGGTGCGATCGCGTCGATCCAGCGGCCGCCTCGGTCACACGGGATGGTCGAGTCGTAGTGCGCGGCGCGCGCGGCACCGCAGTTGTAGATCGCGGCGGTCCACGAGAGCCATCCACCTTGCGAGATCCCGTAGAAGGCTGTCTTCGTCGGACGCACGTTCTTGTGCCACCACGCGAGGATGGCGGCTTGATCGGCGATGTCGTCGCGGCCGAGCATCTCCGCCTGGCCGCCCGACGACCCTTGCCCACGCACGTCGTAGCTCAAGACGTACAACCCTTTTCGAGCAGCCGTGAGCATGTCCGAAAACGTCAGCTCTTTCGAGAAGCCGAAGCCGTGCGCGATGATGACGCCCGCGCACTTTCCGACACCGGGGCACGCGCTCGGGACCCAAAGCCGCGCGGCGATGTGCGTCGGGTTGCTCCAGCCGGGCGAGCAGATGACGAGCTCCTCGTCGTGGAAGCCGAAAGTCTTGTCCTGGGCTTGGTATACGGGGTTCGCGGGAAGGCGCGGTGTCGGGACGCACGGCTCACCGCCGGCCGCGCGCGCGCCCATCGGTGCGAGCGCATACAGGACGATCAGGATCGCGAGAACGTGCCGCCGCATAGGTCTCGTTTTCGAGGCCGAACCGGCCTCCTCCTCCCGCGGAAGCGGGTGTTTCGGCATCCCGGCAGGGACAGCGGCCGGCCGGCACGAATCTTTACCAGCATGAATCGGCGGCTCGTCCTTCTTGCGATCACTGCGATCTCGCTCGGGGTGTTCCCGGGCGCGAGCGCCGCGCCGCGCGCGCAAGCGTGTCACCCGAGGCTGCTCGTCCTGTCTGCGTTCCCGGCCGAGATCGGCCCCGCGCTCGCGGCCACCGCGGTGAGCAAGACCGTTGTCATCGATGGGCGCGCGTTCTTCCTCGGTCGCTTGAAGGGCAACGACGTCGTGCTGGCCCTGACGGGGATCGGCTTGGTCAACGCCGATCACACGACGCGTGTCGCGTTCGACAACTTCGGCTGCGGCAAAGCCGGCTTCAGCGGCATCGTGTTCTCGGGAGTGTCCGGCGGGCACACCTACATCGGCGACGTCACCGTTCCATCGCGCTGGACCCTCAACGACGGCAAGACGTTCTACCCGGCCGATCCGCGGATGTTCGCGACCGTGCAGACCGTCGTCGCGCGCGGCGTGCCGCTCGAACAGGTCTCCCCGCTCGGCGACTGCGCATGCCTTGGTCTCGTTGATCCCGACGCAGTCCAAACGATCCACATGCCGCACAAGCCGCAGATCTTGCTCGGCGGAAAGGGACGCAGCTCGGACCCGTTCATCGGCAACGCGTTCCCGTGCATCCCCGGGTCCGGCGACGTGTTCGGATGTCAGCCGTGCAAGACGCCACGATTCGCCGCGAGCGACATCCCTCGCTTCGTACAGGGCGCGGCGCCGTTCCTCAACCCCAACTTCTTCCTCAACTACTTCAAGAACCCGTCGACCACGCCGGCCGGGTACGACGCCGACGATATGGAAACGGCTGCGGTTGCGCGCGTTGCCGCGGAGAAGCACGTTCCGTTCATCGGGTTCCGCGCGCTGTCCGACGGCCTCGGTGATCCGCTCATGCTTCCCGGCTTCCCGGCCCAGTTCTTCGTCTACCGTCAGTACGCAGCCGAGAACGCGGCCGCCGTCGAGCTGGCCTTCCTCGCCGCCTGGGCGAAGCACTAGACGACGTCTTCCTTGACAAAGGTCCCTCCCCGGTCACACTGAAACCGGCCTATGAGAGGGGGGACGCCATGGGCAACATGCCGCCGTCCGAGCCGGGAGGCGCGGGAGCGGGATCGGGGCCCGACTGGGGCGAGATGAAAGGAAAGCTCCAGGCCGCGCGCGGCGCCGACCGCATGATCCTGATCGCCGGCCTCGTGTTCTTCATCGACGCGTTCTTGCCGTGGTACGGCGTTCGGTTCAAGGCTCTCGGGATCAATTTCGGCAGTCTCAACGCGAGCGGTTGGCACAGCGGTGGATGGGCCGTGCTTGCGATCATCTTCGCGCTCTTGGACATGCTCTTCGCTGCGGCGAGGGTCGTCGGCGCGAAGTTCGACCTGGGGCAGATGCGGGATGGAGTCGTTTACATCGTGCTCGGCGGCGGCGCGTTCCTGTTCACGCTGCTCCGCCTCATCACCGTCAGCAACTTCACGAAGTATGGGCTCTACATCGCCCTCGTCGCCGGTGCGTTCCTCGCCTACGGCGGCTGGATGAAGCTCCAAGCAAAGAGCTAGCAACCCGATGCGCTGAGCAACCCGGCCGCACGTGGCCGGGTTGCTCTGTCTCTCGGGATGGCCGCGGAAGGCGTCCCGCCGATACCCTTGCGCCGTGGCAAAGCCGGTTCACGAACGGTTGCGCGCGCGCCCCACGCGCGCCCGGTTCTCGCTTTCTGCGATCGATCCCGCCGCGACCTCCGGGATGACCAAGGCGAAGGCTGCTCGCGATCTTGCGAAGGAAGCCGCGCGCCTCGGCGAGCTCCAGGAACGGTTGTACGCGGAGGGGAAGCGGTCTCTGCTCCTCGTGCTTCAGGGAACCGATACGAGCGGCAAGGACGGCACGGTTTCGCACGTGATCCGCGCGATGAACCCGGAAGGATGCCGGATCACGTCATTCAAAGAGCCGACCGCCGAGGAGCGGAGACACGGCTACCTGTGGCGGATCCGCCGCGCGCTTCCGCCGCCGCGCTACGTCGGCGTGTTCAACCGGTCGCACTACGAGGACGTCGGCATCGTCCGCGTGCACGACCTGGTGCCCCAGCGCGTGTGGCGCGCGCGCTACGAGCAGATCAATAACTTTGAGCGGCAGCTCGCGCGCCGCGGGACGACGATCGTCAAAGTGTTCCTGCATATCTCGCTCAAGGAGCAGACGCGACGGCTGCTCGCGCGTTTGGACGACCCCACGAAGCGGTGGAAGTTCGACTCCAAGGACGTGGAAGAGCGCGACTACTGGGACGCGTACGTCGCAGCCTACGAGGATGCCATCGCGCGCTGCTCGACGAACCTTGCCCCCTGGTACGTCGTGCCTGCCGACAACAAGTGGTATCGGAACTGGGCGGTGGCGCGGCTCCTTATCGAAACGCTCGAAGCGATGGGTCCCGAGTATCCGCAGCCCACGCTGCAGATCAAGAAGCTCAAAGCTCAGATCAAGAGCCAGCGCCCGGCTGCTCGTGCGTGACGTTAACGATATTCAGCGCGCGCGACCGCAGACGGTCTGAATAGTCGTTCCATTCGTCGGCCTGCTCGTCGGACTTCGGGAACATGTCGAAGTGGCAGACGCTCGAGCCGGAGGGGATCGTGCTGGTGAAACGGACGTCGAACATCCCCGCGCCGAACGCGCGGCGCGCAGCTGCGATCATGCCCTCGACGTAATAGCGCTGCACGCGGCAGTCGAATGCGCCGTAGACGTCTTCGTGCGGACAATAGTGGATGTCGAAGTCGGCGCCGGTGTCGCCGACGCGCGGCTTCTCGATCGACGCGTAGCAGACCTCGTTGATCCACGATGCGATGAGGCTCGTCATCTCGTTCGGCGCGGCATCCGCCGGGGCCTCGACGCCGTCGGTCATCTCAGCGACGATCTTGTCGCCGACATCGGAGAGCGCCTTGCGGAACACGTCGTGGCCTTCTTCACCGAAGCGCTCCTCGACTGCCTTGAGCGCTTCGATCAGGCCGACGGCCATCATCTGTCCCCACACGAACGTCGACGCGGGGTCGTAGTCGGGGTTGGCGAGTGCCTTGCGACGGAAGCCGTCGACGGCCTCGGCGAAGGGCCATTTCAGCGGCAGGCGTTCGCGCCGCCCGCCCCACGGCAGCGATTCCGAACCGTTGTCGCGCGCGCCTTCGTGCGCGCGCACCGGCGTCCCGGTCCAAGCGACGTCGCTCATCGTGACTCCCTCCGGAGGATCGATCGGCTCAATCGTAAAGCTATGCGCGCCACCAGGGAACGGCGGCGCCCGCAGAGGCGACGAGGAGCAGGATGCCGATCTCCGCGAGCTGCTCGGTCGCGCCTAAAACGTCGCCGGTGAATCCACCGACCTTCTGGCGCGCGAGCAGCCGGGTGACGGCCGCCGCACCGAGGACGATAGCCACCGCGGCGAAGGCCCAAAAGCCGAGGGTCGCCAGCGCCAGGGCGACGGCGAACCCGATCCCGGCGAGCAGGTCTCGACCGATCTCGGGACGCTTGTAGGAGGCCGCGAGGGTCGACCCGGGTGCCGGCGGCATGACCGACATCAGGCCCACCGCTCCGGCGCGGGCAAGCGCGTGCGCAGCGACCAGCGACACGACGGCAGAGGCCGGGCGCATCGCGGCGACGGCGACGACTCGCGTCACGACGCTCAGGATCAGCGCGAGCATGCCGTACGTCCCGTGGGTGGGGTCGTGCATGATCTCGAGCGCACGCGCCGGCTCGACGCGCGCGCCGAACGCGTCGGCGACATCGGCGAGCCCATCCTCGTGCAGGGCCCCGGTAAGAAGGATGCTCGCCGTGATCGCCAGCGACGCAGAGATCAACGGCGTCAGCTCTGCTCGCGCCGCCCAATAGATCAGACCACACGCAAACCCGATCAGCGCACCGACGACCGGCATCCACGGGATCGCGCGCGCGGTGTCGCGCCCGCCGCGCGTGCGCAGCCGCGTCAGCAGCGACAGCGCGTCGAAGAAGCCGTTCACCTCGTGAGGCCCCACTCCTCGAACGTCGCGACGTCGACGACGACGGTGGCTGCGAGGCGGACCAAGGGAAGCGCGGCGAGGGCGCCGCTCGCCTCACCCAAGCGCATCCTCAGGTCGAGCAGCGGCTCGAGACCCAGCTTGTCGAGCAGCATCGCGTGGCCGGGTTCGGGGGAGCGGTGGCCGGCGAGGCAATTGTCGAGCGCGCCGGGATGCAGCACCGCCAGCGGGGCGACCGCCGCTGTGACGACGAACCCATCGAGCAACACGGGGATCGAGCGTGCGCGCGCCTCGACCATCGCGCCGGCGATCGCAGCGAGCTCCGCGCCGCCGGCCTCGCGCAGGATCTCCATCGGGGAAGCGTCGGGCGCGATGCGCGCGCGCGCAGCCTCAACGGCCCGGACCTTGCGCGCCCACGTCTCGTCGTCCACGCCGGTTCCGCGCCCGGTCCACTCCTCGGCGGGCCCGCCGAACAGCATCGCGGCGACGGCCGCCGCCGGTGTTGTGTTGCCGATCCCCATCTCGCCGAAGATCAGCAGATCGCAGTCGAGCGTCGCGACCGCGGCGCGTCCCGCGTCGAAGCACGCACGGAACCGCGCCGCCGACATGGCCGGTTCGACGGCGATGTTGCCCGTCGGGTCGCCGACGCCGACGTCGACGACGTGCAGCGAGGCGCCGACGCTGCGCGACATCGCCGCGGCGGTCGCGACCCCTTCGTTGAGGGCCCGCAGCATCGCGACGGTCACCTCGGCGGGGTAGGCGCTGACGCCTTCCGTCGTAACGCCGTGGTCGGCGACGAAGACGACGACGGCAGGTTCACTCACGGCCGGGGTGGTCGTGCGTTGCCATGACGCCAGCCAGACGGCGATGTCGTCGAGGCGCGCGAGCGCGCCGGCGGGGCGCAGGACGTTGGCCGCCCGCTCTCGGAGCGCGCTCCCGCTCGCTTCGTCGGGCGCCGGAGCATTCTCGAGAACGCTCAGCGCGATCTCATCGATCGAGGACATCATCGATCACCTCATCCGTTCGCTTCATCGGGGTCACGCGCCCGGCCGAGACGAAGAGCACATGCTTCGCATCGGCCGCGAAGATCGAATTGATCGAGCCGAGCAGATCTCGGTATGCGCGTGCGAGCTCGTTGTCGGGCACGATGCCCGATCCGACCTCGTTGGTGATCACGATGACCGGATGCGCGCGCGCTGCCGCGATCGAGCTGGCTTCTCGTGCGCGCGCTTCCCCGTCTCGAGGGTCCGATCCACGATCCATAAGGTTGGAGGCCCACAGCGTCAAGCAGTCCAGGATCACGAGATTCTCCGCCGCCACCTCCGCGATCGTCCTCGCTATCTCGATCGGTTCTTCGATGGTCGTCCACGTCTCGTCGCGCTCATCGCGATGGCGCGCGATACGAGCAGCCATCTCGTCATCGCGCGCTTCGGCCGTCGCGATGAACGTCACCGGCCCACCCCACTTCACCGCAAGCTCGCCGGCCAGCGCCGACTTGCCGCTGCGCGCGCCTCCGATCAACAGTGTGGTCGCCATTAGAGGTCGATCCCTTTGAGCGCTGCGACGCCGGCGTCGAACGCGTGCTTCGTCTTCACCATCTCGGTGACGGTGTCGGCAGCGTCGACGAGCGCGGCCGGCGCGTCGCGCCCCGTGATGATGACGCTTGTATGCGCCGGCCGCGCGCGCAACGCATCGACCACGTCATCTTCTGAGATCCACCCCCAGGTGACCGGATACGTCAGTTCGTCCAGGACGACGAGGTCGTAGTCGCCGCTCGCGATCTTCGTGCGCGCGGCGCTCCACGCGTCGATCGCGGCCTCCTGCGTGCGCGCCATGTCCTTCGAATCCCAGGTGAACCCGTCGCCGAGCGTCCACCAATCGATGCCGAGCTCTCGCCCGGCTTTCGCTTCGCCGGTTTTCCACGACGGCGACTTCAGGAACTGCATCACACACACGCGCAGCCCGCGGCCGGCCGCGCGCAACGCCGTACCGAGCGCGGCAGTCGTCTTCCCCTTCCCG
>Ga0209577_10005092_pt1 | contig 12292 bp, 9 predicted proteins | sample GraSoiAngelo_109_FD_185874 | JGI IMG/M metagenome (GOLD analysis project Ga0209577, IMG submission 185874) | Grasslands soil microbial communities from the Angelo Coastal Reserve, California, USA - 14_0903_12_20cm (SPAdes) (version 2) | ecosystem: Environmental > Terrestrial > Soil > Grasslands ... | reverse complement strand
CTTATGGCATGGTTCTGGTTACCGGACCGACAGGCAGCGGCAAGACCAACACTCTCTATTCCGCGCTGCAATCTCTGAACACAGTCGACACGAACATTATGACGGCCGAGGATCCTGTCGAGTTCAATTTACCGGGCGTTAATCAGGTGCAAATGAAAGAACAGATTGGCCTGAACTTTGCCGCGGCCTTACGGTCCTTTCTGCGACAGGATCCGAACATTGTCCTGGTCGGCGAGATTCGTGACTTTGAAACTGCGGAGATTGCGATTAAGGCCGCACTCACGGGCCACTTAGTTCTCTCAACCCTCCATACGAATGATGCTCCTTCAACCATCTCGAGGCTCATGAACATGGGAATCGAGCCCTTCCTGGTCGCCACGAGCGTAAATCTCATACAGGCTCAGCGACTAATCCGGCGCGTTTGCAAAGACTGCAAAAAAGAACATCCCACACCCGTCGAAGCGCTGGTCGAAATCGGCTTTCTGCCGGAAGAAGCGAAAAAGCTAAAGACATATAAGGGCAAAGGTTGCCCGAGTTGTAACGACACCGGCTACAAAGGCCGGATCGGACTCTATGAGGTAATGGAGATGACCGATGAAGTTCGCGAATTAATTCTGATCGGGGCGTCGGCTCTGGAGTTAAGAAAGAAGTCGATTGAAGACGGAATGATCACGCTTCGCGAATCCGGTCTGCAAAAAATAAGAAATGGCGTTACCACCATCGAAGAAGTTCTTCGCGAGACGGTGGCATGAAGGGGTGAAAGTATGTGGCGTCGAATTGTTCTATCGTTAAGTTTACTCGTTTCCATCGTGGTCCTGCTGCCGTTTGCGATTTCTACGGCGCATAACCTGAGATCTCAAGTGGCCGCGCGCTCACAACGCTTCCATCACCACTCAAGAGCGTGGTGGCGGCGGCATCGCGCGTTGATGCGCCGGCGGCAAGCTCTGCTTGCGAGAAGGCGAGCGTTGGCTGCCGAGGCACGGCGTCGCGTTACGTCGCCTGGATCGAAAGGGGTCGCAGACAATCACACGGCAATTCCCTCGTTGGCGTTGCCCGAAGGGCTTTACAAAGATGGCGCGTTTACCATGTCGCTTCCGAGCGGATGGTCGGCCGAGTCGGCGACTAAAGGCACGACAAGTTTTCGCATTGCCTCCAGTGGAACGCCCACTCAGGCGACACTCGCAGTCGTGGCCGCCGCACCTGCCAATGCAAATCAACTCGTCGGCCGTGAGCAAAGAAACAATCTGGCCGGGCTTCCGTTCTCGGATCTCAGACGCACGGTGATTGACAGGATGATCAGCGCCGGCGGTTGGGTCGTCAATGATCGACAGCGCGAGATCGCCGGCCATCGTGTGTTTGAGGTGATTGCGCAAACGCCCGCGAACAGTGAGAAGCCTGAACAGGTTTGGAAATTCTATTTCACCGAGGTCAATGGCCGAGTCTATTCGCTTATGACTCATTCGGCCATTGGACTGACCGAGAAACTGGCTGCTGACGCCGAGAAATTTCTTGGAAGCTTCCGCCCGATGGATGCAAACCGAACTGCTATGAAATAACCCGGAGCTTCATCAAGAAAACTCGATTGGCTAAAGGAAAAACGGACATGGAAAACCCACCCCAAGTTTCACTCTCGGAACTCCTTCACCGGCTGTCAGAACTGGGCGGCTCAGATCTGCACGTCACCACGGGCACGCCGCCTCTGGTTCGCGTACACGGCGAGATTCGCCCTTTGGATGGATACCACCCCTTGACCTCTTCAGAGACGAAGCAGTTGGCCTACTCGGTGCTAACTGACGCGCAGAAGCATCGTTTTGAAGAAAATCTCGAGCTTGACTTCAGTTTCGGCGTCAAAGGCCTGTCGCGTTTTCGCGCGAACATCTTCAATCAACGAGGAGCCGTCGGCGCCGTTTTCCGCGCCATTCCTTACGAGATCAAAACCTTCGAAGAGTTAGGTCTTCCACCCATAGTCAAAGAATTATGTAACAAACCTCGAGGCCTGGTGCTAGTGACTGGACCAACCGGGTCGGGAAAATCGACGACGCTGGCAGCCGTAATCGACAAAATAAATAAGGAGCGTCACGAACACATTCTCACGATAGAAGACCCGATCGAGTTTCTTCACAATCACAAGAGCTGTATCGTGAATCAACGCGAGGTCAATGCTGACACCAAGGGTTTTGCTCAGGCGCTGCGTACGGCTCTGCGACAGGATCCCGACGTCGTACTGGTCGGCGAAATGCGCGATCTTGAAACGATCGAATCGGCCCTGCGTATCGCCGAAACGGGTCACCTGACTTTCGCGACGCTGCACACCAACTCAGCAGTCTCAACCATCAACCGCATCATCGATGTGTTCCCTTCCATGCAACAGGCGCAAGTGCGCGCCCAATTGTCTCTGACCCTGGAAGGCATTCTTTGCCAATCATTGCTGCCGCGCGCCGACGGACGAAGTCGAGTATTAGCGATGGAGATCCTAATTCCCAATTCAGCAATTAGAAACCTCATTCGCGAGGACAAAGTGCATCAGATCTATTCGATGATGCAAACGGGACAGGACATCCACGGTATGCAAACATTCAATCAGTCCCTGGCGTCGCTTTTTCACAAGCGCCAAATCACCAGAGAGACCGCGATGCAGCGCACGTCGAACATCAACGAACTGCGCGATCTTATCGATCGGGGTCTGGGCCTAAATGGCGGCAATGGCTCACCGTCAAAGCCGGGAATGCCGGCTGGTTATGGGCAGACGAGTCGAATCGTCTCACGCAAGTAAGTTCGCGCGGTTTCGCCAAATCCGGAAGCCATAATTAAAGAAAGAACAGAACAATCAAACAGAAACGGAGTGCCGAGAAATGCCAACCTACGTTTTTAAGGGCCGCAATCGCTTGAACGAGGTCGTAATGGGTGAACGCGTCGCAGACAATCGCGACGCCCTACGACAGGTTCTACGCCGCGAACAAGTAACGCTGACATCGGTAAAAGAAAAGGGCCGAGAAATCGGCATCCCCAAACTTGCCGGCCGAAAGAAAGTTAAATCGAAAGACCTGGCGATTTTCACCCGCCAGTTTTCAGTCATGATCGATGCCGGTTTGCCGCTGGTCCAGTGCCTCGACATTCTTTCACAGCAACAGCAGAACAAGTACTTCCAGCAAGTCCTGGCTCAAGTTCGTCAGGACGTTGAGGAAGGTTCGACTTTGGCAGCCGCGATGGCCAGACATTCCAGAGTGTTCGACCAGCTTTACGCAAATATGGTCGAAGCCGGCGAGACAGGTGGTATTCTCGACCTGATTCTGCAACGGCTTTCGACGTTCATCGAAAAGATCGTCAAGTTGAAGCGCGACGTTATTTCGGCGCTAATCTACCCCGCCGCGGTAATTCTGCTCGCAATCGTAGCCGTCGTCGTAATCATGATCGTGGTGATTCCTCAGTTTCAAACGATCTTTCTTGGCCTGCTCGGTCCGGGCGAACCTCTGCCATTGCCCACGCGCATCGTTGTCGGGCTCAGCAACTTCCTCGCGGGCTGGGGAGGACTTTCTATGCTGGTCTTCATCATCGGAGCCGTTATCGCGCTGCGCTTCTATTACAAAACTCCCGGCGGGCACAAGCGAATCGATACGCTGCTGCTCAAGGTTCCGATCATTGGTCCCATCTTTCTGAAAATCGCCGTTGCGCGTTTCTCGAGAACGCTTTCGACCCTTCTATCTTCAGGCGTACCCATTCTGCAATCACTGGACATCACAGCCCGCACCGCTGGAAACATGGTGATCGAGGAAGCGATGTTCAGCATTCGGGCCGGCGTGGAGCAGGGTAAGAGTTTTGTCGAGCCGCTTCGGGCCGCCGAGATATTTCCTCACATGGTTGCTCAAATGGTTGGTATCGGGGAGCAAACAGGCGCGCTTGATGCAATGCTGGGAAAAATCGCGGACTTCTATGAACAGGAAGTGGATGCCGCGATTGCTAACCTGCTAACGCTAATTGAACCGGCGTTGATTGGATTTCTAGGAGTTACTATCGGTTCGATCGTGATCGCGATGTACTTGCCGATGTTCACACTGATCGGAAAGCTTTCGCAGGGCCATTAATGCCAAACGACAGTTCGCGACTTGAACGTTCACGCGTCACACACTTCAAGATAGCGGCCTGATTTCCACCAATTGAGTGTTAGGAGCATTCCGTCTTCCAGGCTAACGCCTGGGTTATATCCAAGTAACGAACGCGCGACTGTGAGATCGGCGAGGCTGTCTCGGACATCTCCTGTTCGTGGCGGGACATGCTCGGCCTTGACGTCCATCCGCCTGGTAAGTTCTTTCAGGAGTTCAAGAACATGATTGATTGTTACGCTTCGGCCGCTGGCAATGTTGATTACGCGACCAATCGCGGCAACGGATTCAGCAGCGAGCAGATTGGCATCAACCACGTTTGAGACATAGGTGAAGTCGCGCGATTGTTCGCCATCGCCGTATATCACCGGCCGCTCTCCGTTGAGCAGCGCGCTGAGGAATCGAGAGATTACGCCTGAGTACTGCGAACTCGGATCCTGGCGCGGCCCGAAAACGTTGAAATAACGCAACGACACGGTTTCCAGTCCATAAACACGATTAAAAACCTGACAATAGTACTCTCCTACCAACTTCGCCACTGCGTAGGGTGACAAGGGATCCGGCCGCATGTCTTCCCGCTTTGGCGATTGCGGCTGATCGCCGTATGCGGAGCTGGATGCGGCATAAATTACGCGGCGCACTCTTCTTTCGCGAGCTGCTAACAAAAGCGAGAAAGTAGCATTGACGCTGGCTTCGTGCGTTTCGACGGGCTTCTCAACTGAACGTGGCACTGAAGGAATAGCGGCCTCGTGAAAAACCAGCTCGACATTCTCTAGTGCGCTAACGAGCTTCTTACCGTCGCAAAGACTAGCCTGAACAAAATCAACCTCACCGCCAATCTCGCCGATATTCTCGCGATGCCCGGTAGAGAGATCATCAATTATGCGCACTCGCGCGCCTTGCCCGACGAGCGCCGCCGCGATATGAGATCCAATGAAACCGGCTCCGCCAGTAACCAGAGCTATTCCTGAAAGCGCCATCCTTAGCGTCCAACTCCAACGTACTCGAATCCCAGATTACGCATGTCGGCCGGTTCATAGATGTTCCGCAAGTCGGCAATCCTGGGGACTCTCATCAAGCTGCTAATACGCTCCATGTCCAGCGCGCGAAATTGATTCCATTCAGTCATGAACACGAGGACGTCGGCGCCTGCGGCGGCGACATATTCATCCTCGGCAAATTCTATCTCGGGAATAATCTTTTGCGCCTCCTGCCTGGCAACAGGATCATAAGCACTCACTGTCGCGCCTCGATGAATCAACCCGCGAATGATCTCGACCGAAGGCGCGTCGCGCATATCATCCGTTTCCGGTTTGAAAGCTAATCCCAGAACGGCGATCCGTTTGCCTTGCAGTCCGCCCGCGAGGGTTTCGATCTTCGGCACCATGGATAGGCGTTGCTGCTCATTTACTTCGATGACCGCATCGACGATTCGCATTGGACTTGAGAATTCACGCCCAATCGCAGCGAGGGCACGCGTATCTTTGGGGAAGCATGAACCGCCAAACCCGGGCCCCGGATGAAGGAACTTGGCTCCGATCCGCCGATCCATGCCGATAGCTCTGGCCACCTCGTGCACGTCGCAACCTACTTTTTCACAGAGATTGGCAATCTCGTTAACGAAGGAGATTTTCGTGGCCAGAAAGGCGTTCGCCGCGTACTTGATCAGTTCCGCGCCTTCAAGTGACGTGATAACGAACGGTGTTTCAATTAAGTATAGAGGGCGGTAAAGGTCGCGCATAATGGCAATGGCCTGTTGGTCATCACCGCCAATTACCACCCGATCCGGTCGCATGAAGTCGCTGATCGCCGCGCCTTCGCGCAGGAATTCAGGGTTAGAAACGACACTGAATTCAAGCGGCTTAGGCAGATGCTCGCGAATAAGCGACGCCAGGCGTCTTCCGGTCCCAACTGGTACCGTGGACTTTGTCGCTATTACTTTGTAGCTGTCGAGGTGCTCAGAAATTTCCCGCGCAGCGCCCTCAATGTAAGTTAGATCAGCAGCTCCGTCTGCCTTGGGGGGCGTGCCCACTGCCAGAAAGACTACTAGAGACTGTTCAGTTGCCGATCCGATGTCAGTGGTGAATCGAAGGCGGCCAGCCTGCAGATTCTTCTTGACAAGCTGATCGAGCCCGGGCTCGTAAATCGTAGTCTCGCCGCGAGAAAGCCGGGAGACCTTTTCGGCATCAACATCTACGCAAGTAACATCGTCTCCGAACTCTGCAAAACATGCCCCGGTGACCAGTCCTACGTAACCAGAGCCGATGACAGCAATGTGCATTCCCTATTTGTCCTAGACCGGGCGTAAACGGCCGTTCACAAAATTACGGGTCACGCGCGCCATCGGCGCGTGACCCGCAAAGTTCCACTTATGATAGCGCGCGTTCTGCGCGTTACCAATTGGATTGGGCGAAAGATTATCTCGTCGGACTGACCACAGTAACCGAGCCACCGAAGTTCAGATTGTTGTTATGCGTCGCTGCGATAATAGCTGCCGCAATTGCACCACCCGCAGCAGCCAGCAGCGCGATTAACGCACCACCACTTAGGTGTCCGAAGGTCTCTGTTTTGGTCAGCCTGGTGCAACGAGTACCCGGTTGGGGTGTGCCCGCGGATTCCGAAGTTCCCGCCGCAACGGCCTTTGTGCCTCCGCCTGCCCGCAACTCAACCGAACCGCCCTGAGATGCAACGATCGTGTTTCCACATTCGACGTCTACCATGAACGTCGCAGCCTGATGAGCATCGGCAACGGCATTGCCGTCCTTCGTCGTCACGATTGCAGAAACGCCAGACAGCGTGGAAATCTGAATTCGGCCCGCATCAAGCGACGCGGAAATATTTCCCTCGCTAAAGCTCAGCTTTGCGCTCGAGTTTGGTAACAACTCAACGCGGCCGAGTTTACCAAGGCTAATCGTCGCACTGCTGTTCGCCGCGGTCGCGATTACGCTGTCAGAAAAGACCGTGGCGCCTGATATGGCGGCCTGGCCATTAACGGTGACTTGCCCGGAAACCGAAAGCTCGCCCGATGCCTTCTGCCCTGGCGTCGCCAGTGCTACCATCGAGTAAACGCTTAACACCGCAACCGCGACAGAGAACGCAATGGACTTACGGCTCCAAGTTCTACTAATCATCATTTCCTCCCGTACCAGTGAACAAGTTTTGTGGAAGCGTGCTGCGATCATTAACAACCACAGCAGACGGAAACCACTAACCCGTCTCCACTCAATCACCTCGCGCGCGCGAGATCTCAAAACAGTAAAGCGTGTTCGGGGCCATTGACGGCCCTCTAGTCCTAGCCCTTTTTACACGACTACTGCCCCTTATGTCAATAATTACCCTTGATCCTCAAGCTATGGTATTAACTAGCTTCCGGGGCAAGATACCATGGCCCCGAGTCTCTGTAAAGAGCTTTTTTCCCATTTGGCTGTCAAAATTCTGTGTTTTTGGCGCATTTGGAACGGTCGCAAAGGCACGAAGCTGAGATTCTGTAGGTTGAATGAGTCGCTGGGAGCCCATTCATTCTATTGCGGAACGACGCGTCTGGGCCGCATTGTGGTCTGGCCGACACGCTGGCCCGCTGCGGTTGCCTTGCTCGGCTCTTCCGATCTCGCGGTCGAGGACTTTCCTTCTCGCTTCATGAGTTCTGCCTGTTCATAAGGATCGAGCCGCGCGAAAAGGTAAAAGGCTTCTCCGGAATGAACAGTCGCCAGGAACTTGAACTTATTCGCGAGTATGGCGTTTGGATGAAGAGCCCCGGCATTTGGCGGCCTTTCAAACAGCGTCCGTAGTTCGTCCGGCGCCACAGCCTCGAGTTCGGGTACGTAGTCGTTTCCGCTCTGACGCACCAGTCTAATCGCCATCGTCCGCAGCGCCCGAATACGATTTGAGTTTCGGTGATAATACGCGGCGCTGATCTCTTTTCGGCTAATTCGATCGTCGACGACCTCTTGTTCATTGGCAAGATAGCCAAGATAAGCCTGCATGACCGGTCCAAAGTTCGAGTTGTCGTTCATCGGGGTGTTGCCAAGCGAACGTTGGGCGATACAAACGGCACTAAAGCCAAGCACAATAGTGAGCGCAAACGAAAGGCGCGATAAACTTCTTAAGTTAGGCATGGAATATACCCTCGGGACTCTAGTTATTCGCCACCTGCTAACGATCTTTGGCAGTGGCCACTCTAACTTACGGAAGCTCTGACAAGCCAGTTCTTTCTTGCTAATAGCCGAGATTGTACTCCTCCACCAGGCTCTCTATATTGCACGACCAATTCAGCAATGTTACATTTCAATTTCGTGATGGATGACGAGGAGAAGCCTTTGGGAGCACGAGTCGGCCTCGGCGTGACCGGTGGCATTGCGGCATACAAGGCTGTCGAAGTTCTGCGCGGGTTGCAGCGGTTCGGATGCGAAGTACGCGTCGCCATGACGAGGCACGCTTGCGAATTCGTTCAGCCATTGACGTTCCGGGCGCTGTCGGGCTCGTACGTAATTGTCGACGATTATTCCCCTCACAACCCAGATCCCATCGCGCACATCACTTTTTCTCAAACGATCGACCTGTTCTTAATAGCTCCCGCGACTGCCAACGTGATTGCCAAGATGGCCAATGGCGTCGCCGATGATTTCGTGACCTCGACGTATTTGGCGTGCACCGCTCCCGTGCTAATAGCGCCGGCGATGAACACGGTGATGTGGCAGCAGCGGGCGACGCAACGCAATCTGCAGACGCTGCGCGAAGATGGCGTTCACATCATCGATCCTGATGAAGGCGAAATGGCTTGCAAAACGATTGGGCCCGGCCGGCTCACTGAACCAGACAGGATTGTCACCGTCGCGCTGAAGATCCTGCGCGAGTCAAAATCGCAAGCAATCATAACCGCTCCAGCCTCCACTGAGTCGATGCAGTCCGCCCAGTCCATTGAGTCCATCAAGCAAGATTTAAGCGGTGAACGCGTATTGATCACCGTCGGCGCGACGCGCGAGCCAATCGATCCAGTTCGTTTTATCTCGAACCGTTCTTCGGGGCGAATGGGCTTTGCGTTGGCAGAAGCGGCGCGCGCTCGCGGCGCGGACGTGACTATTGTGGCGGGCATTGTAAGCGTCCCTCAACCTGATGGGATGGAGGTAATCCGAGTTGAAAGCGCCGACGAGATGTATCGCGCGGTTGCGGATCAGGTCAGTGACGCTACCATCTTCATCGCAGCCGCCGCCGTATCCGACTATCGACCCAGGGAGAAATCAAAGACGAAAATCAAGAAATCGGAAGAACGGCTTGAGGTAACGCTTGAACGCACACCCGACATTCTGGGTGAAGTCGCTCGGTCGCGACGAGAGGGTCAGATAATCGTCGGCTTCGCTGCAGAGACAAACGACTTGCTAAAGCATGCAGGTGAAAAGCTGACCGGCAAAGATCTCGACGCAGTTGTGGCGAATGATGTTTCGCGCCAGTGTTCAACCTTTGAATCCGAAACTAACCAGGTCATCCTTCTGCTGCGCGATAATCGCAATCCAATCGAATTGCCTTTGATGTCAAAGCTGGAAACAGCGCATCGAATTCTCGACGAAGTGGTAAAGTTGCGCCAAGGCAAGCGGGCGATCAATCTAGTGCGATCGAAAGTTGCGGAAGGCAAGTCATGAGTTCCGATTCAACTGTCAACGAAATCTCCGAGTTGTTGGGATCTTTGCGAGAGCACGCGCAGTACCTGGGCGAACTTGGTGCGGAGACCGTCGAACTCTTCGAAGGTCACATAGACGAGTCTTCAATTGCCTCCGTTTCGATGTCCGTCGTTACTGGTTCACCGGATTATAAAGCCGCCGCGGCAGTGAGTCCGAAGAGAACCACGCCGCCGGATGAATTCTCCACAACGGGGACTAGGACCGCCGCAATCAAATCAGCACCGCAAGATACGCTCTTCGGTGATCTAAGGCCGCACGAACCTTCTTTGATTCAATCAAGCGAAACGCTTGAAGTTATATGGCGCGACATCGGCGACTGCACTCGCTGCGGCTTGTGCGAAGGCCGCACTCAGGTCGTTAATACTTATGGAAATCCAAAAGCTCGTCTGATGTTCGTGGGTGAAGCGCCCGGCGCCGACGAAGACGCGCAAGGCAAACCGTTCGTCGGCCGCGCCGGTCAATTGCTTACGAAGATCATCGAAGCGATCGGCATGAAACGTGAAGAAGTGCTGATTGGAAATGTAAATCGGTGCCGGCCACCGGGCAATCGTCAACCGACTCTGGAAGAAGCCGCCATCTGCCGCCCGTTTCTATTCCGGGAAATTGCTGCCGTGCAGCCCGATGTGATCGTCGTGCTTGGCAACACTGCGCTTCGTAATTTGCTTGAGACCCGGGAAGGAATCAGTCGCGTCCGCGGACAATTCCAGAACTTTCGCGGCATTAAAGTCATGCCGACCTTTCACCCAGCTTACCTGCTGCGTGATCCCTCCAAGAAAAAAGAGACCTGGGAAGATTTGAAGAAAGTCCGCGACTATCTCGACGGTCTTCAAAGCCAATCAAGAACTCGACCCGATAATATCTGACCTACGAAGGAATCTGCGTCGATAGGCGAACTGAAATCCACGCGAGCTCGCGCACCAGTTCACTCGTTTGCTCCTGCACCATTCACGATTTATTATTGCTGGTTATGCGTTTCACGCTGAAATCCGACTATCAGCCCTGTGGTGACCAGCCGCAGGCAATTGACGCGCTGGTGCGTGGTTTGAATGACGGATCCAGGGATCAGGTACTGCTCGGCATCACGGGCAGCGGCAAGACTTTCACGGTGGCGAGCGTAATTGAACGGACGCAGAGACCGACACTCGTGATCGCGCACAACAAGACCTTAGCCGCGCAGCTTTATCAGGAATTCAAATCGCTCTTTCCCGAAAATGCAGCCGAATACTTCGTCTCGTACTACGACTATTACCAGCCTGAGGCCTACGTGCCCGCGTCGGACACCTACATTGAAAAGGACGCTATCGTTAATGAAGAAATCGATCGGCTGCGAATGTCGGCGACGCGTGCGCTCTTCGAAAGACGCGATGTGATTGTGGTTGCCAGCGTGTCCTGTATTTACGGTCTTGGGGATCCCGATGCTTACTACGGTATGTTGGTCTTTCTCGAGCCGGGCATGCGCATCGCACGCGATACTTTGCTGCAAAGATTAGTTGAGTTGCAGTATGAGCGCTCCGACATTGATTTCAAGCGCGGCAGTTTTCGCGTCCGTGGCGACGTGGTCGAGGTCTATCCAAGTTATCAGGACGAAGCTTATCGTATCGAGTTGTGGGGCGATGAGATCGATTCTATCTCGACGATCGATCCGTTATTGGGAGAAGTCACACAAAGGCACACCGCGCGCGTCCCGATTTATCCAAAGTCTCATTACGTGATGCCGCGCAGCACTTTGAAACGCGCAATTAAGTCGATTCGCCAGGAGCTTGAATGGTGGGAGCCAAAACTAATTGAGGAAGGAAAACTTCTCGAAGCACAGCGATTGCACCAGCGCACGATGTTCGATCTCGAAATGCTAAAAGAGATGGGCTTCTGCCGCGGCATAGAAAATTACTCGCGCCATCTCACCGGCAAGCAACCGGGCGAGCCGCCGCCCACGCTACTTGATTATTTGCCGCGCGACACGCTGGTGGTTATCGATGAATCGCATCAGACGATTCCGCAAGTGCGCGGCATGTTCTTCGGCGATCAATCGCGCAAGCGGACGCTGGTTGAATACGGATTTCGCTTGCCGTCGGCTTTGGACAATCGGCCTCTGAATTTTGACGAGTTTGAAGAGCGTGTCAGCCAGAGAATATACGTTTCCGCAACGCCCGGCCCTTACGAGCTAACGAAGTCGAGTGGCGAAGTGATCGAACAGATCATTCGCCCCACCGGCTTGATGGATCCCGAAGTCGAAGTGCTGCCCGTAAAAGGCCAGATCGATCATTTGCTGGGTGAATGCAGAGAGCGCGCCGCACACAAAGAACGTGTGTTGGTAACGACGTTGACGAAGCGAATGGCCGAAGACTTGACTGAATATTTTACCGAACTCGACGTTCGGGTGCGCTATCTACATTCTGACATCGTGACGCTGGAGCGTATAAAGATTCTGCGTGACTTACGTCGTGGCGAGTTCGATGTTTTAGTCGGTATTAATCTGCTCCGCGAAGGATTGGACCTGCCGGAAGTTTCTTTGGTCGC
>Ga0209577_10005091_pt1 | contig 12293 bp, 15 predicted proteins | sample GraSoiAngelo_109_FD_185874 | JGI IMG/M metagenome (GOLD analysis project Ga0209577, IMG submission 185874) | Grasslands soil microbial communities from the Angelo Coastal Reserve, California, USA - 14_0903_12_20cm (SPAdes) (version 2) | ecosystem: Environmental > Terrestrial > Soil > Grasslands... | reverse complement strand
TCTGGTTCGACACCACGAGGGCAATTCCGGCATAGCTCAGCACGAGCGCGAGCACTTCGCGGCGGCTGGCCGGCTTGCCCAGGAACACGAACGACAGCAGCAGCACCAGCGTGGGATAGAGGAAAAGGACAAGCCTGCCGACAGCTGCGCCGACGTACTGCAGGCCGATGAAATCGAGAAAGCTCGCGGCGTAGTAGCCGATGAAGCCGAGCGCCACCACGCCCGCCCAGTCGCGCGCGCCGAGCCGCGGCTCGCGCCCGCGCAGCCACCATGCGATTGCCGCGAAGCAGGGCAGCGCGAGCATCATGCGCAGAAACAGCAGCGTGATCGGCGTGACCGGATGCGCTGCGTAGGACAGCTTGATGAGGATCGGGCGAAACGAAAATGCGAGCACCCCGAGCAACGCGAATGCCACGCCCCAGGCCCGATACGACGCCTCGCTCAACGGCGTGCGCCGCCGCCGCTCGACTCGGTGTGGTCGTTCTTCCCTGTGAGCACAGGCGAGGCCATGGACGTAAAATCATACTATGTCGGGACACAGCAAATGGGCGAACATCAAGCACCGAAAAGCCGCCGCGGATGCGAAAAAGGGCAAGGTCTTCACGCGACTCATCAAGGAAATTACGGTCGCAGCGAGGCTCGGCGGCGGCGATCCGGACACCAACCCGCGCCTGCGCCTGGCGATCGACAAGGCGCGCGAGGCCAACATGGCCAAGGACAGCGTGCAAAACGCGATCAAGCGCGGCGCGGGTCAGCTCGACGGCGTGACCTACGACGAGGCGCGCTATGAAGGCTACGGGCCGGGCGGCGCCGCGATCATGGTCGACTGCCTGACTGACAACCGCACGCGCACCGTGGCCGAAGTGCGCCACGCGTTCACCAAGAACGGCGGCAACCTCGGCTCGGACGGCTCGGTTTCCTACCTGTTCCGCCAGGTCGGCCAGTTCGTGTTCGCGCCCGGCACCAGCGAAGACCGCGTCATGGAGGCAGGGCTCGACGCGGGCGCCGAGGACGTGCTCAGGAACGACGACGGCTCGGTCGAGCTGATCTGCGCGCCCGGCGATTTCGCGACGGTGAAGGCCGCGCTGCAAAAGGCGGGCCTCAGGCCCGAGCTCGCCGAAATCACGATGAAGCCGAACGCCGAGAGCTCGCTCGCGGGCGAGTCTGCCGCGAGCCTGCGCCGGCTGCTGGAGGCGCTCGAGAATCTCGACGACGTGCAGGACGTGTACACCACCGCGGTGATCGACTGAGAATCCTCGGCATCGATCCCGGGCTGCAGGTCACCGGCTTCGGAGTGATCGAGTCGAGCGGCGCGCAGCTGCGCTACGTGACAAGCGGCTGCGTCAAATCCGGCGCCGGCGACCTGGCGACCAGGCTGAAAGCGATCCTCGAGGGGCTAAACGGCATCATCGCGGCGCACGCCCCCGGCGAGGTCGCGGTCGAGAGGGTGTTCGTCAACGCCAATGCGCAATCGACGCTTGCGCTCGGGCAGGCGCGCGGCACCGCCATCTGCGCCGCGGTGCTCGCCGGCCTGCCGGTCGCGGAGTACAGCGCGCTGCAGGTCAAGCAGTCGGTGGTGGGCAACGGCCACGCCAGAAAGCAGCAGGTGCAGCACATGGTGCGGCGCCTGCTCGCCCTGCCGGGCGACCCGGCGCCTGACGCCGCCGATGCGCTCGCTTGCGCGATCTGCCACGCCCACGGCGGCAAGCTCGGCGCGCTCTCGACCAAGGGCTTTCGCGTGCGCAAAGGCAGGCTCGTCTGATCGGCCGGCTCACCGGGCGGCTCGCCGCGAAGCACCCGCCGCAGGTGCTGGTGGACGTCGGCGGCGTCGCCTACGAGCTCGACGTGCCGATGAGTACCTTCTACCAGCTGCCGGCGACCGGCGAGGCCGTGAGCCTGTTCACGCATCTCGTGGTGCGCGAGGACGCGCACACGCTCTACGGCTTCGCGACGCTCGAGGAGCGCGCGGCGTTCCGCCAGCTGATCCGCATCTCAGGCATCGGCGCGCGCACCGCGCTCTCGGTGCTCTCTGGGCTGTCGGTCGCCGATCTGGCCGAGGCGGTGGCGATGCAGGAAGCGGGCCGCCTTGTCAAAGTGCCCGGTATCGGCAAGAAAACCGCCGAGCGGCTGCTGCTCGAGCTAAAGGGCAGGCTCGCCGAGGTGAGCTCCGGCCCGGCGCGCGAATCGGCCTCCGACGTGGTCCACGCGCTGGTCGGCCTGGGCTACAGCGAGAAGGAGGCGCTCGCCGCCGTCAAGGGGCTGCCGGCGGGGCTCGCCGTGGCCGAGGGCATCCGCGCGGCGCTTAAAACTCTGGCGAAGTCGTGAGCTTGTCCGTAAGCTAGTGCCGTAGCGGTCAAAAAACGAAGAAAGGAGACGCTCGATGAGAAGGGAGAAACACGAGTTCCTGGCCGCGATCGCCGCGGCCGCATTGACGATGCCCGCGCTCGCTCTGGCGCAGGATGCCGGCGGGTATTTCGGCCTCAGTACAGGGGCCTCCAAGGCAAAACAGTGGTGTGACGACACGAGCGATCTGCCCGCCGGAGCGACGCTCGCGTCGTGCGATCGCCGGGACAAGGGCTGGAAGATGTTCGCCGGCTACCGGTTCAACCGGTTTTTAGGTTTCGAGGGCTCGTTCATCGATTTCGGCAAGCGCTCGCTGGCCGCGACCTCCGGGGCCGAGTCGACCAGGGTGATCGCCAGGGCGAGCGCCTGGAGCGCCGCCGCGGTCGCGATCATTCCGCTGGGGCCGCTCGAGGTCTTCGGCAAAGCCGGACTCGCGAAGGTCAAGGCGCAAAGCGGCGAGGCCAGCCTTGCCGGAACCGCTTTCAAGCTTGGCAAGAACGACAACGAGGCGCACGTCGGCGTCGGGCTCAACTATCGCTTTACCGGCGAGTGGGATGTGCGCGGGGAATGGGAGCGGATCGGGGACTCCAAGATCGACTTCTTTTCGCTGGGCATGCAGTACCGGTACTGAGCTTGCACCGGGTTCCGCTGTAGCGTCGGCACAACAGTAGCGAGGGAATCCGGCCCAATTTGGGCCGAGTTGCCCCCTCGTCACGTTGTTTTTCTGTCAATTCCGCTAGTCTTACTCCCCGCGGTTCTAGGAGGATTTTTATCAATACGAGAAGACGAAAGGAGCGACGCAATGAGAAGGGACAGGAAAGTTCTTGTGGCAGCAATGCTGGGCGCCACTGTAATGGCGGCTCCGGCAATGAGCATCGCGCAGGCACGCGGCGAGACCGGCTGGTACCTCGGCGGCGGTATTGGCCAATCGCAAGCGAAGGACGGCTGCACAGGTGTAGGAGGCCCCGGGGTCTCGTGCGACGACAAAGACACCGCCTACAAGATTTTTGGTGGCTATCAAGTCAACCGAAACTTTGCAGCGGAGCTCGGTTACAGCGACTTGGGCAAAGTAAAAGCCAGCGGTCCCCTCGGTTCGGTTGATATTAAATCTAATGCTTGGGACTTTACCGCGATCGGTGCCTTGCCTCTCGCGAACCAGTTCTCGATTTTCGGGCGGCTCGGCTTCTATAGGGGGGAGGCTAAGCTGGGCGGTCTCGGTAGCGGAAAAAAGGACACGACTGATGTGACTTACGGCGGGGGAGTCCAGTACGACTTCAGTCGCAACCTCGGTGTGCGCGGAGAATGGCAGCAGTATTCGAAGGTGAAGACACGTAACGACGCGACCGGCGACGAAGGGCATTCCGATGTTGCTGTCCTCGGCGTCAGCCTAATCTATCGGTTCCAGTAACGAGCCATAGCCCTTTGAAAAAAGGGCGGCCATCTCGCCCTTTTTTATGGGGCAAAATACCGGTGTGAGCGTTGAAACCGACCGGCTGATCTCGGCCATGCCGACCTCCGCGCAGGAGGAGCAGTTCAAGCGCTCGCTGAGCGCGGCCTCCAGGGGCGAGTCGACCACGGTGACCGCCAGAGCGAGCGCCTTCAGCGCTGCCGCTGTGCTTACTGCAGCAATGTTGGGCGCCGCGGTGATGGCGGCTCCGGCCGTGAGCATGGCGCAGGCACGCGCCGACAGCGGCTGGTACCTGGGCGCTTCGGTCGGACAATCCAAAGCTCGCCATGTCGATTGCGCCAGTTTTAGTTTTAGTAATTGCGACAGCAAAGCTGCCACGTTCGGGATTCTTGGCGGCTACCAGGTCAACCGCAACTTCGCCGCGGAGCTCGGCTACCACGATTTTGGTAGGGTGACGTTTAGCGGACCGGGCAGCGCCAATATCAAAGCGAGCGCTGCGGAGCTCGTCGGCCTTGGCGCTTACCCCTTTGCCAATCCGTTTTCCGTTTACGGAAAACTTGGCGCCTACCGTGCAGAGTCCAGAATAAGCGCGTCCCTGGCGGGATTGGGAAGTGGTAGTCTCAAGGACAGAAACACAGATCTGACGTTTGGCTTCGGTGTGCGGTGCGATATGACTCGCGAAGCGGGCGTTCGGGCCGAATGGCAGCGCTATAAGAGTGTCGGAGGCGACGATACCGGCGGCAAATCCGATATAGACGTCATCACGATCGGCCTCATTTGGCGTTTCCATTGAGAGGCTGAAAGACGTCTCACAGAAAGGGTGGCTTTGGCCGCCCTGTTTGTTCTAGGGCAGAATGCCGGCGTGAGCGTTGAAACCGACCGGCTGATCTCGGCCAAGCCGACCTCCGCGCAGGAGGAGCAGTTCGAGCGCTCGCTGCGGCCCGGGACGCTGGCCGAGTATGTCGGGCAGGAAAAGATCCGCGGCCAGCTCGAGATCTTCATCCAGGCGGCGCGCGCGCGCGGCGAGGCGCTCGACCACGTGCTGCTGTTCGGCCCGCCCGGGCTGGGCAAGACCACGCTCGCGCACATCATCGCGCGCGAAATGGGGGTCAATCTGCGCCAGACCTCGGGGCCGGTTCTCGAGCGCCCGGGGGATCTCGCCGCCATCCTGACGAATTTGCAACCCAGGGACGTACTGTTCATCGACGAGATCCACCGCCTGTCGCCGGTGGTCGAGGAGATCCTCTACCCCGCGCTCGAGGATTTCCAGATCGACATCATGATCGGCGAGGGCCCGGCGGCGCGCTCGATCAAGCTCGATCTGCCGCCTTTCACGCTCGCCGGCGCCACCACGCGCGCCGGCATGCTGACCAACCCTCTGCGCGACCGCTTCGGCATCGTCGCGCGCCTGGAGTTCTACAGCCAGGACGAGCTGGCGGCGATCGTGCGCCGCTCCGCGCGCCTGTTGCAGGTTTCTCTCAATGATGACGGTGCGCTCGAGATCGCCTGCCGCTCGCGCGGCACCCCGCGTGTCGCCAACCGGATACTGCGCCGCGTGCGCGACTACGCCCAGGTGAAGGCGGACGGCACCGTGTCCAGGGCGGTCGCCGAGGCCGCGCTCAAGATGCTCGACGTCGACGTGCTCGGGCTCGACGTCATGGACCGCAAGCTGCTGCTCGCGCTGATCGAGAAGTTCTCGGGCGGCCCGGTCGGCCTCGACAACCTCGCGCACGCCATCGGCGAGGATGCCGAAACCATCGAGGACGTGCTCGAGCCCTTCCTCATCCAGCAGGGCTACCTGCAGAGGACGCTGCGCGGACGCATCGCCACGCTCTCCGCGTACCGCCACTTCGGTATCGTCGCGCCGGCGGCGGCGCGCGATCTGCTTTCCGACCATTGAAGAGCCCGTTCCGGATTCCGGTCCGGGTGTACTTCCAGGACACCGACGCCGGCGGTGTCGTGTTCCACGCGCAGTACCTCGCGTTCATGGAGCGCGCGCGCAGCGAGCTTCTCAATGCCGCCGGCATCGATCTCGCGCGCCTGCTCGGCGGGCATCGCGCGCTGTTCCTCGTCTACCGGATTGTCGTGAAGTACCATCAACCCGCGCGCCTCAACGAGCTGTTATCGGTGAGCGCCGAAGTGGTTAAAATGGGCCGCGCGAGCGTGGTCTTCCGCCAGCGCGTGGAACGCGGCGGCGAGCTCCTTGTCGAAGCCGACATTACGCTCGCGCTGGTGGACCGCGACCGGATGAAGCCGGCGCGCATGCCCCAAGAACTCGAACAGGCGCTCAAATGACCGTGACCCAGGACATCGATATCTGGACGCTGATCGTCAACGCCAGCTACGTCGTCAAGGTGGTGCTGGTGCTGCTGATGACGGTGTCTTTCCTGTCGTGGATGTTCATCTTCCAGAAGTGGTTCGCCATCCGGCGCGCGGGCCGCCAGACCGAGCGCTTCGAGCGCGAGTTCTGGAGCGGGAACGAGCTCACCGCGCTCTACCAGGGGGCGGTCACCAACCGCCACACCATCGGCAGCCTGGAGCGCATCTTCGAGGCCGGCTTCCGCGAGTTCGCCAAGCTGCGCGGGCAGCGCGGCAGCACCGACCCGAGCAACATGGTGGACGGGGCGCGCCGCGCGATGCGCGCCACCTTTCAGCGCGAAATGGATTTCCTCGAGCGCCATCTCGCTTTTCTCGCCTCGACGGGGTCGGTGAGTCCGTACGTCGGCCTGTTCGGCACGGTATGGGGCATCATGCACGCGTTTCGCAGCCTCGCGAACGTTCAGCAGGCAACGCTCGCGCAGGTGGCGCCCGGCATCGCCGAGGCGCTCGTCGCCACGGCGATTGGCCTGTTCGCCGCAATCCCGGCGGTGGTGGCGTACAACCGCTACTCGTACGACATCGAGCGCCTGGGCAACCGCTTCGAGAGCTTCATGGAGGAGTTCTCCAACATCCTCCATCGCCAGGCGGTGAAGTAGCGCCATGCCGGCCCTGCAGCGCAGGCGCGGACCGATGCACGACATCAACATCGTGCCTTACGTCGACGTCATGCTGGTGCTGCTCGTGATCTTCATGGTCACCGCGCCTCTGGTGACGCCGGCCGTCATCGACCTGCCGAAGGTCGACAAGGCGAGCCAGCCGCGCTTGGTGCCGATCGAGATCTTCGTCAAGGCCGACCAGGGGCTGAGGGTCCGGCAGCGCGACCGCAGCGGCCAGATCGTCGATGAACGCGACGTCGCCAAATCTGAGCTCGCAAATGTCATAAAAAAGGCAAGAGCCAAAGGCGGCGATCTGCCGGTGCTGATCGGCGGCGACAAGAGCGCGCGCTACGAGTCGGTACTGGCGGTGATGGACGAGCTGCACCGCCAGGGGGTGCAAAAGGTCGGCCTGCAGGTGAAGACCACGCAGTGAGCGCCGAGGCTCTGACTTTCGCGGCACGCCGCGAGCCGGCGCGCCTGCCCGCGTTCATTCTCGCGGCTCTCGTGCATCTGTTTTTCGCTGCGGTGGTGTTCCTCGGCGTGCGCTTGCAAAGCCATTCCCCCGAGACGGTGGTGGTCGAGCTGTGGGAGGCACCGCCGCCGGCGCCGGCTCCCGTGGCGGAGGCTCCCAAGCCGCCACCGCCGAAGGTGGAGCCGGAACCGCCTCCGGTGCAAAAGCCCGACATCGCCGTCAAGGCGCCGAAGCCGAAACCCAAACGCGAGCCTAAGCCCGCGCCGAAAAAGGACGTCGAGTTCCAGAAGCGGCTGAACGAGCAGCTCGCGCAGGAGGAGCGCAGCATCGACGAGCAGCGCCGCGAGGCCGAGCGGCGCGAGGCTGCGGCGCGCCAGCAGGCGATCGCGGCGGCGGCGCGCGACCGCGCGCTCGCCGCGTGGGTCGACAAGATCCGCGCGAAGATCCGCGGCAACATCCGCCTGCGGAACGACATCAGCGGCAATCCGGAGGCGGTCTTCGATGTGACCCAGCTGCCCACCGGCGAGGTGATCAGCATCCGTCTGCGCCAGTCGAGCGGTCACAAGGGCTACGACGATGACGTAGAGCGCGCCATTCTTAAGTCCTCGCCGCTGCCCAAGTCCGACCAGCCCAACCTCTTCCAGCGGCAGCTGGAACTTCGCTTCCGGCCGCAGGACAAATAGAAGCGACGGATGCCTATAATCGCCCGTTTTGCAAGGAACATCACGAGGATGCAGGTCTTGCTGACGCGTTTGCGCGCTTTGCTCGGCATCGTACTTCTGCTCACCCCACCGCTCGCCGGGGCGCAGCTCTCGATCGAGATCACCGGCGCCGGCGCCCCGCGCATGCCGATCGCCATCGCTTCTTTCCCCGGCGAGGAGGCCCTTGGGCCGGGCGTCACCTCGATCGTGCGCGCCGATCTCGAAAGGAGCGGGCTGTTCCGCGGCCTCGAGGTGCCGCCGCTGTCGCCTGCGCCGACCGAGGCGTCCAGCGTCAACTATGCGGAATGGCGCTCGCGCCTGGCCGATGCGCTGGTGCTCGGCTCGGTGGCGGCCCGGCCCGACGGCCGCTACGAAGTGCGGTTTCGCCTCTACGACGTGGTGAAGCAGGCCTCGCTCGGCGGTATCGCCTACACCTTGAGCAAAGAGCAGGTGCGCGCCACCGCCCACCGCATCGCCGACTTCGTCTACGAGAAGCTCACCGGCGAGAAGGGCGTGTTCTCCACGCGCATCGCCTACGTGGTGAAGCGGGGCAACCGCTTCGAGCTGCAGATCGCCGACGCGGACGGCGCCGGCGAGGAAGCCGCGCTGGTCTCGTTCGAGCCGATCATCTCGCCGGCCTGGTCGCCCGATGGCCGCAAGCTCGCCTATGTTTCGTTCGAGAACAAGAAGCCGGTGGTCTATGTCCACTCGCTGCTCGACGGCAAGCGCAACGTCGTCGCCAACTTCCGGGGATCGAATTCGGCCCCCGCCTGGTCGCCCGACGGCAGCAAGCTCGCCGTCACGCTGTCGCGCGAGGGCGGCTCGCAGATCTTCCTCCTCAACGCCGACGGCAGTAACCTGCGCCGCCTCACCAGCTCGGCGGCGATCGATACCGAGCCGCGCTTCTCGGGCGACGGCCAGTGGATCTACTTCACCTCCGATCGCGGCGGCACCCCGCAGATCTACCGCATGCCGGTTGCCGGCGGCGAGCCGCAGCGCGTCACCTTCGAGGGAAGCTATAATGTGACCCCGCGCCTGAGTCCCGACGGCAAGACCCTCGCCTATATCACGCTTAACGAAGGCAAGTTCCAGGTGGCGCTGCTCGATCTCTCTAACCGTCAGGTGCAGATCATCACCGACAGCGATCGCGACGAGTCGCCGAGCTTCGCTCCCAACGGGCGGATGATCCTGCTCGCCACGGTGATCGACGGACGCGGCGTGCTGTCGGCGGTGTCTTCGGATGGCCGCGTCAAGCAGCGTCTCAGCGTCACGGCGGGAGACGTGCGCGAGCCGGCCTGGGGACCATTCATAGAATGAAAGGAAGGAGAAGCAATGCCATGCGCCTAGCCATCGTCGCCACTCTTGCCGCGGCCGCGGTGGCCGCGGGCTGCGCTACCGCCCCCGGGGAGCAGGCGCCCGCAAGCGTGGAGGAGCGCGCCGCCAAGCCGCCCGCCGCGGTCGAGACCAAGCCGATCGCGCGCGTCGACCTGACCAGCAAGCCCGCGGCGGCGAGCCCGCTCAAGGACCCGAACAACATCCTGTCCAGGCGCTCGATCTTCTACGACTTTGACAAGTTCGACATCAAGGACGAGTTCCGGCCCCTGGTCGAGGCGCATGGGAAGTACCTGCGCGAGAACCCGGGCGCGAAGATGCTGATCCAGGGCAATGCCGACGAGCGAGGCAGCCGCGAGTACAACATCGGTCTCGGCCAGCGCCGCTCCGACAGCGTGAAGCGGGCGCTGACGCTCCTCGGCGCCAAGGACAATCAGATCGAGTCGGTAAGCCTGGGTGAAGAGAAGCCGGTGTGCACCGAGCATGCAGAGGAGTGCTGGGCGAAGAACCGCCGCAGCGACATGCTCTACGGCGGCGAGTATTGATGCGCTGGGCCGGGGCACGGCAGGCGGCTGCTTTCGCGCTCGGCTGCGCGCTCGCCTGGCCTGCGCTTTCGCAGGGGCTTTTCGACGATAACGAAGCGCGCCGCCGCATCGAGCTGCTGCGCCAGCAGGTCGAGGCGAACCAGAAGGCGCTCGAAGATCGCCTTGCCAAGTTCGAGTCTTCAGCCGGCGACCGCAGCGCGCTGCTCGATCTCGCCGGGCAGCTGGAGGGGTTGCGCTCCGAAATCGCCCGCATGCGCGGGCAGATCGAGGTCCTCGCCAACCAGATCGAGACCGCCGACCGGCGCCAAAAGGACCTGTACGTCGACATCGACACGCGCCTGAGGAAGCTCGAGCAGGCGCGCGAGCAGCAGGCTGCGAGCGCCGAAAAACCGCCGGCGGGCTCCGGCGAGGTCGAGGGGGCGACCCCAGGCGAGGCGAAGGCCTATCAGGCGGCGCTCGACCAGTTCAAGCTCGGCAACTACCCCATGGCGGTCTCGACGATGCAGGGCTTCCTGGTGACCTATCCTGGCAGCTCGCTCGCGCCCAATGCGCAGTACTGGATCGGCATGGCTTACTCCGGGCAGCGCGACTACAAAAGCGCCATCGCCGCGCAGCGCAAGCTCCTTACGGCCTGGCCCGACAGCCCGAAGGCGCCTGATGCGATGCTGAGCATCGCAAGCGCGCAGGAAACCATGGGCGAGCGCCGCGCCGCGCAAAAAACCCTCGAAGAGCTGATCGCGCGCTATCCCTCGAGCAGTGCCGCGACGAGCGCGAAGCAGCGCCTGTCGGCCTACCCGAAGCGTTGAACGATCCCGATCCTGCGCAACTCGCCCGCTTAGTCACCGCGGGCGCGTTTGTCCTCGCTTTCATCTTCGGCGCGGTGGGGAACAAGACGCGCTTTTGCACCATGGGCGCGGTTTCCGACTGGGTGAACATGGGCGACCTCGGCCGCATGCGGATGTGGCTGCTCGCGATCGCGGTGGCGCTGCTGGGCTCGAGCGCGCTGCAGCTCGCCGGCGTCGTCGACCTTTCCAAGTCGATCTACCCCAGCCCCAACTTCACCTGGCTGTCGTACGTCCTCGGCGGGTTTCTCTTCGGGGTCGGCATGACGCTCGGCTCGGGCTGCGGCTCGAAGACGCTGATCCGCATCGGCGCAGGGAGCCTCAAGTCGGTCATCGTGTACGTGTTTCTCGGCATCGCGGCCTACATGACGCTGCGCGGGGTGCTCGGCGCGTTCCGCGTCGGCGTGCTGGAAAAGGCATCGCTTACGCTCGCGCCGGGCCAGGACCTGCCGTCGCTGCTATCAACAGGGTTGGGCTTATCGAAGGCCGCCTGGACGGCGGTCCTCGCTGCCGTCGTCGGCGGGGCAATCCTCGCTTTCGTCTATGCGAGCCGTGAATTCCGCTCCAGTTTCGACTACACGCTCGGCGGCGTGGTCACCGGGCTGGTCGTGGTCGGCGGCTGGTATGTCAGCGGGCACATCGGCCACCTCGCCGAGGACCCGAAGACGCTCCAGGAGGCCTTCGTCGCCACCAATTCCGGGCGCATGGAATCGTTCTCGTTCGTCTCGCCGATGGCCTACACGCTCGACTACCTGATGCTGTGGACCGACAAATCGAAGATCATCACCTACGGCATTGCCTCCGCGGCCGGCGTGATCGCCGGCTCCGCCGCGTATGCGCTCGCGACGCGCAGCTTCCGCTGGGAAGGTTTCCGCGACGCCGAGGACACCGCGAACCACATCATCGGTGGATTGCTGATGGGCTTCGGCGGCATCTGCGCGCTCGGCTGCACCATCGGCCAGGCGATCTCCGGCTTCTCGACGCTCGCGCTTGGCTCGATCATCACTTTCGTGTTCATCGTGTTCGGCTCCGCCGCGACGATGAAGCTCCAATACTGGCGAATGGCGCGCGAGGGCTGATAAAATCTCGCGTTTTCCCGCGGGTCGTTAGCTCAGCTGGTAGAGCAGCGGACTTTTAATCCGTTGGTCGGCGGTTCGAATCCGCCACGACCTACCAAAATTCAAGGGACTAGCGGCGCGCTGGTTTCAGAACGCAGAGAAAACGCAGGTCTGCACACCACGTTTCTCTACGCGCCGCTTCGCATAGCGCTCAGCCATACGTTCCGGTAAGCGATCGCCTCGCGCCGTTGACTAAGCAGGGCGCGTTCTCTAGATTTGATCCGTCCCCATGGAATTCGGCGTCTTCGATCACCTGGACAAGAATGACAGTCCGCTCTCGCGCTATTACCGCGAGCGGCTCGAGGTTATCGAGGCGTACGAGCGCGCGGGCTTCTACGCCTATCACGTCGCCGAGCACCATCTCACCGATCTCGGCATGGCGCCCTCACCGAGCGTGTTCCTCGCCGCGGTCGCGCAACGCACAAAGCGCCTGCGCCTCGGGCCGATGATTTATGCAGCTCCGCTCTATCATCCCCTGCGGCTGCTGCAGGAAATCTGCATGCTCGACCAGATGAGCGCTGGGCGGCTGGAGATGGGCTTCGGGCGGGGCGCGGCGG
>Ga0209577_10005090_pt1 | contig 12295 bp, 9 predicted proteins | sample GraSoiAngelo_109_FD_185874 | JGI IMG/M metagenome (GOLD analysis project Ga0209577, IMG submission 185874) | Grasslands soil microbial communities from the Angelo Coastal Reserve, California, USA - 14_0903_12_20cm (SPAdes) (version 2) | ecosystem: Environmental > Terrestrial > Soil > Grasslands ... | reverse complement strand
TGATCTGATCAAGATCGCCATGATCCGTATCGATGCCGAATTGCAGGAACGCCGCCTCAAATCGCGGATGACGCTGCAGGTGCACGATGAACTAGTGTTCGAAGTACCGGAAAAAGAGGTTGACACGATGCGGACGCTGGTGCGCGAGCAAATGGAGAATGTCCATCCGCTCAATGTACCGTTGCTGGTAGAAATAGGAGTAGGTCCGAACTGGCGCGACTTGGAATAGACCACGATGGGACGATCGCCCTTTGGCTTTGCTCAGGGGCAGGCGAGTGAACCGCTCAGACGTCATCCCTCTGCTCTGCCCTACGCTCGCGCATGATCCGAGCAAACCGTAGATTCGCTATTCTCCTCGCCCGAATCAATTTCCGCAGAAAGACCCGATACAAAAACCACACCAGGGTCAGCACAACCGCGAGCAGAAGTCCAAGATTCCATACATTCGCCAAGCCGCGCAGCGCATCAACAAGAAACTGAGGAATCGATCCGATCGCAAGACTCCAAGCAACCATTAGCCTGATTAGCCGCACACCGAATTGGGCACCAATCAGCACTCTCTAGCCGCCGGCTCTACGCGTCCGCTGCTCGACCACAAACAGCTTCGGCAGTAACTCGCCCGCTGCTCCCATATAGCACTCATCAAAGGCAGACCGGTTCGCCGGCTCTTCCGGCCCAACATAGGCCGTGAGCGCACGCCCGCGAACATGCGCCACAAAGCTGGCGGCAGGCTCAACCACTCCAGATGTGCCAATCGCAACAAACATCGAGCATTTTTCCAGCGCCGTAAAGATTTTCTCCATTTCAAACGGCATTTCGCCGAACCAGCAAATATGTGGACGAATGCGCCCGCCGCACTCACACAGAGGAATCTCTGCGGGAGGCTCATACGTTTTTTCGTCCGCAAAGGGCGAGCGGCTACAGCGATCACAGCGGCTCTTGAAAAGTTCTCCATGCATATGAATCACACGGCGAGACCCCGCCCGTTCATGAAGCCCGTCTACATTCTGCGTGCACAGAAACAAACGATCTCCGATTGCCTCTTCCAGTTTCGCCAGCACAAAATGAGCAGGATTAGGCTTCGCGTCGCCGGCAACCCGACGGCGCATGGAGTAGAACTCCCAAACCAGACCGGGATCACGCTCCCAGGCGTAAGGCGAAGCGACTTCTTCGATGCGATAATTACGCCAAAGACCGCCCGCCCCGCGGAAAGTTGGGATGCCGCTCTCTGCGCTCACTCCAGCTCCAGTGAGGATGAAAACGTGATCGGTCGGATCGATTCGGAGCATGCGATTTGCCATACATCGTCCTGTGAAGTTAATTCTTCGCGCCCAGAGCCGCGCGTATGCTGTCGGCAATCGTTCCGGCGATTCTGCGCATCTGCCCTTCTTCCTGCGCCTCCACCATCACCCGCGCCAGAACCTCGGTTCCCGAGTAGCGCACTACCACTCGCCCATTGCCGTCCAACTCGCGCTCCGCGGCCTCGATGGCCTGCTGGATCTGGGGCACTTGCGCAAAGGGCACTTTCTCACGCACGCGGACGTTTTGAATGACTTGCGGAAAGACCTGAAGATCGCTCACCAACGCCGCCAGCGACCGGCCACTGCGTACCATGATCTCCATCACGCGTAATGCCGTGAGCAATCCGTCGCCTGTCGTCGCCTCGCCATCGCGAAAGATAACGTGTCCGGATTGTTCTCCCCCTAGCGTGGCGCCCATTTTCTGCATTTCTTCCAGTACGTACTTATCGCCCACATTGGCCCGCAACATGCGAATTCCGGATCGCCGCAATGCAATCTCCAATCCCATGTTCGACATCGTCGTTGCCACCACAGTATCTTTGGCCAGCACCCCGCGAGACCGCATATCGCGCGCCGCCAGCAACAGCACACCGTCGCCGTTCACGACTTTCCCGTTGGCGTCGCTGAATAAAGCACGATCAGCGTCACCATCGAAGGTGATCCCCAGATCAAACTGGCCCTTGTTTTCTGCCACGGCCTTCGCCACGTTTTCCGGATGTAAAGCCCCACAATTTTCATTGATGTTCTTACCGTCCGGTGCGGCATGCAGAAAACTGACCTGTACCCTGCCTCGCAACAGTTCCGGAGCTTCCGCCGTGGCGGCGCCATTCGCACAATCCACCAGCACCCGAAGCCTGCTCAGGTCCGCCGACACATTGCTGCCCAACCACTCGATATAAGCTCGGCGCAATGCGGCATCCCCGGGCAGGGTCGGCGCAGTCTGCTTGTCTGCAACCGCAGGCAGAGCCTCTGAATTCTGCAAAAGCGCAAAGATTTCTTTCTCGATAGCCAATTCCCGCGCATCCGCCAATTTGTAACCGTCTCCGGAAAAGACTTTGATTCCATTATCCGTCCACGGATTGTGCGAGGCCGAGATGACGATTCCCGCGTCGAATCCGCGCGAACGCGCCAGATATGCCACCCCCGGCGTTGTAATCACGCCCGCGCTGGCCACCTCCACTCCGCGGGAACTCAGCCCGGCCGCGACCCGGTCCGCAATCCAGCGGCTGGACTCACGCGTGTCCTGGCCAATAAGCACGCGAGCGCGCGGATTGCTCCGGATAAGGTCGTGTCCTAACGCGCGGCCAGTAATAAATGTGCTTTCCACGGTCAGCGGAAACTCACCCGCTACCCCGCGAATGCCGTCAGTACCGAAAAGTTGTCGGGTCTGTGTCATTGAGTCTTGCTGGGGGACTCTCCTGGTCAGCGGCTGGAGCCTGAGGATTTTTCCATGATCACAGTCACGCGGATGGGGACAGGCCGCACCACCTGCACCAGCGGATCCGAAACATAAGCGTGAGTCATGAATGACGTGGGTTGTACTGTGCCCGTGGCATCCACGGGATCGGTAGTCGCAGCATCCAAAGCTTCCACACGCTGGCGTGGTCCGCTGACGGTAATGTCAGGCGGATCAGCCACGACACTGGCGAGACGCAACCCGGGAGCAAAAGTTCCGATCACCCGCGGCCGTACCTCCACCGTGCGCGTGAGCCGCGTGTCCAATTGAATATGCAACTGGCTCGGAATGACCTGCACCACCTCAACGTCGCGCGGCCCGCGAATCTGGTTCTTCAGGTCGAATGTGCGTTCGGCCGTATTCGCTCTCCTGAGATCGATTTCGAGATGCATGTCAGATGGAGCCAGCCGCCGTATCACGCGGTCCGGGCCGCGAACCAGAATTTGCGCCTGCGGGATATTCTCCCAGGAGATCTCTAGATTTTCCGGAACGTTGTGAAACTCGATGGGTACGGAAATGGGCAATTCCGCCGGCTCCTCGCGCGAAACTGCCAGCCATAGGCCCACCGCCAGCGCCAGCGAAACCAGTTTTAGGAAGAAATTATGGAACACATAGTGGCGAAGGAAGTTGCCCATGGCTAGCGGTCCACTCCGGAGTGCAGCCCGGGATCAATATTGCGCGGCACCGACGCCCGCGGAGGCGCCTCGGCATCGGTAGCCGAGCTGGATTCACTCGCAAACGGCGTTGGCAACGTCGAAGGCGCTACATAGCGTCGCAGCAGCGCGCTGAGCCGTTCCCGGAGCTGTTCCACGCTGATGTCGCGCTCGATATTGCCCGCTACCGCCAGGCTGATCGCCCCAGTTTCTTCCGAGACGATGACTGCAATAGCATCCGTCTCTTCGGTGATCCCGATCGCCGCCCGATGCCGCGTTCCCAACTGCGTGGACAGCACGGGATTCATCGAGAGCGGCAGGAAGCACGCCGCCGCCGCAATGCGGTCGCCCTGCACGATCACGGCGCCATCGTGCAACGGAGCGCTGGGACGAAAAATGGTCGCCAGCAGGTCATAAGACAACCGCGCGTCCAGGGGGACACCGCTTTCGATGTAGGTACGCAAGCCAATTTCGCGCTCGATCACAATCAGCGCGCCCGTCTGGTTCTGGGAAAACAGGTTGGCTGCGAGGACGATGTCGTCATAGGCCTCAGCTTCGGATGGGGAAACACGACTAAAGCTGAGCCGGGAGCCTAATCTCGCCAGCGCGCGGCGAATTTCCGCCTGAAACACCACGATCAACGCAAAAACGAAGTAGGGAAGTAACGTGCTGAGCAACCAGTTAACCGCTGTGAGTTCCCCGATGCGGGCCAGATAAAAGGCGAGCGCCACCGCCGCTACGCCCAACAGCATGGGCGCCGCCCGTGTTCCCCGCGTCAGCATCAGGAACTGGTAAATGATGACCGCGACCAGCAGAATGTCGATGATTGCCAAAATCGACACGTGTGGCCACGGTGCTGAAAAATGGGTCACTTAAACCTCGTTAGCGGTAACCCCCGGCAGTCCCGATTGCAATATCATTGTAATCCAGTAGCGGCACCGAGGGCGTCCTTGACGGATCACCGGCTACGATGTTTTCTTCACCGCTGCCGTAATCTCTCCCTTTGCCAGCCGCGCCGAAATCTCTTCTCCGGGCTTCACCTGCGCGGCGTCCTTCACCAGTTTTCCGGAAGAGTCAAACACGAGAGCGTATCCGCGCTCCAGAATTGCGACGGGTGAGAGCCCTTCCAACCGTGCCGCAAGGCGCTCCCAGCGACTGCGCCGCTGCAAAAGCAAATTGCGAGCCCCGGCCGCCATCGCCGCGACCCGCGCATCCAGTTCTTGGCGGATTCCCGCCAGCATCCTCCGCACGTCGTAGTGCCGCACCGCTGCGGCCGCTAACTCCCAGCGCCGGCGATTGCGCTCGAAAATCTGCCGCTCCGCCCGTTCCAGCCGGTACAGCAGATCATCCAGCTTCTGCTGACGCTGGTTAATGAGGTCCACCATGCGCCCAAATGCCCCGTGCCGCGACAGCTCGGTGAGCGCTTGCCGCTTCATCAAAAAGCGGTATCGGATAGCGCGTAGAAGCCGCTGATGCAACCCCTCGGCCTGTTCCTCCACCTCCTGACGCGTGCGGATTACCAACTCTGCCGCCGCCGAAGGTGTAGGCGCGCGCAAATCAGCCACAAAATCAATGATCGTGAAGTCGGTTTCGTGTCCGATCGCCGAAATCACCGGGAGCACCGAGCTGGCCACGGTGCGCGCCAGCCCCTCATGATTGAACGCCGCCAGGTCCTCGGCCGAACCGCCGCCCCGCGCGATGATGATCACTTCCACATTCCGGGCCTTGTTGAAGTAACGAACTCCCGCGCTGACTTCGAGTGCAGCGCTTTCCCCTTGCACCTGGGCGGGAAAAATCAACACGCTGGCCGAGCGATGCCTTCGGCGCAGTATGTTCAGAATGTCTCGCAATGCAGCCGCCTGCGGTGAAGTCACGATTCCGATGCTACCTGGCATGGGCGGTATTGGCTTCTTACGCGCCTGATCGAACAACCCTTCTGCCTGCAGCTTAGCCTTGAGCTGCTCGAAGGCAATCTGCAGCGCCCCCGCGCCTTTCGGCTCAATGTACTCGGCGGAAATCTGCAATTCGCCGCGCTCTTCATAGACAGTCACCCGCCCCCGAACGACTACCTGCATGCCGTTGTCCGGGCGGAAGCGCAGCAGGCGAGCAGACGAACGAAAGACCACAACTCCAAGCTGCGCGTCGGCGTCTTTAAGTGTGAAGTAGAGATGTCCCGAGGCCGGAGCCCGGAAATTAGAAATCTCGCCCTCAACCCAGGTATCGGTATATTCCCGCTCCACGTGCGTACGGACGGCGGCCACCAGGTCGCGTACCGTCCATATGCGGCGATCCAGCGGCCTGAAACTGAACCCGAGTTGATCAGCGGCACCCACTGAATCGAGTGTACCGTCCCCGGTCCCCGCGTGCGAAGGCCACTGCCCAAGCGGGAACTTAGATGTTAGAATTTATTCGATAATATGCGCCGTATGCGCCGGTCCCTGTCGACTCTGGTTTGCCTGCTGCTGGCAACCCAGTTGTATGCCGAGAAAATTAAGCCGCTGCCCGCGCGCGTCGCTGCAGCCCTCTCGGACGCCGATCTCTCCCGCGGTTTCTGGGGCATCGAGGTAGTATCCCTTTCCACTGGCCGCACTCTCTACACCCAGAATGCTGACAAGCTTTTCACTCCGGCATCGAATACCAAGCTCTTTACCACCGCCGCCGCATTAGCGCTGATAGGCCCCGATTACAAGTTTCATACCACGGTAGAAACATCCGGCATGCTGGATCGCTATGGCCGCCTCACCGGCGATCTCGTGCTGGTCGGGCGCGGCGATCCCAACCTTTCCGGGCGAGCGCTGCCCTATGACTTGAGCGCGCAACGCAGCGATCATCCCATTGAGGTCTTGGAGCATCTGGCCGACTCCCTCGTACAAAAGGGCGTCAAATATGTAGACGGCGACATCATCGCCGACGACTCCTACTTCGCCTTTGAGCGCTACGGTGAAGGCTGGAGCCAGGACGACCTGGTATGGGCGGATGGCGCCCCGGTTTCGGCGCTCACCATCAATGACAACGTGGTGTTCGTCAACATCCTGCCTGCGGATCGCCCCGGCGAACGTGCCTTCGTAAGCGTTGCACCATTCGCCGATTACTACCGCATCGACAATCGCATCATCACTACGCCCGGGGGCACGGGGCGGAAAATTTTCATCAACCGCGAGCCCGGATCCACCGTGCTGACGCTCTGGGGCAACATGCCACTCGACGATGTGGGGGCCAACGAAGCCCTTGCCATCGAAGACCCGGCCAAGTTTGCCGCTCAGTTGTTCCGCAGCCTGCTCGAAAAACGGGGCATCGCAGTCTATGGCAGCCAGCGCACCCACCACACCGAACTCGCCAGCCTTTCGACCTTCTCCGTTACCACCATCGCGCCCTCGCGCGGCGGCAATGACAGCCAATCCCGTCCCATGACCAACCAGTCGCTCGTGCTGGCCAGCTACGAGTCCAAACCTCTGGTCGAAGATGTTCAGGTGATCAACGAGGTCAGTCAGAACCTGCACGCGGAAATTCTGCTGCGGCTTCTCGGACGCGAGAAGGGAACGGCCGGCACCGTCGAGGGTGGACTGGAAGTGCTGCGCGGCTTTCTCACCCAGGCAGGCATCCCGAGTGACCAATATCTCTTCTACGATGGCTCTGGCTTGTCACGCCAAAACCTGGTCACGCCGCACGCGGTGGTGCAACTTCTGAGATATACCGCCAGCCAACGTTGGGGAGCCCTCTATCACGATACGTTTCCAGTGGCCGGCATTGATGGCTCGCTCTCGGACCGCTTCAATAACACCCTGCGCGGACGGGTTTTTGCGAAAACCGGAGCACTCGGAGGCGTCAAAACGCTTTCTGGATACGCAACCACAGTCAGCGGCGAACGGATTGCGTTCTCGATCCTGTCAAATAACTTCAATCTGCCCATCAAGCGCGTCACTGACACCATCGACCGCATCGTCGAAGCGATTGTGGACGACGCACCTGCGCCCAAATCGAAATAGCGGGCTGAGTTGAAAACCTGCGATTGGAAATTTCTAGGAGTACAAAACCTTGCGATCGCCCTTAATGATACGACCCACGGCATGAGCCTTTTCCCCGGCTCGCTCCAGCAAGTTCTGCGCTTTCTTGAACTTCTTGGAAGGAATCACGAGCAGCATGCCCAGTCCCATATTGAAGGTGCGCAGCATCTCGTCCTGGGGAACGTTGCCTAAGTTTTGCAGGTGCTCAAAAATCGGCTGCATGGGCCAGGAACCGAGTTGGATGGCAGCGCCGGTGCCGCGGGGCAGCACGCGTGGCAGGTTCTCGGTAATACCACCCCCGGTGATGTGCGCCATCGCCACGATGCAGTCGGCATCAATCATTTTCTTGAGCGCCGGCCAGTAACTTTTGTGAGGCCGCATCAGCTCGTTGCCGACTTTATTTTTTATCTCGTTGACGTAGGTTTCGGGCGAGTAATGTGCCACTTCAAAAAGCAGCTTGCGTGCCAGGGAATACCCATTCGTATGCAGGCCACTCGAGGGCAGCCCGAGAATGATGTCCCCGATTTGCACCCCCTTGCCGTTAATGATCCGCTCGCGTTCCACGACCCCGACAATAAATCCCGCCAGATCGTATTCGCCATCCTTGTAGAAGCCCGGCATCTCCGCGGTTTCTCCGCCGATCAGGGCACAGCCGTTATGTTTGCAGGCTTCGGCGATTCCGCCTACCACTCTCTCCGCCACTTCCGGTTCGAGCTTTCCCGTGGCCAGGTAGTCCATAAAGAAAAGCGGCGCCGCACCCTGCACCACAATGTCATTCACACAATGATTCACCAGGTCGCCACCCACGGTATGATGGACGTTCATCTCGAAAGCCACCTTAAGCTTGGTACCCACTCCGTCCACGCTCGAAACCAGGACCGGGTCCAGATACTTTTTGGCGATTGAGAACAGGCCTCCGTAGCCCCCGATTTCGCTGAGCACCCCCTTGGTAAAAGTCTTATGGGCGAGGTACTTAATGCGCTGCTTGGTCCGGGTAGCGCGATCAATGTCCACCCCAGCATCGGCGTAGGTGATGGAACCGTTCTTTGCAACAGGATTTTCAGCCACGGGAACTAGTCCGTCCGCCTGGGTGTGAGGAACCGCTGAGTGCACTTATTCTTGGGGTAAATCGCTAAAACGCCGCTCATTGTAGCACGATGCTGCTGTGCGAACTGCTCATTGGGCGGCAGACTTGCTCTTGCTGCGGTAGGACTGCCTGGAGTGGGCAGACAAATGCCTCGCAGGTACACGGCCTCTGAGGGAACGCGCTAGACCGCTCGAAGCAGTTCGCTAGTTCGTAATGTACTGCACGAAGTAGTACGCCAGCACGCCGAAAAGCGCCAGTCCGGAAATGCCGTATGCGGTCAAGACCCACACGTTGCGGCCTTCATGGCGCGGTTTTGAAGAAGACGACTGCGAAGAGACTGATGTTGCCGAAGAATTTCCCAGGGCCCGATCTTCCATGAAAAAGCTCCTAACCTTCCGAAATCGTCAAGCGGGACCACCCCACGGAAGGTCTGTTTACCCCACCCTGCCAAAGCAGATAACGGAGATTTTACTACGATGTGGAGATTGAAACCGTCAAAAAATCCTGCTCCCCAGATCATTCGCGAGCTCAGTAACCGGTCCAGAACCCTCTAGCAAAACGGCTTCAGTGCGCCATAAAACGGAAACCCCGGCAACCTGCCGGGGTTTCCCTAGTCAGAGCGCAAAGACGACTTACTTCGCCATGTCGTCTTTCTTCTTGTCCTCTTTCTTCTCTGCCTTCTTTTCCTTTTTGGCTTTCTTCTTGGCAGCCTTCTTCTCGGCCTTTTCTTCCTTCTTGGTGTCGTCCTTCTTTGGGGCATCTTGCGCGAAGGATACCGCGGACAGCGAGAACGTAAGGGCAACCGCGAATAGCAACGTGAGCAGCTTCTTCATAGTCCAAACTCTCCTTAAGGTGTTGTTCGGAACGCACTATCACCCGGGGGGATGTGCCTTGAGATTTTCCCGGTGCCGCGCATTGTAGAACAAGCAGGCATTTTCTCCCAAGCACAAAATCGAATGCAGTAGTTCATAGTTTGCTGCTGTCCCGTGTATCACGCTGATTCGACTTCGGAAACTCACTTTCCATTGTTCGCGCGTCACAGACGAATGTTCACCAAAAGCGTACACTTTCAAGTTTATGAGCACCGTCAAAACGGCACGCAAACCGGTCAAGCCCGGCCCCACGCAGGACAAAGCGCACGACGTGCTGCGTTCCGAAGGCCAGCCCCTGGACGCCATTTTCGCGCCTCACAACGTCGCGGTGATTGGAGCCTCCGAGCGTCAGGGGAGCGTGGGGCGCGCCGTGCTTTGGAGCCTGGTCAGCAGTCCTTTTGGCGGAACCGTCTTCCCGGTCAGCGACAAGCGCAGCAGCGTCCTGGGCATCAAGGCTTATCCCCGTGTCGCTGACATTCCAGAAAAAATTGATCTCGCGGTTGTGGTCACGCCCGCAGTCACGGTGCCCCAGATTATCGGCGACTGCATCGATGCAGGGGTGCGCGGCGCCATCGTCATCTCCGCCGGATTCAAGGAACACGGCGTACAAGGACAGGAACTGGAGCGCCAGATCCTGGCACGCATACAGGGCAGCGGCTTGCGTCTGATCGGTCCCAACTGCCTGGGCGTGATGAATCCCGTCAGCGGCCTCAACGCAACGTTTGCCACTAACATCGCCCGCCCTGGAAACGTCGCCTTCATCAGCCAGAGCGGCGCACTCTGCACTGCCATTCTGGATTGGTGCCAGAAAGAGCAGGTGGGCTTCAGCGCCTTCGTGTCGGTCGGATCCATGCTCGACGTGGGCTGGGGCGACCTGATCGATTATCTCGGCAACGACCCTCGCACCCACAGCATTATCATGTATATGGAAACAGTCGGCGAGGCCCGCTCCTTTCTCTCCGCCGCCCGCGAAGTTTCTCTCAATAAGCCCATCATCGTGATGAAGGCAGGTCGGACGGAAGCTGCCGCCCATGCGGCCGCATCCCACACCGGTTCGCTGACCGGCAGCGACGAGGTGCTCCAGGCGGCGTTCCGGCGCTGCGGAGTGTTGCGCGTCAACACCATTGCTGATCTCTTCTATATGGCCGAAGTGCTGGCCAAGCAGCCGCGTCCTAGAGGGCCGCGGTTGGCCATTGTGACCAATGCCGGAGGTCCGGGCGTGCTTGCCGCCGATTCCACCATCTTAGGCGGTGGTCAACTCGCGCAGCTTTCGCCCGAGTCCATGACGGCACTCAACCAGCTTCTGCCCCCTCACTGGAGCCACAACAATCCCATCGACGTGCTGGGCGATGCGCTGCCCGATCGCTACGCCAAAGTCGTGAACATCGCCATCGCTGATCCCAATGTGGACGGGCTTCTAGCCATTACCTGTCCGCAGGGCATGGCCGAGCCCACGCAGACGGCGGAGCAGTTGAAGCCCTACGCCAGGAGTACTGGGAAGCCGGTGCTCGCCGCCTGGATGGGTGGCGCCGATGTCGCCGCCGGCGTGGACATTCTGAATCGATCAGGAATTCCAACCTTCCCATTTCCCGACACAGCCGCCCGGCTTTTCAATTACATGTGGCGCTACAGCTACAACTTGCGTGGCTTATACGAAACCCCCATGTTGCCGGTGGGCGAGGAAGGCCCTGATCGTACCCGCGCGGAGCACATCGTGCAAAAGGCGCGTCAGGCAGGCCGCACCCTTCTCACCGAACTGGAGTCGAAACAGCTGCTCGAATCCTACGGAATTCCGACGGTGCCGACATTCGAGGCGATCACGGAAGACGAAGCAGTGCGACAGGCAGAACAAATCGGCTATCCCGTGGTCGTAAAACTTTTCTCGGAAACGATTACGCACAAAACCGATGTCGGCGGCGTGAAATTAAACCTCCACAATAGCGATGAAGTACGCAGCGCCTACCGTGAAATTGAAACTTCCGTTCGCGAGAAGGCATCTGCCGCCGATTTCATGGGCGTTACTGTGCAGCCCATGGTGAAGCTCGAGGGTTATGAACTGATTATTGGAAGCAGCGTTGACCCGCAGTTCGGCCCGGTATTGCTATTCGGCAGTGGAGGGCAGCTAGTCGAGGTCTTCAAGGATCGCGCCCTGTCCTTGCCGCCCCTGAACACCACTCTCGCACGCCGCATGATCGAGCAAACCACTGTCTTCCAGGCCCTGCAGGGAGTACGCGGCCGCAAAGCCGTCGACCTGACCGCTCTGGAACAATTGATGGTGAGGTTCAGCCAACTCGTTGTCGAGCAGCGCTGGATCAAGGAAATTGATATCAATCCACTGCTGGCCTCTCCCGAGCGCCTGCTCGCGCTCGACGCTCGCATCGTGGTGCATGGGCCCGAGGTCACAGCCGAGAAGCTGCCAAAATTGGCGATCCGGCCCTATCCGTCCCAATACGTTAAGCCCTGGACTACCAAGAACGGCGAGCCCGTCACCATTCGCCCCATACGTCCGGAAGACGAACCGCTGCTCATCAAGCTTCACCAGGCGTTGTCGGAACGCACGGTCTACTTGCGCTACTTCCAGCCGCTGAAGCTCAGCCAGCGCACAGCCCACGAGCGCCTCACGCGCATTTGCTTTATTGATTACGATCGCGAAATGGTCCTGGTAGTGGAAAGAAAGATGGAAGACGGCAACCCGCAAATCATCGCAATCGGGCGCCTTAGCAAACTGCGCGGCCGCGACGAAGCAGAACTGGCAGTGCTGGTGGATGACCGCTGCCAGCATCAGGGCCTGGGCACCGAACTCTACCGCCGCCTCATCGCCATGGCCCGCGACGAAGGAGTGCGCCACGTGGTCTCCACCATCCTCAACGAAAATCGCGAGATGCGTGCGATTTGCAAGAAACTCGGCTTCACCATGCGCGC
>Ga0209577_10005088_pt1 | contig 12297 bp, 12 predicted proteins | sample GraSoiAngelo_109_FD_185874 | JGI IMG/M metagenome (GOLD analysis project Ga0209577, IMG submission 185874) | Grasslands soil microbial communities from the Angelo Coastal Reserve, California, USA - 14_0903_12_20cm (SPAdes) (version 2) | ecosystem: Environmental > Terrestrial > Soil > Grasslands... | reverse complement strand
CAGCGGCTCGATCGGGCTCACCCGCGCGATCGCGCCCGCGCCCAGGTGGGCGCTCGCGAGCGAGACGTCGGGAGCTCCGAGCGCCGCGAGCAGCCGCTCCATGCTGGCGGGCATGTACGGCCACAGCAGCACGGTCACCGAGCGCAGTCCCTCGGCGAGCGTGCGCAGCACGCGGTCGAGATCCTCGCCTCGCTGCGGCTCGGCCGCCAGCCGCCACGGCGCCTGCTCCTCGACGTAGCGGTTCAGCCGCCGCACGCGCTGCCAGATCTGATCCAGCGCGAGCGTCAGCTCAGCGCCGCCGATCAGCGCCGAGACCCGCTCGGGCAGGCTCTCGAAGTCGGCGCCCAGCACCGGGTCGGGCGCTCCTGCCGGCACCTGCCAGTCGCGGTAGCGCGCGATCATCGCCAGCGTGCGGCTGGCGAGGTTGCCGAGCTCGTTGGCGAGCTCGGTCTCGTAGCGCAGCTCGAAGGAGGCGGTCGACACGGACCCGTCCTGACCGAAGGGCACCTCGCGCAGCACGTAGAAGCGCAGCGCGTCCGCGCCGAAGCGCTCGATCACCGCAAACGGGTCGAGCACGTTGCCCAGCGACTTGCTCATCTTCTCGCCCTCCATCAGCAGGTAGCCGTGCACGAAGACGTGCCGCGGCAGCTCGAGCTCTGCCGCCATCAGCAAGGCCGGCCAGTAGACCGCGTGGAAGCGCAGGATGTCCTTGCCGATCAGGTGGTAGGTGGCCGGCCAGAACTCGCCCGTGAGGTCCTCCGCGCGCGCGTAGGAGAGCGCGGTGTAGTAGTTCAGCAGGGCGTCGAACCACACGTAGAAGACGTGCTCGGGGTCCCACGGGACGCGCACGCCCCAGCTGAGTTTGTGCCGCGTGAGGGGGACGTCTCGCAGCCCCGAGCGGATGAACGACAGCGCCTCGTTGTAGCGGGTGCGCGGCATCACGAAGTCTTCGCGTTCCGCGTACAGCGTCTGCAGCCGCTGCTGGAAGGCCGACAGCTCGAAGAAGTAGTTCTCCTCCTGCTCGCGCGTGAGCTCGATGTGATGGATCGGGCAGCGGTTGCCGGGGTCGATCTCGCTCTCCGCCTTGAAGTCCGCGCAGCGCGGGCAGTACCAGCCCTCGTAGGTCCCCTCGCGCACGAATCCGTTGTCGCGCACGCGCGCGAGGACCTCCTGCACGCTGGCTTCGTGCTCGCGATCGGTCGTGCGGATGAAGAAGTCGTTGCTCGCGCCGATCTGGGGCGCGAGCGCCTTGAAGCGCTCGGCGTTGCGGTCGGCGAGCTGCTGCGGCTCCACGCCGAGCGCGTGCGCGGCGTCGGCGACCGGCTCGCCGTGCTCGTCGGTCCCCGTGAGGAAGAACACCTCTTCGCCGCGCTGGCGATGGTGGCGGGCCATCACGTCGGCCGCGATCGTCGTGTACGCGTGCCCGAGATGTGGAGCCGCGTTGACGTAGTAGATCGGCGTCGTCACGTAGAACGTCATCGCGGCCCAGGCTACCGGCGCGCACCCGCTCCCGGCCGCTCTGCCCCGCGGGCGAGCTCCTCGTAGAGGTCGTTGGCCGCCAGCCCGGTCAGCTTCGCCACCGTCGCCGCCGCGGCGCGCGCCCGCGCGCCGCCGCGAACGAGCTCGGCCATCGCCTGCAGCGCCTCGCTCCTTCGCGCGCGCTCGGGTGCGGCGGCGCCGATGACGAGCACGATCTCGCCGCGCGGCTCCCGCTCGCCGTAGTGAGCGGCCAGCTCCGCGGCGCTGGCGCGGCGGACTTCCTCGTGCAGCTTGGTCAGCTCGCGGCAGACGGCCGCGGGGCGCTCGGGATCGAGCTCCGCGAGCAGCCGCAGGGTAGACGGCAGGCGGCGCGGGGACTCGAACGCGACCAGCGTCTCGGTGCAGCTGCCGAGGAGCGCCGCGAGCGCCGCCCGCTTGCGCGGCAAGAACCCGCCGTAGCACCAGCGCTCCGCCGGCAGGCCCGACGCCGCCAAGGCCGTGATCACGGCGCTCGCGCCGGGCAGCACCTCGACGTCGATGCCCGCCTTTAAGCACGCCCGCACGAGCGCGAACCCGGGATCGGCCACCAGCGGCGTACCCGCGTCCGCGACCAGCGCGACCAGCGCGCCCGCGCGCATGCGCGCGATCAACTCCGGAACGCGCGCGCGTTCGTTGTGCTCGTGCAGGCTCACGAGCGCCGCCGCGCTCAGCCCGTGGCGCTTGAGGAGCAGCCCCGTCCGCCGGGTATCCTCGCACGCCAACACGTCCGCCCTGGCGAGGGTCTCGAGCACGCGCAGCGTCACGTCCTGCAGGTTGCCGATCGGCGTGGGACACACGGCCAGCCGCCCGACTGGCGCCCGCGAGCGAGTCATCGGGCAAATATAGGTTCCCCTGCAATGTCCGCCACGCACGACGACGAGCCCCCCCAGTACACCCGCTACCGCGTCGGACCGCGGCTCTTGCCCAGGCGCGAAGGCACCTCGCTCCGCCCGCCGGGCGGCGCGGGCGAGCTGCTGGGCGGGTGGCGACGGCGGATCACGCCGAAACGAGTGCTGGCGGGACTGCTCTCGCTCGTGGTCGGCTGGCTCGCGCTGTCGCTCCTGCTGTTCCTGCTGAGCTCGCACTTCGAACGCGCCTCGCCGCCCTCGAGCGTGGCCCGCGTGCTCGACTCGGGCTCGTTCCCGCTCACCTCGGCCAACAACATCCTCGTGCTGGGCTCCGATCGCCGCCAGAAGGCGAGCAAGGAACCGGGCGCCAACCGAAACGGGCCCAGCCGCTCGGACACGATCATGCTGATCCGCACCGGCGGCGGCCACGCGGCGCGCCTGTCGATCCCGCGCGACACCGTCCTTGAAATCCCCGGGCACGGGCGGCAGAAGGTCAACGCGGCGTACGCGTTCGGTGGTCCCGCGCTGTCGATCTCGGTGATCAAGAGCTATCTCGGCATTCCCATCAACCACGTCGTGGAAGTGAACTTCGAAGACCTGCCCCAGCTGGTGGATGCGATGGGCGGCGTGGACTACACGGGCGCTTGCATCCTCGCGCGCCTCGACGGCGGCTTCGCCAACGGCGGCTACACGCTGCGGCTCGCGAAGGGCACGCATCACCTCGACGGCAAGGCCGCGCTCGCGCTCGCTCGCGCGCGTGAGAACCTGTGCCGCAGCAATGAGACCGACCTGCAACGCGCCGAACACCAGCAGGGGTTGTTCACGGCGATGAAGAGCCGGCTGCTGTCCGTGTCGAGCTTCTTCCGCCTGCCGTGGATCGCCTGGAACGCGCCGCCGGCGATCGTCTCCGACATGAGCGGGCCGACCCTACTGGGCCTGTTCGGAGCGCTGGCAATCGGGGGCACGCCGCCGATCCGCGTGCTGAAACCGTCGCGCGCGGTCGCGCTGCCCAGCGGCGGGCAAGGCCTGCTCGTATCAGACGGCGAACGCCGCGCCGCCGTGGCTCAGTTCATGCGCGGCTGAGCTCGAGCGCCGGCCGAGACCTTGCCCGAACCGTCTCGCTTCTTGGCGCCCGCAGCGGGCTTGCCGGCGGACTGAGCCGAGGAGCCCTTCTCGGCGGGCGCGGACTTCTCCGCGGAGGCGCCGTTGGCGGAGCCCTCGCCCGAGCCCGCGGCCGCCGCGGCCGTCTCGCGCTGGCGCTTGCGCGTACCGTAGTCGGTGCTGTAGAAGCCCTTGCCCTTGAAGTGCACCGCCGGCGGGTGCAGCACGCGTTCTACGGGCACGCCCGTCGCCGGGTCGCTCGTGAGCGGATCCTCGCTGAAGGACTGCTGGATCTCAAACGTCGTGCCGTCGGGTCGTCGGTACTCGTAGATCGGCATTGGCAGTCCGATTATACGAGTGCCAACCGGCGCCGAGGAAGGCTCCGCGCGCGCCGGCGCCCGCGTCGCAGCCCGTGGTTGGCGGCGCGGCGCGTCAGCCGCGCCGCGCTCAGTCGGTCAGCAGCGCCCGCGCGCAGGCGATGCCCGCGTCGACCGTCGCCGTGAAGTCGCGCTCGGGCTCGGCCAGCATGCGCAGCGCGAAGCCGTCGGCGAGCGAGAAGAGGATCTCGGCCACCGCCTCGGGATCAGCGTGCAGGCGTAGGATTCCCTCGCGCTGGCCCACGTCGAGCATGCGCGCGACCTGTTCGCGGGTGCCGCGCATGAGCTCCGCGTACTCGCTGGCGATGTCCGCATTGCGGCGCGACAGCGAGAACAGCTCGAACACGAGCGTGACGAAGTCGGGATCCTCGCGCACCGTCCGCTGCAGGTTCTCCGCCATCAGGTCGATGAAGTCGTCGGCGCTCTGCGCGCGCGCGAGCTGGCGCTCGAGCATCTCCATGCGCAGCTCGCAGTCGCGCCGCACCGCCTCGACGAGCAGCTGCTCCTTGGTGCCGAAGTAGTAGTGCAAGAGCCCCCTGGAAACGCCGGCTTCGCGCGAGACGTGGTCGAACGTCGAGCCGACGGTCCCCCGCTTCGCCACGCTGCGTCGCATCGCCTCGATGATCCGCTGCGCCTTTTCGCTCGACAGCGAGCGACCGCCCGCGGGGGCGGGCGTGCGCGCGTCCTCGCGGGTGCGCGACGCAGCTACGGTGCTGTCCACGGCAAGCGCATCCACGGCGTCGGCGCTCCCAGGGGTCGATCCCGATCAGGAGGTCGACGCGCCCGCCGGCGCGGGCTCGCTCGGAGCGGTGGTAGAGCTGTAGTCGAACTCCTCCTCGGCGCCGAACAGCAGGTCGAGCAGCTTCGAGCGCAGACCCTCGTTCAACGCCAGCGCCAGCACGCCGGCGATGGCGATCAGCAGCAGCGAGCCGCCGATCCCGCCGCGGCGGCGGCGCTTGGGGGGCTTGCGCAGCGCGCTCGAGGCCTCGCGTAGCGCGTTCGCGGCCTGCTTGAGCTCGCGCTGGAGCTTGCGATCCTCGAACAACGCCTGCGTCGCGGGCTTGCCGTTGGCCATGCGCCCGTAGGCGCTGCGCGCCGCGCCATACGCGGCGAGCAAGCTGCCACGCAGCTCCTCATCCTGCACCAGACGCTGCAGGTAGCGGTTGCGTTGAGCCGCCCGCGCAGCTTCTCCGGCTTGGCTGATCCTGTCCTTCGCTGCCATCTCCGCACCTCGTCTCTGCCGAAAGCTTGCTGGTGGGCCCAATATACCCGCGGGGCGCGGGCGATCGCTGCTCAGGCGTGCAGGGCTGCCTGCTCCTGCGCTGAGGGAAACGCCCACGCCGCACGCGTGCGCCGCTCCTGGCGGAAGAGGAAGCGCAGCTGCTGCGGCGGTTGGAGCTGGGCGTCATTGGGGCGGAAGGTCGCGCACGGCTCGGTGTCCTCGAGGGCGCAGAGGAGGTTTCGCCGGAAGTAGCATTCCTCACAGCTCACCTTCCGCGCCCCCGCTCTGCCCTGCGTGCTTGACACCCTGCCCCCGTGATGATCCGGAATTGGCCTGAAGCGAGCAGCATCAAAGCACCGTCGCGCGCGCCCCACAAGGGGCCCGCGCGCGAGCACCCCGCACGTCGCAGAGAAAACCTGTCTGACCCGGAAATACCCCGCAGGTAGTCACGATCCTGTGACAAGTCCGCCGCTCATCGCGCACTTTGCGGGCGTTCCCGCGGCGCGGGCCGGTCATCATCTCACCGATGCGAGTGCTCGTGACCGGCGCCAGCGGCTTTGCCGGCTCGCTCTTGATCCCGCGCCTGCGCGGCGAAGGGCACGAGGTGCTCGCGCTCAGCCGCGACCCGGCCCGCATCGCGCGCGGGTCCTCGCCGGACCCCGCCGGCCCGTCCGGCGGCGATCTGCAGCTGATGCGCGGCGACGTGCTCACGGGCGAGGGGCTCGCGGAGGCGCTGCGCGGGGTGCAGGTGGCCTATTACCTGGTCCACTCCATGGAGCGCGCGGCCACTGGCCCCGGCGCGTTCGCCGAGCGGGAGCGGATCGCCGCGCGGACCTTCGCGGCGCAGGCCGCGCGTTCGGGCGTGCGCCGCATCGTGTACCTGGGCGGTCTGCTGCCACGCCGCAGCGCTGCCGCCGGCCGGGCTCACGGCCGCGGCATCGACGGCTCCCGGCGGGCCGTCGACGCTGATGCGCTCTCGACGCACCTCTCAAGCCGGCAAGCTGTCGAGCGCATCCTGCTCGAGGCCGTTCCCGGTTCGGTCGCGCTGCGCGCCTCGATCATCATCGGCGCACGCTCGCGCTCGTTCCGCCTGCTCGTTCACCTCGTCGAGCGCATGCCCGTGCTCGCGCTCCCGGCCTGGCGCAGGTTCCGCACCCAGCCGATTGACGCGCGCGACATCACCGCGATGCTCGCGGCGGCGGCGAGCGCCGACGTCGGGGGTCGCTCTCTGGACGTCGGCGGACCCGATGTGCTGAGTTACGGCGAGATGATCGCGCGCATAGCCGAGCTGATGCTCGTGCACCGGCCCGCGCTCGACCTGCGCGTGAGCATGACGGCGCTCACGGCGAGGCTCGCGGCCGCCATCGCCGGCGAGCAGCCGGAGCTGGTCCTGCCGCTGATGGGCAGCCTGGGGGTAGATCTGCTGCCGGCCGACGATCGCGCCGCGGAGCTGTTGCACGTGAACTTGCACTCCTTCGACTCCGCGGTGGAGCACGCGCTGGGCGAGTGGGAAGCCCGCGAGCCCCTGGCGGCGCGCTGATGCACGAATGGCGGGTCCTGCCGTGATTGCGGTCTCTCCCCGGGTGCGACTCACCGCGAGCGGTCCTTGAGCCTCGTCACAGCCTCAACCGAGATCGCCGCCACCCCAGCGCAGGTGTGGGACATGGTCATGGACCCGGATCGACTCGAGCAGTGGGTCACAATTCACCGCCGCCTGATTCGCGCCGACGAGCCGCCGTTGCGAGTCGGCTTCCGCATGGATCAGCAGATCCACCTGCGCGGCGTCAACCTGCAGGTTCACTGGACGCTGGTCGACTGCCGGCGGCCGGAACTGGCCGTGTGGGAGGGCCGCGGGCCGGCCCGCTCGCGCGCTCACACCGAATACGCCCTCAAGGCCCAGGGGCGAGGTACTCGCTTTGACTATCGCAACGAGTTCCATCCGCCACTGGGGCCGCTGGGGGCAGTCGTCAGCCGTGCGTTGGTGGCTGGAATGTCCGCGCGGGAGGCCAAGCGCACGCTCCAGTGCCTGCGTGCTTATCTCGAGAGAAGTTCTCCAGAGACAACTAGTGTAAGGTGATCGGGAAAGGTGTGAGTCCGATCACACTGACACTAGTGAAGAGGATGGATCGTGGCCGATTTCCTTGACCAGAAGCGCCAAGAGATTACCCAGCGACTGCGGGAGCTCAAGCCCGCGGTGGACGAGTACAACCGCCTCGAAGCGGCCGCTTCCGCGCTCACCAGCGTACGCGGCTCGGGCCCCACAAGCGCAACTCCTCGCCGCCGTGGTCCAGGACGTCCGCGTGGCTCAAAAACGAGCCGCGTGAAAGCGGCAAGCAAAGCGACCGTCACGAAAGCGAAACCGAAACGCAAACCCGGCCGGCCGCCGGGCAAACGCCGCGCGGGGCGCCGCAAAGGCAGCGGCACGCGCGCCGCGCAGGCGTTGTCGTTCGTGAAAGGGCAGCCGGGAATAACCATCCCCGAGCTCGCCGCCAAGATGGGCATCAAGCAGAACTACCTGTACCGCGTGCTCCCCGGCCTGGAACAGGAAGGGAAGGTCACCAAGCGCGGTCGCGGCTGGCACCCGAAGGGCTAGCCAGCTTTCGCGCAAACTGCAGCGTCAGGGCGCGGCGTGCCTCGTCGCGCCCTGCTCGCCCCTAGATCAGCCCCTGGCTCTCGACGGTGTCGCGCTCCTCCAGCAGCTCCGCGACGGAGGCGTCGATCTTGGCGCGGGAGAACCCGTCGAGCTCGAGCCCCGACACGATCGACCACTCGCCGTTCGCACATCTGCAGGGGAACCCGCTGATCAGCCCCTGCGGCACGCCGTAGGAGCCATCGGAGGGAACGCCCATGGAGACCCACTCCTCGTCCGTGCCGGTGACCCAGTCGTTGACGTGGTCGATCGCGGCGCTCGCCGCCGAGCCGGCGCTCGAGGCGCCCCGCGCCTCGATGATCGCCGCACCCCGCTTGCCGACGCCGGGCAGGAACTGCTCCTCGATCCAGGCCTGATCGTCGAGCACCTTGGCGGCCTGCTCACCGCCCACCTTGGCGTGAAACAGGTTGGGGTACATCGTCGGCGAGTGATTTCCCCACACGCCCATGTCGGAAATATCGCCCACCGGCACGGCGAGCTTTGCGGCCAGCTGGGCGACGGCGCGGTTGTGATCCAGGCGCATCATCGACGTGAAGCGCTCGCGCGGAATCTCCGCAGCGTTGCGCATCGCGATCAGGCAGTTGGTGTTGGCCGGATTGCCCACGACCAGCACCCTCACATCGGCGGCCGCGTGCTCGTTCAGGGCCTTACCCTGAACGGTGAAGATCTTGCCATTCTCGCCGAGCAGCTCGGCGCGCTCCATGCCCTTCGTGCGCGGACGTGAGCCGACGAGCAGCGCCACGTTCACACCGTCGAACGCATCGTCGGGGTTGTCGTGGAGATCGAGCGCGGTGAGCAGCGGAAACGCGCAATCGGTCAGCTCCATCGCCACCCCCTCCAGCGCGCCCATCGCCTGCGGGATCTCCAGCAGGCTCAGCTCGATCGGCTGCTCGCTCCCGAGCAGCTGTCCGCTGGCGATGCGAAACACGATGCTGTAGCCGATCTGGCCGGCCGCTCCGGTGACCGCAACGCGCACCGGAGTCATGCTCGCGCTCCCGCGTGGCCCGCGCCTGTGATGTGGGTGAACGCCCTGCCCGGGCGCTGAGCGATAGCTTGGCTACTCACGGTTCATCTCCTCGCTGACGGTGTCATGCCCTGGTGGCGATCGGTCGGCGGCGCCGGCTATGCGATCGCGCGCCTGAGGTTCTCCTCGATCGAGCCGAGGAACTGCTCGGTGGTCTGCCATTGCTGATCGGGCCCGACGAGCAGGGCGAGATCTTTCGTCATGTTCCCGGCTTCCACCGTCCCCACGCAGACGCGCTCCAGCGTCTGTGCAAAATCCGTCACCTCGGGCGTGCCGTCCATGCGCCCGCGCGCGGACAGCCCCCGGGTCCACGCGATCGGATTCGTCGATGTGGGCTTTCCCTGCTGGTGCAGGCGATAGTGACGGGTGACCGTGCCATGCGCGGCCTCCGCCTCGACGGTTTCCCCATCAGCGCTCATCAGCACGCTGGTCATCAATCCGAGCGAGCCGAAGCCCTGTGCGACGGCGTCCGATTGCACGTCACCGTCGTAGTTCTTGCAGGCCCACACATAGCCACCCTCCCACTTGAGCGAAGCGGCGACCATGTCATCGATGAGACGATGCTCATAGGTGATCCCCGCGGCCTCGAAATCGGTCCTGAACTCCTGCGCGTAGATCTCGTCGAAGATGTCTTTGAAGCGCCCGTCGTAGCGCTTGAGGATCGTGTTCTTGGTCGACAGGTACACCGGCAGGCGGTGCTCGAGGCCGTAGCGCATCGACGCGCGCGCGAAGTCGCGGATCGAGGAGTCGAGGTTGTACATCGCCATCGCGATCCCTCCACCCGGAAACTCGTACACCTCGAGCTCCACGGGCCCGCTCCCATCCGCCGGGGTGTACGTGAGCGTGAGCTTGCCCTCCCCCGCGACCACGAGGTCGCTGGCGCGGTACTGATCGCCGAAGGCATGGCGCCCGATCACGATCGGCTTCGTCCATCCCGGCACGAGGCGGGGAATGTTGGCGATCACGATCGGCTCGCGAAAGATCACCCCGCCGAGGATGTTGCGAATCGTGCCGTTCGGCGAGCGGTACATCTGCTTCAGGCCAAACTCCTGCACGCGCGCCTCGTCGGGCGTGATCGTCGCGCACTTGACTCCCACGCCGTACTGCTTGATCGCGTTGGCGGCTTCGACGGTGATCGCATCTTCGGTGGCATCGCGACTCTGGATGCTCAAGTCGAAGTAGCGCAGATCGATGTCGAGGTAGGCGCGGATCAGCCGCTCGCGGATGTAGGCCCAGATGATCCTCGTCATCTCATCGCCGTCGAGCTCGACGAGGGGTCGCTGCACCTTGATCTTGCTCACGCCGGGCGATGCTATCTGGACGCCGATGCCGGGGTTGTCCAGCATCTGCTTCACTTCTCTCGTGGCCACCATCTCGCACACGCCGCGCGAGCAGGGCGCGCAGTGGCAGACGCACACGGTCTTCAACCAGGCGCCGCCGCTCGAGGAGCTCGACGTGTACTCCAGCAACGTGCCGCTCGTGGAGGCAGTCGAGCGCGAGGGCGCCGCATGGATCGGCGCGCGGGCGGCCGCGTTGGGGCGATTCGTGGGCGGGGCGCCGCAGCAGTCATGGGGACGGCTGGCGAACGAGAACAAGCCCGTGCTGCGCACGCACGACCGTTATGGCAATCGCATCGACGAGGTCGAGTTTCACCCCGCCTGGCACGAGCTCATGCGCATGGGCATCGAGAACGAGTTGCACTCCCTGCCGTGGACGAGCGAGCAGCCGTGCTCGCACACGGCGCGCGCGGCCCTGTACATGACCGCGATGCAGGCCGAGGCCGGCTTTGCCTGTCCGATCACGATGACCTTCGCGGTCGTGCCCGCGCTACGCGCGCAGCCCGAGCTCGCGGCCGAGTGGGAGCCACGCCTGATGGCGCGCACGTATGACCCCGAGCTCCGTGCGCCAGGTGAGAAGGCGAGCGCGATCGCCGGCATGGCGATGACCGAGAAGCAGGGCGGCTCCGATGTGCGCGCCAACACCACGATCGCGACGCCGCTGAATGGCGGTGGCGCCGGCGGCGAGTACGAGATCACCGGCCACAAGTGGTTCTGCTCGGCGCCGATGTCGGACATCTTCCTCGTGCTCGCCCAGACCGATGAGGGACTGTCCTGCTTTCTGTTGCCGCGGATTCTGCCCGACGGCAGCCGCAACGCGTTTCACATACAGCGCCTGAAGGACAAGCTGGGCAACCGCTCCAACGCCTCGAGCGAGATCGAGCTGCACGGCGCGTGGGCGCGGATGGTCGGCGACCCGGGCAGGGGCGTGCCCACGATCATCGAGATGGTCGGCCACACGCGCCTGGACTGCGTGATCGGCTCCGCCGCCGGCATGCGCGTGGGTGTCGTGGGCGCGACGCACCACGCCGCCTACCGCCAGGCCTTCGGCAGGCGCTTGATCGAGCAGCCGCTGATGCGCAACGTGCTCGCCGATCTATGCCTGGAGTCCGAGGCCACGACCGCGCTCGCGATGCGCCTGGCGCGCGCGTACGACGAGGCGGACGCGGACGCCCGGGCCGGTGAGAACGGAACCGACGCGCAGCTGTTCAAGCGGCTGGCTACGGCCGTGGGCAAGTACTGGACGTGCAAGCGCGCCCCCAACCACGCCTGCGAGGCGCTCGAGTGCCTGGGCGGCAACGGCTACGTGGAGGACTCCGGCATGCCCCGCCTGTACCGCGAGGCGCCGCTGGCGTCGATCTGGGAGGGATCGGGCAACGTCATGAGCCTCGACGTGCTGCGCGCGCTGGCGCGCTCGCCGCGCTCGCTGGAGGTCTTCCTCGCCGAGCTGGAACAGGCCCGGGGCGCGGACAGGCGTCTCGATGCCCGCGTGGAGCAGCTCAAGCGTCAGTTCGCCGACCCGGAGACGCTCGAGACGCGCGCGCGCCGGGTCGTGGAAGAGATGGCGCTGTGCCTGCAAGGCTCGCTGCTCGTGCGCAGCGGGCCGGCGGCGGTGGCCGACGCGTTCTGCGCCGCCCGCCTCGGCGCGGACGGTGGCCTCGAGTACGGGACGCTGCCCGCGGGCACCGATTTCGAGGCCATCCTCGCGCGCAACCGTCCCCAGCCGGTCTGAGCTCTCGCACCGGTTCCGGCGGGAGGCGGGGGCGTTGCCCGAGCCGCCTCGCGGCGCGGGTGCGATCCGCACCGGCGCGTCGCGCATCGGCCATACCATGGAGGCATGGCGCCGCGCGCCAACTTGCAGCTCGCCCGCATCTTCGGGATCCGCATCGGCGTGGGGATCAGCTGGTTCGCCGTGCTGTTCTTCTTCATGTACGCGGTCACAGATCCGTTCCACAAAATGCTCGGCGGATCGCTCACCACCGCGTATCTCGTGGCTGTCGCATCCGTGCTGTCGTTCTTCGCCTCGCTGATCCTGCACGAGCTCGGTCACGCGCTCGTCGCGCGCCGCAGAGGCCTGCCGGTGGCGGGCATCGACCTGTGGGCGCTGGGGGGCATGACGCGAGCCGGCGAGCCGGAGAGTCCGGGCACCGAGCTCCGCGTAGCGATCGCCGGACCCCTCGTGACGCTGGCCGTGATCGTCGTCTGCACGGTCGCCGGCCA
>Ga0209577_10005086_pt1 | contig 12299 bp, 6 predicted proteins | sample GraSoiAngelo_109_FD_185874 | JGI IMG/M metagenome (GOLD analysis project Ga0209577, IMG submission 185874) | Grasslands soil microbial communities from the Angelo Coastal Reserve, California, USA - 14_0903_12_20cm (SPAdes) (version 2) | ecosystem: Environmental > Terrestrial > Soil > Grasslands ... | reverse complement strand
GAGGATGACGGTCACTTTGTAGCTATAAGGTGTCGCGGGACGTAAGCTCGCATCGCCAAAGCTCAACCCCGAGACCGAGCCGATCGCTGAAAAGTTGTTGTCGCTGCCGTTCGCGCGATTAACCGTATAGGTTCGGGCGCCGGGGGCCGGGGTCCAGGCAATCGCGGCGCCGGTATTCGAAACATCATTGACCAGAGCCCCGAACGGAGCGGCCTCGGCTGACCCAACCGGGTTCTGGAGATGCCCGCCCGTAAGCCGGTCGAGCATAGCCTTGATCGTCGTGATCTGCCGCCCGGCCTTAACAGCATAATTGAAGTTCGTGTAACCCCACCAATCCCAGCACCCGAACGGGTTGAGGGGCGTGAAGGGATCGGTCGTGGGATCACCCACGATGGTTTGCGGATAAAGGACGATCAGGCGGTTCGTGTCTGCCCACTCGTTATAGCCGGCATGCTGGACGTAACGGTCCTTAATGGTTTCGAAGTTTTGCTTGCAGCCGTGGAGCGCGATATGCACGCGGCACGGTTGCCGGGCGGCGCAAGACGCCGGAACGTAGACATACCCGGTCTCGGCCATGCTGTAGGAGGCCGGGGCTTCGGGAGACGTCAGCTCCCGCTGATCGAACGCGACGAGCTTCCCGGAAAGCGTGCCGCGGTTCTTTGGGTTGAGGGCGCCATATGTGTGCTGGAGAATTATGCCGGCCTGATCGTAGTTGCAGCGGTCGATGAAGTCCCCTTCATTTTTGTTGCACGGTTGACCGTAATCGGCCGTCACTTGGGAATGACCCGCGCCGATTGCGCCCTGATAGAACATATTGCCGTCGTTGCGGCCGCCCAGGTAATGCAAATAGAAGCGGTAAGCCGCCTCTCCGACTTTAGGATTGACGATCGAGTCGTTGTAGCCCGCAAAGACATAGATGCGCTGGTTCGCGATATTGCGCGGGTCGTCGATATCGCCGCGGCGCGCCCACTCGTCGGTTTTCTCCAAGAGCGGCTCAAGGGCTGGGGGAGGTCCTTTCATGCAGGGACCGGTCGCAGTCAACGAGGGACCGAGATTGCCCAACAGACCATCGGTGGCCGTGCCTTGCGCACAATAATAAGGCCCACCGGCGATGACTCCGACGCCTTTGACAATGGACGACCAGGAAACTCCGAACTGCACGGCCATGAAAGCGCCGGACGATATGCCCGAGATAGAACTTTCCTTTATGTCTGCATTGTAGGAACCCAATGGTGGTGCAGCGCCCTCAGCCAGTGCCGTCGCAGTCGCGAGCGCAGTGACGACCAGCGTCAGTCGGATCAAACGAGCCGACGTTCGAATCTGATGCATTGGATCGGTCCCTCAGCGGTTCAAGTGTCCGCGCAAAAGACGTGCGGTGCCTAAGAGGATTGGCGAGACGCGGCTTCTGCTTCCGAACGCGCGCAAGATATCTTGTTGCGCGTTTGGGGCAGTGTGATCGACCTCACAGTGCCGGTGAAACCAGCGTCTCGGCATTATTCCGCCCGGGTTGCACGAAAGCGGAGCCGCACGTAATCGGCAATCCAGGTTCCGGTCTCGTCCATCAGGACGGGGCGCAGCAGATCGGCGACTTCGGCGCGGGCTCGCGATCGGTCCGGCTGGGGCAGCGGACCGAGAAAATCTTCGGCGAAGGTGTCGAGCCATGCTTCGATACCGGTCGGCAGGGTCGTCGGCCGCGGGATGATCGCAATTTCCTCAACAGTGAAATGCGCCTGTTCGAGCTTTTTGCGGTAGGCCTCGGCAGACGGGAAGTACCAAGGATTGAGCCGGTGGGCGTCGAGCCCGCGGCGCGCAAGAACCGCGCTCAAGGCGACGATGATCGCCGCGGTGTTGTTGTGGCCGCCCATCTCGGCGACAAAGCGGCCGCCCGGTCTTAGCGCCCGGTGCACGCCGGCGAGCACCGCCTGCTGATCGCGCATCCAGTGCAGTGCGGCGTTCGAGAACACGGCGTCGAATTCGCCGCTGAAGGTGAGTTTCTGGCCGTCCATGACCCTGGCATCGATCCCGCGCGCCCGCGCCGCAGCGACCATGTCCGGCCCGGCATCGACGGCGATCACCGTGGCGCCGGTCGCGACGATCTTTTGGGTCAATACGCCGTCGCCGCAGCCAAGATCGAGGATGTGCTCGCCTGGGGATGGCGCGAGCATTTCGAGGACGGGGGCGCCGAGGGCCGGCACGAAATGCGCGGTCTCCGCATAACGCTCGGCCGACCAGCGCTGCCGCGCGATTTCCGCCATAATCAGACCTCCATCCCTTGCACCTGGCGGGCTTCGGCCTCGCGGCGGATCTCCGACAGGGTCGTGCGTGTCGTGATCAAGTCCGGATCCATCTTGAGCTCGATGATCGCCGGTCCCTTTCCGGCGGCCGCCTCCTCGAAGGCCGGCGCGAACTCCTCGGTCCTCGATACCGAGGCGCCAAAGACGCCGTAGGCCCGGGCGAGGCCGAGGAAATCCGGGTTCTTCAGCGCCGTCCCGACGACCCGCCCCGGAAAGCGGCGCTCCTGATGCATGCGAATCGTCCCGTACATCGCGTTGTTGAAGACCAAGATGACCGGGCCGACCCCTTCGAGCATCGAGGTCGCGATCTCCTGCCCGGTCATCATGAAGCCGCCATCGCCGCAAAACCCAACGACGAGGCGGTCGGGATGGACGAGCTTGGCCGCGACCGCGGCGGGCACGCCGTAGCCCATCGCCCCGCTGGTCGGGCCGAGCTGGCGTCCCGGCCGGCGGTACTGCAGGAAGCGATTCGGCCAGCCGCTGAAGTTCCCGGCGTCGCTGGTGACGATCGCGTCGTCGGGCAGGCGGTCGCGCAACCAGGTCATCACCTTGCCGAGATCGAGCGCCGCACCCGCTGCTGTGGGCACGAGGCCGGCTTCGTATTCCGAACGAACCACCGCGCGCCAATCCGACCAGCGCGGCGCCGGCACCGGCGGCAGAGCTGCTGCTGCTGCGGCGAATTCGGACATGCCGGATTGGATCGGGAGGCTTGGGCGAAAAACCCGGCCGAGCTCCTCGGCGCCGGCATGCACGTGGATCAGCACCTTGCCCGGGTCGGGTATGCCCATCAGCGAATAGGATTGCGAGGTGATTTCGCCGATTCGCGCGCCGACGGCCAGCACAAGGTCCGCCTCCTTGATCCGCGCGACGAGGGCGGCACTCGCCCCGGTGCCGAGATCGCCGACGAATGACGGCGATCGGTTGTCGACGATGTCCTGCCGCCGGAACGAACAGCAGACCGGCAGCTGGTTGGCCTCGGCAAACTTCGTGATGTCGTGGCAGGCTCGGTCGTCCCAGCCACCGCCGCCGACCAGCATTATTGGCCGTTCCGCCGCCGCGAGAAGCCGGTGCAGCTCTAAGAGATCCGCGGCGCCGGGATGGGCGCGCACGGGCCGATACGGCCCGACCACTGCCGCCGCACTATGGTCGCGCAGCATGTCCTCGGGTAATGCCAGCACGACCGGGCCCGGCCGTCCGGAGGTCGCGACCTGAAAGGCCTGGTTGATCAGCTCGGGGACGCGCTCGGCCATGTCGATTTGGGCGACCCATTTGGCGAGCGGCGCGAACATCTTGCGGAAATCGACCTCCTGGAAGGCTTCGCGGTCGAGCTGATGGCGCGCGACCTGGCCGACCAGCACGACCATCGGCGTCGAATCCTGAAAGGCGGTGTGGATGCCGATCGAGGCGTTGCAGGCGCCGGGCCCACGGGTCACCAGCAGCACCCCCGGCTTGCCCGTGAGCTTGCCGTAGGCCTCGGCCATGAACGCGGCGCCGCCTTCCTGGCGGCAGGTCACGAGATGGACCTCCGGAGCGTCGAACAGCGCGTCGAGGACCTCGAGATAGCTCTCTCCGGCAACGCTGAAGGCCATATCGACGCGATGCGCGCGCAGCGCGGCGGCGACGAGCTGGCCGCCGCTGAGAAGATTCGTCGTCATCGCCCTACCTCGAGCCTGGTGTCCAAATCGCCATTTGAGACGATGCGATGCCCGGACGGAAGAGGATGCTTCGCGGTCGGGCGCCATATAATCGACAGCTTCTATCGGCATCGTGGAATCGCGATGAAGCCGGTCGCGCGCGACGGGCAAGCGAAAAATTGCTAGGCTCTCGCCGCCGAATTGCCGGTCCGAAGGAGCAAATCAGGTCTCGGACGAATGGACGATCAGCGAAGCGAAATTCTTGCGCCGCCCGGACGAGTGAGGGTGGACGAGCCGTTGGCTCGTCCGGCTCAGCCGGGCGGCGTCGTGTCGCACCGGCCGCGGCGCTCGTGGGGGCGGCGGCTAGTCTGGCTCCTTTTGGCCGCCGCGATCGTTGCCGCGGCGATCTCGTATTTTCCGCGGCCGGAACCTCAGCCGAAAAATGCTGGCCGGCCCGCAGCGGGAGCTCCTGTCCCGGTGGGTGTGGCGCCGGTCGAGAAGGGCGACATGCCGGTGACGTTGAGCCAGCTCGGCACCGTCACCCCGCTCGCGACGGTCACGGTCAAAACCCAGATCAGCGGCTATTTGGTGCAAGTCGCCTTCAAGGAAGGCCAGATGGTCAACAAGGGCGATTTTCTCGCTCAGATCGATCCGCGCCCCTACCAGGTGGCTCTCGAGCAGGCCCAGGCTCAGCTCGGCAAGGATCAGGCGCTGCTGAAGAACGCGCAAGTGGATTTGCAGCGTTACAACACCTTGGTCGCGCAAAACTCGATCGCGAAGCAAACCCGCGACACGCAGGTTTCGCTGGTCGCGCAGGACGAGGCGACAGTGAAAGCCGATCAGGCGCAGATCGACGCGCAAAAGCTCAACCTGACCTATTGCCGCATCGTCTCGCCGGTCACCGGCCGCGTCGGGCTGCGCCAGGTCGACGCCGGCAATTATGTTCAAACGAGCGATCCCAACGGCATCGTCGTAGTCACCCAACTACAGCCGATCTCGGTGATCTTCACGTTATCCGAAGACAGTTTGCCCGAGGTCATGAAACGGGTGCGGGCCGGGGCGGTGTTGCCGGTGACCGCCTATGACCGCACTGGCGCGACCGAGCTGGCCCAGGGGAAACTCGACACGGTCGACAACCAAATCGACACGACGACGGGTACCGTCAAATTGCGGGCAATATTCGACAACGATCAACTGGTCCTGTTCCCGAACCAGTTCGTCAATGTCAAGCTATTGGTCAATACGCTGCATGACGCCGACATTGTGCCCAATTCGGCGATCCAGCGTGGCGCGCCCGGCACCTTTGTCTATGTCGTCAAGCCGGAGAACACGGTCGCGGTTCAAAAGGTCAAGCTCGGACCGAGCGACGGTCAACGCATCGCGATCCTGTCGGGACTGGAACCGGGTCAAAGCGTCGTCACCGATGGCGCCGACCGGCTGCGAGACGGCGCCAAGGTGACGATTGCATCACCGCAACCTGCCGCGTCCACCACCGAGGCCCCACCGCAGCCGCAAGACCAACAACAAAGACAAGGATCAGGGCGGCGGCGGAGCACGCCGTGAGCTACCCGGCAGTCACCCTCACCCGCCTTGCTGCGCTCGGCACCCTCTCCCGCGGTGCGGGAGAGGGGCTACCATGCGTCGAAATCAAAGCCCCTCTCCCGCAGTGCGGGAGAGGGCAACTAAGCCCGGAGGGCTTGGTGGGTGAGGGTAGCGTCGTCGGCTTTCTGCAATGAGCCCTTCGCGCCTCTTCATTCTGCGTCCGGTAGCGACGACGCTGCTGATGGCGGCGATCATGCTGGTCGGGATCTTCGCGTATCGGTTCCTGCCGCTGTCGGCACTGCCCCAAGTCGATTACCCGACGATCCAGGTGCAGACCTTTTACCCGGGCGCTAGTCCCGACGTGATGACCTCTTCGGTCACCGCGCCGCTCGAAGTGCAGTTCGGCCAGATGCCGGGGCTCAACCAGATGTCCTCGACGAGCTCGTCGGTTATTACCCTGCAGTTCAGCCTCGACCTCAGTCTCGATGTGGCGGAGCAGGAAGTCCAGGCGGCAATCAACGCTGCCGGCAACTTGTTGCCGTCGGATCTGCCGGCACCGCCGATCTATGCCAAAGTAAACCCCGCAGACGCACCGATCCTGACCTTGGCATTGACCTCTAAGACCATACCGCTGACTCAGGTCGAGGATCTCGCCGACACGCGCCTCGCGCAAAAGATTTCGCAATTGCCGGGTGTCGGTTTGGTCAGCATCAGCGGCGGGCATCGGCCGGCGGTGCGCATTCAGGCGAATTACCGCCAGCTCGCGGCCTATGGTCTCAATATCGACGATCTGCGCACCACGCTCGCTAACGCCAATGTCAACACGCCCAAAGGCAATTTCGATGGGCCGAGTCGGGCCTACACGATCAACGCCAACGATCAGATCAGAAAGCCGTCCGACTACAACGACCTGGTCGTGGCTTACCGCAACGGCGCCCCGGTAAAGCTGTCGGATGTCGCGCGCGCCACCGAAGGCGCCGAGAATACCAAGCTGGCCGCCTGGACCAACACGGACGAGGCGGTGATCGTCAATATTCAGCGACAGCCCGGCGCCAATGTCATCGAGGTCGTCGACCGAATCCAGGCGCTCTTGCCGCAGTTGCGGGCGGCGCTTCCCTCGGCGGTCGATGTCGCTGTGCTGACCGACCGCACCACCACGATCCGCGCCTCGGTAGCCGATGTCGAGTTCGAGCTCGGTCTCGCCGTGGTCCTGGTCGTGGTCGTGATCTTTATATTTCTGCGCAGCCCTTCGGCGACCCTGATCCCGAGCCTGTCGGTGCCGCTTTCGCTCGTCGGCACCTTGGCGGTGATGTATCTCGCCGGGTTCAGCCTCAACAATCTGTCGCTGATGGCGTTGACGATCGCGACGGGGTTCGTCGTCGACGACGCGATCGTCATGATCGAGAACATCTCGCGCTATATCGAAGCGGGCGAGCTGCCGCTGCAGGCGGCGTTGAAGGGCTCCGAGCAGATCGGGTTTACGATCATCTCGCTGACCGTATCGCTGATCGCGGTACTGATCCCGCTGCTCTTCATGCCCGATGTGGTCGGCCGGTTGTTCCGCGAGTTCGCCATCACCCTCGCGGTCACGATCGTCATCTCCGCGGTGGTCGCATTGACGCTCGTCCCAATGATGTGCGCCAAGATCCTGCGTCACCGGGGTGCATCGGAAATGTCGCTGGTGGCACGCAAGAGCCAGCAATGGTTCGACGGGCTGATCGCTCAGTATGGAAGGCTGCTGAATTGGGTCCTCGACCGCCAGCCGCTGACGTTGCTGGTGGCGGCCGGCACCCTCGGCCTCACCGTGTTTCTCTACATCGTGATCCCGAAGGGCTTTTTCCCCGTCCAGGACACCGGGCTGATTCAGGGGATCTCCGAGGCCGAGCCTTCGGTCTCCTTCGACGCCATGTCGCAACGTCAGCAGGCGTTGGCCGCAGCCATCCTCAAGGACCCCGATGTTGTGAGCCTGTCTTCCTTTATCGGGGTCGACGGCACCAACTCGACCCTCAATAGCGGCCGGTTCCTGATCAATCTGAAGCCGCGCGACGAACGCCGCACCTCCGCCAGCGACGTGATCCGGCGGCTGGGGCGCGAGACGCAAGATGTTGCAGGCATCTCCCTCTACATGCAGCCGGTCCAGGATCTGACCATCGACGCGACGGTCAGCCGCTCCCAATATCAGTTTGTACTCGAGGACGCCAATCCCAACGAGTTCTCGACCTGGGTTCCGAAACTGCTCGAGCGCTTGCAGCAACTGCCGCAGCTCGAGGACGTCTCTAGCAACTACGCCGAGAACGGCCTTTCGGCCTATATTCAGATCGACCGGCCCACCGCGGCGCGTTTCGGCATCACACCGGCGACCGTCGACAACGCGCTTTACGATTCGTTCGGCCAGCGCATCGTCTCGACGATCTTCACCCAGTCGAACCAATACCGGGTGATTCTCGAAGCCGATCCCGAATTGCAGAAATCCGTGAGCTCGCTGGGGCAGATTTACCTGCCGTCATCGACCGCGACGAATGGCCAAGTCCCGCTGTCGGCGATCGCTCAGGTCGAGGAGCAGACGGCGCCGCTGGAGATCAACCACCTTGGTCAATTCCCGTCGACCACCGTTTCGTTCAATCTCGCACCGGGCGCGTCGCTCGGCGAGGCGGTCGATGCGATCAAGCAAGCCGAGCAGGAAATCGGCATGCCCGCCAGCATGATCACCGTGTTCCAGGGCGCTGCGCTGGCATTCCAGGCGGCGCTTGGCAACGAGCTCGTGCTGATCATCGCGGCCATCATCACGATGTACATCGTGCTGGGGGTGCTCTACGAGAGCTTCATCCACCCGATCACGATACTCTCGACACTGCCCTCGGCCGGGGTTGGAGCGCTGTTGGCGCTGATGATCGACGGCAGCGACCTCAGCGTCATTGCGATCATCGGCATCATCCTGCTGATCGGCATCGTCAAAAAGAACGCGATCATGATGGTCGACTTCGCGCTCGATGCCGAGCGGGATGAGGGAAAATCGCCGCGCGAGGCGATCTATCAGGCCTGTCTGCTGCGCTTCCGGCCGATCCTGATGACGACGATGGCGGCGCTCTTTGCCGCGCTGCCGCTGATGCTCGGCAGCGGAACCGGCTCGGAACTGCGCCACCCGTTGGGGGTGACGATCGTCGGCGGTCTAATCTTCAGCCAGTTGCTGACCTTGTTCACGACACCGGTCATTTATCTCGGTTTCGACCGGCTGGGCGGAGCGTTGCGCCGCCGGCTCAATGGCGGCGTGGCGGTCACCGAGGGCGGCAGCCGGTGAATCCGTCGGCGCCGTTCATCAGCCGGCCGGTCGCCACGACGCTGCTGACCATCGGCATCGCGCTCGCGGGATTTTTTGCTTATTTGAAGCTGCCGGTCGCCCCGCTGCCGCAAGTTGATTTTCCCACAATCTCGGTGTTTGCGACGATGCCGGGGGCGAGCCCGGACACGATGGCGACGACCGTGGCGACTCCGCTCGAGCGCCATCTCGGCATCATTGCCGACGTCACCGAAATGACCTCGCAAAGCACGGTCGGCACGACGCGGATCACGCTGCAATTCAGTCTCAACCGGAATATCGATGGCGCCGCGCGCGACGTTCAAGCGGCGATCAACGCGGCGCGCGCCGACCTGCCGACCAGTCTGCGCACCAACCCGACCTATCGCAAGGTCAACCCGGCCGATGCGCCGATCGCGATTTTGGCGATGACCTCGGCGACCTTGACGCGAGGGCAGATCTATGATGCCGCCTCGACGGTCGTGCAGCAGGCGTTGTCGCAGATCGGCGGCATCGGTCAGGTGGTGATCAGCGGCGCTTCATTGCCGGCGGTACGCGTCGAGCTCAATCCTCTTGCGCTGTTCAAATACGGGATCGGCCTGGAAGACGTGCGCGCCGCGCTCGCCTCGGCCAACGCCCACAGTCCGAAGGGCGCCATCGAAGAGGACGACCGCCGGTTCCAGGTCTACACCAACGACCAGGCGAACCACGCCGCCGATTACCGGCCGCTGGTGGTCGCTTATCGCGACGGCTCGCCGGTGCGGCTGACCGATGTCGGGGAAGTGCGCGACGGGGTCGAAAATCTGCGCAATCAGGGGCTTTCGAACGGCAAGCCGGCGGTTCTGGTCTTTCTTTACAAACAACCGGGTGCCAACATCATCGACACGGTCGATCGCGTCAAAGCGATCTTGCCGCAGCTCGAGGCCTCGATCCCGAGCGCTATCAACGTCGCATTGACATTGGACCGGACGATCACGATCCGGACCTCGCTGCACGACGTCGAGCGAACCCTGATCATCGCGATCATTCTGGTGGTCCTGGTCGTCTTCGCGTTCCTGCGGAACCTGCGCGCCACCTTGATCCCGAGCGTCGCGGTGCCGGTCTCGCTGATCGGCACGTTCGGGGTCATGTATCTGCTGGGCTACAGCCTCGACAATCTGTCGCTGATGGCGCTGACGATCTCGACCGGTTTTGTCGTCGATGATGCGATCGTCGTGCTCGAAAACGTGACGCGGCACATCGAAGCCGGCAAGACGCGAATGCAAGCAGCGCTGCAGGGCGCCGGCGAGGTCGGCTTTACGGTCCTGTCGATGAGCTTGTCGCTGATCGCGGTGTTCGTGCCGATCCTGCTGATGGGCGGCATCGTCGGACGGCTGTTCCGTGAATTCGCGATGACCTTGTCGGTCGCGATCATGATCTCGCTGGCCGTCTCGCTGACGACGACCCCGATGATGTGCGCTTATCTGCTCGCCGATCGGCGCAAACAGGCGCATGGCCAGCTCTACTGGGTCAGCGAGCGCGCTTTTGCCGGGATTTTAAACGTGTACGACCGCAGCTTGCGGCGCGCATTGCAATGGCCATCCCTCGTGATGTTAAGCCTATTGGCGACGCTGTGCCTGGGTTTTTACCTGGTCAAGATAGTTCCGAAAGGCTTCTTTCCCACTCAGGATATCGGGCTGATGTTCGGCGGCATTCAGGCCGACCAGAGCATCTCCTTCCAGCTGATGGAGCAAAAGCTCACCCGGTTCGTCGACATCATTCGATACGATCCCGCAGTCCAGAGCGTCAGTGCGTTCACCGGCGGCGGCCAGACCAACTCCGGTTTCGTGTTCGTCGTATTGAAACCGTTGTCCGAGCGCCAAGTCTCGATGCAGCAGGTCATGGCCCGATTGCGGCCGAAATTCAACGAGGTCGCGGGTGCCCGGCTCTTCTTGCAGGGAGCGCAGGACATCCGCGCCGGCGGGCGCGCCAACAACGCGCAGTACCAATACACGCTGCAGGGCGACGACGCCAACGACATCTACGAATGGGCGCCAAAGCTCGAAACCGCGTTGCAAAAGGTGCCGCTCCTGACCGACGTCAATCTCGATCAGCAGCAAAAGGGGCTGCAAACCGATTTGGTCATCGATCGCGCGACCGCGGCGCGGTTCGGGCTGACGGTGAGCCAGATCGACAACACCCTCTACGATGCCTTCGGCCAGCGTCAAGTGTCGACGATCTATGCCGCGCAAAACCAATACCATGTCATCATGGAGGTGGCGCCGGAATACTGGCAGAACCCGGACACGTTGAGTCAAATCTATGTAAGCACCAGCGGCGGCGCAGTCGGAGGTACGAAGGCGACCAACGCCCTTGCCGGAACGGTCCTGGCCAAGGTGCCGCCGGCAAACAGCGCCAGTGCACAGGCCACCACCGCGCAGATCGCCGGCGACACGGCGCGCAACCTGGCGAACAACGCGCTCGCCAACACCGGCCGTGCCGCCACCTCGACGGGGGCGCCGGTCAGCACTTCTCACGAGACAATGGTGCCGCTTTCCGCGTTTGCCCATTTTGGCACGGGCAACACGCCGCTCGCCGTCAATCACCAAAACCTGTTCGTCGCTTCGACGATTTCGTTCAATCTCGCGCCGGACGTGTCGCTCAGTCAGGCGACCGCGGCGATCGACGATCAGATGCGCCAACTCGGCGTGCCGGCGTCGATCCATGGCAGCTTTCAGGGCACGGCCGCAGTCTTTCAGAAGTCGCTCGACAACGAGCCGCTTCTCGTCGCCGCTGCGCTGCTCGCGGTCTATATCGTGCTCGGCGTTCTCTATGAGAGCTACGTTCATCCGATCACGATTCTGTCGACTTTGCCGTCGGCTGGGGTCGGGGCGGTGCTGGCGCTGATCGCGACCAATACCGAGTTCAGCATCATGGCGCTGATCGGCGTCATCCTCTTGATCGGGATTGTCAAAAAGAACGCGATCATGATGATCGATTTCGCGCTCGACGCCGAGCGCAACCTCGGCTTGAGCTCGCGCGAGGCGATCTACGAGGCCTGCCTCAAACGCTTCCGGCCGATCATGATGACGACAATGGCGGCGATGTTCGGCGCCTTGCCGCTGGCGATCGGGTTTGGCGAAGGCTCCGAATTGCGCCGCCCGCTCGGTATTTCGATTGTCGGCGGGCTGATCGTCAGCCAATTGCTCACCCTTTACACGACGCCGGTGATCTACCTCTATCTCGACCGCTTCCGTCTGTGGGGTGGGCGCCGTTGGCGGGTTCGCTATCCACGTTTCTACTCGGGCCGCGTTCCCGAACCGGGAGAATGAGAATCTGTTGCAAAAGGAAACGCGCGGAGGGCACCAGCCGGTGAGCCCTTCGGCGCCGTTTGTCGAGCGGCCGGTCGCGACCACGCTGCTCACTCTCGGCATTGCCCTCGCCGGGTTTTTCGCTTACCTGAAGCTTCCCGTCGCGCCACTGCCGCAGATCGATTTCCCCACGATTTCGGTGGTTGCGACAATGCCGGGGGCGAACCCCGACACTATGGCGGCG
>Ga0209577_10005083_pt1 | contig 12304 bp, 6 predicted proteins | sample GraSoiAngelo_109_FD_185874 | JGI IMG/M metagenome (GOLD analysis project Ga0209577, IMG submission 185874) | Grasslands soil microbial communities from the Angelo Coastal Reserve, California, USA - 14_0903_12_20cm (SPAdes) (version 2) | ecosystem: Environmental > Terrestrial > Soil > Grasslands ... | reverse complement strand
CGGGTCGGGCGACCTCGAACCAGATCACCTTTCCGTCGGCACGGGCCTCGGCCCCCCAGCGCTCGGACAGGTCCCGCACCAGCGCCAGCCCCCGGCCGGACGTGGCCGTCTCGTCGACGTCGCGGGGCTCGGGCAGGACGGGGTCGCTGTCGGCCACCTCCACCCGGATATTGCGGGCCCCGAGCATCACGGCGACGTCGACGTCGGATCGGGCGTGGACCACGGAGTTGGTGACCAGCTCGGTGACCAGCAGCTGCACCAGCTGGATGACGTCTGACGCCCGCCACTGGTCGAGGGCCGCGGCCACGAAGCGGCGCGCCGACTGCCCGCTGGTGAGGTCCTCGGCGAAGCGGACGCGGGCCTCGGCCAGGGCCTCCTCGACCGCGTCGAGCAGGCCGCTGACCGCCAGGAGCTCGTCCACCAGCAGCCTGGTGGAGACCGTCTTTTCCAGGTAGGCGACCGCTCCCCCGGCCATGGCCCGGTGGGCCAGACGGCTGCGGTCGAAGCCCGAGAGAACGACGACCTTGGTCTCGGGTGAGGCGCTGCGGATGGCGGGAAGGGCCCGCAGCCCGTCCACCCTGGGCATGGCCAGGTCCAGGAGCAGGAGGTCGGGGCGGTGCCTGGTCACCATCTCGATTGCCTCTGCGCCGTCGCCCGCCTCGCCCACGACCCTGAACCGGCCGGTCCGCTCCAGCGTCAGCCGGGTCAGCTCCCGGGCGTCAGGTAGGTCGTCGGCCAGCACGACTCGGGCGGGCTCGCTCACCGCCACACATGATCACTCCTGGGGGTGTCCGTGCACCACCGCCAGGAAGAGGCCCCCATGGCTGACCGGGTGACCATGGATGTCGTGCCTGGAACGGGCCATTCGCGAAGGGCGGTTGCCGCGGACCGTCCAAAGCGCCAACATCTCCGGGAAAGCACAGGTCGTCAGGGCGGCTCCCGCCCTGCGGAGAGGGGGGACCTCGCTTGCACCTCCAGGGGGGCTCGCACGGCGACGAGCGTGGTCGCCGGCATGGGCGCCGCTGCGCAGCTCCGGCTGCGCCTGGCGGCCATCGAGTCCCCCCGAGCGCCCCCGTCCACCTTCGCACCCACAAGTAGCAGCAGCCCCAGTTACGGAAGGACAGCGCCAATGGCCGCAACCCGGAGCACCACCCTCCCCCTCAAGAAGCCCGTCGCCCACCGGGTAGCGACAGGCAACGGCGCCAAGAAGGCAGGCGGCGCCCGCCCGAGCGGGGGCGACGGAGCCAAGAAGCGGGCCCCGGTCCGGTCCTCGGCCGGCGGCAACGGGCACGTCGACGACAAGGCGCTGGAGGAGCTGCTGCGGGCCCTGACCGCGGCCAAGAACGGTGATTTCTCCCTGCGCCTGCCCGAGCGGCGGGCGGGCCTCATGGGCAAGATCGCGGCCGCCTACAACGACCTGGTCGAGATCAACGCCCGCGAGGTGAAGGAGATGGGCCGGGTCGGGCGCATCGTGGGCCGGGAAGGGCGCATGACCGAGCGCTTCTCGCTGGGGAGCGCGCCGGGAGGGTGGGCCAGCAAGGCCTCGTCCATCAACGGCCTCATAGACGATCTGGTACGGCCCACCACCGAGGTGGCCCGCGTGATCGTCGCCGTGGCCGAGGGCGATCTCTCGCAGCAGATGGCGCTCAAGATCGAGGGCCAGCCCGTCAAGGGCGAGTTCCTGCGCATCGGAACCGTGGTGAACTCCATGGTCAACCAGCTGTCGTCCTTCGCGGCCGAGGTGAGCCGCGTGGCCCGTGAGGTGGGTACCGAGGGCAAGCTGGGCGGCCAGGCCCGGGTGAAGGGCGTGTCGGGCACGTGGAAGGACCTGACCGACAACGTCAACTTCATGGCCTCGAACCTGACCAACCAGGTGCGCAACATCGCCCAGGTGACGACGGCCGTGGCCCGGGGCGACCTGACCCAGAAGATCACCGTGGACGTGCGGGGCGAGATCCTGGAGCTGAAGAACACCATCAACACCATGGTCGACCAGCTCTCGTCGTTCGCCGACGAGGTCACCAGGGTGGCCCGCGAGGTGGGCACGGCCGGGAGGCTGGGAGGCCAGGCCGAGGTCAAGGGCGTATCCGGCACCTGGAGGGACCTGACCGAGAACGTCAACTTCATGGCCGGCAACCTGACCAGCCAGGTGCGCAACATCGCCCAGGTGGCCACGGCCGTGGCCCGGGGCGACCTGACCCAGAAGATCACCGTCGAGGCCAAGGGCGAGGTGGCGGCCCTGGCCGACACCATCAACTCCATGGTCGACCAGCTCTCGTCCTTCGCAGCTGAGGTGAGCCGCGTGGCCCGGGAGGTGGGCACGGAGGGCAAGCTCGGCGGCCAGGCCGAGGTGGAGGGCGTCTCCGGCACCTGGAAGGGCCTGACCGACAACGTCAACTTCATGGCCTCCAACCTGACCGGTCAGGTGCGGAACATCGCGGGCGTGGCCACGGCCGTGGCCAACGGCGACCTGACCCAGAAGATCACCGTGGACGCCAAGGGCGAGATCCTGGAGCTGAAGAACACCATCAACACCATGGTCGACCAGCTCTCCTCGTTCGCGGCCGAGGTGACCAGGGTGGCCCGAGAGGTGGGCACGGAGGGCAAGCTGGGCGGCCAGGCCGAGGTCAAGGGCGTGTCGGGCACCTGGAAGGACCTGACCGACAGCGTCAACTACATGGCGTCCAACCTGACGGGTCAGGTGCGTGACATCGCCCAGGTGACCACGGCCGTGGCCAAGGGCGACCTGACCCAGAAGATCACCGTGGACGTGCGGGGCGAGATCCTGGAGCTGAAGAACACCATCAACACCATGGTCGACCAGCTCTCGTCGTTCGCCGACGAGGTGACCAGGGTGGCCCGAGAGGTGGGTACGGAGGGCAAGCTGGGTGGCCAGGCCGAGGTCAAGGGCGTCGGTGGAACCTGGAAGGGCCTGACCGACAACGTCAACTACATGGCCTCCAACCTGACCGATCAGGTGCGGAACATCGCCCAGGTGACCACCGCGGTGGCCCGGGGCAACCTGACCCAGAAGATCACCGTCGACGCCAAGGGCGAGATCCTGGAGCTGAAGAACACCATCAACACCATGGTCGACCAGCTCTCGTCCTTCGCGGCCGAGGTCACCAGGGTGGCCCGAGAGGTGGGCACGGAAGGCAAGCTGGGTGGCCAGGCCGAGGTGGAAGGCGTCTCCGGCACCTGGAAGGGCCTGACCGAGAACGTCAACCAGCTGGCCGCCACCCTCACGACCCAGCTGCGGGCCATCGCCGAGGTGTCGACCGCCGTCACCCAGGGCGACCTGACCCGCAACATCACCGTGCTGGCCGAAGGCGAGGTGGCCGAGCTCAAGGACAACATCAACCAGATGATCGCCAACCTCCGGGAGACGACCCAGAGGAACGAGGAGCAGGACTGGCTCAAGACCAACCTGGCCAAGATCTCCGGCATGATGCAGGGCCAGCGCGACCTGCAGACCGTGTCCCGGCTCATCATGTCCGAGCTGACCCCGACCGTCGCCGCCCAGCACGGCGCCTTCTTCCTGTCCGAGGCGGACGACGGCACGGACTCCGAGCTGCGACTCATCGCCAGCTACGGCTACAAGGCCCGCAAGAGCGTCTCCAACCGGTTCAAGCTCGGCGAGGCGCTCGTGGGTCAGTGCGCCATGGAGAAGAAGACCATCCTCATCACCGAGGCTCCCTCCGACTACATCAAGGTCACGTCCGGGCTGGGCGAGGCCGCGCCGGTCAACATCATGGTGCTCCCTCTCCTGTTCGAGGAGCAGGTGCTCGGTGTCATCGAGCTCGGCTCCCTGCGCCCCTTCAGCGAGGTCAACCAGACCTTCCTGGAGCAGCTGATGGAGACCATCGGCGTGGTCCTCAACACCATCATGGCCAACATGCGGACCGAGGAGCTGCTGGGGCAGTCCCAGAGGCTGACCCAGGAGCTGCAGAGCCAGTCCCAGGAGCTGCAGGCCCAGCAGGAGGAGCTGCGCCGGTCCAACGTCGAGCTCGAGTCCCAGGCCGCCTCGCTGAAGGCGTCCGAGGAGCTCCTCCAGCAGCAGCAGGACGAGCTGCAGCAGACCAACGACGAGCTGCAGGAGAAGGCCCGCCTCCTGGCCGAGCAGAACCGCAACATCGAGATCAAGAACCGGGAGATCGAGATGGCCCGCCTCGGGCTGGAGGAGAAGGCCCAGCAGCTGGCTCTGAGCTCGAAGTACAAGTCCGAGTTCCTTGCCAACATGTCCCACGAGCTGCGCACGCCGCTCAACAGCCTGCTCATCCTGGCCAAGCTGCTCAGCGACAACGAGGGCAGCAACCTCAACGACAAGCAGGTCGAATACGCCCGCACCATCCACACCGCGGGCACGGACCTGCTGAACCTCATCAACGACATCCTCGACCTGACCAAGGTCGAGGCGGGCAAGATGGCGGTGCTGCCCGCGGACGTGACCGTCGAGCAGATCCGCAGCTACGTGGCCCAGAGCTTCCAGCCCGTGGCCCATGACAAGGGACTGCGCTTCACCCTCACGACGGGGGAGAACGTCCCCGATCGCGTCTTCACCGACGAGCAGCGCCTGCAGCAGGTGCTGAAGAACCTGCTCTCCAACGCCTTCAAGTTCACCGAGGAGGGCGGCGTCGAGCTGCGGGTCGAGATGGCGGGACCGGACGTGCGGTACTCGATGTCCGACCTCGAAGGAAAGCCGGACGTCGTCGCCTTCGCGGTGGCCGACACCGGCATCGGAGTCCCGACCGAGCAGCTGCGCCTCATCTTCGAGGCCTTCCAGCAGGCCGACGGCACGACCAGCCGGCGCTACGGCGGGACCGGCCTCGGTCTGTCGATCAGCCGTGAGATCGCCCGCCTCCTGGGGGGCGAGATCCAGGCCCGGAGCGTGGTCGGCGAGGGCAGCACCTTCACCCTCTACCTCCCCCTGGAGTACCGGCCGGGATCGGAGCCCGACGCCGCTCCCGCCGAGGTGGCCGTGATCGAGGAGCGGTCCGCATCGGGCCACTCACTCATCCGGGAGGGGGAGCAGGCCCGGGCTCGGCTGGCGTCCCTGCACGCCGTGGCCGACGACCGGGAGGTCATCACCCCCGGCGACCGGACCCTGCTGGCGATCGAGAGCGACGACGAACTGGCCCGCCTCGTCGTGGACGTGGGCCGGGACCTCGGCTTCAAGGTGGTCATCGCCTCCCGTAGCGGCTCGGCCCTGAGCGCGGTGAGGGAGATCGGGCCGGACGCCATCGTGCTCGACACCACCCTTGCCCACAGCGACGGCCTGGCCCTGCTCGCCCACCTGAAGAACGAGACCGACGTGCGCCACATCCCCGTGCAGGTCATCTCGGACGAGCACCTGAGGCAGCAGGCCCTGAGCACCGGCGCCCTGGGCTTCCTGCCCAAGCCCCTGACCAAGGACGACCTCACCAGGGCCATCGCGGGTATGGCCGCCTTCATCGAGCGGGGCGTCAGCCGGCTCCTCGTGGTTGAGGACGACGAGACGGAGCGCGGCGCCATCGCCGAGCTGCTGAGCGCGGGCGACGACGTGCGTGTCACCGCCGTGGGGTCGAGCGAGGAAGCCTTGGCCGCCCTCGAGGAGCAGCCCTTCCACTGCATAGTCCTGGACCTCAAGCTCCCACGGACCACCGGGTTCGCCCTCCTGGAGCGGCTCAAGGAGGAGGAGCGCTTCCGGGACATCCCCGTCATCGTCCACACCGGCAAGGCCCTCAACCGCCGGGAGGAGACGCGCCTGAAGAAGTACGCGGAGACGATCATCGTCAAGGACGCCCGCTCGCCGGAAAGGCTCCTGGACGAGACGACGCTGTTCCTGCACCGAGGCGCGGCCAGGCTGCCCGCCGAGCAGCGGCGGATGATCGAGTCGCTCCACTCACCCGACTCGGCCCTGCAGGGCAGGCGCGTCCTCATCGTGGACGACGACGTGCGCAACGTGTTCGCCCTGACCGGGGTGCTCGAGCGAAACGGCATGGAGGTGGTGTTCGCCGAGACGGGTCGGGACGGCATCGCCATGCTCAAGCAGCACCCGGACGTGGACCTGGTGCTCATGGACATCATGATGCCGGAGATGGACGGCTACGAGACCATCCAGGCCATGCGTTCCATCGCCAAGTTCAAGGAGCTGCCCATCATCGCCCTCACGGCCAAGGCCATGAAGGGGGACCGGGAGAAGAGCATCGCCGCCGGGGCGTCGGACTACATCACCAAGCCGGTCGACGTCGACCAGCTGCTGTCGCTGATGAGGGTGTGGCTCTACGGATGAGGACGGGCGCCTCGGGGCGCTGAACCGGGCTCGACCGCCGGCGAGGCAGACGCTGGAGGACCTCGAGGTCGACCTCCTCCTCGAGGCCATCTCCGGCCGCTACGGCTACGACTTCCGTCAGTACGCCCGCGCCTCGATCAAGCGTCGCCTGTGGCGGCGGGCCTGGTTGGAGGGGGTCCAGACCATCTCGGGCCTCCAGGAGCGCATCCTGCACGAGCCCAACTGCCTGGACCGCCTGATCGTCGACCTGGCCGTCAACGTCACGGCCATGTTCAGGGACCCCGCCTTCTTCGTCGCCCTGCGTGACAAGGTCATCCCCATGTTGCGCACATATCCCTTCCTCCGAATCTGGAACGCGGGGTGCTCCAGCGGGGAGGAGACCTACTCGCTGGCCATCCTCCTGGAGGAGTGCGGCATGGACGAGCGCTCCCGCATCTACGCCACCGACATCAACGACGCCGTGCTGCGGCGGGCCAGGGAGGGCGTGTTCCCTCTGGAGAAGATGCGGGAGTACACGGCCAACTACCACCGGGCGGGAGGGACGCGGGAGTTCTCGTCCTACTACGACGCCGACTCCAAGGTGGCGCGCTTTAGGCCCTCGCTCGTGCGCAATGTGGTCTTCGCCCAGCACAACCTGGCCTCGGACGGCTCCTTCAACGAGTTCAACGCCATCGTCTGCCGAAACGTGCTGATCTACTTCGACCGCAACCTCCAGGACCGCGTGCACGACCTGTTCTTCGACAGCCTGGCCACCTTCGGCGTGCTGGGCGTGGGTGAGAAGGAGTCGATCCGGTTCACCCGGCACGCGGCGGCGTACGAGGAGATCGACCCCGACCAGCGCATCTACCGGAAGGTCGTGTGAGACCTCGGGGTCGGGTCGATTCCCCTGGGTGCGACCTGGTCGTGCTGGGGTGCTCGTGGGGCGGTACCCGGGCCCTGGGGACGATCCTGGGCGGCCTGCCCGACGAGCCCTCGGCCGCCCTGGCCGTCGTCCAGCACCGGGGTCCCGGTCCCGCCGACAAGGCCCTCCCCCTGCTACTCCGGCGCCGGTGCCCGATCCCGGTGGAGGAGGCAGAGGACAAGATGCCGGTGGAGCCGGGCCGGGTCGTCCTGGCCCCGCCCGACTACCACCTGCTGGTGGACGGGCCCTGCTTCGCACTGTCGACCGAGGAACCCGTCCACCACAGCCGTCCCTCCGTCGACGTCTTATTCGAGTCGGCCGCCGACAGCTATGGTCCCCGGCTGGTGGCGATCCTGCTCACGGGGGCGAACGAGGACGGCGCCGCCGGGCTGCGCAGGGTGAAGGAGTCCGGCGGCATGACGATCGTGCAGGACCCCGACGAGGCCGAGCGCCGGGCCATGCCCGACGCGGCCCTGCGCACGGGGGCCGTGGACGAGGTCCTACCCCTGGCGGCCATCGCCCAGCTCCTGGGATCTCTCGTGGGGAGGCAGGACGATGGCCGCTGAGGAGCGACCCGGCATCCTGCTGGTCGACGACCATCCCGAGAACCTCGTCGCCCTGGAGGCCGTGCTCGCGCCCCTGGACGTGACCATCCTCCAGGCGGGGTCGGGCGACGACGCCCTGCGCCATCTGCTGTCCTCGGACGTGTCGGTCATCCTCCTCGACGTGCAGATGCCCGATCTGGACGGGTTCGAGACCGCGGCCCGCATCAAGCAGCGCCAGCGCACGCGCGACACGCCGATCATCTTCCTCACCGCCATCAGCTCCCAGCACGAGCACGTGCTGCGGGGCTACTCGTCGGGAGCGGTCGACTACCTGGCCAAGCCCGTGGACCCCGACATCCTGCGGGCCAAGGTCTCCGCCTTCGTCGAGCTCGACGCCAAGACCCGCCAGCTGGAGCGCCAGGGGGCGGCGCTGGAGGCCAAGAGCAGCGAGCTCGAGCGGGTCAACTCCGAGCTGGAGCAGTTCGCCTACGTCGCCTCCCACGACCTGCAGGAGCCCCTGCGTCTGGTGTGCGGCTATCTCGACCTCCTCATGGGGACCGAGTCGGGCACCATCGGCGCCGAGGAGCGGGAGTACATGAGGCGGGCCATGACCGCGGCCGAGCGCATGTCCGTGCTCATCCGCGACCTCCTGGCCCTGTCCACGGCCGGGTCACGCACGCCGCCGACGGGGACGGCCGACCTGGCCAAGGCGCTCTCCACCGCCCTGGAGAACCTGGCCGTGACCCTGGCCGAGCAGGGGGCGTCGGTGCGGGCCGAGCCCCTGCCCGACGCCAGGGGAGACACCGACGAGCTGGTGCGGGTGTTCCAGAACCTGGTGGGGAACGCCGTGAAGTTCGCAGGCGACGGCCCGCCGACCATCCGGGTGTGGGCCGAGCGCGGCACGGGCGAGTGGGAGGTGTGCGTCGCCGACGACGGCGTGGGCATGGCGGCCGAGGACACCGAGCGCGTATTCGGGATGTTCGAGCGACTGGACCGCGACCGCTCGGCCGGCTCGGGCCTGGGGCTGGCCCTCTGCCGCAAGATCATCGAGCGCCACGGCGGACGGATCTGGCTCACCTCTTCCCCGGGCGAGGGCACGACGGTGCACTTCACCCTGCCCGCCGCGGGCGCGGGAGGCTGAGTCGGGTTGGGACAGCCCGAGGGGAGAGGCCGCGGGGTCGCCAACATCCTGCTGGTCGACGACCGGCCCGAGAACCTGGTTGCCCTCCAGGCCGTGCTCCGGCCCCTGGGCCACAACCTGGTCACGGCCGGCTCGGGCGAGGAGGCGCTGAGGCGCCTGCTCACCGAGGACTTCGCCGTGATCCTGCTCGACGTGATGATGCCGGGCATGGACGGCTTCGAGACGGCCTTCCAGATCAAGCAGCGGGACAGGACCCGTGACGTCCCCATCATCTTCCTGACCGCCATCAGCCGGGACGAGAGCGACGCCCTGCAGGGCTTTTCGAGCGGGGCCGTCGACTACGTGACCAAGCCCTACGAGGGCTGGATGCTGAGGGCCAAGGTGCAGGTCTTCGTGGAGCTGCACCAGAAGACCGAGCAGCTCAAGCAGCAGCGCGAGCTGCTGGCCACCCGGCTCGACCAGCGCTTCGTCGAGGAGGCCAGGCAGCTGCGCAAGCTGGCCGATGCCTCCCTGACCCTCACGTCGACCCTGGCCGTGGACAGCATCCTGGACGCGGTCACGGAGCAGGCCCGCGACATCATCGGCGCCCACCACGCCCAGACCACCGTCCTGCTCGGGGAGGAGGACGACGAGGCGCCCCGCCGGACCTCGGTCTCCCTGGCCGTCTCGCCGGAGTACGAGGGCTGGGCCGCGTCACGCGAGGGGGTCCGGTCCTCACCGTTGACCCAGACGGTGTGGCCGCGCATGCGCCCCATGCGCGTCCCCCGGGGCCAGGCCGCCAGCCGGCCCGAGGGCCGGGCCCTGGAGACGGTCGAGCCCCGTCACCCGGCTCTGCAGGGATGGCTGGCCGTCCCTCTCGTGGGTCGCAACGCCCGCGTGCTGGGCCTGCTCGAGGTGGCCGACAAGCAGGAGGACGACTTCAGCGAGGCCGACGAGTCCATCCTGGTCCAGCTGGCCCAGCTCGCTTCGGTCGCCATCGAGAACGCCGAGCTGTTCGAGCGCGAGCACGAGCTGGCCGAGACCCTCCAGCGCAGTCTCCTGCCCCAGCGCCTTCCCGTCCTGGCCCAGGTGCGCCTGGCCGCCCGCTACCTGCCGGCCGGGGGCGGCGGGGACGTGGGCGGCGACTGGTACGACGCCATCGTCCTCCCCGGAGGCCAGGTGGTGCTGGCCGTGGGGGACGTGGCCGGCCGGGGGGCCCAGGCCGCCGCGGTCATGGGCCAGCTGCGCATCGGCATGCGGGCCTACGCCTTGCAGGGCATGGATCCCGCCGACGTCCTGCGCAGCCTCGACCGCCTCCTCCAGGGGCTGAGCGCCGCCTACATGGCCACCGCCTTCTACCTCCTCCTCGACCCCGAGACCGAGACGGCCCGCTACGCCAACGCCGGGCACCCGCCCCCGCTCGCCATCGGGCCCGACGGTGGCCTGCGCTGGATGGAGGAGGGGGTGGCCGTGCCCCTGGGCGTCCAGCCCGACGGGGACTTCCGGACCTACGAGATGAAGGTGCCCCGGGGGTCGACGCTGCTCCTATACACGGACGGACTGGTGGAGGAGCGGGCCTCGCCCATAGACGACGGCCTGACCCGTCTGAGGCGGGCCGTCGAGCCCCCCGACGTCGACCTCAACCTGTTGTGCGACAGGGTGCTCGAGCGCATGGACGCCCAGAGCAAGCCCGACGACGTGGCCCTGCTGGCCGCCCGCCTGGCCCCGGCCGTGGGCCGCATCCCCCGGTCCTGAGCGCTCAGGCCGGGAGCCGTGCCGCGGCGCGGATCAGCTCGACGGCCTCGTCCACCCGGTCCCGGTGGGTGCGGTGCGAGAGGATGGCCAGGCGCGAGTAGCGCCGGCCCTGGACCTCGGTGCTGGACAGGAGCACGCGCCGGGTGGCGTTGACCCGCTCCAGCAGGCGGCGGTCGTCGTCCCGACCGCCCCGGGTCCGGAAGGCGACGATGGACAGGTCGGGGGTCCAGGGGAGCTCGAGGGCGGGCCCGGCGGCCAGGGCCGTGTGGGCGTGGCGGGCCAGGTCGAGCTTCTCGTCCAGGGCGGCGCGGAAGGCGGCCACCCCGTGCAGGTGGAGGGGCAGCCACACCCGCAGCCCCCGGAAGTCGCGCGACAGCTCGGGGCCGTAGTCGGCGAAGTCGGGCACCCCTTCCAGGCCCACGATGTCCTGCATGTAGTCGCCCTTGGGCCCGGCCCCGGAGTGGGCGGCCCTGAGCCTCTCGCCGTCGCGGACCAGCAGGGCTCCGGTGCCGTAGGGGAGGAAGAGCCCCTTGTGGGGATCGAGGGCGATCGAGTCGGCCCGCTCGATGCCCCGCAGGCGGCGCCGGCCCCGGTCGGTCAGCTGGAAGAAGCCGCCGTAGGCCGCGTCCACGTGGAGCCACAGCCCCGCTTCGCCGGCCAGATCCGCCATCTCGCCCAGGGGGTCGACCGTCCCCGTGTTGGTGGTGCCCCCGCTGGCCACCACCAGGAAGGGCCGCAAGCCCGCCTTCCGGTCAGCCTCGACGGCCGAGGCCAGGGCGTCGACGTCCATGCGCAGGTCGGGGGTGCAGGGGACCGTGCGCAGGCCGGCCCCCGACAGTCCGGCCAGGCGGGCGGCCTTGGCCACCGAGTGGTGGGCCTGCGAGGACGCATAGAGGGTGCCCGGGCCCAGGTCGTCACCCAGCAGGGCGGTGCGGGCGGTGACCACCGCGACCAGGTTGGCCATCGAGCCACCCGAGGTGAACAGGCCCCGGGCCTGGGGCGGGAGGTCGAACTGGTCGCACAGCCAGCGCAGGACCCCGGCTTCCATGGCGACCAGGCCGGGGGCGGGGGCGGCCAGCCCGGTGAAGCGGTTGAGGGTGCAGGCCAGGAAGTCGGCCAGGGCCGCGGAGACGAGGCCGCCCCCGGGGACGAAGGCGAGGTAGCCGGGACCGGCCGTCTCGAAGCCCTTGGCCGCGGCCTGCTCGAGCGTGCCCAGGAGCTCGTCCAGGGGCCGGCCCCCGTCGGTGGGAGGAGGCGACACGGCCTCCAGCACCGGGCCCAGCTCGGCCAGGTCGGAGGCCGGGGCGCGGGGCAGGCCGTCGAGGAAGCGCCCGATCAGGGCCACCGCGGCCTCGACCATCGTCCCCAGCTCGGCCCCGTCCGGCTCGAGAGGGTGCGCCGCCATCCGGGCGCCGATGCTACGCGGGCCCGCTCCGCGCAGGACTATCGCTCGACCACGGCGAATCTGGCCTCGACGGTTGTCCACCGAGCCGCGGAGCGTCCTGGCATGACACGCATCCCATCCCGCCGATCGACGGCCGCCGTCCTGGCCGCGCTCCTCGTCGCCGGTCTGACCGTCAGCGCCGCCGCTGCCGTGCGCTCGGCGACCGCCGGCGGAGGGGGCCGCTCCCCGTCGGGTGCCAACGCCAGCCGCTTCCTGGCCCTCACCGGGGGCGCCTCGGCGCCGGCCCAGGAGGCCGGGTCCAAGCCCG
>Ga0209577_10005082_pt1 | contig 12306 bp, 10 predicted proteins | sample GraSoiAngelo_109_FD_185874 | JGI IMG/M metagenome (GOLD analysis project Ga0209577, IMG submission 185874) | Grasslands soil microbial communities from the Angelo Coastal Reserve, California, USA - 14_0903_12_20cm (SPAdes) (version 2) | ecosystem: Environmental > Terrestrial > Soil > Grasslands... | reverse complement strand
GGCCTGCATCGCCCCGTTGAAGCCCGACGTCGTGCTGTTCAGCGAGCTGCTCCCCGCGGATGCGATGGCCGAGGCCCACGCGCTGGCGGAGGAGGCGGACCTGATGCTGTGCGTCGGCTCGTCGCTCGAGGTCTTCCCGGTCGCTTCGCTGCCCGGTGTGACGCTGGAGAGCGGCGGCCGGCTCGCGATCGTCACCGAGGGGCGGACGCACTACGACGCCGAGGCCGAGGTCAAGCTGGCCGGCGACGTGGTGGACGAGCTCGCCGCGGTGCTCGCCGCCGTCTAGCGGGCGCTCAGTCGAACGAGACCGAGAGGTGCGCGTGGCGGGGGTCGGTCCCGCCGAGCTCCTGCCCGTTCAACCAAGCCCGGCCGCCGGTCCGGCGGCGGGCGCGCCGGTCGCCCGTCAAGCGGCGCCGCGCATCGATCGCCCGGCGGATGCGTCGCTCACGTCCGGCGTACTCGCCAATCGTTGTGACCGAGGAGGTGTTCATGCCCTCGATGTTCGCTCTCCTTCCCGGGTTCTCACAGGCGCCACGTGTCCAAGATCTCGGCGCCCCTGTTCGACATGTTGTCCTGCTCTGGCCGCGTGTCCGACGCCCGAACCGTAGGCCCATGTTCGCGTGCCGTGGTGAACGCGCCGTAAAAAACGTGTGAGGGAACCGTTACGTGGACTCGGGTGAGCCTCGGTGCAGCCGCCTGCGGCGCAGCGCGGCCTCCATGCGCCGGACTGCCTCGGCCACCGTCTCCTGAAGGTCCGCCGCCGGATCGCCGTCCAGCGCGTCGTTCGCGGCGCGCGCGACCGCTTCGCGATCCGCCTCGAGCTCCGTGAGCTCGGTTGCGGACGGCGAGCCGGCGAGCTCGGCCAGCAGCGCCTCGAGCGCTATCCGTGCCTGGAGCGCGGCCTCCCTCGGACGCCCCGCATCGATGTCCGCTCGCGCTCGCAGGACCAGCTCCTCGGACGCGAGCACGTCCTCGCGGCGGCCCAGGATCGCGGCGAGGCGCTCGTCGGGCGCGAGCGCCTCGGCGCGCCGGCGCGTGCGCGACCGGCGCGACGGCGGCGGCACCTCGCACGCGGCGCTGTAGCGACCGTCGGCCACCTGCTGACCCGACCCATGGCCGACGCGGACGACCGTCGCGCCGGTCGGCGCCACGTCGCGGACGTGCGGGTCCGCGGCCGCCGCGCGATGAGCCCGGAGCAGGGCGTTCAGCTCGCGCGCGGCCTCGGCCGCCTCGGCCTCGAGCGCGGCGCTGTCGCGGCGCAGTTCCTCGAACCAGCGATCCGCCACCTTGCGCGATTCGAAGCGCTGGGCGCGGATTACGGTCGCGCGCGCGGTCGGGACCGGGGCGGGCTCGCCCTCGCCCTCATCGAGCCGGCGCGGGGTTCGCCGGCCGACCATCGCGCGCCGCGGCGCCCCCACCGTCTCGAGCACCACGATGCGCTCGGGCTCCGCGCCCGCCTCGGGTCGCGTCACGTAGCGGCCGTCGGCGGGGCCGAGCGGATGCGCGAACTCGAACTGGACGAAGGGGAAGTGCCAGCCGGACTCGCCGCCTGCCAACTGGGCGAGGGGCTAGCGGCCGTGCTTGGCCGGGAGGGCGAACTTCGACGGCGACGTGCGGACCACCGGGTTCGAGAGCGACTTGAGGCGGCGGATCAGGTCCGCCCACTGGCCCGGCTTGAGCACCGCGAAGGCCTCGGCGCCGAGCTTCGTGTTCTGCCCGAACAGCGGGCGGAAGCCGACATGGACGTGGTCGTTGTGGTCCGCCATCGAGAGCGTGTTCTGCCCGAAGTTGAGCAGCGAGATGATCTGGTGCGGGCGCATCGACCCCTGCAGCAGCATCAGGCGCCGGACGGTCTGCTCGGTGATTCCGCCCTTGTCCTGGTGCCCCAGGATCGGGGTGCCGTTGATCGCCGAGATGTCGACGGCGTTGCCCGAGGAGTGCTCGGAGATGTTGCCCGACGAGGTCCGCTCGGAGTGCCCGGACTTCAGGCAGCTGACCGTGGGACGCAGCCCCGACTCGGCCAGGTACTCGAGCGTCGCCAGCACGCGGCGATCGATCTGGTGCGTCTTGATGTCGTTTCGCCCACCGGCGTAGATGTCGATCCGCGGATCCGCGAGCACGCGCTTCTCGAGCAGCGGCTTCGGCAGGAGGAGGATCTGGCCGATCGAGAACGAGCTGCCGGTGAGCGCGTTCTTGCCGCCGGGCCCGTAGATCTGGGTCGACTCGAGGAGCTTCCAGCCGTCGAGGATCGGCTTCGGATCGATCTGCGGGGCGCCCTTGCCGGCCGGGCGGATCTGGAAGTTCACGTGCGGGCCCTTGCTCGGCTCGGTCTTTCCGATCTGACCGAGCAGCGTGCCGGCGATCACCCGGGCGCCCTTGCGGAGCGGCTTGAGGACGGAGTTGTGGGCGTTCAAGCCGAGCGCCTGGGTGAACGGGCTGTACGTCGAGTAGCCCTTGGTCGTGGTCTGCTCGGTGAACATCTGGTCGATCCCGCCGGCCCCGCGCGAGTTGGCCCGCGACGGGTGGGCGAAGACGCGCGGCTTGTAGGCGACGCTGGCGCTCGTCGCCGGGGCGCGCTTGACCGGGACCGCGGCGTGGCTGGGCGCCTGGCCCCCGCTCAGCTGACGTCCCGCGCTGGCCGCCGCCTTCGGCTTCTGATCGTGCCCGCTGTGCGCCGTGACCGCCTTGACGCCCTTGAAGCTGTTGTCGACCTTCGGGACCGGATACGCGCGCGCCACCGAACCGAGGCCGTTGTAGGTGTACTGGTTGCCGTACACGTCCTGGAGCACGACGAAGCGGCCGTGGTGCTGGGGGTCGTTCCCGATCTGCTTGATCTGGCCGTCGTTCGTGGCGACGACCGGCGCGCGGTCCGAGGAGAAGATGTCGATCGAGTCGCGGTTCGCCTGTCCGTTGACGACGTGAGCAGCGTTCTGGCCGGCCTTGAGCTTCTTCCCCTTGAGGAGTCCCTGCTCGACCATGTCGTCCGCGTAGCGCGCGTGCGCGGACACCGGGAACCGGCCCTCGGTGAGTCCGGTCAGGGAGCTGATCAGGTCGCCCGGGACGCCGGTGATCAGCTTCGCGCGGAGCATGACCGAGTCCACGTACCAGCCGGCGTGGTTGTAGGCGAAGATCGCCTTGCGGATGTCCTTGTCGCCGCCGGCGGCCTTCAGGTAGCGGGCGGCGGCGAAGATCGCGTCGACCGGGTTGTACGGGTCCTTCTTGCCGTCGTTGTTGGCGTCCACGCCCCAGGTCTGCCACGTCGAGGGCAGGAACTGCATCCACCCGACGGCACCGGCGGTCGAGACCGACAGGTTGCGCCCGTAGTCGCTCTCGATCTCGTTGATTGCCGCGAGGACCTCCCAGCGCAGCCCGTACTGCGTCGCGGCCGCCTGGTAGATCGGGAGCAGGAAGATCGGGACCTGGAATTGGCGGATGACGAAGTTCGGCACCGCCGAGCCGCCCGCGGGACCGGGCAGGGCATCGAAGAACGTCGGGTTGTGCGGGTTCGGGGAGCCGTCCTTGTTGCGGAGCGGGGTGCCCGGGGCGCCCTGCTGGCGCGCGCGCCTCTTCGCGGCCGCCCGGCGCCGAGCCTTATTCTGAGCTTGAGAGTTTGCGTGCGAGTGGGAGTGGGCGTGCCCCTGCCCACTGCCGTGACGGGACGACGGCTTGCTTCCCTTGCCGCCGCCGTTCGAGCCGCCCGGGTGGGTCGAGCCGCCCCCACCTCCGCCGCCCGGGGACGGCGTGCTGCCGGTCGTGCCGGGGCCCCCGCTCGATGGGTGGGTGAGCTCCTGGATCGCGCGGCCCGGGAGGCCCGGGATCTGGTTGATCGGCAGGCCCGCGGCGGTGTTCACCGTGACCCTGATCACCGTGCCCGTCTTGAGCCGCACCAGGACGGTGCGCATCTGCGCCGAGGCGGAGAGGCTGAGGATGGCGGAGACCGCGCCGAGGATGGCAGCGGCCATCACTGCCCAAAGCACCCTTCTTCTCATCCTTGGGTACCTCTCTCCTCCCACAAAAAGTCTCCCCAAGCGCCCTCGCGGTGCGGCGGCACGCTATCAGAAGGCTGACGCGGAGGATGCAAGCTACTTACCGGGGTTTTGACCCGCAACCGGCAACCGTCGAGGACGTCCGACGGCGGTCACGAAAGGGGTTGCGAAGGGCTCTCACGACGGTTTCGCGCGCGCACACACGCGCGCGCCAGGACGATTTCTACCCCTCGTGGGTGGCCGCACAACGTCCTTCATGTACGCCTAACCCTCCTTAACCCTCAACCTGAGGCTGGTCGAGGGTTGGGAGCGCCGGAATCTCCGCCGGCGTCGGACCGCATTCCGATACGCTGGCCCACGTGACCGAGGAGGCGCGGGACGAGGGCATTCGCGAACGGCTCTCGCGCCAGGGCGAGGAGGCGCTTGGCAAGTTGGCCGAGGAGCTGGTCGGGAATCCGGTGGTGAACGCCGCGCTGGCGCGGGCTTTCGACGCGCGCGAGAAGGCCGTTCAGGCCCAGGAGGCGGCGATGGGCGCGCTCGGCATCCCCTCTGCCGCCGACATCGAGCGCCTGACCAGGCGGCTGCGCTCCGTCTCGCAGCGCCTCGAGGGGATCGAGGACGCGGTCGATCGCCTCGACGAGCGGCTGGAGGGAATCGAGGGCTCCGTCACGGGGCTCAGCCGGTCGCTCGACGGCGCGGACCGCTCAACGGCCCCGGACCTCGGCGCGATCACGGCGCGGCTCGACGAGATCGCGCGCGACCTCGCCACGCTCCGCGAGGCGGTGGCCCCGGGTGACGAGCCCCCGCCGCGCGCCCAAGAGCGGTTCACCGTCACCGAGTCCTGAGCCTTTCGCTCGAACCGTCCTGCCCTGAGGTCGCACCACGACCCTTGGACAGGACGCTTCGACGATTTACGCTGCCGCTCAGGCCCGAGCGAGTGCCCTCAGTGCTATCTCGCCCAGCCTGACTCCACCGACCTCGAGCTCGTCCTGAGGCAGCCTGCGCCGCTCGCCCCCGGCAAGCAGGTCGGAGACCAGCAGGACGCACGCCGCCTCGACTCCTCGCCGAGCGGCGACCGCGAGCACCGCGGCGGCCTCCAGCTCGACGACGGACGCGCCCAGCTCGTCGAGAGCGTCGGGCCTGGGGTCGTAGAAGAGGTCGGTCGAAGCGACAACCAGCGCCGGCCCACCGCCAGCTGCCGCAAGTGCTGCTGTTAGTGCCGCATCGGGAAGGAGCCGCTCGCCCGCGCCGAGCGCCCGACTCGCCCCATCGCCAGCGATGACCTCACCGGCAGTCACGACCTGTCCGAGCTGAAGCTCCGGGTCGAGGGCCCCGCATGTGCCCGTCCGAACGAGCCGCCGCGCGCCCAGGTCGATCAGCTCCTCCACGACGATCGCCGCGCTCGGCCCGCCCATGCCCGTCGCCTGAATGGTCACCGCCTTCCCGTCGGGTGCGGCGCCCGTGTAGCCCCACAGCCCGCGCCGCGTGTTGAACATCCTCGGCGCGTCGAGCAGCGCCTGGGCCATGGCGAGCGCTCGCTGAGGGTCGCCGGGCAGCAGCACGCGCTCGGCGAGCTCGGCCGCCGGGTTCAGGTGAATCGGCTTGCTTCCCTGGCCCGCCAAGGTCGGCGGCACGTTAGATGGCGCGCGACATCTGTGGGAGACTGCCCGGCACTTCCATGGCAGACCGAAAGAGCACGCCGGCGGGTCTCCCCGACGCCGTCAGAGAGGCGGTCGAGCGGACGCTCGACGCGACGCGGGAGTCCGCCCAGACGACCAGGTCGAGGGCCCAGGAGGCCGTCGACGAGCTGGTCAAGAGCGCGGAGGCGGGCGCCGGCGCGGTGCGCGAGCGCGTGCGGGGCGCGATCGACGAGCGGCGTCCAGCCACGAGCGACGACCTGCGCGAGCTCCGCAAGGAGCTGCGCGCCATCGGGCGGCGGCTCGACGCGATCGAGGAGCGCCTGCCGGCGGCCCGCGCCGGTGGAGGCCCGCGCAAGCGCCAGCCGGCGAAGCGCCGCGCCTCGTGACGTGCCCGGTCGCCGGATCCTGATCACCGGCATCGCGAGCTACCTCGGGACGGAGCTCGCACGGATCCTCGAGGCCGACTCGCGGGTGGAGTACGTCGCCGGCCTCGACACGCGCCCGCCGGGCGAGCATCTGGAGAGGACCCAGCTGATCGTGGCGGACATCCGGGACCCCGAGATCAGCGGGCTCATACCTCCGACGGAGGTGGACACCGTGGTCCACAACCAGATCGTGCGGCGGCCGGGACCCGGCATGTCCGCGCGCCGCGCGCACGACATCAACGTGATCGGCTCGCTCCAGCTCCTGGCGGCATGCGAGCGAACGCCGACCCTGCGCTCGATAGTCGTGCGCGGCTCGGCCGGTATCTACGGCTCCGAGCCCGCGGCGCCGCAGTTCTTCACCGAGGAGATGGCGCACCTCTACCCATTGCGCACTCGCTTCCAGCGCGACGTGGGTGAGATCGAGAACCTGTTCGGGACCTACGCGCGCCGCCACCCGGACGTGGTCTGCACGATGCTCCGCTACCAGCACTCGATCGGTCCCACGGTGAAGACGGAGATCACGCGGTACCTCTCGCTTCCGGTGGTCCCGACCTACCTCGGCTTCGATCCGCGGCTGCAGCTGGTCCACGAGCGAGACGCGCTCGAGGCGCTGGTCGCGGCCGTCCACCAGCCGGTGCCGGGGCCCGTGAACGTCGCGGCTCCCGGGACGATCGGCCTCACCCGCATGGTCCGCCTTGCGGGCCGGCCGACGCTGCCGATCCCGTCCCCGCTGTTCGGGACCGCCGCCGAGGCCGGCAAGCGCGTCGGGGCGCTGGACTTCTCGCCGGACTTCCAGCGACTGCTCCGCTACGGCCGCGGCATCGACGTCTCGCGGCTGGTCGGTGAGATCGGGTTCTCCCCGAGGCACACGACGGTCTCCGCGGTCCAGGACTTCGTCGCGGCGCGGGCGGAGCCGGTGGCGGCATGACCGAGCCGGGGGTCACCACGGACCCGGACGGGCCGATCCCGATCCGCTCGGCGCTTCGGTTCCTTCGGGCGCTTCGTGGAGGCCTCGACGGAGGCCAGAGCCTGAGCTCGTCGCTCACCGGCGCGGCGCTGGTGCTCCCGCGCGAGGCGCGCGAGAGCCTCGACGCGGTGGGGCGCCGCCTGAGCGGTGGATACGACGAGGACGACTGGGGCTACGACGAGGGGTTCGCGGACGCCGCGCTGCCGTTTCTCGAGTTCATGTACGACCGCTGGTGGCGGGTGCACGCGGAGGGGGTCGAGCGGGTCAACGCCCACGGCCGGGCCCTGCTCGTGGCCAACCACGCCGGGATCGTCCCGTGGGACGCGACGATGATGGGCGTCGCGCTCATGCGCGAGCACCCCCTCCCGCGCCCGCCGCGCTTCCTCGTCCTGAACTGGGCGTTCCAGCTCCCCTACATATCGGTGGCGATGCGCAAGCTGGGCGGTGTGCCAGCGTCGCCCTTCAACGCGATTCGGTTGCTCGAGCAGGAGGAGCTCGTAGCGGTGTTCCCGGAGGGCGTGAAGGGCGCCGGCAAGAGCTACCGCGACCGCTACCGCGTGCAGCGGTTCGGGCGCGGCGGCTTCGTGGAGATCGCGCTGCGCACCGGTGCGCCGATCGTCCCGGTCGCGGTGGTGGGCAGCGAGGAGATCCACCCGAAGATCGGGGAGTCCGGGCTCCTCGCCCGGCTCACCGGGGCCCCCTACTTCCCGATCACGCCGACCTTCCCGCTGCTAGGCCCGCTGGGCGTCGTCCCGCTTCCCTCCCGTTGGCGGATCGAGTTCTGCGATCCGATCGACCTGTCGGAGTACGGGCCGGACGCCGCCGCCAACCGGGCGACCGTGCTCGAGATATCCGATCGCGTGCGCGACGTGATCCAGGGAAAGGTCTACGAGAACCTCGTCAAGCGCAGGCACGCGTTCGCGTGATTTAGGGTTACGGCGTGGCCTTCAACTCCTCCAAGGAGTTCCGCGAGGTGATCGACAAGGTGTTCACGATGATGAGCACCGATCCGGAGATGGGCCCGAAGCTTCGCGACGCGGAGACGCCGCAGCGGTTCGAGTTCCCCGACCTCGACCTCGTCGTGAACATCACCTACGTCGAGGACGGCGGCGAGCAGAACCTGCGGTGGGAGTGGACGGACGACGTCGACTGGGAGCCCGAGGTGAAGATGACCATGGACTCCGACGTCGCCAACCGCTACTTCCAGGGCAAGGAGAACGTGGCGATGGCGATCGCCCGCCGCCGGATCAAGACCTCGGGCAACGTGAAGAAGGCGCTGGCCCTGATCCCGATCACGAAGCCCGTCTACGCCCGCTACCGCGAGATGCTCGAGAGCGAGTACCCGCACCTCGTCGAGTAGCGCCCCGGCCCTCCCGACGTCGAGGGCTTCTAGAAGTGCACCCCGCGCATCAGGTAGGCCATCGCGATGGCCTCGGTTGACATCTGCTGATCCTTCTCGGGCTTGCGCTCCTCGGGCTTGCCGTCTGCGCTCGGCTTCTTCTCGCCCTTCGCCGCCTTCGAGTCCGGGAAGATGTTGTAGGCCGTGTTCATCACCTGGTCCACCACCTTCGGCGAGATCGCGTAGAGCACCTGGCCGAAGGTTCCGAGCCGCGTGGCGAGCCGCTTCGGCTTGTCGATGATCGCGTCGCAGATCATCTGCGCGGCCTCCTCCGGGGTCAGCGTCGGGAAGGCGTCGTAGATGTTCGTGGGCGCGATCATCGGGGTGCGCACGAGCGGCATGTAGATCGTCGTGATGTGGACGCCGTCGCCGATGATCTCCGGCGCGACGCAGCGCGCGAACGCGTCGAGCGCGGCCTTCGACGCCACGTACGCGGAGAAGCGGGGCGTGTTGGTCTGCACGCCGATGCTCGAGACGTTGATGATGTGGCCCTTCTTGCGCTCGCGCATGCCCGGCATGAACGAGAGGATCAGGCGGAGGGCGCCGAAGTAGTTCAGCTTCATCGTCCGCTCGTAGTCGTGGAAGCGGTCGTACGACGCCTTCACCGACCGGCGGATCGAGCGGCCCGCGTTGTTCACGAGGATGTCGATGCCGCCGTACTCGTCGATGATCTCGTTCGCGAGACGCTCGATGTCGTCGATGTCCGAGAGGTCCGCCGGGTGGACGTGGGGCTTGCCACCGAGCTTCTCCACCTCCTCGGCGACCTCGTCCAGCTTCTCGCGCGTGCGCGAGACCAGGATCACCTCGCCGCCCGCCTCGCCTAGCCTCACCGCCAGCTCGCGGCCGATGCCGCTCGACGCGCCGGTCACGAGGATGCGCTTGCCCTCGATCGACTTCGTGAGGCTGCGCTCGCGGAACAGGTCCGGGTCGAGGTTGCGCTCCCAGTAGTCCCACAGCTTCGACGAGTAGGTCGACAGCGGGGGCACGGCGATACCGGTGCCGCGGAGCGCTCGCTGGGTGTCGCGGGCGTCGAAGTCGGCGTCGAAGTCCCGGTTCTCGAGGGCCGCCGGCGGGATGTGCAGGTCGCGCAGGACAGTCTCTCGGATCTGCTTCACGGTGGGCAGCGCGTTGAGCCCGGCCGCGATGGGCTTGGGAATCACGTTCGTCAGGTTCGCGTCGACTCGCATCGCGAACCGCGGCGCGTGGGCGGCCTTGGCGAACTCGTTCAGCACCTGGCCGACGCTGAGGGGGTCGGCGTCGACGAGGTGGAAGGTGTTGCTCGGCAGCTCGCCGTCGGGCATGTGGGCGATGTGATCCATCGCGCGCGCGACGAAGTCGACCGGGACGATGTTGACCTTCTTCCCCTCCGGGCCCACGACGGGGAACCACTCCGGCAGCGCGTGGCGGAGGCGCTGGATGAGCTTGAAGAAGTAGTAGGGCCCGTCGACCTTGTCCATCTCGCCGGTCACGGAGTGGCCCACGACGATCCCCGGCCGGTACACGCGGAACGGCGCCTTCAACTCCTGGCGCGCGAGGTTCTCGGACTCGAACTTGGTCTGGTGGTAGGCGTGCGGGAGCTTCTGCCCCTCGTCGAACATGTCCTCGCGGAAGAGGCCCTTGAACTTGCCGGCGACCGCGATCGAGCTCGTGTGGTGGAAGAGCCCGACCTCGAGCGAGTTGGCGAATTGCACGACATGGCGCGTGCCCTCCACGTTGGCCCGCCGCATGCTCTCGTCGTCGGCATCCATGTCGTAGACCGCCGCGAGGTGGAAGAAGTGGTCGACCTTCTCGTCGAAGCCGTCGACGCCCAGGCCCTCCTTCGAGAGGTCCCCGACCACCGGGACCAGCCGGTCGCCCGCCCCCAACCGCGTGGCGAGCTCGTCGAGCCGCCCCCGCGAGCCCTCGCGAACCAGTGCGTAGATCGTCCCGTCGCGCTTCAGAAGCTGCTCCACGAGGTGACGCCCGATGAATCCGGTCGCGCCCGTCACGAAGTAGTTCATGGCTCCTGCTCCCTCGTTCTCTTCGACACCCACGCGCCGGCCGCGAGTCTATCCCCCGCGGATTGTGGGCGGGAGCGCCATCCGGGCGGCGGCGGGACCTTGACTCGCGGGGCCCGTCGCGCGACACTCCGAGGCACGAGAGAGGCTGCAGGCCGGATAGTGGGATTCGGTGTTAGCCCGCAAGGCGCTCGATTGCGTCGCCGGCCACGTCGCGGACCGTGTCCGCGTAACGGCGGGGTCACCCTGGTGGCCCCGCCGTTTGGATCGGTAAGGGCGCGCGCTCGATGGGTAGCGTGGGTGTGGTGAGCGAGCGGCTGTTCACGATCAAGGAGGCCGCCGAGCTCGCCGGGGTGACCCCGGCAACCCTCCGCCGCTGGGCGAAGACCGGGGTGATCCCCGAGCTCGACGGGAAGCAGGACGGGCTGTCCGCGTCCGCGGTGGCCCACGCCCGGATCGTGGCCAGGCTGCGCGAGCGGGGCCACTCGCTCGAGGAGGTGCGCCGCGCCAGCCAGGAGGGTCGGCTCGCATACGGGTTCGTCGAGGACCTCTTCTCGTCGGACGGCGCCGCGCAGATCCCGTTCGAGGAGGCCGCCGAGGCCGTGGGGCTCGAGCCGGCCCTCGTCGAGCGGATCTGGTCGAGCGTGGGGTTCGCGATGCGGCCGGACACGCTCACCGAGGAAGACGTTCAGGCGCTGCGCTACATCGCCGCCGTGCTTGCCGCCGGGTTCCCTCTGGTCGCGTTCCTCCAGCTGATCCGCATCTACGGCCAGTCGCTCTCGCACATCGCCGACGCCGAGACGCGGCTCTTCCACATCTACGTCCACGAGCCGCTCATGCAGCAGGGCATCCCCGGGCTCCAGATGGCCGAGGAGATGGAGCACCTGGCAAGCGACCTCCTTCCGCTCGCGTCGCCGCTGATGGACTACCTGCACCAGCGCTTCCTGCGCGAGTTCGTCGAGCGCGACGTCGTGGGCCACATGGAGGGCGAGCTCGGGGAGTCGATCGACCTCGGGCGGGTTCGCGTGGCGATCGCGTTCGCCGACCTCGCCGGGTACACGCGCTTCACCGAGGAGGCCGGGGAGGAGGAGGCGCTCGACGTGGTCGAGGCTTTCATCGACGCCGTCACCGACACGCTGCCGGAGGACGCGCGCGTCGTGAAGACGATCGGCGACGAGGTGATGATCGTCGGCCAGGACGCCGAGGCGCTGACCGACTGGGCCGTCGGGTTCCAGCGGCTCTGGGGCGAGCGGCCGACGCCACGTATCGGCGTGCACCAGGGCGTGACCCTCTATCGCGATGGCGACTACTTCGGGCGCGACGTGAACCTCGCCGCGCGGGTGGTGGCCCGAGCGCGTGGCGGCGAGGTCCTCGTCACCGACGCGGTGACGCACTCGATCCAGCGCGCCCACCTCAACTTCGAGGACATCGGGCAGGTCAAGTTGAAGGGCTTCGACGAGCCGAGGGTCCTGTGCCGGGCGACGGCCGTGGAGGAGTGACGCCGTGGGGGACGACCCCGAGGAACGGATCCTCGATACCGCGCGCTCCAGCGGGCTGATCCGCGCGGGAGAGCCGCTGCTCGCCATGGTCTCGGGAGGGGCGGATTCCGTGTGCCTGCTCGACGCGGCGGTCCGGCTCGGGGCGCGGGTCTCCGCCCTTCACGTGGACCACGGCATCCGGGCCGACAGCGCCGACGACGTCTCGCTCTGCCGCCGGCTGTGCGACGCGGCCGGAGTGCCGCTTTTGGTGGAGCGGATCGAGCTGGCGGCGACGTCCGCGCCGGGGAACCTCCAGGCGGAGGCTCGCGAGCGCCGCTACGAGCTCGCCGAGCGCCACGCCGAGGGCGACTACGCCACGGGCCACACCGCCACGGACCAGGCCGAGACGGTGCT
>Ga0209577_10005079_pt1 | contig 12311 bp, 8 predicted proteins | sample GraSoiAngelo_109_FD_185874 | JGI IMG/M metagenome (GOLD analysis project Ga0209577, IMG submission 185874) | Grasslands soil microbial communities from the Angelo Coastal Reserve, California, USA - 14_0903_12_20cm (SPAdes) (version 2) | ecosystem: Environmental > Terrestrial > Soil > Grasslands ... | reverse complement strand
AGCGAAACATCAGATCTTGGATTTCCGGCAGTTCTGAATCCTCGATAACTGCCAACCTGATCGCACCGGAGCGTAAGAATTTCCACGCGGTCTCCATCTCGTGACGGCTATCGCCAACAAGGTGGAATAATTCGGTCACCACGGCTTCGGAAGTAAGCAGTGGAAGTCGAAGTTGCTGAAACGTGTCCACACAGAGTCGGTGCCAGCGATCCGTCCTGTCCAGCAGGGCCAGGATTGCACCCGTATCGACCAGAGCATCAGCGGCCATTGCCCCGCCGCAAGCGCTGCCGCACGGTTTGCGAAACCTTCTCTGACCGCTGAGCATCGCCGCTTGTTAGAGCGCCCAACCACCTTGATGCGGCTTTTTTCAGGCGATACTGTCCCTCATCATCTTCGTTTGCCATGCTCGTCTTAAGCAGCCACTCGCGCGCCGCCAGATCGAGAGCGGCGGAGAGCGATATCTTGCGACGGCGGGCCTCGCGCTCCAGCCCCGTCTTGACGTCGGGCGATACCCGCCAGCTATACACTTCAGTCTTCATGCATTACATTGTAGTGCATCAAGGGGCCACGATTGTCCAATACGGGCCAAAACCTGTATCGCGGGTTCGAATCCCTCCCTCTCCGCCAGTGTTTTTCACTCTTGGATTCAGCTATTTACGGCAGGACTCTAGTAGTTGTTTCGAACTCATACATCGGTGCCATCCAGTCCGCAAAGCGGTGTCCCATTGCTCTTACGGGTGCGGTTTCACCGTGCTCCAGGCGGATCTGACGTAGTTCATTGGACTCCACTGCACATCCCGGCTCTGACCGCCGCCTCGCAGCTCGCCTGGATACACCACAATGTCACAAAATGGTGTATGATGTTTCCAATGGCTCGCACTAACATCAACATTGACGAAGCATTGATGCGAAAGGCCCGCAAGCTGACTCGCCTGAAAACGAAGCGCCAAGTTGTGGATCGAGCGCTGGAATTGCTGGTTCGATCCGAAACCAGAAAGGGTTTGCTTCGCTACTACAGCGCTGGGGTCTGGAAAGGGGATCTCAAGGCCTCGCGGAGAAATCGATTTTGATCTTAGTGGACAGTTCAGTTTGGGTCGATTTCTTTAGCGCCTCTCCCGGACGAGGCGGCAGCGAACTGCGGCGCATGATCCAAGAGAGCGAACCGTTCGCCATCACGGGAGTCGTCGTCTCAGAAGTGCTGCAGGGACTGACGAGGGATGTCGCGACGATCGAACGCCTTCTGGGGAATTGCGACATGTTGGAGCCCGAGGGATTTGACACCTATCGGCACGCTGCCGTGATGTATAGGGCAGCGCGCGCAAAGGGACTGACCCTGACGACGATAGATACTCTAATTGCGGCCATTGCCGTTGAGCACAGGGCCAAGGTCTTCACGCTAGACCAGGATTTCTCACATATAGCGCGTCTCACCGCTTTGGAGCTTTACCGCTTCTGAAGCGCCAGACAGTCGCCGGTGCCAGTATCCAAGTTCGAAAATCGTCCCGTAGGGCCCGCCAGAATCGTTCAACTTGCCTCAGCATAAGGACTTATTATTATTATTTTATTATTAGTCCCCGCTTTCTCTGCCCAACTACATGATCCGGTGCGTCAGAAGGGGAATTTGGTGCATGTTTGCGTGGCCACGTGCTTCAGCGAGCGCATGGCATCGATTGCATTTAGCATCCGATGAGTGCGCAGCTCATCGACCAGCCGTGCTGTTAAGGTCTGATTAAGCGGGAAAACTTTTCGTAGAAGGGGTTCGCGCAGCCGATAACGACCCAGTCGTAGCCAGATAGCGGGCCGCCCAGTGCCTCTCTTAGCGAGATCTTCCAAACGTAGCTCTTCTGCGGCTCGGGGCCGTTTGCTATTATCGCAACCCATGCACCGGAGCACTGCTGTTCCGCCGAGTTTGCTCACCTGTTTGCTGGTTTTCGCCACATCGTTGACCGCACAGTCAATTCAATACGACGAGGGCCGCAAGCTCTGGTTGTTTTCAAATGAGCAGAGCTCTTATGCAATGGAGGTTGGACCGCAAGGGGAACTGGAGCATCTGTACTGGGGCCCGTCCCTCCCCCGCATACAAGACTTCCCTCCAGCCGCCCCTCGCCGTGATATCTCCTCGTTCGATCCGCACCAGATGCTCGATAATCAGGAATACCCCGGTTGGGGAGGGCCTCTATACGAAGAGCCAGCGCTGAAGATCACCCGCCAGGACGGCGACCGCGACCTAGTGTTGCGCTACGTTTCTCACCGTATCCAGCAGGACGATCTCGAAATCGAGTTGACAGATATTCGCGATCCCGTCGAAGTTACGCTGCACTACCGCGTGTATCCGAGGTACAGCATTCTGCGGCGCTACGCCACCATTCGCAATGGCACGGCGCAGCAGTTGACGATCGAGAGCGCACAATCTGCTGCCTGGTACCTGCCGCCCGGCGAGGGATATCGGCTTACGTACCTGAGCGGCCGTTGGGCTGGCGAAGACCAGATCAATCGCGAGCCGATTCACACCGGCATGAAGGTGCTCGAAAGTCGCAAGGGCCATACCAGCCACAACCTGAATCCCTGGTTTGCCATCGATGCGGGCGACGCTACTGAGGAGACGGGCGGCGTCTGGTTTGGCGGCTTGGCGTGGAGCGGCAACTGGCGGATCACGATCGAACAGACGCCCTACCAGCAGGTCCGCATCACGGGCGGTTTCAACACGTTTGACTTTGCCTACTCTCTGCGACCAGGCGAAGCGCTGGACACGCCGGCGTTCTTCGCAGGGTTCAACACGAACGGCTTCGGCGGCGCTTCCCGCGCGATGCACCGCTTCGAGCGCGACCAGATTGTCCCCGGCGGCGCGAAGTCGCGTCTGCGGCCGGTCCTGTACAACTCATGGGAAGCGACCGAATTCAATGTCAACCAGGCTGCACAGGAAGGGCTCGCCGATAAGGCCGCCAAGCTCGGGGTCGAATTGTTCGTGATGGACGATGGATGGTTCGGCAAACGCAACAACGATCGCGCCGGCCTGGGCGACTGGTATGTCAGCCCGCAGAAGTTCCCTAACGGGTTGAAGCCGCTTATTGATCATGTGAATGGCCTCGGAATGGACTTCGGCCTATGGGTGGAACCCGAGATGGTCAACCCTGACAGCGATCTCTACCGCAAGCATCCTGACTGGGTCCTCAATTTCCCCAGCCGCCCACGCAGCGAGTTGCGCAACCAGTTAGTGCTGAACTTGGCGCGTCCCGAGGTAAAAGAATACGTCTTCAATTTCCTCGATAAGCTCGCCAGCGATTACCACATCAAGTACTTCAAATGGGACATGAATCGCTCCTTCTCCGAGCCGGGGTGGCCCGAAGTTGCTGCGCCTGACCAGAAGAAGGTCTGGGTGGAATACGTGCGCAATCTGTACGACATCATGGATCGGCTTCGGGCGAAACACCGGGAGCTCGAAATTGAAGGATGCTCGGGTGGAGGCGGCCGGATCGATTTGGGAATCCTTCAGCGCGTCGATATTATCTGGACCTCCGATGACACCGAAGCCTTTGATCGTTTGCGTATTCAGGAAGGTTTCACCCAGGCCTATGCACCGAAGCTAATGTCCGCCTGGGTTACAGATGTGCCGAACATGAATGGGCGTAGTACGCCTCTGCAGTTCCGCTTCCTCGTCGCGATGCAAGGCGCATTGGGCATCGGTGCCAACCTCAACAGATGGTCGCAAGAGGATATGACATTCGCGGCGAAGATGATCGCGCTCTATAAGCAAATTCGCCCCACGATACAGGATGGCAACCTCTATCGCCTGCGCTCGCCGCGTACCGACGGCCTAGCTGCTAATCAGTACGTCTCCGCCGACGCCAAGCAGTCAGTTCTCTTCGTGTTCCGGCATTCGCAACAATTCAACACGCCTGCTCCGACGCTTCTGCTCCGCGGACTCGAGCCGGGTGCGCGCTACCGCATTACTTGCATCGATGGCAAGCTGCGGGAGAAACAGCCGGAGCTAACGGGGGCGTACCTGATGAGCTCTGGTATTCACGTGAACCTTCGCAACGACTATGACAGCACGGCCGTCGTGCTCGACAGACTCGAATAAGCGCAGTGAACAGAGACAATCAGCACTAACTGGTTCGCCCCAATTCAACTGGACAGAACCGCGGGGGGCAGATATTGGCAGCTCCAGAGATGCTCGCGTATTGATCGTGCTTTGGGACAACGATCACTTCATCCGATATCGCAGCAATCCGATCAATACCAGCGGCACCAGCTACGAGGTCAGCTCGATTTATGACAGCGGTAGCCGCCACGGACTTGTGGTCGGCTCGATGACTCACGACGCCTGGAAGGCCGGGGTGGATTACCGCGGCTCCGACGGCAAGCTGAACACCCTCGCTGTCTACGGTGGCGCCTCCTCGAAGGTGACGCAGGACACAATGCCGCACGGCTCAGTATCGGAACCACCGTTGTTTCGCCACGCCTGTTTGTGGGCTACTACGATGACTGGTGCACCGGGACGGAAGAATTTGCGGCGATGCACGGCAAATCCGAGAGGCTTTCGAGAAGGGGCCACTAGTGCATACGGGAAATTCCTAGGTGAAGCGACTATAACGGCGCTTGCCTCCGGGTTCGGCTTGCTCGAACCTGATGCAAGCCGGTCAATGCCGAACCGGTAGGCAACAAGGACAGAGTATTGGGTCGCCTCCGGTGCCGGTCCCCTGCCACCAAGAAGGCAGGCGCGAGTCTGTCCGGCGTGTGTGTGCGATGGATCGTGGGCTGCTTTTTACCTTGGCTAGCTAGGTGATTTAACTTTTGTCTTCCAGATTCTCGCGAGAGGCGCTTTAAGTAGTAAGCTCTCTCTCGATTTGTTCCAGAGTTTTGCCCTTGGTTTCAGGAACTCGCGCTAGCACGAAGAGAAATCCGGCGAGGCAGATTCCCGCATAAGTCCAGAAGGTCCCGGAGGAACCCAGAGCCCGATTGAGGATCGGGAAGGTGAGGGTCAAGAGGAATGAAGCGATCCAGAGAGAGGAGACAGCTATGGAAACCGCTATGCCCCGTACGCGATTCGGAAAGATTTCTGAGATGAGCACCCAAGTCACGGGAGCCAGCGAGAGCGCGTAGCAGGCGATTGTGCACAGTGTGATGATCAACACAGGCAAACCCTTGATTTCGGCCCTATAAACGAATCCGAGCACCGTCTCGGAAACTGCAATTCCCGCGCACCCCCCCAACATGAGCGCACGGCGCCCGAACCGATCAACCGAGCCGAGAGCCAACAACGTAAAGACCAGATTTATCGTCCCAGTGATCACAATGTTGAAGAGAATCCCGCTGACGCCGTAACCCGCGTTGCGATAAACCTCTTCGGCATAGTTAAAAATGATGTTGATTCCGCTCCACTGCTGAAGAATCGCGAGAGAAATTCCGATCACCAGCACCTTCGTGATCCCTGGAGCGAGCAAATCGCGCCAGGCAACCTTGGTCTGCTCTTCTGATTCCAGCGAGCTCTCAATTTCTGCAAGAGTCCGATCCCCGTATGATTTTCCGCCAATACGCGCGAGTATGCGGCGTGCACCCCCTTTGTCCCCGCTTTTCGCAAGCCAGCGTGGGCTCTCGGGAATGAACATTGCGCTTATAAAGAAAACGATGGAGGGAGCAGCGACAGCCGTAAACATCCAGCGCCAGCCGTATTGCCCGTTCCAGGAAAGCCGAATGATTTCGGCGGTCGCACTTTCGGGAACCCGGTCCGCGATCAACCAGTTGACGATTTGCGCGGCCAAGATGCCGACGACGATGGTCAACTGGTTCAAGGTAACTAGCCTTCCTCGCCATGCTGCGGGGCTCACCTCAGCGATATAGGTGGGGGAAACGTTGGACGCGATTCCGATGGCAACCCCACCAATGATTCGCCAAAACACAAAGCTGGAGAAATGATGTGCCCAGCCAGTCAGAACAGAAGAGACGGCAAAGAGAATCGCCGAAAGAGCGAGCAATTTCTTGCGGCCAAAGCCATCGCTCATTCCACCGGCGATCATGGAGCCAAGGAGGCATCCTACCAAGGCGCAACTGTTCGCCCACCCCACCAATCCTTCCGAATTGAGCTGAAAGTACCTTTCGTAAAATGGCTTGGCACCGCCAATTACAACCCAGTCGTAGCCAAACAATAATCCGCCTAGCGCGCCCGCGGAAGAAATTGACCAGACATATCCGCTATTGTAGTGACCGAAAGTGTCGGCTTGAGACAGGCTGGCGTTAGTCTGCATAAATTTGTTAGTCAGGTGCCGAAACCGCGGAGGAGAACAGTTCGATATCGGAAAGCAAGTCGGCCGCGAGAGGATGATTCCCGTCAAGTTCCAGAACTTGAGTGGTTAGACGCTGGCCTTTAACTCTATCTCCTAATCCAAGGTAGGCTTGGGCTTGTAAGAAGAGAGCTGTAACCATGTTTCGCCTTTGTGGATCGTCGTTGAACAGCAACATCGCCGGAAGTGATGTCGCAAAGTAATCTATCTTCGTCTCCTGCTTGGCGAGTGCTTCGGCATGCGCCAGCAGCGCGCGCAGGAGTTCCTCGGCATCTCTCGTTCGATTGAGACGTTTGAGCGCGAGGGCCTTGTAGTAGGTCATCTCGGAGAACTCCTTTACGCTCATTTCTTCAAAATCGCCTTCGTGGTGGGCAGCACGCTCCCACCATTGACACGCTGCAGCATCGTCGCCCAAGCCTTGAAAGGCTGTGCCTAACCAGAAATAGACGTCGCTGTAATCGGCCAGTAGATGCTTTGCTTCTCCGAGGTTTTCGGGGGCCTTCAGCGCAGTCTCGAAAAAGTGCCGCGCACCGGTCGCGTTGCCCCGCGACAGTTCGTGCTTCCCCAGCAATATGTGAGTTCGCACGTGCTGCGCCAAGGCCAGACCCTCGCCGCCCTCCCACGGCTGGAATCTGCGCTGTTCGAGGACCTTCAGAGCCTCATTGTGCCGCCGTGTTTGGTTGTAGAGACTTACGAGTTCAACAGACAGATCATCGCGGAGAGACACCAGTTCATCGTGTTCCTCAAATTCAGGCAACCTGCGGTGTGGGGACTCCCCGAGCCGTTTCCATAGCTGGTCCCGCTCGTAGAAAACGCGCGCATCCGTGGGGGCTGCCTCGATTGCTTTGTCAAAATTTGAGCGCGCCAGGTCCGCATCTCCCATGGCGTTGAAATAACCGATACCGAGATTCCGCCATGCCACCGAGAAGGAGGGATCCAAACGTGCTGATTGTTCCCACAAAGAGATTGCTTCTCGATACCGCCGCCGGTCGTATAGAAGGTTTCCAAGGTAATAGGGCGCACGCGCATCGTGAGGATTGGCGGCAATAGCCGCCCGTAAGATGATTAGTTCCTCTAAACGGCTCGGAAAGCAATAGTCTGGGGATACTTGAGCTGCCTCCAAAGAGATCTTATCTGCGCCGCTTGTATCCCCGATCAACCGATCAAAGTGAGCCAGAGCATACAAGACGATCGGAACACTCCCATCGTTTACGTTGCGGTTGGCGCGTTTAACAATTTCAATCGCCTCGCGAAAGAGGCCGCCACGTGCGTAGTCGAACGCCAGATCCAAAACAAGTTGGTTGTCTGTGGGTTGTGAATTTGTCTTGAGATATCGAGCCCAGCAGTCGAGAGGGTCCAACGACAATGTTTCCTCGAGCAACCTCGCTGCTTCCGCTTCTTGGCCGAGCGCTCGCAATACAACTACAGCGAGATTGCGAGCGTTTGAATTCTCAGAGTTCGTCCACAGCGAGTTTCTGAGGTGCCGGATTGCTGTGTCCCAGTGGTTCCGCTTCACATCGAGTTCTGCTAACCCCAAAAATGCCGCCGATTGCCATGCGGCATTCCACGTTGCCTTGTAAAACGCATCGTAGGCTTCTTTCTCGCGACCAAGATAGCGCAGTGTGATTCCCAGGTTGTAGTAGGGTTCTCCGTCGCAGGGATTTGGATTTCGTTGCGTCAGTCTGCCGATGGCGCGACGAAAATCCTCTTCTGCTGCTTCAAACTCACCGCGGCGCAGATGCCACATTCCCAGTGCATTGTTACAGCGGCTGTCACCCGGATCTCGCCGCAATGCCTCGCGCCAATAAGCATCCGGGGCTCTGGTGGCGTGACGGTATTGGTCCAGATGCAGGCCCGTAACGTACAAGTCGTCATTGCTCTGGATCTCTTCAGGCAACAGAGGTTCAGTTGCGGGGGGAGGCAACGGGCGATCAGGTATCGGACGTGGGGTGTAACGCAAAATCTCGCGGCCATCATTGCTCTCGACGACTACCTCGAGGTCGGTATCAAGGCAATGCGGGGGGATTTCGGAAGTTTCAACGAATGGCTTGCCTGGAACCAGATCAAATACCCAGACTCGCCTTACCTCCAGGCCTTTGGTTGTTAGAAGCACTCTCGCGTGACGAAAGGCGTGAGTTGTGCAGATTCCGACTAGCGCCTTCCCGTCCATCACTCGCAAGCTCAGTGCCGCATCTAGGTTGGCCCATCGTGCGGGGCCGATTTCCTGGATTGGATACCAGTACTGATTGAAGGCCCTGGTTTCCCACGGACCGAGGAACGAGAAGTCTGGCTGGTTGTCCGTGAAGACACCCGCCATTAGTTCGACATAAGGCCCATCTTCGTCGGTCAAATTTCTGTCCCAGGCGTAACCGAATTCGTGGTTGCCCCAAGTCCATTGCTTTTTGCCCGGCGCGATGTGGTGATCCGCAACGTGGACCATGCCGGCCCTGCGCTTATGGTCATAACCTCCGAGAAAGTCCTCGGAAGAATCGAGAGCCATGTAACTGGTCGGCACCGGAATGTTTGCGTACCAGCTCAAATCGTTAGGAGCATAGTTACCGGGTGGAATGAACTTCTTTGGCTGCTCGTCGACAGGCACGCCATTTTTCGAGCGGGTTCCGTAGTCGACGCCATAGTAAAGACCGTCGCACAGAGGGAACCGGCTCACGGCCCGTTTCGCGTGATCGGCAACGTGCTGCACGTCGGGCGGAAAGAATGATTGGTAGAGCTCATGAACGTGAACCGCGGCGTTTGCCCACCAGAGAAACGTTTGCGTGAAAGGTGTGCGATTGTAAAGCCGGACCTTAAGTTCAAGATAGGCTTTGCCCGGGTGCAGGCAGATGCCATGCATGCCCTTCAAACGGTTCACTGGGTCATGATCGGAACACCAAATGGTGCGGGAGCCGTCTCCGTGTTCCTCAAACAGGATCTCGACCGGCATGAATGTGGCCGGGCGGTGGTGTTGTGGCCAGTTGAATTCGACACCGCCAGAAATCCACGGGCCCGCCAGACCGACCAGCGCGGGCTTGATCACGTTCTGCCGATAAAAGAAGTCATACCCGTTGGTCTTGTCCATTCCGACATGAATACGGCCACCGATTTCCGGCAGCACCATAACGCGCAGGAATTCATTCTCAATATGCGCGGCCTGCCATGAATGATCGACGGCTTCTGTGGCGATGCGGTCGATGAAGGGGAGAGGATACACGCGCCCGCTGCTGCCCTGATATACCCGTTTCTCCAGAAACATGGGATTTTTGTCCGGCGGCAAGGGGAGATAGGTAGGAATAGTGACAGGTTCAGACCATGCTTTCACAGGACCGGTCTGATCCGACGGTGCGTTTGGCAGTTCGAATTGCTTCAAGATGATTTCTCTTCAGGTTGCAATTATGGTTTCCAGTCCAAACCGAACGCGGAAAACCCGGTGGGCCGCACCGCGTCGAATCTGACGTGGAGTGGCACGCCAGCTTGACTAAACGCCACCTCGACTTTGATTTCGGCTCCGGGCGGAATCTCCGGCAGCTCCACCTCGCGGTACTCGACAGGAATGAGTCCCTGACCGTAGAGGATGCCTCGCAATTTGTAGCCTGACAGAGTGTATGCGGGCAAAGACCGGCGCGTCTTCAGTCGCAATTGAAACGAATTTAGTTGGTTCTCCACCACCATTGACTCCACGGGGCTGGACTCGGTTCGCAGAACTTCATAGGAAGGTTTTCTTACGCCGTAGAGATCAACAACGCCGTGAACACGTTGCTTCATCTGGCCAACGCCACGGTCGCCGATGTGCGTGCGATAATCGTTGTAGCAGAAAAAGATTGTCCCACCTATGTAGTCCTTTGCGCGGATCACTTCGTCGTGAGACTTAAGAATGCGAACCCGATGTTCGTCTCCTTCCGGACGGTCATCGGTGCAAGCACAGTATCCGTACTCGGAGATGACGATCGGTTTACCTGAAAATGTGGCGTGAAGTTCGTCCAAGTGCCGCGCCAAGGCTTCCACTGTTCCAGGCTGCCAGCTGCCGAAGTATTCGTTGGTTTCGATAATGTCCATCAGTCGAGCAGCGTCGCTTTGCGGACTCTGGCGCAAGGAATGTGATGCGTAAGAACAGAGCCGGTGGGGATCCAAGCGTTTTGCTTCGGCGAGCATCCGCTTGGCAAATTCAAAGGCGGGAGGATTTTGGCCATCAATCTCGTTGCACAGACCCCAAATCACAATCGAAGGGTGATTGCCGTCTCGCGCGATCATTTCGCGCAACTGTTCGACACCGTTTTCCGCGATGTCCGCATCGGGTTCGTTGCCCATGCCTTTGAAGGTGGCCGGACCCCAGGCTGGAACTTCGGACTGGATCAAGATGCCGTGCCGGTCGCAATAATCGAGAACGCGAGCGTCCTGAGGCCAGTGGACCCGCGTGAAAACACAGTTCAAGTGTTTGAGATCGTCATGATCTTGGGTAATCAGCTGCGCTGGCTCGGCCATCCCATATTCAGGGTTGCTGCCGGCCATCCGCTCCACGCCCATCAGCCGCACATGCTCGCCGTTCAAGTAGAACTGGCCGTCCTTCACTTCCAAGCTGCGGACTCCGAAGGTCGTCGTAACCTCATGCACGGAGTCGCCGTTGGAAATGAATAGTTCCAGGCGATAGAGATTTGGATGATCGAAATGCCAAAGCTGGGGATTAGGCAGCGTGGCTTCAAGCTTCAACTCCCGAACAGCACCCGGGCCCATTGCCAAACCATCCTGCGCACTCGTCAAAACCAGCAGGCCGGTTTGCTCGTCCACAACTCGGAACGACGCGCCACCTGTCCAAGGACTCGAGCCGCTGTTTCTGCACACACCGGTAACTTCGACCTTTGCCTCTCTGTGAGTGAGGTCTGGTGTGGCATGCACGCGAACTCGCTCGATATAAACCTTGGGCGTTACCAGAAGTTTCGCCGGGCGATAGATTCCACCGTCATGCGCCCAATCGCTCGAACGACCTCTGGGCAGCATGTGTTCGTTGAATGCGTTGTCAACCCTTACAGCGACAATGTTGGTCGCGCCCCAGTGCACAAGAGAAGTGATGTCAAAAGTGAAACTCGTGTACCCCTTCCGTGCGTGCTCTCCAGCTGGTTGTCCATTCACCCACACAGTCGCGGTATGGAATGCGGCTTCAAAATGAATCCGCACAGCCGAATTCCGCCAAGAATCCGGAGCATCGAAGCCGCGTCGGTACCAGCCAAAGCCGCGAAAATCGGCTAGCTTCGGTTCGGTTTGCCACGTATGAGGCACTCTTACCTGCCGCCAGCCCGAACGGGGCGCGTCCGGAGTGGCCCAACCTGCCGATTCACCCTTTTCATCAGGATCGGGACGAAAAAGCCAGAGACCGTTCAATGAAACCTGTTCTTGCTTGCTAGGTAGCGGTGCATCGGCAAAAGGGTCAGCCTCAGTTTCGGACAAGGAAGCAAGCAAGGCTGTCATACCGGCAGAAATCATACGGCGTCGAGTCAACACAGGGATGTCTCCTAAGTCTAGGTCACTTTAACGCCTGCTACGATCCGCTCGCCCGACTGCCCAGAGTGCCAAGGGAGACTATCGCAGCCTTTTCCGATCGAACTGATTCGCCGCCTGGATTCCTCATTCAGCGGAACGCCTGTCACTTCTTCGCGTCCTCAGCCGTATCCCGTGCGTGTAGTCTCCCGTAAAGTTCCAGTTCCTGCTGGGCGCGGAGCATGTCTCCGCTTCGCCTGTAGGTCTGAGCCAGTCGATAGTGGGCACTAGCCAAGTCAGGTTTCAGGCGAATAGCTCGCCGGTATTCAAAGATCGCCTGCTGTAACTTGTCCTCCTCGGCGTAGAAGTTGCCGAGATGCAAATGCGCCTCTACCATGGCCGGGTCGAGAGCGGTGGCCTGCTTTAGATGGCCCTCGACCTCACGTTTGTCACCTTCTCCCTTCGGTGTCCGTTCACCCTTCCAGAGGCTCATCGCGTAGTAGTAATGCGCCATGGCGTCCCGTGGGTGGGACTGTACAAACCTCCGAAGACGCGCTTTCACCT
>Ga0209577_10005078_pt1 | contig 12313 bp, 11 predicted proteins | sample GraSoiAngelo_109_FD_185874 | JGI IMG/M metagenome (GOLD analysis project Ga0209577, IMG submission 185874) | Grasslands soil microbial communities from the Angelo Coastal Reserve, California, USA - 14_0903_12_20cm (SPAdes) (version 2) | ecosystem: Environmental > Terrestrial > Soil > Grasslands... | reverse complement strand
GACGGGAATCAAGACCCCGGTCGGGATGAAAATCCAAGGTCCCTCGCTTGAGGGCATTCAGCAACTCGGCACGCAACTGCAACAGATTCTGTCCAGTTTGCCGCAAGTCCGATCTGTGTTTGCGGAGCGCGTATCCCAAGGATTTTACGTGAACGTGGAAGTGAATCGCCCCGAAGCCGCGAAGTATGGCCTGACCATCGCGGATGTGCAGGCGGCTGTGTCTTCTGGAATAGGCGGCATGAATGTCGCCGAGAATGTTGAAGGCCGCGAACGCTATCCCATCAATGTGCGTTATGAGCGCGACTTTCGCGATAACCTAGATGAGCTTCGGCGAGTGCTGATCGCGACACCTTCCGGCGCTCAAATTCCGATTGATCAGGTGGCAACGCTCTCGTTCTCACGAGGTCCCGCCATGATTCGAGACGAGGACGGCCAGTTAACGGGTTACGTTTACGTTGACCTAAACACGACCGACTACGGGGGATTCGTCCAGCAAGCCTCGAACCTGCTTCCGCAAAAGTTGCGGTTGCCTGCGGGATACACCTACCAATGGTCCGGTGAATATGAATTTGAATTGCGTGCCAGGCAACGCCTGAAACTCATTCTCCCCATCGTCTTCTTTGTAATTTTCATGCTCCTCTATAGGGTCTTCCACTCTGTGACCGAAGCCACGGTGCTTATTTTCCCGACCTTCTATGCCATGACTGGCGGTCTCATACTGCAATGGCTTCTCAAATACAATTTCAGCGTGGCTGTGTGGGTCGGCTACATCGCCCTTTTCGGAATCGCTGTCGAGACAGGTGTGGTGATGGTTGTGTATCTACACGACGCGCTTAATCGCCGATTAGCAACGGGCACACCGCTCAGGCACGAGGACATTGAGGCCGCCGTAATCGAAGGGGCCGTTCAGCGACTCAGACCAAAGTTAATGACCGTGTGCGCCGTTCTCGCTAGCCTCATTCCTATTCTTTGGGAAAGCGGTATCGGCGCCGATGTAATGAAGCCCATTGCGGCCCCGATTGTGGGCGGGATGATTACTTCAACCGTTCACGTGCTGATCTTGGTGCCTGTCTTCTTTGCGCTTATGAAGGAGCGAGCACTACGACGTGGAGCATTATTTGCCACAGAAACGAGATAACCGTTAGCTTGCGCGGCTCTCAAAAACATAAGGGCGCGTGATCTTGGCGTCACCTTCACGTTGGCCGGCTTCAGGTCGCGGTGCATGATGCCCTTCTCGTGCGGCCGCTTCCAGGGCCTCGGCAATCTGCTTGCAAATCGCGAGAGCTTCTTCCGCCGGCACCGCGCCTTCTCTCTTGATTCGGTTCGGCAGCCGTCTCGCCGAAAACCAATTCCATGATCAACAAATGTGTTCCGGCGGAATGTTCTATTCCATAGATCGTGGCGATGTTGGGATGGTTCAGAGAAGCCAGTATCTTCGCTTCGCGCTGGAAGTGGGAGAGCCTCTCGGGATCATGCGCAAAGGCTTCTGGGAGGACTTCGATGGCCACGTCGCGCCCGAGCTTGGTGTCATGCGCTTTGTAAACTTCCCCCATGCCGCCCGCGCCAATCTGCGCGACGAACCTGGCACGATACGAGGAAAATTTGTAGGAACGGTGCGAAATTCCATTCGCCACCCCTTTCCGGACTGCGATATCATTTCCCGAACACGGCAAACCGGACCGTCCGAACTGGCCGGCGTGAGCAAGACCCTCCAAGCAGGGAGGAATACCGTGAAATCCGTTTGGATCGTAATATTCATCCTGATTGCGACCTGGAGTTTTGGACAGACCCCATCCGGATCTTTTCCGCCAACCACAAGTATGAAGCAACTCATGCTGGACATGATCTACCCGGCTTCTAATGACATGTTGCTACTTATTTACCGGGGTGGTCCCAAGGACGAAAACGAGTGGGCGGCGGCGCGGCGGAACGCAATGACCCTGGCGGAATCTGGAAACTTGCTGATGATGCCCGGCCGCATGAGAGATCAAGGCGACTGGATGAAGCACGTGAAAATGCTGGTTGACATCGGAACTGCCGCCTACAAAGCCGCGGAGGAGAAAAATGTCCAGGCATTAGCCGAAGTCGCAGGACCGCTCGATGCATCCTGTACGAGCTGTCACAAACTGTACCGCCCGAACGTATTTCCCCGGCAGGGAGGATCGAAATGATTTATTCGCGCAGGAATTTCCTAAAGGCCGCCGGCTCGGGTGTTGCCCTCACTGTCATCGGAGGGGAGACCATCCTTCTCGTAGCCGCGGCTCCTCCGGCTCTTGCGACGCCGATGACCAGAGAGAAAGCGACGTTCATTATTAATGGCAAACTTCACGTTGCCGAATATGAAGCCCGCACGACACTGTGGGAAGTCATTACCATGCAGTTGGGTTTGGTGGGAACGAACCGGAGCTGTAATCGTGCGAGCTGCGGCGCGTGCAGTGTGCTGGTGGATGGGACGCCGCTCTATTCCTGCCATACGTTGGCGACTGAAGCGGCCGGAAAAAAGATTCTCACGATCGAGGGAGTGGGGGACGAGAAGAACCTGCATCCCTTGCAACGCGTCGGTTACACGCGCATGGCTGCCGATTGCGGCTTTTGCACCGCCGGCTGGGTGGTGACCGCGAAGGGGCTGCTCGACAGGAATCTCAATCCGAGCGAGGACGAAGTGAAGGCTGCTTTGGCCGGACACATCTGCCGGTGCGCGGCTTATCCAAATATCATTCGCGCAGTAATGGATTCGGCGGCGGTGTTGCGAGGAAGCAAGACGGAAGTGGAGCCCGAACCGGATTCGATCATTCGGATCAATATGCCGATGGTGCGGGACTATTCGACCACGGGCGGACACCTACCCGGGGCCGAGGTGGTGGAGGGGTCGAGTGGGACCATCACCAAGAAATGGCAGGGATACCCGCCGGAAGACCTTAAGTTATTGGGCAAGTCGCTGCCCCCTTTGGCGGAAGTCGCCATCCCGAGATTCACGGGCAAGGCCCAATACGCCAACCGCGTCTGGTTTCCGGATCTGCTGTACGTGAAGTTCCTCACCTCACCGCACCCACATGCCCGCATCAAGGGCGTGGATACTTCGGCTGCGGAGAAGATGCCCGGCGTTCACCACATTCTCACGTACAAGAATGCACCGAAATTGCAGCGTCCCGACGTTGCGAGGGGACGGATCTTGCCCGAGCCGCTACCCCAAGAACTGAACTTGCAAGGAGAGGTGGTCGCTATCGTAGCTGCGGAGGCCGAAGACCTCGCCGAGGATGCCGCCAGCGCGATCCGCGTGGACTATGAAGTCCTTCCCTTCGCTTCGACGCTGAAGGACACCATGGCACCGGACGCGCCAGATCTTGGTCACGGAAAAGGTAACCTGATCCGACATCCAGATTCGCCCAAGGACTTTCCACATGCGACTTGGGCGGATCAGCGCGGAGAGCTCGAACAAGGGTTTGCCGAAGCGGATGTCATCAAGGAGTTTACCTACCGCTTTACGGGAGGGGTTTCGGTTCCTATGCAGCCGAGTGGCAGCGTAGCGAAATGGGACGGCGACCGGCTGACGATCTGGGGTATGGGCCAAGGCATCTATCCACCGCGCGCAACGCTGGCGGCAGCGTTGGGCATCGATGCATCGAAGATTCGGTTCATCAACAAATGGAACGGCTGCACTTTCGGCGCGTCGCGCATGGCCGCGGAGAGATTTTATCCGATGATCGCCCATTTGGCGAAAGTCACGGGCCGGCCCGTCAAGATCATGCTGCCCAAGGATCAGGAGCTGGCGCAACTGCAGATCAAACCGGAGACCATCACGAATTTTCGCGTGGGGGCTAAGAACGACGGCCGCATCGTCGCCATAAATCACGAAGTATTCGTCAGCATTGGTGACCTGGACTTCGGTGTGCATGCCGACGGCCCGGGCAACGCCTTTAACCAATTGGAACTCTATACGGCGCAGGTTCCTCACTGGCGATCGACGTGGTGCGCCTACCGAACGAACACGCCGCGTCCCGGTCCTTCCCGCAGCCATATCCAGCAAGAGACCAAGTGGTCTTGGGAAAACATGATCGACGAGATGGCGGACGCCTTTGGCATCGACCCGGTGGAGTACCGCTTGATGCACGTCACGCGCCTTACGCCGGCTGACACGCGTCACCCCTACGAATCGATGCCTACAGTCGAGGTGCTGCAAGAGGGGTCCAAAGCCTTCGGATGGGAGAAGCGAAATCCCGTCCCAGGCGGTGCGCCGGGAAGATTCAAGCGCGGATTCGGCCTTGGCATGTCGAAGCATCATGGCGGCAATATGGGTTACCACGAAGGCGAGGAAGAATATGCCAAGCTGGCCGCAGAGCCCGGGGCGAATATTTTTAGCAGCGAACTGGATTTAACCGCCGATGGCAACGTGACTATGAAGATCGCGCTGCCCGACAGCGGCTCCAACCACGCCACCGCACTGGCGCACCTTGTTGCGGAGATGCTGGGATTTACGACGCGCGACCATGTCCGCCTGATCTGGGGCGATTCCGAGATCGCTCCCTTAAGCGACGAGTGGTTTGGAGGCCGCACCATAACCCTGCAAGGAGCGGCGATTTGCAGTGCCGCGGATAAGCTGAGAAAAGATCTCTTGGCGCGGGCCGCAAACGTGCTCAAGACTGACGCCTCCCAGCTTCAAGTGCGCGATGGCGTCATCTCTGCGATCGAAGATCCCAAAAAGAACACAACGTTTGCCATGCTGGCCAAGGCCAACAACGGCTTGATCCGCCAGACAGGCCGTGGCACTACGGGTGGAGAACGGACCGCGTTGAACAAGGGCGTAGGGGCGTGCTTCGTAGAAGTGGAGGTGGATACCTGGACAGGCAATTGGCGTTTCGTGCGAGCGGTCTACACTCACGACACCGGGCTAGTCATCAATCCGCTGGTGTCAGAATCCGACATGGTCGGGTCACTGGTTGAGAGCACGCAAGTAGCTACCGATCCCATTCCGTGGGACCGCGAATTTCCCGGTACGCGCCACTACAGCGTTGGTTACTTGTCCTACCGGCTTCCCACCATCATGGACATTCCTAAATCGACGCAAGTGTACATCGACAGCTTAGAGCCTCGCTGGTTCTATGGCGTGAAGAGTTTCAGCGAGACCAGCATCGGGGCTGTGCCGGGCGCAATCTCCAATGCCATCTATAACGCGTGCGGAGTAAGAATTAGAGAGCATCCGATTACGCGAGAAAAGATCATGGCAGGCCTGACAGCACAAAGGAGTAGGGCATGAAGAAAATATCCATCTACCGCCCCACCAGCATCGACGAAGCGATTCAAATTCTGTCGCGGCACGGAAAGGAAGCGGGAGTCTACGCCGGCGGCACCGACCTGCTGATTCGCCTGAAAAGTAGACTCCAGCAAGCGCCGAGCTATCTGGTCGACATCAAGAAGATCGACAATCTGCGCTATATCAAGGAAGATGCGCAGGGAGGCGTACAAATCGGCGCCGCGACCAAAATAGCCGAGATCGCGAACTCTGATTTGTTGAAGAGGAAATATCCGATGCTAGTCGAAGCCGTCAACATGATCTCTTCGCCGGAACTGCGCAACGCCTCAACATTAGGCGGAGACCTGTTGCAAGAGGTCTGGTGCCAGTATCTGCGCGGAGGGTATTCTTGCTGGAGAAACGGCGGGTACATTTGCTATGGGGCGATCGGCGATAACAGTTATTACCACTCGGCGATGGGAGGACGATTGTGCTATGCCGTCTATCCGGGAGACGCCGCGACGGCGCTGATTCCCTTCGATGCCAGGGTGAAGCTGGCTACTCCTGCTGGCGTCAAGGAACTGTCCATCGAGCAGCTCGTGCCCGGGGACATGATGGTGGATGGGAGAATCCAATCCCATGTGGTCCGCTACAACGAGATCCTCACCGAGGTAGTCATTCCGCCGCCCAAGCCCGGTGTGCGGGCCTCGTTCGAAAAGCTGAGACCGCGCGGCGTTTGGGACTTCGCCATGGCCTCGCTGGCGATGAGTCTCCAGCTTCGGGATCAGACCATCGACGATGCGCGGGTCGTCTTCGGTGGGATCGCAGGGAAGCCGCTTCGAGAAACAGCAGTTGAAGACTTTCTCAAAGGAAAGACGCTGAGCTCCGACTTAAGCGATCAGGCACTGGCTGTTGCTCTTGCTAATGCCGCGCCGCTGAAGTACAACGCGACCAAGATCGACATGGCTAAGGGGCTGCTAGCCTCAGCTCTGGCGAAGCTGAGTGCAGCCGCATAGAAGCACGGATGCAAGCCATTGAGGGCGTATTATTCGAGCCGGTAGGCTGCCTCGCCGAGTTCCCTTCCGGCCCATTCCTGGAAATTTGGATCGGTATTCCCTAAACCAGTTTTTCTCCGCCGTTTGGAGCAGAGACAACGCGTTAGGAGTCAAAGCTGCACCTCTTCAAGCGGCTATTGCCGGTGCATCTCTCAAACCAGAGCAGGTGATGTTTATTGCGGACACCTTAGAGGGTTTAAAGACGGCGCAGACCGTGGGCGTCCATTCCATTTTGATGATGAATGATCCTGACGAGGCAAGGCGGTTGGCAATGCACAACCCGTCAGGAGGAATTGTTTCGCTTCACGAACTGCCTGACTTTATTCGGCTCGTAACGGCTGAGAACTCGATCCCGCCAGGCGCAATCAGGTTCTCGTCCAGCGGTCCCACGAGAATTTAGCGCCTAAATACAATCGAAGGTTTCGGCGAAACGGAAACACAACAGCGCCGCGACGATAAGGAAGCTGTGGCTGCGCACGCACACGCTCCACAAGACCTTGATCAGATCCCGCCCTGCCAAATTTTTTGCCTCCCTTGCTACTGGGTAATGCCCGAGAAAAGGGGATTTCTCGGAGAGTAGGAAACGGCTTCACGCCGCATTCCGAAGCGACTGGGCTGCAATCACGCCTACGGGTCGTTTGCCTACAACTACAGAGGTTGACAGCTCGAACTAGCTATCTCACTGCCGTTAAGGTAGTTAGGTTTGGAGCACGTTGGAAAACAGGCGCTGCTGAGGCAACTTTTGACTCTCGGAAGTCTAGGCCCCAAGACGGGCATGAGATAGAGGGGCTTCGCAAAACTGCAGCAAACAGGGATTAGAACAAAGAAGAAGTTTTTTGCCACTTTTATGCCCGGCAAGGACTCCCCTTTCAATCGATACGAGCACTTGTCGTGCTTGATCCCTAGATAACACCAACAACTCAAAGGGATTAACCTCGCGAACAGGCGTCAAGGCCCAGGGTGGCATCCGCATTGCTCTCCTCAACATGAACTCATCGGCGTTTCAAGAACGCAGAAGCTCACCTTACATGCAAATGGCATCCTTAACCAAAGTGACACCACGATCGGACGATAGTCGATTCTTATTGGGGCAGGCCAACAGCCCGGCGATGCACGCGCTTGAGCGGATGATCGCCAAGCTCGCGCCGACGAACATCCCTCTGCTGTTAATCGGGGAAAGCGGCACGGGAAAGGAGATCCTCGCACAGCAAATTCACCAACTCTCTCCAAAGGGTAGTCAGCCCCTCGTCAAGCTGATCTGTGCTTTCCTAAGCGCTGAATCTTTATCCGCTCACTTTAACGGGTGCAGCAATGGCGACGGACAGGCGCGCACCTTATTCCTCAAGGAGATTAACGAACTGGACGATTCAAGTCAGCGAAACCTTCTGCACTCCCTACCCCCGTCAGACGTGAGTATTACCGAAGGCTTTAACGGTCAGAGGTTGATCTCCTCGACCACCCGAAACTTGGAAGAGGAAGTGAGGGCCGGTCGATTCCGCGCTGACCTTTATTATCAAATTAGTGCCGTAAGCCTGACGATTCCTCCTTTGCGCCAGCGAAAAGAAGACATTCCGGCATTTGTGGAATTGTTCCTGATGAAATATTCGACTCTTTTGGGACGCCCGCGCCCGCACCTCGACTCACAAGATTTCATCCTTTTACAGGGATCTCCCTGGCCGGGCAATATTCGGGAACTGGAAAATATGATCAGGAAGATTGTGGTTCTGAACGACCCCAAGGCTGTTCTTTCGCAACTCGCCGTGCAGATGAACGAGTCCCCCTCTACCGTGACCTGGGGCAAGACCTTTCCATTGAAAACGGCCGCACGAGCGGCTTCTCATCGAACTGAACGACAGTTGATTCTGGAGACTCTGGCCAGGACCCGTTGGAATCGGAAGCGTGCGGCTCAGGAGCTGCAAATCAGTTACAAGTCATTACTCTACAAGCTGAAGCAAATCCACAGCGAAGAACAGGAAAAGGGATAGGCAAGAGGTCCAACCAAAATGAGTGGAATGAGACAACTAGATTTCGACGACTATGTCGAGATTTTTCGGCGGCGATGGTGGTTGGTGACGGTTCTCGCCTTGGTAGGTGCCGGAGCAGGCTATGGGTTAGCCCATTTCCTGCCGAAGCGCTACACATCCCAGACTTTGGTACTCGTGGAACAACCTACCGTTCCTGGGGATTACGTGAAACCTGTAATTACCCAGGATGTGAACCAGCGCTTGGCAACCATGCAGCAGCAGATCTTGAGCCGCACGCGTTTAGAACCGGTCATTCAGCAGTTTGGACTATTTCCCGAGGACATTAAGCAACGATCTATGGAAGAGTTAGTACAACGTCTGCGCGAGACAATCAGTGTTACACCCATCCGCGCCATGACCGGGACAGAAGGGCGGATGCTTCCCGGATTTTATATCGGTGTGGTCTTCGATGATCCTCACCTGGCGCAGCAGATTTGCTCCACGATTACCTCCATGTTTATGGAAGAAAATCTGAAGCTGCGGCAGCAACTCTCTGAACAAACGACGCAATTCCTAAGCAAGCAGCTCGAAGATGCTAAAGCAAGACTCGATGAGCAAGATTCCAAGTTGGCGGATTTTAAGCGCCAGCATATCGGCTCTCTTCCTGACGAGAGCAATACGAACCTCAACATTCTCACCGGGCTGACCACACAGCTCGATGCAGTAACCCAAGCGCTTGCTCGCGGCCAGCAGGACAAGAGCTTTGCCGAATCCGTGCTGGCACAGCAACTCGAGGCCTGGCAACCCTCTCAGGTTGGACCGAACCCAGAGACAAGAGAACAACAACTCTCCGCGCGGGAACTGCAGCTCTCGGAATTGCAGTCCAAGTACACAGATGACCATCCGGACGTTATCAAGGCCAAAAGTGATGTCGAAGCTCTCAAGAAGAAACTTGCTGAGAGCGAAGCCAGAGACAATGCGGCGTACCCTGACAAGTCCGCCAAGACGGCAGCGGAACCGCTGCAGATTCAAAATTTGCGCGCTCAAATCTTCCAAATCGAGCAGGCCATTACGGAAAGAACGAAACAGCAGGAAGAGATCCAGCGGCAGATCAAATTGTATCGGGAGCGAGTCGAATCCAGTCCGGCGATCGAGCAAGAATATAAAGAACTGACCCGAGACTATCAAACAGCCCTGGCCTTTTACAACGATCTGCTTAGCAAGCGCGACCAGTCGGCCATGGCCAACGATCTCGAGCGTCATCAACAGGGGGAGCAGTTCCAGGTTCTAGATCCTGCTAGTCTTCCGGACAAGCCGTCGTTTCCCAATAAGCAGCTTTTCGCGGTAGGTGGATCCGGTGCCGGCTTGAGCTTAGGAGTCGGTCTCGTCCTCCTTGTTGAACTACTGGACAAGTCACTGCGCTCAAGGCAAAACGTTGAAACCGCTCTCCGCTTGCCAGTGCTCGCCATGATACCGGTTATCGGTGCACCTTCAGGCAAGCGAGTAAATAAGTCAGTGTTCGCACTGAAGATATAGCCCGTTAAGGGAGCAGCCGTTCGATTGACAAGCACTTAGGCTTTTTGATTCTACGCTGGCAAGGAAATTATGACTCGTATCCACGAAGCGTTGACGAAGGCTGGTCAAGAGTATCCCGCCGCTCAAGCGATCGATAGTCTGTTTCAGCTGGATTCGACCCGGCCCATTGAGTCGGAGTCGAAAGATGCACCTCCATCCGGGATAGGTTCGCCGAGACGCGTGAACATCCTCGCTCCTGCTGCAACTGATCCGCTCGAACTGGATGATCTGCGAAAGCGCTGCTCATACCCCGAATGGTCCTTCGACCCGGCTGTGGATGTCTTTTCCGATCAGGGACGGAGCGCCTTGGGCGCAGAGCAATTCCGTACTTTGCGTTCGCGACTCTGTCAGCTTCGAGGCAACCGACCTGTCCGAACAATTTTGATAACCAGTGCGGTGGCCGGCGAGGGAAAGACATTTGTGGCCTTCAATCTGGCGCAGGCGATCGTCCGACAGCCCGACCAACGCGTTCTGATTATAGATGCGGACTTACGCTGCTCGCGCCTGCATGGCATCTTTGGAGCACCGAACGCCCTGGGCCTGAGTGATTATTTGGGAGGAAGAGCAGATGAGCTCGCCATTATTCAGTCAGGTCATGAAGGCAATTTGTACTTGATTCCAGGCGGAACCAGAATTGCGAATCCGAGCGAGTTGCTTGCGAATGGACGCTTCAAAAGACTTATTGAGCGTGTGGCACCGCTGTTCGATTGGATCATTGTCGATTCAACCCCCTGCCTTCCGGTCACGGACGCAAATATTGCTGCCAATTCCTGCGATGGTCTGCTTCTCGTGGTGAAAGCCTATTCGACACCCGCCGAGATTGCTCAGAGAGCGAGGCAAGAACTGCAAGACCGGAACGTCCTAGGGGTAGTGTTTAATTCTGTACAGGAAAGTATTGTGTCGTATGGCTCCTATTATAACTATCCGCAAAATGGTCACGATGAGGTGAAGAAAACTCAAGCGCATAGGAACAAGTTCAGGCAATAGACTCTAAATCATTATCTCGTCTTCTTGTTCCCGGAGGTAAGTCCGAAAGTGTTCAAACGCATAGGCTTGTCGACTCTACTAAGGGTTTTCGTTTTTTTGCTGCTGGTTCTGTCCGCCGGCGCCCAGAAAGCTGCGGGGGCCACAACCCAAGACCCCAACTATGTGATTGGTTCAGAAGACGTGCTCGACATTAGTGTGTGGAAGGAGCCCGATCTTTCCCGCACAGTCCCCGTTCGTCCCGATGGAAACATTTCCCTCCCCCTGCTCAACGACTTGCAGGCCACCGGATTGACTCCCTCACAATTAGCGGCGAAAGTCACAAAGGGCTTAGCTAAGTTCGTCACCAACCCTCAAGTCACCATCATTGTGACTCAGATTAACAGCCAACGTTTCTACGTTCTAGGGGAGGCCGCCCGCCCGGGCGCCTATACATTGACTCCCAACATGACGGTTCTACAGGCCCTCTCAAATGCAGGCGGCTTTACGCCCTATGCGAATTCCAAAAAGATCTGTCTGCTGCGCGAAGAAAATGGCAAACAGCAAAAGCTGCTCTTTAACTACAAAGATGTTATCGCCGGAAAGCGGACCGAGCAGAACATCGTCCTAAAGACCGGCGATACGATCGTCGTACCATAGCTCAAAGTGTTGGCATTCGGTGGAAAAATCGAAATGAGACACGCAAGGATCCTAGTTGTCCTGATCCAAACCTTAGCTGCGGTCGCAGCGCTCTGCTTTTCGGTCGCATGGGCCCAGCAAGCTCCGAAGACTCCTCTCTCCACCGGCCCACAGGCCCCTGCTCAACCATTGGCTCCTCTGCCAAGCGGGAGCAACGGTAACGCCGTATCGGGCGCGGCCGGTGGGTCAGTAGTGCAAGACGTCGCGCATCCAGACGCCTCAGCGCAACTACAGCCCGACACGCACGCTCTTGCGAGTGCGGAGATTGTCGGTTTGGGGTCTCTGCGCCGTTTGACCCGTATCTTTGATCCCGCACTGCAATTTTCGGAACTTGGGGAAACCGGCTACGTGGCCGGACAAACCGTTTCAGTGACGAGCGTGGGTGGGACGCTTGACGTGGAACATCGGTGGCGCCGCTATCGTTTGGCAGCCACATACCGCGGCGCTGAAACGATATACACGCCCTCCTACTATAATGGCATTCGCTACTTGCCTTATCACGACGGCGGCATCTCGCAGGAAATATCCTTGGGACGGTGGACACTGCGGTTGCGCGACGATGTGCTGTATTCATGGGGATCCGGTTTTGGCAGTCTATTCTCAGGTGGGCCTGCTCTGGCGGGCCAGAATGGTTCTCTCGACCACATCCAGCGATCTTTGGCGTCCAGTGGAACGATCCAGACGGCCCTTGTACGGCAGCTCTCCAATACCGCACTGGGCGAAGCCGATTATGCGCACAATCGGCGGACAACGCTGACCCTGGTTGGTTCTTACGGATTGCTTCACTTTTTGGATCCCGGCTATATCAACAGTCAGAACCTTACCGG
>Ga0209577_10005077_pt1 | contig 12316 bp, 10 predicted proteins | sample GraSoiAngelo_109_FD_185874 | JGI IMG/M metagenome (GOLD analysis project Ga0209577, IMG submission 185874) | Grasslands soil microbial communities from the Angelo Coastal Reserve, California, USA - 14_0903_12_20cm (SPAdes) (version 2) | ecosystem: Environmental > Terrestrial > Soil > Grasslands... | reverse complement strand
CGAGCCGTGGGGTTGGCGAATGGCGCAAACCCGATCGCGATTGTCGTTCCGTGTCATCGCGTGATCGGATCGTCAGGCTCCCTGATCGGGTACGGGGGCGGCCTCGACAAGAAGTCGTGGCTGCTCGATCACGAACGGCGGTGGCGGGGAGACGCGCTCTTTTGAAGCGCGCAGCCTATCGAACGTCCCGCGCGTGGGAAGCAGGCTGTTCGCTCGCGGACACTTCGAGAAAACGCCGCAATATCCGGAACGCCTGGCCACGATGGCTGACGGCGGCCTTCTGATCCGGCGTCGCTTCGGCGAGCGTGCAGCCGTACGGCGGATAAAAGAAGATCGGGTCGTACCCGAAACCGCCGCGGCCGCGCGGCGCGGCCGCGATGCGTCCCTCGACGGACGCCCGCGTCTCGAAGAGGATGCGACGCGCGTCTGAAAGGTCCGCGCCGCACTGACCCGATGCGAGCGCGAGCGCACAGACGAATCGGGCGGTCGAGTCGACACAGCCGTTGTGACGAAGCGCGCTGTAGATCAGCGCGAACTTTTCCTCGTACGGCGTCTCGACACCGCCGTAGCGCGCCGATTCCACGCCGGGTGCGCCGCCAAGCGCGTCAATCTCCAGACCAGAGTCTTCGGCGACGGTCAGCTCGCCGGTCGCCGCCGCGTAGTGCAACGCCTTGGCCCGCGCATTTTCCTCGAATGTCCGTCCGGTCTCTTCGGGAGCGTCAATCGCGGGCACGGCATCGAGCGAGACGATGTCGTGCGGAATTCCGGCGAGGATGGCGCGAATCTCCCGCACCTTGTGCGGATTCGTTGTCGCAACTAATAAACGCGTGCTGCCAGTCTAGCGCGACAGGGCCGACTTACGGCGGAGACTGACGACTGAAGACTGACGACTTGTGACTTGAGATTGGCCGCGGGCGGCGACCCGAAGGTCAGCCGCCCGGGGTAAGGTGGCAGGAGATTCGGCCGGCTGGCTGACGGCTCAAAGGAAAGACTTTCGTCCAGCCGGACGGCGGGCATTCCTCCGAAGAGGAAAGTTGTCAGGCGGCCGCGATAGTCGCTCGCGGCCGCTGCGAGGCTTTTACGGGCATCGCGCGTTCGACGCGCATGAACGCGCCGTCGCGTGTCCTGAACAGAAAATTCGCATCGACCAGGGCGCCAAGAAGTGCATCACATGAAGCCGCATCCAGTCCCCACAGGCGGCGCGCCTGTGCTTCGGTCAACCGCAAGCCGGGCATTTCCAAGAATTCGCCCTGGACTCGCCGGAGCACATCGTCGGTCGCGCGGATTGGCTCTGGCGGCATAGAATCCTCCGTGTTCGGTCGAGTGCCAGGGGATTACAAGGGTCTTTCGAGCAACCGATGTGCCACTGGAAAGGGCGAGCTGACGAGGCGGGTCGAGGGGTGGGACCTGCAGAATCAGGCCAGAATCGCCACGTCCGATTGATTTGGGCGGATGCGCGCGGCGGCTCGGCGCGTCGACGGACGTTCACTCGGTGACGGGACGTGTAGGGAAACCCATCATTAGTTCATCCGTAACCTGTCCCCGAATTTGCATCGCAGGGGCCAATATGACTACGCACTCGAGCGGACTGAACCTGACTACACATCGCGCGCCGGCAAGCGTCTGGGATCGTCGCGGCTGGGATGGCACGCGCCGCGAGCTCGCGTTGACGCGTTGGCTCGTCGGACTCGGCGGCGCCGCGCTCGCGCTGCAGGGGATGCGACAGAAAAGTGTGAGCGGATCGTTGCTCGCCGGCGTTGGCGGAAGCCTCGCGTGGTGGGCGATGACGGGCGAAGGCGATCTGTCCGACGCACGGCGCTGGTACGCCGCCGTACTCGAACGCGCCGGATGGCGCCGCCAGGATCTGGTCCACGACGCGTCGGCCGATTCGTTCCCGGCGAGCGACGCGCCGTCGTTCACGCCGACGGTCGGAACCGGCGTTCGCCACGGCGCACGGGCGCGCTGATGCTGCGCGCGTTCCGCGTCCCGCTCACGTGGAAACAGCTCGCGGTGCGAACCTGGAACGAGCTGCTGGCGGACAACTGTCTGAACCTCGCCGCGCAGCTCGCCTACTATTTTTTCCTCGCCCTGTTCCCCGCGCTGCTGTTCCTCGTCGCGCTGGTCAGCTTCATTCCGATTGCGGGATTGCTGGACGCGATCAACTCGACGCTGGCGCGCGTGGCGCCGTACGACGTCCTGCAGCTCGTGATGGATCAGACGCTGAAGATCGCGCACGAGAAGAACGGCGGGCTGTTGACGTTGGGCATGCTCGGCACGATCTGGAGCACCTCGTCGGGAGTGAACGCGATCATCGCCGCGCTGAACGAGGCGTACGACATTCAGGAAAGCCGTCCGTGGTGGAGGGTGAAAGCCGTCGCGCTCGGACTGACGGTGGCGCTCGCCATCTTCATCGTCGTGTCGTTCGCGCTCGTCATCGCCGGACCCACGCTCGCGGAGAAAATCGCTTCGAAGATGTTTCTCGGCGCCGCATTCGAATGGACGTGGAAGATTCTTCAATGGCCTGTCGTCTTCGTCCTGGTCAGTCTCGGCATGGCGATGATCTACTACTACGCGCCCGACGCGGAGCAGCGGTGGATGTGGATTACGCCGGGGTCGGTGGTCGCCACGCTGCTCTGGGTGCTGATCTCGCTCGGATTCAAGTTCTACGTGACCAACTTCACTTCGTACAACGCGACGTACGGCGTGATCGGCGGCGTCATCGTGCTGATGTTGTGGTTCTACGTCTCGAGCTTCGCGGTCTTGATTGGCGCCGAGTTGAACGCGGAGATCGAGCACGCCTCGCCGTACGGTAAAGATCCCGGCGAGAAGGAGCCGGGCGAGAAGGAGAAGATCGGCGTCCTGGCCGAACAGGCGTGGGAGCGGCAGAAGGCCGCCGGCACCCTGAAGCCGGCGATCGCCGCCGCCAACTGCGACGTCGATGCCGATCTGCCGCCCGCGTCGCCGCCGTCTCCGCCGCGCCCGCGCGCGAGCGACTGGATCCTCAGCGGCCTCGTGCTCGGCGAGGCCGCAGCGCTCGCGTATTTCAAGCTGCGATCGAAGTTCAAACGCCTTCGCGCGTAAATTGATCGGGCCGAGCAAGCTCGGCCCCTGCTCCACCCACGCTGCTTCGGTGCAGAGGCGGAGCTTGCTCGGCCGACCGGCTTGCTCCGCCCGACCACCTGTCCGAAGTCGGACCACTTATGAAAAAAGTGCGCTGGTGATCCCCTCGACCGCCGCCTTCTGTAGAATGAGCGCCTGGTGGAAAACGTTTTCCGTTTCCTCTTCAAATATCCGCCCCTCATGTTTCAGCAGGGCGACGTGGCGTGGGCGTTCTCGCGCTCCGTCCTGCTGATCTCGGGCGGCGTGGCCGCCGCTGCGGTCGTGGCGCTCCTCACCTATCGCGGCGTGGCGGCCGCCGATCGCCTGCGCGATCGACTCGTGCTCGTCGCGCTCCGCCTGGCGGCGCTCGCCGTGCTGCTCGTCTGTTTGTTCCGGCCGACGCTGATTCTCAAGGCGGCGGTGCCTCAGCAGAACTTCCTCGCCGTGCTCGTCGACAATTCGCGCAGCATGGCCATCGCCGATCGCGACGGTCAGGCGCGCAGCGCCTTCGTGCAACAGCAGCTCAATGGACCGAACGCCAAGCTGCTCACGGCGCTCTCGCAGCGCTTCGTCGTCCGCCTCTTCAGCTTCGCGTCCTCGTCGGATCGGATTCAGTCGACCGCGGATCTGAAGTTCGACGGCACCGCGACGCGATTGAGTCAGGCGCTCGATCGCGCGCGCGACGAGCTCGCCGGCCTGCCGCTCGCCGGCCTCGTGATGATCTCCGACGGCGCCGACACGACCGATGCCGCGATCGACGAATCGCTCGCGAGCCTCAAGGCGCGATCGATTCCGGTATTCACCGTCGGCGTCGGTCAGGAGCAGTTCGCGCGCGACATCCAGGTGACGCGCGTCGAGACGCCGCGCGCCGTGCTCAAAGGGACGGCGCTCGTGGTCGACGTCGTGCTCTCGCAGACCGGCTACGGCGGCCGGACCGTCCCGCTCAGCGTCGAGGACGACGGTCGCATCGTGAACACGCAGGAGGTGAAGCTGCCGCCCGACGGCGAGTCGGCGACGGTGAAAGTACGTTTCACGGCGGGCGAAGCGGGCGCGCGCCTGTTCCGCTTCAGGGTCCCGACGCAGGACGCCGAGCAGGTCACGCAGAACAATGCCCGCGAGGCGCTCATTCAGGTCAACGATCGCGTCGAGAAGGTCCTGTACTACGAAGGCGAGCCGCGCGTGGAGCTGAAATTCGTCCGCCGCGCGGTCGCAGAAGACAAGAATCTGCAGCTCGTGACCCTCGACCGCACCGCCGAGAACAAGTACTTGCGTCAGGGCGTCAGCAATTCCGAGGAGCTGATCGCGGGCTTCCCGAAAACGCGCGAGGAGTTGTTCGCGTACCGCGCGCTCGTTCTCGGCAGCGTCGAGGCGGCGTCGTTCACGCCGGAGCAGCTGCGGATGATCGCCGACTTCGTCAGCAAGCGCGGCGGCAGCCTGCTGATGCTGGGCGGACGGCGCGCGTTCGCCGAAGGCGGGTGGGCGGGCACGCCCGTCGGAGAAGTGCTGCCGGTCGTCATCGGCTCCTCCAACGCGAAGTACCTCGCGACCGACATCAGCGTGCGGCCGACGCGCGCCGGCGCCACGTTCCCGGTGACGCTTCTCGCCAACTCCGAAGACGCATCGGCGAAGAAGTGGGACGACATGCCGGAACTGTCGGCGGTCAACCTCATTAAGGACGTGAAGCCCGGGGCGACCGTGCTGCTGACGGGCAGCGACAAGGCGCGGCAGGAACACGTCGTCCTCGCGCACCAGCGCTACGGACGGGGCAAGGCGCTCGCGATGCCGGTGCAGGACGTCTGGTACTGGCGGATGGCGGCGAAGGTGCCGGTCAGCGACACGACGCACCAGATGTTCTGGCGGCGGATGGTCCGCTGGCTCGTGGACGGCGTCCCCGATCAGGTGAACGTCACGACGACGGCCGATCGCGTGGAGCCGGGCGAACCGATCAAGGTCGCCGCCGAAGTGCTCGACCAGGCGTACGCCGAAGTGAACGACGCCACCGTGACGGCGCACATCACGTCGCCGTCCGGCAGGACGACCGACGTGCCGATCGACTGGACTGTGACCAAGGACGGCGACTACCGCACCGCGTTCGTGCCGGACGAGGCTGGGATCTACACCGTGAAGGTGGGGGCAGAGCGCGCGCAGAAGCCGCTTGGCAGCGGATCGACGCACGTGCGCGTGTCGGCCGGCGACGCGGAATACTTCGATGCCGCGATGCGCGCGCCGCTGCTCAAGCGGATTGCGGAGGAGACCGGCGGCCGCTTCTTCACGTCGACCAACGTCGCGTCGCTGCCCGAAGCGATCAGCTACAGCGGCCGCGGTGTGACCGTCGTCGAAGAGCGCGAGCTCTGGGACATGCCGGCACTCTTCATGCTGCTCGTCGGTCTCGTGTCCGCGGAATGGGGATACAGAAGGGTACGCGGACTCGCATGACGCCACGAAACACGCGACGCCACGAAACACGCGAAAATCCATTTGTACTGAACATGTTTCGTGTGTTTCGTGTTTTCGTGATTTTCGTGCTCTGCCTGAGCGCGGCGAACGTGCGCTCCGCCTTCGCGCAGCAAACCCACATCGTCGTCGTCACCGGCGTGCCCGGAGACGAGGAGCACGCCCAGAAATTCGACAAGTGGGCGAAGACGTTCATCGACGCGGCGAAAACGAAAGACGCCGTCCCCGACGCGAACATCACTTATCTCTCCGACAAGCAGGCGACGAAGGTCAACCTCGAGAAGGCGCTCAACGACGTGGCGGCGCGGGCGAAATCGAACGATTCGGTCGTCCTGCTGCTCATCGGCCACGGCAGCTTCGACGGAAGCACGGCGGCGTTCAATCTGATGGGGCCGGATTTGACGGCAGCCGATTACGCGCGGCTGCTGGGTAAGTTCACGACGCAGCACGTCGTGTTCGTCAACACCGCGAGCTCGAGCGGCGCGTTCCAGCAGCCGCTCGCGGCGCCGGGCCGCGTCGTCATTACGGCGACCAAGACCGGCGGCGAGCGCAACGAGACCGAGTTCGGACAGTACTTCGTCGAGGCGTTCGGCGACGCCGCGGCCGACCGCGACCGCAACGGCCACGTCTCAATCGCCGAGGCGTTCGAGTACGCCAAGACGAAAGTGACACAGGCGTTCCAGCAGAAAGGTTTGATTCTCACCGAGCATGCGATGCTCGAGGACGGCGGCGACGGCAAGCTCGCGTCGGCGGTCTTCCTCGGCACGGGACGGGCCGAGAGCGCCCTCAAGGTCGACACCTCCGATCCCGCGGTGCGCGCGCTCGTCGACGAGCGCGACGCGATTCAAAAAGAGATTGAAGGGCTGCAGCTTCGCAAGACGTCGATGGATCCGGCGCAGTACGACGCGCAGATGGAGAAGCTGCTTACCCGTCTCGCGCTGAAGACCAAAGCGCTCCGCGATCTGCAGGCGAAGAAGGACGGCAAGCCGTGAAGCGGATGGCCGCGCTGCTGCTGCCGCTCCTGATTGCAGGAACGGTGAGCGGCGGCACGGCATTGGCGCAGCGGCGCGGCGGCTTCGGCGGTTTCGGTCGGCGCGGCGCGCCGATTCCGATTCAGCCGAACGCGCCCTACGACGGCCGCTTCACGTTCGTGCGCATTCGGTACGGTCCGGACTACGGCTACGCCGCGCAAGGCATGATGTGGACGCACGATTACCCGGCGGGCGAACAGCATTTCATGAAGATCCTCAACGAGGTGAGCTATCTCAACCCGCACACCGAGGAGACCGATATCCTGCCGTTCGACAGCCCGGAGCTGTTCAGGTATCCCGTCGCGTACCTCTGCGAACCCGGGGCGTGGACGATGACGCCGGAGGAAGCGGCGAACCTGCGCGCCTTCCTGCTCAAAGGCGGCTTCCTCATCGTCGACGACTTCCGGTACGGCCACTGGGGCAACTTCGAGGCGCAGATGCTGCGCGCGCTGCCGGAGGCGAAGATTTACGATCTCGACGTCTCGCACCACATCTTCCACAGCTTCTTCGAGATCAAGACGCTCGACGTCCCGCAGTATTACGATCCGCCGCCCGCGATCTTCCGGGCGATCTACGAGGACAACGATCCGTCGAAGCGGATCATGGTGATGATCAACTACAACACCGACATCTCGGAGTACTGGGAGTGGTCCGATACCGGCTTCAAACCGATCGACGAGTCCAATGAAGCGTACAAAATCGGCGTCAACTACATCATTTACGGGATGACGCACTAATGTAGTTAGTCGCTGGTCGGTCGCGATGGCTTGATCCCAAGGAGATATCGTGGCAGTGGACACTGTGGATTTCGAATCGGCGGACGACATCGCGCTCGCGGACAAGATGAAAGTCGGGCGCCAGCAGATCATCGAGGAGCTCGGCAAACGGATCATCGGGCAGTCCGAGGTCATCGAGCTGGTGCTGCTGACGCTCTTCGTCGGCGGCAACAGTCTGATCGTCGGCGTGCCTGGCCTTGCCAAGACGCTGCTCGTCGCGACGCTGGCCAGGGTGCTCGACCTGAAGTTCACGCGCATCCAGTTCACGCCAGACCTGATGCCGTCGGACATCACCGGCACCGACATCATCCAGGAAGATACGGCGACGGGACGGCGCCAAATGGTGTTCGCGCCAGGGCCGATCTTCAGCAACATCGTGCTCGCGGACGAAATCAACCGAACGCCGCCCAAGACGCAATCGGCGCTGCTCGAAGCGATGCAGGAGCATCGCGTCACGATCCAGGGGCGCACCTACGATCTCGCCGAGCCGTTCTACGTGTTCGCGACGCAGAATCCGATCGAGCTCGAAGGCACGTATCCGCTGCCCGAGGCGCAGCTCGATCGCTTCATGTTCCACATCGTCATCGAGCACCCGCCGGAAGACGAGGAGTTCGAGGTCGTGCGCTCGACGACGGCGATCATCGATCCGCATTTCAACCGGCCCGTGAACGGCGACGATCTGATCGCGTTCCAGCGCCTGGTGCGCCGCGTGCCGGTCGCCGAGCCGGTGATGCGCTACGCGCTCAGCCTCGCGCGGACCAGCCGTCCGAAGTCGAAGAACGCTCCCGACACGGTGAAGAAATTCGTCGCGTTCGGGGCGAGCGTGCGCGCGGCGCAGTATCTCGTGCTCGGCGGCAAGGCGCGCGCGCTGACGAGCGGCCGCTACCACGTCAGCTACGACGACATCCGCTCGATGGCGCACCCGGTGCTGCGCCACCGCGTGCTGACGAACTTCCGCGCGGAGTCGGAAGGGATCACGACCGACTCGATCGTGGACGAGTTGCTGTCGACGGTGGCGGTGCCCAAGAGCGGAATGTAACGCTCGGCTGAACGCCTCGCGCTACACCGACCCGTACCCGTAGCGCGAACCTTTTCAGGCGAACGAGACAGCGGTTTGCGGTAGCGCGAGCCTTTCAGGCAACCGAGAACGACGATGCAAACATCCCAGACGATGCCCGGCGCGCGGTTCGTCGATCCGAAGATCCTGTCGCGCATCAGCAGCCTCGAGCTGATGGCGCGGACGGTCGTGGAGGGCTTCATCAACGGCCTCCACCGCGCGCCGTACTTCGGCGCCTCGATCGACTTCGCGGAGCACCGCGGCTACGTCGCCGGCGACGACATCCGCCGCGTCGACTGGCGGCTGTTCGCCCGCACCGATCGCTTCTACGTCAAGCAGTACGAGGCCGACACCAACACGAACCTCTCCATCCTCTTCGACGTGTCGAAGTCGATGAGCTTTTCGAGCCGCGGCATTCCGAAAATCGAGTACGCCTCGTTCGTCGCCGCGTGCCTCGGCTACCTGGCGCAGCGGCAGCGCGACCGCGTCGGCATCGTCACCTTCGACAGCGACATCGTCACGCACGTGCCCTCCTCCGCGAAGCACTTCAACGTCGTGCTGCACACGCTCGATCGCGCGAAGGCCGAGCGCCCCGGCAATCTGACGGCGCCGCTGAACAAGATGGCGGAGCACTTCAAGCGACGCGGCATCCTCGTCCTGATCTCCGATTTCTACGAGGAGCCCGACGCAGTCCTCGAAGCCATCAAGCCGCTGAAGTTCCTCGGCAACGACCTCATCGTCTTTCACGTCCTCGACCCCGCCGAGATCGAGTTCGGGTACGACGATGCGTCCAGCTTCGAGGATCTCGAGAGCGGCGACCAGATTCCGGTGGTGCCGCAGTCGCTCGCCCAGGAGTACCGGCAGCTGATTCGCGCGCACATCGACGCGTTGACCGCGAAGTTCTCCGAGCACCGGATCGACTACACGCTGCTGAACACGGCCGAACCGCTCGACCGCGCGCTCTTCAGCTATCTTTCCAGCCGCGAGCGGCTGATGAGAGTACGGTGACCTTCCTAACACCAGCCTTCTTCCTCGGCCTCGGCGCGATCGCGATCCCGATATTGATCCACCTGATCCAACGCGAGAAGAAGCGCGTCGTCGAGTTCCCGTCGCTGATGTTCGTGCGGCGGATTCCGTATCAGTCCGTCCGCCGCCGCCGCATCCGTCACTGGTTCCTGCTGTTCCTGCGCGCCGCGGCGATTGCCCTGATCGTGTTCGCGTTCGCGCGACCGTTCCTGCATCAGAGCGCCGTGGCCGCCGCCGCCGGCGGCGCCGCGCGCGACGTCGTCGTCCTGCTCGACCAGTCGGCGAGCATGGGGTACGGCGATCACTTCGAGAAGGCGAAGGACGCCGCGCGGCGCGTCGTGCGCGGGCTCGGCGCCGACGACCGCGCCACCCTCGTGCTCTTCGCGAAGAACGCCGAGGAGAACATGCGCGCCACCTCCGATCGCGCGCGGCTCGAGGGCGCCATCAACGCCGCGAAGGTCACGGCCGGCGCGACGCGCTACGGCCCGGCGCTCAAGCTGGCCGACAGCATCCTCGGTCGCTCGCCGCTGAAGCGGCGCGAAGCCGTTCTGATCAGCGATTTTCAGAAGACCGGCTGGACCGGATCCGAGGATGCGCGTTTTCCTGAGGGAATGGCGCTCACCACGATGCCGGTCGGCTCGGCCAACGCTCGCAACCTCGCCGTTCCATCGGTGACGTTCGGACGGTCGGCCTTCTCTGGCCAGGAGCGGATCGCCGTCACCGCGGGGCTGAGTAATAAAGGCGACGAGGCGATCGGGGACGTCCCGGTGTCGCTGACCGTCGACGGCCACGAGCTCGAGACGCTGCGCGCCACAGTGGCGCCCCATGCGTCGTCGTCGGTGACGTTCGCGCCGTTCACGCTGTCGGGTCCGAACGTGCGCGGGATGGTGCGCGCAGGCACCGACCCGCTGCCGGCCGACAACACCTTCCATTTCGTGCTGACGCCCAGCGAGCCGGTGTCGCTGCTCGTCGTCGACAGCGGCGCGCCGGACGCAAGCCTGTACATCTCCAAAGCGCTGGCCATCGGTACGACGCCGCAATTCCAGGTCGAGGTCACGTCGGCAGGACGCGTCGCGCCCGCGGCGTTCGACAAGCGCGCGGTCGTCGTGCTCAACGATGCGATGTTTCCGCCGGCCGCCGCCGGCGGCGTGTTGAAACGCTTCGTCGAGCGCGGCGGCGGACTGCTGATCGTCGCCGGCGATCACGCGACGTTTCCCACCGGATCGACCGCCGACGGCGATCTTCTTCCGGGGAAGCTCGGCACGACGATCGATCGCACCGACGGCCGCGCCGGATCGCTCGGCTTCCTCGATTACAGCCATCAGGTGTTCGAGCTGTTCAAGGCGCCGAGAAGCGGCGATTTCTCGGCCGCGCATTTCTTCCGCTATCGCAGCGTGGAGCCGGCGCCCGCCGATCGCGTGCTGGCCCGCTACGACGACGGCGCGGTCGCCGCCGCCGAGCGAAAAGTCGGCATGGGCCGCGTCATCGTGTGGACGTCGACACTCGACGACTCGCTGAGCGACATCGGCGTGAAGCCCGTGTTCCTTCCGCTCGTGCATCAGCTCGTTCGCTATCTCGCGCACTACGAGCAGCCGACGTCGTGGCTGACGGTGGGCCAGGTGCTCGACGTCGCCGCGCGAACGAAGGGGCGTACCGATCGAATCGTCGTGACCCCGTCGGGCGAACGCGTGGCGCCCCAGAACTCGCGCGGCCTCGTCGAGCTCGCCGAGCAGGGCATCTACGAAATCCGGTCCGCCGGCGCGACGACCGGCCGTCCGGAATCGGTCGCTTCCAACCTCGACCCCGTCGAGTCGGACCTCACGCCGCTCGACCCGCGCGAGCTGGTGGCCGCGGTGACGGGCCACGCGACGCCCGAGACGGCCGAGCCCGCAATGGCGGAGCAGATGACGCAGGAGGAAATCGAAAAGCGTCAGGGGCTCTGGTGGTATCTGCTCCTGACGGGAATGGCGCTCCTGGCCGTGGAAACGACGATCGCAAACCGTCTTTCGAGGCGGGAGAAGTTTTTGTAACCAGCTTTTAGCGGAGGCGGTTGGGCCCGCCCGGGTGTAATCTGATTGCGCGGAGGCGACATGGACCAACGCATGGAACTCGTCGACGTCATCAGGCGCGTGCGGAACCGGTGGCGCTTGCGGCTTGCGCTGCGCGGCGCCGTCGTCGTGGTCGCCGGAACGTCCCTCGCGCTGCTGCTCTCGGCGTCGAGCCTCGAGTCGCTCCGCTTCAGCGCGCCCGCGATTATCGCGTTTCGCATCATCTCGGTCGCCGTTTTCGTCTCGCTGCTCGTGTACGGACTCGTCTGGCCGCTCCGCCGCCGCGTGACCGACGCGCAGGTGGCGATGTACCTCGAGGAATGCGATCCGACGCTCGAGGCGCGCATCATGACGGCGGTCGAAGCGACCGCGAACGGCGGCTCGCCCGATCACTCTCCCCACCTGGTCGAGCGTCTCGTCGAACAGGCCATCGAACGCTGCCGCGCGCTGGATCATGGCGACGAGGTCGAACGCGCATCGGTGCGCCGCCACGGGGTCTCGCTCGCGGCAATCGCCGCCATTACGGCGCTCGTCGTCGCGCTCGGTCCGGCGTACTTGCGTCACGGTCTGTCGGCGCTGCTCGTCATCTATCGCACCGCAGAGGCGTCGAGCCCGTACCGCATCGACGTGACGCCTGGCTCCGCGAAAGTGCCGCGCGGCGCCGACCAGGCGATCCGCGCGAAGTTGATCGGCTTCACCGCGAGGGATGCCGCGGTGCTGATGCGGAGCGCTGCCAACGCGCAGTTCGAGCGCGTGCCGCTGCTGCCAGCGGCCAATGAGGCCGGGTCGTTCGAAGGGATGCTGTTCCACCTCGACAAGCAGACG
>Ga0209577_10005076_pt1 | contig 12317 bp, 13 predicted proteins | sample GraSoiAngelo_109_FD_185874 | JGI IMG/M metagenome (GOLD analysis project Ga0209577, IMG submission 185874) | Grasslands soil microbial communities from the Angelo Coastal Reserve, California, USA - 14_0903_12_20cm (SPAdes) (version 2) | ecosystem: Environmental > Terrestrial > Soil > Grasslands... | reverse complement strand
GCGCATGAACTTCGCCGTGTTCTCGTTACTTCCCGGGGAGCTGCGGTAGCGGCGGGACCGCCGGCAGTTGGGGTAGCTCCGAAGCTGAGATCGGGAACGCCGTCGTCGCGTCGGCCGGCGCCGGCAGTTGCGGGGCCGCCATGGCGGAGAGCGAGGCGACATTCGCCGCGGGTGCCGAGGGAAGCTGCGGTGCGCGCGGACTCGGCGCGGCCGGAACCTTGCTAGGCACCGCGGTGTGCGTCCGCGGTGCAATCGGCTTAGGCATCACGGTGCGGGTCCTCGGGGTCGGTGTACGCCGGCGGGCAGCGACGGCCTGCGGTCTTCGACCACGCGTGTCGTAGTGCTTCACGCGCCACTTGAGCACTTGCGTGGCCACGTGCGGCAAGCGAACGGACGGAACGTGTGCAACGGAGCCGCTTGGCGACGTCGTCACGGCCGGGAAGACGCCGAACGAATACACCGCTCCGTACAAGCAGGCGGCAGCGGCGGCGGAGAAGAACAAGAGGCGGACCCCCTCGTCCCAGGCGGCAAGTCTCGGACGCACGCTACCCCTATCGGGTTAGGCCGTCTGGCCTACCAGCCCTCGAACGAGGGACGTCCGAACATCAGGCGTAGCGGATTCGCGGATCGAGGTAGCCGTACAGGACGTCGGCGATGAGGTTGAAAACGATCACGATGATCGACGTCAGGAAGAGCCATCCCATGACGGCGTACAGATCCGCGTGATTCAGCCGGTCGATGAAGTAGTAGCCCATCCCGTCCAGGCTGAAGACCGTCTCGGTGATGATCGCTCCGCCCAGGAGTGCGCCCACGTTCAGCGCGATGACCGTCACCAGCGGGATCAACGCGTTGCGGAAGACATGGCGCATGATCACCTTCCACTCGGACAGGCCCTTCGCGCGTGCGGTCCGTGCGTAGTCGGAGTTCACGACGTCGAGCATCGAAGCGCGCATGAAGCGGCTGTACAACGCGAGGCTGATGACGCAGAGCGTCACTACGGGCAGCGCGAGATGTTGCAGACGGTCGAGCGAGAACGCACCCTGCCCGGGAGCATTCAATCCCGAGGTGTAGAAGATGCGAACGTGCCAGTGGAGATAGAGGTCCGTGAAGCCGATCTGTAACAGCAGTGCGAGCAGAAACGTCGGCATCGCGAAGCCGAGAAAGCTGAACGTCGTAAACGCGTAGTCGAACACCGAGTACTGGCGCACAGCGGAAAAGACGCCGATCGCGATTCCGAGCAGGATCGCGAGCAGTTCCGACGTGATGATCAACTGCGCGGTGTGGCCCATCACGCGCTGGATGTCCGGCCAGATCGGTTGATGCGTAAGGAGCGAGCGACCGCCCTTGTGGAGCACGAAGTCCTTGAGCCAGTAGACGTATCTCACCGGCACCGGCTTGTCGAGGTGGAACTCCACTCGCGCATGCGCGAGCGTGATCGGCGAGAAATTCGGCTTGCCTCTTAGCGGCGCGAGCGGGTCGGACGACAGCGAGATCAGCGAGAAGATGAGAAAGCTCGCGGCGAGCAGCACCGGGATGCTGTAGAGCAATCGGCGGATCACGTACGTGACCATCTGCCCTCCGTCCGCGGCCCCGCGCTGCGGGGTTGATAATCGTTCGACGCCGCCAAGCCGCCAAAAGTTAGGAGATGGAGGCTGCGGCGCGCCCAGCGCGAATCAGTCCACGTGCAGATGGGTGCCGCTATCGACCGCTTCCTCGCGTCGCCGGCGCTCGCCGATTCGACGCGGCGGGCGTACGCACGAGACGTGCGGGAGTTCGCGGACTGGCTCGACCGCCGAGGTACGCGTCTCGAGGCCATCGACGTGCGCGTGCTGGCCGATTACACCGCCGAACTCGGACGCGCACGCCCGCGAAAGCTCGCTCCGACGACGATCGGACGCAAGCTCGCGTCGGTTCGCAGCTTTCTCCGCTTCACGCTCGGCCCGTCGCGAGTTCCAGACGTTTCCTTCGCCCCGCGCAAACCGCGCCGCCTGCCGGATGCACCGAAGCCCGACGAGGTCGATTCGTCGCTGGCGACGTTCGACGGCGACGAGCCGCTGGTCATTCGTAACCGCGCGTTGCTCGAGCTCGTGTACTCCGCCGGGCTGCGCAGTCGCGAAGCCGTCGACCTCGATCTCGCGGACGTCGACTTCGAGCAGGAGCAATTGCACATCCGCGGCAAAGGCGGCAAGGAACGCGTCGTCCCACTCGGCGAAGAAGCGGCGCACAGGCTTGCGCGTTACCTCCGCGACGCGCGTCCCGAGCTCCTACGCGGCGCCGAGAACGCGTTGTTCGTGTCCGCGCGGGGGCGGCGTCTGGATACGTCGACGTTACGTCGCCTATTCGCGCATCCCCACCGGCTACGGCACGCGTTCGCGACCCACCTGCTCGAGGGCGGCGCCGACCTGCGCACGATCCAAGAGCTCCTGGGGCACAGCTCACTCTCGACGACACAGGTCTACAGCCATGTCGACGGCAAGCGGCTCCGTCGTGTCTACGACCGGGCCCATCCCCGCTCGTGACGATCGAGGACAAAGACGTCGACGGATTCCTCGCGCTGCTTGCAGCGCGACGCGCGGAACGCACGGTCGACGCGTACCGGCGTGACCTTCGGTCCTTCGGCGTGTGGCTCGGCGGGCCGGTGACGCGCGCGACGACGGACGACCTCGAGCGCTACCTCGCGGAGCTGCGGGCTGCCGGCCTGTCGGCGGCCACGATCGCGCGCCGCGTCGCCGCCCTGCGGTCGTTCTTCCGCCATCAGCTCCTGCTCGGCGCACGCAGTGACAACCCAGCGGCGGAGCTCGACCTGCCGAAGCGACGCCGCAAGCTCCCGCGCACGCTCTCCCCCGGCGAGGCGGAACGGCTCATCGAAGCCGCGCACGGGACGACACCGCGCGCACTTCGCGACCACGCCCTGGTCGAGCTCCTCTACGGGGCCGGCCTGCGCGTGGGCGAAGCCGTCTCGTTGACGAAAGCAGACGTCGACCTCGCTGGCCGCCTCGTGCGCTGCATCGGCAAAGGGAACAAGGAACGGGTCGTGCCGATCGGACGTGCGGCGGTCGAGTCGACGCGCCGCTATCTCTCCCGTGGCCGGCCCTTTCTCGATGCACGCCACCGGCCAGAGCTCTTCCTGAACGCACGCGGAGGAGCGCTGACGCGCGCCGGAGCCTTCCTGATCCTGCGGCGGCTTGCCGCGAAGGCAGGGCTCGAGCCCGAACGGGTACATCCACATCTCCTGCGGCACTCGTTCGCCACGCACCTCCTGGAGGGAGGCGCGGATCTCCGGTCGGTGCAGGAGATGCTCGGGCATGCCGACCTCTCGACGACCGAGCTCTACACGCACGTATCCGACCGGCGGCGCCGGGAGTTGTACTACCAGGCGCATCCGCACGCGCGGCGGCGCCGTGATTAAGAACTGGTCGCCCGGAAAACGAGGAAGTCGAAATGAATCTCCAGCTCGTCTTTTTCGCATTGCTGACGCTCGGAGTCGGCTGGCTCATGGCACTTGCCGGCGTGGAGAAGAGCGTCCTCGAATGGCGAAAGCGCCGCCGCACCTGCCCTTCGTGCGGACGCGAGATCGTCGCCCGCACCTGCCCCTGCAGCTCCGCCTAGAGCTTCGCCCCCGCGCGCTTTCGCAGATCGCCCGCGACGGTACGGGCAGTCCGGCGTAGCTCGGCGTCTTCCTCGTCGTCCTCGGCGAGGCCGTTCAGAAGCACGACCGTCTCTCGCTGCGGCGAGCCGTTGCGCAAGCACACGATCGCAAGCCGTCGAACGGCGCCGTTTCCATCGTTCGACGCAATCGTGTGCAGGAGCGGCCGGATCTGGTTGACGACGCCCGGATTCCCGCGCGAGAGGAGCTGAACCGAGACGAGCGCGTTGCCTCGCGCCGCAGGACTCTCGTCCTCCAGCCCGCGGCGAAGCAACTCGAGCTTCTGGCGGAACCGGAAGAGACCGATCGCGCGGTACGCCACGGCACGCTGGCGGTAGTCGGCGCTGCGGGCCGCGGATTCGACCTCGTCGTCCCACTGCTGTCGCAGCGTTGCGAGCTCGCGTTCCGCGCCAGCCTCGGCAAGCTCGTCCGCCTTCGTCGCCGCTTCGAGAAGAGTCATGCGGCGCGTGACTCTAACGACGGCCGCTAGAGTCCGCGCGGCCGAATGACGCACAAGGTGATCCTCATCCCCGGTGACGGAACCGGCCCCGAGCTGACCGAAGCGACTCGTCGTGTGCTGGAGGCGACCGGCATCGACTTCGAGTGGGACCTGCGCGAGGCGGGTGCCGACGTGATGGACAGGCACGGCGGCAATCCGTTGCCCGAGGAAGTTCTCGACGCGATCCGCGAGACGGGCGTCGCTTTGAAGGGTCCCATCACGACTCCCGTCGGCGGCGGCTTTCGCTCGGTCAACGTCGCGCTACGCAAGAGCTTGGACCTCTACGCGCAGGTGCGTCCCTGCAAGACATATCCGGGCGTTCGCACGCGATTCGACGACGTCGATCTCGTGATCGTCCGCGAGAACACCGAGGACTTGTACGCGGGGATCGAGTACGAGGAGGGAACTCCGGCGGCTCGCGAGCTGATCTCCTGGATCGAGTCGCACGGCGGCGAGCTCGCGCACGACGACGCCGGAATCTCGATCAAGCCGATCTCCATCACCGGAACGCGGCGGGTCGTGCAATTCGCGTTCGACTATGCGCGCCGCAACGGGCGCCGCAAGGTGACGGCTGTACACAAGGCGAACATCATGAAGTTCTCCGACGGCCTCTACCTACGCGTCGCGCGCGAGGTGGCGGAGGAGAACGGCGACATCGAGTTCGACGATCGCATCGTCGACAACATGTGCATGCAGCTCGTGCAGCGGCCCGAAGAGTACGACGTGCTCGTCTTGCCGAATCTTTACGGCGACGTTCTGTCGGACCTCTGCGCCGGGATGATCGGCGGGCTCGGTCTCGCGCCGGGCGCGAACTTCGGCGACGGGATCGCGATCTTCGAGCCGACGCACGGCAGCGCGCCCAAGTACGCCGGTCAGAACAAGGTCAATCCGATGGCGCAGATGCTCTCGGGCGTGATGATGCTCCGGCACCTCGAGGAACGCGACGCGGCGGACAACCTCGAGCAGGCGATCGCCCAGGTGATCCGCGAGGGCAAGTGCGTCACCTACGACATGAAGCCGGCGCGCAACGATCCGACCGCGGTCGGCACGAGCGAGGTGGCGGACGCGATCATCGAGCAGTTGGGCGTGCGCGTATGAGCGAGCGGCGCAAGATCACCGTCGTCGGGGGCGGCAACGTCGGCGCGACCTGCGCGCTCGAGCTCGCTCGCCGCGACTACGCGAACGTCGTCCTCGTGGACATCGTCGAGAACCTTCCGCAGGGAAAGGCGCTCGACCTGAACCAGATGGGAGCAGTGCTGGGCTTCGAGCCGAACGTCGTCGGTTCGAACGGATACGCGGAGACGGAAGGCTCCGACGTGATCGTTGTCACCGCCGGCAAGCCACGCGCGCCCGGCATGAGCCGCGACGACCTCGTCCGTGACAACGAGAAAATCGTGGGTTCGGTCGTGAAGCAGGCGGTCGAGGTTTCCCCCGACGCGGTGCTGATCGTCGTCTCGAATCCGCTCGATGCGATGTGCCACGTGGCGCGGAACGTCTCCGGTTGGCCGAAACAACGAGTCTTCGGGATGGCCGGGATCCTCGACACCGCCCGGTTTTCGACCTCCATCGCCTGGGAGACGGGTTCGTCGGTGAAGGACGTCACCGCGATGGTGCTCGGCGGACACGGCGACCAGATGGTTCCGGTCGTGAGTGCGACGACGGTCGGGGGAGTCCCACTGCGAAAGCTCGTGTCGGACGGAGAGATCGAGCGCATGGTTGAGCGCACGGCCAAGGGCGGCGGCGAGATCGTCAACCTCCTCGGAACCTCCGCCTGGTATGCGCCGGGTGCCGCGGCCGCGCAGATGGTCGACGCGGTCATGCTCGACGAGAAGCGCGTGCTTCCGTGCACCGCATACCTCGAGGGCGAGTACGGGATCGACGGTCTCTACATGGGCGTTCCGGTCAAGCTCGGCCGCGGCGGCGTCGAGGAGATCGTGGAGCTCGACCTGAGCGACGGGGAGCAGCGGTTGCTCCGCGAGTCAGCCGATGCAGTCCGAGAGGTCGTCGGCGTCTTGACGACGTAGTCGCGGGCCGCCGTCTACCCTAGGTCCGTGCACGTTCGGGGCATCCTGACTCCGTTCCGCGTCGCGATGCTCGGAGTCTTCGTCACCGCGCTCGCGGTCGTTCTCATCGTGACGACGACGGGGGCCGGCCTCTCGTCGGAGCTCCTGCTCGTGCCCGACCCCGCTCATCCGCTTGCACACCTCGTCTCTGTTCCGGGCGCCAAGCAGCAGCAGGACAGTCGCGGCGGGATCTACTACGTCGACGTGCTCGAACGGAAGGCCTCACTCTTCGATCGGCTGTTCCCGCCTGACGGAGCAACGGTCATCCAGCAGCAAGAACTGACGCCGCCCGGCGTGACCCAAACCGAGCGGATCCAGGCCGACCAGCTCGACATGCGGCTGTCTCAGCAGATCGCCACGGCGGTCGCCCTTCGCGCGCTCGGCTACAAGGTTCGCATCCGCGAACACGGCGTGCGCGTGGAGCTCGTATACAGCAATACACACGCGTTCGGTGTCCTTCGACCCGGAGACGTGATTGTCCGCGCCGACGGACGCAGCGTTCGCTCGATCGTCGAGCTCCACGACATCATCTCCAGGCAGAAGGCAGGAGACGTGGTCGCGCTGGCCTTCGTGCGGAACGGCCGCGTGCACGACGTGAGGATCAAGACCTCGCGGACTACGCTCACGCCCAGGCAAGTGATCATCGGATTCGAACCGCAGCCCGCGATCGATTTCGCAATCCCATTTCGCATCCGATTCGACCTGGGAGACGTCGGCGGCCCATCGGCGGGCCTCGCGTTCGCGCTGCAGATCCTCGAGGAGCGAGGCCGCGATGTCGACCACGGGTACAAGGTCGCCGCGACGGGCGAGATCGCTCCGGACGGAAGTGTGGGCGCGATCGGTGGAATCGAGCAGAAGACGATCGGCGCGCGCCAGGCGCATGTGGACGTGTTCCTTGTGCCTGCCGGGGATAACTATCGCGAGGCACGGAAGTACGCACACGGCCTGAAGATCGTTCCTGTGAAGACTTTTCAACAGGCGTTGCGGAGCTTGGCAACGCTGCCTCCGAAGACCTAAAAACCGGGCGTTCGCGCCGCACGGAGAACTACGCGGAAAGTGCGCGGTTTTCACTTTCGCGCCCCTTGTCTTCTCGGTGCAGCCTCGTACTATCTCGCCCTGTCACTGCGGGCCGAGTGGTGGGCGAAAGAGAGGGCGGATGGGCGCCAAGAACGGTGCAAGCTGCAACGACTGTTATTTCCGCCGCGCCGGACTGTGCGCCCTTCCGGGCGACGACCCCTGTCCCACGTTCCGTCTGCACAGCCGCGGGAATCTCGTTCCGCCGCGGCAGCCACGCCTCGTGCCGCGTCCGCTCGGAACGTGGCGCGCGGTCGCTACTTAGACCTCAGGCAGCGACCGGCGCGCCGAGAAGCGTCGCAAGCCGGTGCACGCCTTCTGCGATCTCGTCTGGCGAAACGAAGCTGTACGCCAGCCGCGCGCTGGACGATGCGCCGCCGAAGTCCGTTCCGGGAACGAACGTGACTCCGTCGTACTCGGCGCGTGCGAGCAACGGTGCGGCGTCGGTGTTCGGAGGGAGCTCGAGCCAGAGGAAATAGCCGCCGGCGGGACGGCTCCAGCGCGCCTCCTCGGGAAAGTGATGATCGAGCGACGAGAGCATCGCGTCGCGGCGAAGGCGCAGGAGCCCTCGCACGCGTTCGAGGTTCGGCTCGAAGTTGCCACGGCGGAGAAACTCGTACACCGTGGCCTGTCCGATCAGCACCGGCGTGATGTACGTCGAGACCGCGACCGCCTCGAGCTCGCGCTCGAGCTCCGGCGGCAAGACGAAGTAGCCGACCCGAAGCCCGGGCGCGACCGTCTTCGAGAACGAGGACGAGTAGACGACCCGCTCGCCGCCGTCGAGCTCGTAGAGGGTCGGCGGCGGTTCGCCGTCGAAGCGCACGAGCCCGTAGGGATCGTCTTCGAGGACGAGCAACTCGTGCTCGTGCGCGAGCTCGACGATGCGACGCCGCCGTTCGATCGACAGAGTCCGGCCGCTCGGATTCTGGAAAGTCGGGATCGTGTACAGGAAGGCAGGTGGCGGGCCGATTCGCAACTCGCGCTCGAGTGCGTCGGGATCGAGACCCTCCTCGTCCATCGGCAACGACACGACGTCGAGCCCGAGGCCGCGAAGGATCTTCAGCGGGCGATCGTAGGTCGGCCGCTCGACGAGGACTTTGCCCCCTGCGAAGTGCTGCGCAAGAAAGACGAATCCTTGCAACGAGCCGTTGGTCAGCAGCACGTGCGCCTGATCGACGCCATGACGCTGCGCGATCCATTCACGTAGCGGCGCATATCCCCCGACCGGCCCGTATGAAAGCACCGTCTCGCCGTCACGTTCGAGAACCGTGCGGGCGCAATCCGCGAGCTCGTCGACCGGCAGACATTCCGGCGCGGGTACGCCCCGAGCGAACGAGATCGTGCTCATGCCGGCCAGTCTAGAGAGGACGTCGGCGCACTAACGCGCGAACGTTCGATGCCACAGGATCTACTGTGTGCGCGCGCCGAACCGTTCCGCGACCAGTTGCGCGACCTCGGTCGGCGTCGTGCCGACCTGGATCCCGGCCGCCTCGAGAGCCTCCTTCTTCGCGGCGGCGGTTCCGGACGAGCCGGAGATGATCGCGCCTGCATGACCCATCGTCTTGCCGGGCGGCGCCGAGAAGCCGGCGATGTAGGCCAGCACCGGCTTCGTGACGTGCTCCTCGACGAAGCGTGCGGCCTTCTCCTCCTCGTCCCCGCCGATCTCGCCGACGAGGACGATCAGCTCCGTCTCGGGATCGTCGTCGAACCGTCCCAGGATGTCGATGAATGACGAGCCGACGACGGGATCCCCGCCGATTCCGACGATCGTCGAGTTGCCGAGGCCAAGCTGTGTCAGCTCGTGTCCGATCTGGTACGTCAGCGTTCCCGACCGGGAGACGAGGCCGATCGTTCCTTCGCTGAAGATCTCGGCCGGGATGATCCCGACGTTCGCCTTTCCCGGCGAGAGCGCGCCGGGACAGTTCGGGCCGATCATCGCGACGCCCTTACCGCGCACGTACGCGTAGACGCGCAACATCTCGTGCGCGGGAATGTGTTCCGTGATGCAGATCACGGTGCCGATACCGGCGTCGACTGCTTCGTAGATCGCATCGGCAGCGAAACGCGCCGGCACGAAGATCAGCGTCGTGTTCGCGTTCGCATGCTCGACCGCCTCGACGACGGTGTCGAAGACGGGAATTCCCTCGACGTCCTGGCCGCTTTTGCCCGGCGTCACTCCCGCAACGACGTTCGTGCCGTAGTTGCGGTTGCGCAGCCCGTGGAAGCGTCCTTCGCTTCCCGTCAGGCCCTGAACGACGAGCCGAGTGTCGTTGTCGACGACGATCGCCATCAGCGCTGACTCCGGCGCGCCTTGAGGATGATCGAAGGGAAGACCATCGCGCCGCCCGCGATGCGATCGCCAAGTAGCTCCTTCACGCGAGTTGCATCGTCCGGCGGCGTGTCCACGCGGGCGAGCCAATCGTCGACGTCACGTCGTCGCTCGAGCCGCTCGACGCGTTCCACCTCGAGACCCACGTCGGCGAGCATCTCTTTCCACTCGTCTTCCGAGTAGCAACGAACATGAGTCGGATCGCGAAGACGCTCGGCTTCCTCGGTCTGCTCGTCGACGTGGAGGTTATCCTCGATCACGAGCAGCGTCTGAGCGACACGTGCCATCTCAGCGACCGCCTTGCGGACGTCCTCGAAGTGGTGCGGCGCGATGCGGCAGGCGACGACGTCGAAGCTTCCGTCGGCGAACGGAAGATCTTCGGCGCGGGCGATCACGTCGGGCTGCATTCCCGGCGCGGGATCGACGGTCACGACCGTGCATCCCTCCTCGCGGAGCCGCCGCGCGACGTGCCCGCCGCCGGTCGCAACGTCGAGCACCTTCACGTCCTCGGCCGGTTCGCACATCTCGACGAGCAGATCGAGATCTCTTCCTTCGCGGTGCGAGGGCGACTCGCGGAACGCCTGCGCCCGGTTCGACCATACGTCCGTCATGCGGCCGCGAGCTCGACCGCGCGTTCGGCGGCTTCGAGCATAGTCGGCTCGACGTGGAGATTCTGCGGCGCCGCGTCGGCCAGGATCTTGCGTCCTTCCTCGGCGTTCGTCCCGTCGAGACGGACGACGATCGGCAGCTCGATCGACATCTGCTCGAGCGCGGCAAGGATCCCTCGCGCGACTTCGTCGCAGCGGGTGATCCCACCGAAGATGTTGAAGAAGATCGAGCGCACCTGATCGTCGCGCGTGATCACCTCGAGCGCGTCGACCACGCCTTGTGCATCACCGCCGCCGCCGAGATCGCAGAAGTTCGCCGGTCGTCCGCCGGCCACGACAACGACGTCCACGGTCGACATCGAGAGCCCGGCGCCGTTGCCGAGGATTCCGACCTCGCCGTCGAGCTTCACGTACGTCACGCCCTTCTCGCGCGCGAACGTCTCGAGGGGATCGGCTGCCGAGAGGTCGCGCATCTCCGCGATGTCGGGATGGCGGAACAGCGCGCTGTCGTCGACCGTGAACTTCGAGTCGAGCGCCTTCACTTCGCCCTCGGGCGTCACGATCAGCGGATTGATCTCGCAGAGCATCGCGTCCGACTCGATGAAGCAGCGATAGAGCTTCTCGACGATCGAGGTGATCTGCTTCTGCTCGCTCGGATCGTCGATGCCTGCTGCGTAGATGAGGCGCCGCGCGTGGTAGGGCTGGAGGCCTTCGAGCGGATCGACGTGCAAGCGCGCAAGCGCGTCGGGACTCTCCTCGGCGACCTGCTCGATCTCGATCCCACCCTCCTTCGTGAACATGAACAGCGGCTGTTTCTGGCCGCGGTCGAAGGTGACGGACAGGTAGTACTCCTTCGCGATCTCCGACGCGCTCTCGATCCAGAGCCTGTGCACGACGTGGCCGCGGATGTCGAGCCCGAGGATCTCGCGCGCCTTCGCCTCGGCGTCGGCCGGATCGTCGGCGAGCTTGACCCCGCCCGCCTTCCCTCGGCCGCCGGTCAAGACCTGAGCCTTCACGACGACCTGGCCGCCTAGCTCCTGCGCCGCGGCGCGCGCCTCGTCGGGCGTCGTCGCGAGCCGCCCCTCGGAGACGGGGATGCCGAAGCGGCGAAACAGCTCTTTGCCTTGGTACTCGTAGAGATCCACCGCCGCGCGAGTCTACGGGTTCGAGTTGTGTCGACCGGTCGTTTCAGACGGACGCGTGGGCAAGCCCACGCGTCCTGATGCGGCGCCGCGAGAATCTACCGGCGAGTCGACGGGATCATGCACGCCAACTGGGTTGCGAGTCCTCCGGCGCGCCCTCTAGCTAGGCTCGCGCGCGGTGCCCGCAATCGTCGCCGAGAACCTCCGCAAGCGCTACAAGGACGTGCAGGCGCTCGACGGCGTCACGTTCGAGGTGCATGACGGCGAGGTGTTCGGCCTGCTCGGTCCGAACGGCGCGGGCAAGTCGACGACGGTTCGCATCCTCACGACGCTGACGAAGCCGGACTCGGGCCGCGGGATCGTCGCCGGCCACGACGTCGTTCGCCATCCCAACCGCGCGCGCGGCGCGATCGGTTATGTGCCGCAGGATTCGGGCACCGACCGCGAGGCGACCGGCCGCGAGAACGTCATGCTTCAGGGCCGGATCTACGGGATGCACGGCGCCGCGCTGAAGACGCGCGTCGACGAGCTCCTGAGCTTCGTCGGCCTCTCGGAGGCTGCCGATCGAACCGTGCGCGGCTACTCCGGCGGGATGAAAAGGAGACTCGACATCGCGCTCGGGCTCGTTCACCGGCCGAGCGTCCTCTTCCTCGACGAGCCGACGACGGGCCTCGATCCCGAGGCGCGCGTCGCGATGTGGGAGGAGGTGCAACGACTCGCGCGTCACGAGAGCTTGACGATCCTGCTGACGACCCACTACCTCGAGGAAGCCGATCGCCTCGCCGACCGGCTTGCAATCGTGTCGCGGGGACAGGTGGTCGTCGACGGAACGCCGGAGGAGCTCAAGCGAAGCCTCAAGGGCGAGCTGGTCACCGTCGAGTTGTCCGACGGCGACGGACGCACGGCGGACGCCGTCGCGGTCGTCGAACGGATCGAAGACGCCCGCGAAACGGTCG
>Ga0209577_10005075_pt1 | contig 12317 bp, 10 predicted proteins | sample GraSoiAngelo_109_FD_185874 | JGI IMG/M metagenome (GOLD analysis project Ga0209577, IMG submission 185874) | Grasslands soil microbial communities from the Angelo Coastal Reserve, California, USA - 14_0903_12_20cm (SPAdes) (version 2) | ecosystem: Environmental > Terrestrial > Soil > Grasslands... | reverse complement strand
CACTGCCGAACGGCGGCAAGGTCGACGCTCCGAGAGTCTCGATCAGCTCGGTCTGCGGGTTGTCGATGAGCGAGCTCGGCCTACCCCGCAAGTACGCCCAACCCCACGCCGCGCCGGGGACACCGGGAACGCTGCACGCCCAGCTCCGCCTCCCGGCGAGCGTGCGCGCCGGCGCGACGTTGCGCTTCACCGTCACGCTCAGCAACCTGACGGCCAAGACGGTCGCGCTGGGCCCCTGCCCCGCCTACACCGAGGGCCTTGTCACCACGGTGATGGTTCGCCACAGTTACGCCCTCAACTGCAGCACCGTGCACACGATCCCGGCGCATAGCAGCGTTCGCTACGCGATGCGACTGAACGTGCCGCGGGAGACGCAGTCGGGCTCAGCCAAGGTCAGCTGGAGCGTGAACAGTCCGACCGGCCCGTTCGCGGCCACGGTGATCAACGTCCTCCGTGGCTGACGGCCGGCGAGGCGAACGGGAATAGGACAAACGTGAAGCGAGCTGCCGTCACCGCCTGCCTGCTCGTTCTGCTCGCCGGCTGTGGGCACTCTCAGCGAAGCGGGCGCGAATGGGTCGTCTTCGCCAGCGACCGCGACGGGCGCTGGGACGTCCACGCCGTCCACCCCGACGGCAGCGGCCTGATCCGCGTCAGCGTCCGCCGCGACGAGTTGTCGCCCCAGCTGGCCGCCTCGCCGGACGGCAGCAAGCTGGCGATCGTTAACTCCGGCGGGACGACGGTGATCGACCAGAGTGGGCGTCAGACGCATCGTTCGGGCGGCGACATGTACGCGCAGCCGTACGTGTCGAACGACGGCAAGGTCCGACTGGCCGAGGGCGACCTGGCCTGGCGCTCGCCGGACGGCAGGCACGTCGCTCGCGTCGATCGCCGCGGCGTGCTCTCGATCAGAGCGAAGGGCGGCGCGGCGCGCCAGGTCGCGCGCGGCGTCGAGCCAGCGCAGCTCCTCTGGTCGCCGGACGGCGCGCTGCTCGCCTTCCCGCTCGCCCGCGGCGCGCACGGGCCGCACGCGCCGATCTACGAGGTCGCCGTCGTTCACGCCGACGGCTCCGCGCTGCGCGTGCTGACGCACTCCGGCTCGCATGAGGAGGAGGCCTATCCGAACGCCTGGTCGCCGGACGGCCGCCGCCTGCTGTTCGTTCGCGGCTACGCCCCGACGGCCCTCGATGAGGTCTGGTCGATCGCGCCCGACGGCACGGACGCGCGAGCGCTGACCCGCGCCTACCCAGCCGGCGGCGAGAGCAACAGACCGGTCTGGTTTGCTGGCAGGCTCGACGACGTCCACGGGCCGCCGCCACTTACACGCGCCGTCGGCCGCGTCCTCAGAACCCGCTACCTCGTTGGTGAGGTGCAGACGGCCGACGGACGAGTCGCCGTCCTGCCGCTGCCGCACGACCCGCAGACGCCGCGGCCGACCTTCCCCTTCCTAGTCTGGACGGCGGCGACCGGCGCGACCAAGTCGTGGCCGATCCCAGCCTGCGCCCAGCCCGAAGGTCTGCTGTTCGACGGAGACACGGCGACCTTCGACTGCAACAACTCCTGCTGCGACTCCTCGGAGGAGTCGCTGCTCGCCTTCCGCTTCGGCGAGCCGGCCCCGCTGGCGGTCGCCGACGACGAGGGCTCAGGCGGCCAGGGCGGAACCTTCCTGCGCGGCTACGGCCTCGACGGCGGGAAGGTCGTCTACGGGAGGTCGCTGGAGCGGACGCGGCGCGTCCACGCCGACCTCTGGCTGTTCGACCAAGGCCGGCGTACCCGACTTGGCTCGCTTGCCGGCGATGTCGTCGGCTACGGCGGCGGGCGCATCGCGATCCTAGGCGGTGGCCGGCTCGATGTCGTGGACCGCACCGGCCGCCGGCTCTACCGCGTTTCGGTCCCGCAGATGCGCGCGATCCCCGAGTCCGGGCACTTCCACTCGCCAGCGGCGCCGATCCTGCTCGGCCGCGAGCTCGGCGTCGCCCTCGAGCGCGGACGGCTGATCGCCTGGAACGCCGGCAGCGGCCGCGCGCGTGGGTCGTGGCCCGCTCCACCGCGCGCGTTCCTCGACGATCTCTCCGGGCGGCGCGCCGCGCTTGTCTCGGGCAAGGCCGTCTGGGTCTTCGACCTCGACAGCGGCAAGCCGACGGTCTACCACTTCCCGGCCGCGGTGATCGGCCTCCTCGGCGCAGGAACAGTCGGCTTCTACGCGCAGACCCCGGTTCGCGCCAGCCTCGACGGGAACAGGCTCGTCGTCGCCTACAACGTCTCGCCGCGCACCGCCGAGCCAGGGCGTGTCGTCGTGATCAAGCTGCCGGCGACGAGGTGACATGTCAGAGCATCGTCAGCGCACGCGAGCGCCGTCAGCCCTAGCGCCGATCTGCTTTGTCGCGCTCGTCGCCGCGGCCTGCGGTCAGCAGGCACAGACGGAGCGTCATCTCGTCTTCGTGCGCGCGACGGCGCCCGAGAACGCCGTCGTCTGGATCTCCGACACCGACGGCAAGCATCAGCGGCGGCTCGCGCGCGGCCTATCCGGTGTCGTCTCGCCCGACGGTCGCACAATTGCGATCGGCCGCGTCGATGGAATCCATCTCGTCTCGAGCGACGGCAAGCGTGACCGCGACCTCACGTCCGACGTGCTCAACCCACGGGCTTGGTCGCCCGACGGCACGCGGCTCATCGCCGGGGTCGCGAAGCTCGCTGTCGTCGATGTCGACTCTGGTCGCGTGCGCGTCCTCGCCCGCGGCTCCTTCTACGGCTTCGACTTCTCGCCCGACGGGCAGCGCCTTGTCTACGCCCGCGCCCCCCGTGAGCGAGCCGATGGTCTCTGCGCTTCGGTTGGCTCGCGATTCGATCTCTACGCCGTCGACCTCGACGGTGGACCGCCGACGCGGCTGACGCACGACGGCCGCAGCGCCTACCCGGTCTGGGGACCGAAACGGATCGCCTTCATGCACATGCCGAAGCCCCGGCACCTCGACGACTGCTTCGCGCCGGGGATCTGGACGGTGCAGCCGGACGGCTCAGGCCTGCACGCGATCATCGCCCGGGCGCCGCGCGCGCTGTCTCGCGCCGGCTACTACGGGTTGCAACCGATAGCCTGGCTCGACGAGGGCAAGCTGCTCGCCGGCGTGCGCAGCGAATGGGGCAACGAGGGCGCGGTCGTCGACGTCCAGAGAGGGCGGCTGCGCCGACTTGTGCTCTATTCAGGAAGAGCCGCACACCGCACCGAGCAGGTGTTCTATGTCGACAAGGCTTCGCGCGACGGACGGCTGGCGCTCGGCGCCGGCGGCAACGAGAAGGTCACCATCTCGATCATCCGCGTCAACGACGGACGTCCGCTGTTCACGCTGCGCGGCTACGTCTGCTGCCCGGACTGGAACCGCTGATGCGACCACACCGCCGTGCCCAGCGAACGATCGCGCGCGGCACCCACGTCACTGTCGTCCTGTTGGCGGCCGCCGCCGTTTGCGGCTGCAGCCACCACGCGGCCAGACAGCAGCAAGCTCCGCGGCCGATCACATTCGGCCTCGACGGCCGCATCGGACCGCTGCGGGTCGACGCCAGCGACCGCCGCGACATCATCTCCTTCCTCGGCCGCCCCGACCTCGAGCGGCGCGCACGAACCACTCAGGAAGATTTCCGCGCAAACATCCCCTATGACGCCCTCGAATACGGCTGCGGCGCGAACGCCGGCGTCAACGCGATGACGCTCGTCCACGGCGGCCCCCGCTGCCGCACCGTTCTCTTCCTCGACCGTCGCGGACGGCTCGGACTCTTCTACACGATCCAGGCGCGCTACCTCGAGCGTCACGGCGTGCGCATCGGAATGCCGACGGCGACAGCGGAGCGACTGCTACGGAAGCGCGTCCGCGCTGGCTGCATTACGAGCATCTGGCAGTCGAGCCCGCAGGCGACGCTGACGATCTTATTCGACGGCGGCAACATCAGGCACAACGGCACCCTGCGCGGCGGCCATGTCTCGGGATTCGTACTCCACGGAGTGCACCACGACATCGGTCTCTTCGAGTGCGAGTGAGGCTACGTCTCCCAGCAGCGAAGCGGCGAACGCCGGGCATCGCGCCGAGGAGGCACCCGGCTTTGGTGGTGACGATCACGGTCGCCCTGCTGCTGGCAGGGTGCGCAGGTACGCGGACAGTGACGGTTACGCGCGTCGTGACTACGCAGGCCCGGCCGCCAGTTCCGGCACCGCCGCTGGCAAAGGTCGTCCCCACGGGCCACCGAACTCGCAAGGTCTACCGGGCGAACTTGAGCGGCGGTCCGGTGCTGGACGTGGTCGTGACCTCGACCGGCCCGCCAGCCGGCCCTCTGCGTTCGCACCACGACGACCTGCAAGTGCTCTCCTGGGACCCGATCGCGGGCCGGTGGGCCGCCGTCCTCGATGCGCAGAAGGTGAACGGCGACGTATTTCCGCCGGGCCCACAGGAGTCGAACAACAATCCGGGCTACCCCTACGGCTTCAACGCCGGGACGCAAAGGCCGATACTCGATGCAAGGGCCGCCGCGCAGGTCTCGGTCGACCAGGTGCGCTTCGCGCCACTGCTCGGAACCAAGCGCGACCAGCTCGTGTTCTCCGCCACCTACGTTGCCGCGGGGGGCATGACAGGGATCCTCGCAGTCGTCGACGTGGCTGGTGGCATCGCGAACGTCCTCTACGCCTGGAACGGGCGTTCGGGACTCGGCCCCTGGCGCATCGCTAGCGACGCCATCGACGCGAGCGCCAACTACTTCGCGCCCGAGGACGCCGAGTGCTGTCCCGTGCGCACGTACCACTTCGTCCTAGCCGCTCGCGGCGGCTCCATCACCGAAGTCTCGGATGACCGGCCTTTTCTCGGCGTAACCGTGCGCGACAACGCCCGGGGCCTCTTGGTGGTAGACGTCGCGGCGCGGACTCCCGCTGCCGGACACCTTCGGCGCGGAGACGTCATCCTCGACATCGAAAACGCGTCGCCGGCCGGAGCCAACGCGAGCCCCGTAAGCGGATCGATCTACGACAAGCTCGCGCGCCTCCGCGCGGGACAGACCGCCCGCCTGCTTGTCAGCCGTGGCGGCATCCGCCTCGTCGAGAACATCAAGCTCGACTCCCTCAGCGCTCCAGCCGCCGAGGCGATCATGACCCCCAGAAACGACGGCAGTCACCATGCCCTCTAGCAGTAGCCGGTCGAGCCAGACGAGGACGACGTTAGCCGTCGCCAGTGTCGCGGCAGCGGTCGCCGCCGTCTGGGCCGGCGCTTGCATCGCCGGCGCGACGGGGCTGTCGCGGGCAGACGGCAGGGCGGCCGAGCCCATCTGTCGAGCGCTGTCGTGGCGCCCGGCCGGTAGCTCAGGTGGATAGAGCAGCGGTTTTATCAACCGCTTGAGCTGGTTCGACCCGTGCGCGCACCGAGCGCGCCGAGAGGAGCGAGGCGATCCGGTACCAGCGCTGGGTGCAGCACAACCTGACCGCAAGGAAGGACATCTTTCAGCTCTTCGGAAGCTGGGGCAGCTGGCTCCGGTTGATAAGCCGCTGCTCTATCCACTGAGCTCGAGGGGCTTCGCGTGACTCTAGCCTGCTCTTTAGCGCCGGGGTCACCGAGCTCCCACGCGCCGGGTTCGACGCGGCGAACGGATTGCCGGTGATCGCCACCGGTTTCAACCACGGGGCTCCATAAAGGCTCCATCCTCAGCTGGCGAGCGAGACGAAGCCGCCGACGATTGCGCCGTAGGCGACGTGGGCTAGCACGTTCCAACTCGATACGTGACGTTCCTCCGGCGCGCAGGAATCGATCCCTCCTCACGTCCGTGGTCGGGCGGTCGACGGCTCCGTCCTCAGAGGGTGCCGCTGAGCGGGTCGCCTCGGCTGCGGTTAGGCGCTGCCGGTTCCGCAATGGCCCTTGCCCATCGTGATCCAGACGGCGTCGTTGGCCGCTGCGATCCCGCAGGTGGGTGCTTGTGGCCGGCTGGGGAGGCGGATCGTTCGAATGACGTGGAGGGTCCCCGGGTCAAGTTGGAAAACGGAGGCGGAGGCGAGGACCCAGACGGAGCCGCCGCCCGCCGCGATGGCCCATAGGTCCTGACCGTCGAATGTCGTTCGCCCGACGACCTCGCCCGTGTGCGGATCCACTTTGAGCACCTGTTGCACAGACCCAGCACCGACGCCACCGTTGGTGCCCCACGTCAGGAGCCAGATCCCGCCCTCACCGAACGACATCCCGAACGTCGAGTCACCCAACTCGACACGGTAGGACCGGGGCCGCGCGGTGCTCGCCGGGATGGCGTAGAGCAGTCCGTTCCCTCCGTCGTTGGTGCTCACCCACGCCGCGCCGGCACCGTACGCGATGCTCGTTGTGTCCCCCTTCAGCTGCAGCGCACGCACGGAGGTACTGGTCGCGAGATTGACCAGGGAAACGCGGTTGTCGTCGGGAAGAGTGAGCGGGCCGGGGATCACCCACAGGTACCCGCCGCCGAGCGCGAGCGACCCCGCTCCAGGCGGCGGTACAAAGATTGTCGAGGCATCCCGGACTTGGACTCGCCGCCCCATGGTTCCCCCGGTTGTAATCAGCCGCGTCACGCGCGAGGCCCTGCTGGAGACCCAGACGTTGCCGGCGGTGTCGGCGACGATGTCGTAGGGCTCGCCGTAGACGCGGAAGCCGAAGTCGTGTGACTGCACGCTGTGGGTGCGCAGGTCGTAGCGGGAGACGGTTTCATCCAACGTATTCGCGGTCCAGATCGCCGTTGGGGTGATCGCGATCGACCCCGGGTCGGCTCCGACCCGGACGACCGAGACGATCTTGCCGCTGCGCGGATCGATCCGGACGAGGCTGTTCGGAAAGATATGCGGGGTCGCGCTCGCCGACGTGGAGAGAATCGCCGCGGCCGAGCCGGCTGCTGCCAGGATCGCGAGAGCGGCGAGCGCCAGCTGCCAGCGCGCTGGCCGGAACCGCCGCCGCGGCGCGCCGCCGTCCGGCGCGGTGACGGAAGGCGGCGGCGACGGAGACGGCATCCGCACGCGTCCGTTCACCGCTGCCGTGCCCACCGGCGCCTCGAGTGCCGGGTCGTGCTGGAGGATCGCCTGTTGGAGCCTCTGCAGCGACTCGCTCGGCTCGATCCCGAGCTCCTCGGTCAGCGTCTGTCGAGCCTGCTGGTAGGCATCGAGCGCGTCCGCCTGACGGTCGGCGCGGTAGAGCGCGACCATCTGCTGCGCGCGCAGACGCTCCCGGAGCGGATGTTCACCGACGAGCACGTGCAGCTCGCCGAGCACCTCCTCGTGCCGCCCGAGCGCGAGGTCGCAGTCGATCCGATCCATCAGCGCCGTCAGCCGCAGCTCGTCGAGCTGCGCCACCTCGTCGCGGCCGTGCGACTCGAGCAGCAGCCCGGCGAGGGCCGGGCCGCGCCAGAGCGCCAGCGCTTCGCGCAGGAGCTCAGCAGCCGTCTCGAGCTCGCCCGCCGCTGCGCGCTCGCGGGCGGTCGCAAGGAGATGCTCCATGCGGGTGCTGTCGAGCTCGCCGTGCTCGACTCCAAAGCGGTAGCCACCGCCCGCGGTCGCGATCGGGTCGCGGCCGTTTCGGGTTAGCGCCTTCCGCAGCTGGGAGACGTAGACGTTGACCGCTTTCCTCGCCGTCGGCGGCGGCGACTCGCCCCAGAGCTCGTCGATCAGGCGTTCGCGCGAGACGAAGTCGTTCGCATGCAAGAGCAGGACCGCCAGGACGAGCCGCTCCTTCAGCCTGCCGAGCGGGACCGGCTCGCCCTCGTCGGCCACCTCCAGCGGCCCGAGGATCCGGTACTCCATCAGTGGGTTTTACCGCTTTCGAAGCCAGAACGGAAGCATCCGGAACCAGGCGTGCTTATCCGAGTGTGGCCTCCGTGTTACCTCGGCCGGGCCACAGTCCCGGCATGGCTCGTCCGCTCGATCCGCCGGCCCCGGAAACCGCCTCCTTCCACGGCGAGATCTGGACCGACGGACGCGGCTACGCGACGGTCAGGCTGCCGGTCGGCGCCGGTCGGCTCCTGCCGCCGCTCGAGTACGAGCTGCGTGACCTCGAGCCACCGAGCAGCGCACGGATAACCGGGGAGCTCAAGGACGGTCGCTTCGCACTCGCGACCGACCAGCCGCACGTGAAGGTCGCCTGGCGGATCAGCGAGCGGCAGCTCCACCCACACGAGGAGGAGAAACGATGATGAAGCTCTTCACTGCAGCCGCCGTCACGGCCGTCGCCCTGGCGGTGCTCGGCGCCGCGAGCGGGCCCGCCCGCGCCACTTACCCCGGCGCCACGAACGGGCGGATCGCTTTCGGCATGAACGTGAACGGCAACACCGACGTCTATACGGCGCTACCGAACGGAAATGATCTGCGCCGCCTCACCACCGATCCCGGCTTCGACGCCTGCGCCGCCTACTCCGCCGACGGGCGACGTATCGCCTACTGCTCCGGCAAGGGCGGCGGCCCCGTCCAGGTCTGGACGATGAAGCAGAACGGCACCGACAAGCAGCAGGTCACGCACATGAGCGGGCTGGCGATCTTCCCCGACTTCTCGCCCGACGGGAGCAAGCTCGTCTTCTCCGCCCAGCCCGCCGACTCGACCACGCGCGACATCTACCTGGTCGGAAGCGACGGCAGCGGTCTCACCCGGCTGACCAGCGGAGAAGGCAACAACGGCTACCCCGCCTTCTCGCCGGACGGGACCAAGATCGCCTTCACCAGCAACCGCACCGGCACCTCGCAGGTCTACGTGATGAACGCCGACGGCTCTGGCCAGACGCAACTCACCTTCGACCCGCAGCCCAAAGACCAGGTGCCCGACTGGAGCCCGGACGGCTCCAAGATCGCTTACCTCGCCGACACGCACGGCATCGCCGACGTCGGGGTGAGCTGGGGCGATATCTGGGTGATGAACGCCGACGGCTCCAGCCAGCACCCGATTACCAACGGCGCCAGCTGGTACGGCACCGCCTGGTCACCCGACGGCACCCGCATCGCCACCCTCGACCGGCCCAGCCGCACCGTCTACACGGTCAACGCCACAGACGGCAGCGACCCGCAGGCAGTGCACCCCGTCACCGGCGGCCTCCAGTTCGTCCCCGGCTGGCAACCCCGCGGCACCGGCGCAGGGGAGGACGACAACGGCTAGCTGCGGCTGGCCGTCCATGACGTCACGAAAGGAGAGACAACGATGAAAGCCACAGCACTCACCATCGCCGGGTTCTGCGCCCTGATCGCAGCGTTGACCGTCGCTGCCGGCGGCGCCGCCGCAGGTACTCCGACCGTGCAGCCGTTCCACTTCAACACGACGTACGCCACGAGCGCGTGCGGCATGGACAACCTGGTCGAGAGCGACAGCGGCTCCGGCGTCTTCAAGATCGACGCGAGCGGCACAGCCTCCTTCGCCGGCCTCGGACTTGAGCTAACCCTCACCAATCCGGCCAACGGGAAGACCATCCGGTTGCTGGAGACCGGCACGGACAGCTTCAGTGCGCTGATCCCCAACGGCGACGGAACCTTCACGGCTCACGTGACCCTTTCCGGGATGTTCAAGTACTCCACGGTGCCCGGAGGACCGCTCAAGATCGGGACGGGCCATCTCGACTTCGTGCTCGTCCTCGATTCCTCCTTCAACGTGATCTCCAGCCAGGTGCTGCATTCCGGCGGCTCGACGCCAAACATCAACTTCGACCCCTGCCCGCTCATCGTCTCGGCCCTCACCTAGACCGTTCGACAGCAATCGGCACGAGGGGCGGCGCAGGGCCGCCCCTCGTTCCTTTGCTTTTTGAAGCGCATTCTGGATCCCTGCACGGTTGCCGCTCGTTAGCCACGGCGGCGGCCCTCTGCTGCTGCCCACCAATCCGGCCGATCCCGCTTCGTGGTCAGCTCCTCAAGCAACGTGCGACCCGCTCGACGTGACCACCCGAGCCGCGGATGAAGCAGAACTTCCACAGCTCGCGCGCAGCCTTGGTGTAGCGGTGGATCACTTCGTCGACGCCGTGAACGTTGAGCTCGCCGGCCCGGTAGCGCTCGACGCGTCAGCGACGTGCTCGACGAGACCCGCGAGCTCGGCTTCGTAGTAGGTGGCGACGAGCGCCTGCGCGGCCCGCCGCTTCTCGTTCGAGCCGCTGCGCCGCTGCGCGCCCACTAATATGCAACCCCGCCCTCCACGATGCGGCGTATCTGCGCCAGCAGCCCGCCGAACGAGTGACCGACGACGGCCGGCTTCTTAAGCCAGCCATTTGGCGAGGCGGGGCGCGGGTTGCTACCCGTTGCCGGAGGTGCCCTCCCTTTGGTGGGCGTCAGATTTGCCGGGTCCAAGTCCTGTGGCCTTCGGGCGCTTTAAAAGGGATCGACCTCCTCCCTCAACATCACAGTCAAGCGAGTGTCGGCAGGCTGCCGAGCTGGAGGTAACGGCAAACCAAGCTGACGCAGGCAGGTGACCGCGACGCGCTTAGGCGAAGCGCTGGACGAACGCGAGCGCCTTGTCGGCGACCTCGCGCCAGCCGCCGTCGATCGTGAGCGCATGCCCGCGGTTCGGGATCCTCGCGACCTCGGTGACAGCGGAGTTCCGTCGCTGCTTCTTGTACGACGCGTTGACGATTGCCCACGGCACCGTGTGATCCTTCTCGCCGGATATGAGCAGCAGCGGGCCGCGGTCGGAACTCTTGCTGTTGACCTTCGCCTCGGTCCACGGATTGAGGTTGGCGCTCGCGGCCTGGAACAGCGGGGCGCCGGGCGCCGCGACGTGGAACGTCTCGTGCAGCTGCTTCGCCTCGTCGTCGCTCAGCGCGTTGGCCCAGCCGTACTTGAACTGCTCGAGGCTGAGTGTGACGGCACGATTCCAGTTGGCCGGGTTCCCGAGCACCGGCGAGGCTGACTTCAACGAGGAAATCGGAAGCGGAAGCACGCCCCGAAAGGGCGCCGGATCGATCGCAACCGTGGCCGCAGACAGCCCCCGTCCGGCGATGATCTGCGCCAGCAGCCCGCCGAACGAGTGACCGACGACGGCCGGCTTCTTGTTCAGCTTCCCGATCACATCGCCGACGTGGTCTGCGACCTGACCGATCTTCTTCCCGGCGAAGACCTCTGCATGGGCCCTCGCCTCCTCGACGGTCTCCGGGTCGTCGGGCCAACCGGGCACCACCGGCGCCAAGCCGGCCTGCTCGAAGAGCGTGGCCCAGCGGTCCCAGCTGCTTGCGAGCAGCCACAGCCCGTGGATGAAGACGACGGGGGTGCGCCCCGACGAATTCGCCGCGTCAACCTGGCCCGATTCGCGAGCCGTAAGCGTCACCATGCTGGCGAACCTACACCTTCGAGCGCGCGCGGTCGTTGAGGAAGTCTTGGCCCAGCGTGAGGCGGCGTGGCGCTGCCCTCCGCGTGAGCCCCCGTAGCTCGAGAACCGCGTTCGGACGAGCGACGCGTTTCCCCTCACTGTCACGCCATTACGCGCGCTTGGAGCGAAACGCTTTGATCTTGATGATGCGCGAGTCCTTCATCAATCGCTTGTACTCGGCTGATTCAACAGCGACCAAGGCGATCTTGCCTTCGGCGTTGTTATGCATTCCCCACCCGTAACGCTTCGCCAACGCCGACACGCGAAGGTGCGGGTGGCCCTTGCTCAAGAACCTCTCGCGTTCTTTCGGCCAGCTGGCCTTCGGGATGTCATGGAGGACGGCGTACACCTCAAAGGCAATGTCTTCTTCGGTGTACGTGTACGGATGCTTGACGAGCAGCTCGTACTCGACCACTGTCTTCGTCTTCTTGCCACCTCTTGCTTGCGGTACTTGACCTTCGGTGGCCGGACAGTCGTCGGCGACCTCGATCAACGTGTCGTAGTAGTTCATGCGGCCTGTCGGACGACCTCGTAGGTGAGGTAGGCGAGGTCGTCGACGGTCCGGGTCTCGAGGAGGCGCACCGGCATTTGGTCGCTGGTCTCGCCGAAGAGGCGCTCGCCGGCTCCGAGCACGACCGGGTAGATCATCAGCCGCAGCTCGTCGACCAGGTCGTGGTCCATCAGCGTGCGGACGAGCCGGATGCTGCCGGCGACGACGATCTCCCCGTCTAACTCCTGCTTCAGCTTTGAGACCTCCTGCATCACGTCGCCCGCAAGCACCGTCGAGTTGTTCCAGGCGGGATCCTTCAGAGTCGAGGACACGACGAACTTGGGCATTTCGTTCAACCTGTCCGCCAATTCGCCGCTCCGGGATGGCCACCGCGCGGCGAGGAACTCGTAGGTTCGCCGACCGAACAGCTGGGCCTCGGCACCCAGCACCTCGTCGAGCAGGACGTTGGCCGCCTCTTCGCGACCCCGCTCACCGACACGACCGACCCAGCCGCCGCGCCC
>Ga0209577_10005074_pt1 | contig 12319 bp, 9 predicted proteins | sample GraSoiAngelo_109_FD_185874 | JGI IMG/M metagenome (GOLD analysis project Ga0209577, IMG submission 185874) | Grasslands soil microbial communities from the Angelo Coastal Reserve, California, USA - 14_0903_12_20cm (SPAdes) (version 2) | ecosystem: Environmental > Terrestrial > Soil > Grasslands ... | reverse complement strand
GTCGACGAGGACTTGCGGCGCGAGGTACGGCGTGCCTTCCCTGTCCGCTTTCGGGTCAAGAAGCGCCTTCGCCCCCTTGTTGAGGGCATCGCGGATCTGAGCGCGCACGCTGTTGGCGGCCTCGGTGCGCACGAGCGGCCCAAGCGTGGTCTGACGCTCGAGCGGGTTGCCGAGCCGGTACTGGCGGGCGAGCTCGACAAAGCCCTCGACGAACGGCTTGAACAGCGCCCGGTGCACGTAGATGCGCTCTACCGCGCAGCAGGACTGGCCCGAGTTGAAGTAGGCGCCGTCGACCAGGTTCTCCATCGTCGCCTGCAGCGGCGCGTCGGAGCGCACATACGCCGGGTCCTTGCCGCCGAGCTCGAGGCCGGTGGCGATGAAGCGCCCGGCCGCGGCGCGCTGCACCGCATGGCCGCCGCCGACCGAGCCGGTGAAGGCGATGAAGCCGATGCGGGGGTCGGCGATGACGTGCGCGGCCGACTCGTGATCGATGTGGAGGAACTGGAACACGCTATCGGGCAGGCCGGCGGCTGCGAAAGCCTGGCGGTAGCGCTCGGCGACGAGGGGCGTCTGCTGCGCCATCTTCAGGAGCACCGTGTTGCCGGCGAGCAGCGCCGGCACGACGGCGTTCACCGAGGTGAGCCAAGGGTAGTTCCACGGTGCGAGGACCAGCACCACGCCGAGCGGCTCGCGCCGGATGAAGCGCTGGAAGCCCGCTTTTTTTTCAACCGCAAGATCAGCGAGAGTCTCTTCGGCGATACCGCTCATGTAGTTGACGCGCTCATGAAAGCCGCGGCGGATCTCGCCGGGGCTCTGCGCGATCGGGCGGCCGATCTGCCACGTGAGCTCCTCGCCGAGCTCCTCGGCGTTTGCCACGCACCAGTCCGCCATGCGGCGGCAGATTGCGGCTCTTTCGGCGACCAGCACCTGCTTCCACGCACGCTGCGCCGACACCGCTTTCGCAAGCGCGGCCTCGATCGCCTGGTCCGAGGCGAACTCGCGCTCCACATAGACCGAGCCGTCGACCGGACTAATCGTCCTCTGGAGAAGTCGTTTCATCCCTTCATCCAATACTCTTAACGATCAGTATCGTCTACGGTAGAAGCTGGGTCCGGACCCCGTACCGTTCGTATATCGGCAGCGCGCGACGATCGCAGGTGACGAGCTCGGCGCCGCAGCCGGCCGCAGTTGCGGCCACTAGCGCGTCGTACGCCGCGCTACCGGTCACTCCGTGGTCCGGCAACCCGAAAATGAAGACCTTGTAGGCCCGTGGGCTTAATCGCAGGAACGGCTGCGGAAACCGCGCCATGAGGAAATCTCGGACCACATCGCCCGAAGCCCGGTGAGGCGGAGGCAACCGCGTGAGCACGGAGTGGGTCTCGAGCGCGCAGTGCTCGACCAAGCGTAACCCGCCGTTGAGGGCGCGTCGCGCGACCTCGTGGCTTTCGTGCCACGAAGCGAAGGCGGCGATCACCAAGCTGGTGTCGGCCGCCTTCAACGCCGGATGCGCTCCAACGTTTCGCGGACCTTTTCAGCGGTGAGCTCGGGCAGTTCGACGTCCGGCACCGCGACCACCCCCTTGCCCCGCTTCTTCAACTGCATCGGGGTCGGGGCGATCTCGATCTCCAGGCGTCCGTCGCCGGCCCTGATCTCGAGTGGCTGGCCGGGCTTCATACCCAGGGCCTCGCGCAACGGCTTGGGCACGACGATCCGGCCGGCGGCGTCAATGGTGGCTTTCATGGCAATGACATTGCCATAAACATGGCAGCTCTTCAACCATTTTGTGTCACTCCGGCGTGACGTAGGCCGCGGTGAGACCGCCGTCGACCAGGAACTCCGTGCCGGTGACGTAGGACGATTCGTCGGACGCGAGGTAGAGGGCGGCCTGGGCGATTTCCTTCGCCTCGCCGAAGCGGCCCATCGGCACATGGACCAGGCGCCTGCGTTTTTTCTCCTCCGTATTGAGATAGCGCATGAGAAGCTCGGTACGCAGCGGTCCCGGGGATAGCGCGTTGACCCGTATGTTCTCGCGGGCGTGGATCACCGCCAGCTCGCGGGTCATCGCGAGCACCGCACCCTTGCTCGCCGTGTAGGCGATTTGCGGCGTCGCGGCGCCGAGCCGCGCCACGAACGAGGCGGTGTTGATGACCGAGCCGCCGCCCGCGCGGCGCAGCGCCGGGATGCCGTACTTGCAGCCGAGGAACACGCCCTTGGCGTTGATGTCGAGGGTCAGGTCCCAGATGCCCTCGTCGGTGGAGACGGCGTCGTCGTCCTTGGCGTGCATGATGCCGGCGTTGTTGAAGAGCACGTTGAGCTTGCCGAACGCCTCCTCCGCCGCGGCGACCATCTGCTGGCAATCGGATGCTTTCGACACGTCGGCGCGAACATGGATTGCCTTGTCGATCAATGCGGCAGCGTCTCGCGCCGCCTGTTCATTGACGTCGACCACGACGATCGCCGCGCCCTCCTTGGCGAAGAGCAGCGCCGCCTCCCGGCCGATGCCGCTGCCCGCGCCCGTGATCAGCGCAACCTTGTCTTTGAGTCTCATATTCTTTCGAAGTATCGCTTGTGTTCCCAGTCGGTGACCGCCGTGTCGAAGGCCGCTGCCTCGGTGCGGAAGAAATGCGAGTAGTGCTCGACGACCTCTTTGCCGAAGGCGCGCTGCGCGAATGCGCTCTTGGCGAAGCGCTCGAGGGCTTCGCCGAGACCAGGCGGCACCCGCGGCAGGTTTTTCGCCGCGTAAACGTCGCCGACGAAGCATTCGGGCGGTTCGAGCCGCGCGGCGATGCCCTCCAGCCCGCAGGCGAGCGATGCGGCGAGGGCGAGGTAGGGATTGCAGTCGGCGCCGGGGAGGCGGCATTCGATGCGCAGGCTCTGCCCGTTGCCGACGACGCGAAATCCGGCGGTGCGGTTGTCGTAGCTCCACGCGACCCGCGTCGGCGCCCAGGAAGCGTCCACGTAGCGCTTGTACGAGTTGATCGTCGGAGCGTAGAACACCATCACATCGGGCACGTGCGCGATCCAGCCGCCGAGGAACCAGCGAAACACCTCCGAAACGCGCGTGCTGCCGAGCTGCTGATCGCCTGCAAAGGCATTCTTGCCGTCGCGCCACAGGCTGAAATGGATGTGACAGCTGGAGCCGGCGCGGTCCGCGGCGAACTTCGCCATGAAGGTCAGGCTCATGCCCGCCGCCTCGGCGAGCTCCTTGAGGCATTGCTTGAAGACGACGTGGCGGTCCGCCATCTCGAGGGCGCCGGCGTAGCGCACGTTCAGCTCGTGCTGGCCTTGCCCCCATTCGCCCTTCGAGGTCTCGACCGGCACGCCCGAAAGCTTGAGGTGGCGGCGCGCCGCTGCGTGGAAGCTCTCGGTGCGCGTGCCCTGCAGGATGTGATAGTCCTCCAGGTACCATCCTGCCGGTTCGAGATCGCGATAGCCCTGCCGGGCGGCGTCGCGGTAGCTCGTGCGGAAGAGGTAGTGCTCGAGCTCGGTGGCGGCGAAGCTGCTGTATCCCAGGGCGCTTGCAGCGTCGACCTGCCGACGAAGAATGGAGCGCGGCGCGACGCCGACGAGATCGTGGGTCTTCTCGCTTCTCACGTCGCACAGCACGAGCGCGGTCTTGTCTAGCCAGCTTGCGAGGCGCAGCGTGCCGAGATCGGGCACCAGATGAAAATCGCCGTAGCCGAGCTCCCAATTGGCAAAGCGATAGCCAGGGACCGGAGCCATCTCCATGTCGACGGTCAACAGGTAGTCGCAGGCACGGGCACCGTGGCTGCAGATCTCCTCGACGAACATCTCGGCGTCGAAGCGCTTGCCCAGCAGCCGCCCGTAGTGGTCCGTGAAGCCGACGACCACGGTCTCGATCTCGTCCTTCGAGACCAGTGCGCGCAATTGCTCGAGATCGAGCATTCCTCTCACGGATTTTTCCGGAAGATGACGAATATCTTTCCGACTTGCTGGACGGGCTCGGCGGCGGTTCTTTGACAGATGGCGCAAAGTGCCTGTTCGCGCGCTTCGCGCTCGAGCCCCGCGGCGCGGACCTTGACGAGCTCGTGGGCCGCCAGGGCGCGGTCGATCTCGGCGATCACTTCGCCGGTCAGTCCCTTGCCGCCGATCATCACGACCGGCTCGAGTTTGTGCGCGCGCGCCTTCAGCGCCTTGCGCTCGGCGGGATTCAACATGAATGAATCACCAAATCTAATGTCAAAATGACGACCTTGCTACCCCGAGATTTTCACCCCGTCATCCAGCGCTGGTGGGCGAGCCGCTTCGCCGAGCCCACCGAGGCCCAGCTCGAAGGCTGGAGCGCCATCCGGCGCGGCGAGCATACGCTCATTGCCGCGCCCACGGGCTCGGGCAAGACGCTCGCCGCCTTCCTCACGGCGATCGACCAGCTTCTGCGCGAGGGCCTGGAGCGGGGCCCGCAACCGCTTCCCGACGAAGTGCGCCTGATCTATGTCTCTCCGCTCAAGGCGCTCTCGGCGGACATCCACAAGAACCTGGCCGAGCCGCGGCGCGAGATCCGAGGGCTCGCGGAGTCGCTCGGCTACCCGTCGGTGAGGATTACCGCCGCGGTGCGCAGCGGCGATACGCCCCAGAACGAGCGCGCGGCGATGCTGCGCACGCCGCCGCATATCCTGGTCACGACGCCGGAGTCGCTCTACCTGCTGCTGACCGCCGAGCGCTCGCGCGCCATGCTGCGCACGGCCCGGGTCGTCATCGTCGATGAAATCCACGCCGTGGTGCAATCGCGCCGCGGCGCCCACCTCGCGCTCTCGCTCGAGCGGCTCGACCACGTCTGCGGCCGGCCGCTGCAGCGCATCGGCCTGTCGGCGACGCAAAAGCCGATCGAAGAAGTGGCAAGATTCCTGAAAAATGGCGAGCCTTGTTCGATTGTCGACAAAGGCCACCGACGCCGCATCGAGCTGGCCATCGAAGTGCCGAAATCGCCGCTCGAGGCGGTCATGTCCGGCGAGGTATGGCAGGAGATCTACGAGCGGCTGCTCGAGCTGATCGAGTCGCACCGCACGACGCTCGTCATGGTCAATACGCGGCGGCTCGCCGAGCGCATGGCGCATCGGCTGAGCGAGCGGCTGGGCGCCGGGCAGGTCGCGGCGCACCACGGCAGCCTCGCCAAGGAGGCGCGGCTGGACGCCGAGGTGAGGCTGCGCGAGGGCAGGCTCAAGGTGCTGGTGGCGACCGCCTCGCTCGAGCTTGGCATCGACATCGGCCATGTCGATCTGGTCTGCCAGATTTCCTCGCCGCACCGCATCGCCACGCTCCTGCAGCGCGTCGGGCGCTCGGGTCACACGGTGCGCGGCGTGCCCAAGGGCCGGGTGTTCCCGCTCACGCGCGACGACCTGATCGAGTGCGCCGCGATGCTCAAGTGCGTGCAAGACGGCGAGCTGGACCGCGTCGCCATTCCCGAGGCGCCGCTCGACGTGCTCGCGCAGCAGATCGTCGCCGAGACCGCCGCGCAGGAAAGGTGGGACGAGGACGATCTGTTGGCTCTCCTGCGCAGAGCCTTCCCTTATAAGAATCTTGATCAATCCGATTTCAAAGACGTGCTGGAAATGCTTTCGCGCGGCTACGCCACGCGCAACGGCAGGCGCGCAGCGCTGATTCATTACGACTCGATCGGGCGCGAGCTGCGCGCTCGCAAGGGCTCGCGCATGAGCGCCATCCTCAACGGCGGTGCGATCCCGGAAGTGTTCGACTACCGCGTGCTGCTCGAGCCCGAAGGGCACTTCCTCGGCACGCTGAACGAGGACTTCGCCATCGAATCGCTGCCGGGGGACGTGTTCCAGCTCGGCAACACCTCGTGGCGCATCCTGCGCATCGGCAACGGCGTGGTGCGCGTCGCTGACGCCCAGGGCCAGCCGCCTTCGATGCCGTTCTGGCTCGGCGAGGCGCCCTCGCGCAGCGACGAAATGACCGCGGCGGTGTCGCGGCTGCGCTCGAGCGTCGATGCTTTGCTGCCGGGTCCTGAGGTGCCCAGACGCGAGGGCGAACTCGGTTCTGCCATCGACTTCCTGCTCAAGGATTACTTCTTGCCTGCTTCCGCGGCGCAGCAGATCGCCGCGTATCTCGGCGAGGGCAAGCGCGCTCTCGGCGCCGTTCCCACCACACAGACGCTCGTGCTCGAGCGCTTCTTCGACGAATCCGGCGGCATGCAGCTCGTGCTGCACGCGCCGCTGGGCAGCCGCATCAACCGCGCCTGGGGCCTCGCTCTGCGCAAGAAGTTCTGCCAGGGCTTCAACTTCGAGCTGCAGGCGGCGGCGACCGAGGAGGGCGTCATCGTGTCGCTGGGTTCGTCGCACTCGTTCGCGCTCCAGGAGGTGTTCGGCTACCTGCATCCCAGTTCGGTGCGCGAAACGCTGGTGCAGGCAGTGCTCGACTCGCCGATATTCGAGACGCGCTGGCGCTGGAGCACCACGCTCGCGCTCGCGGTGCCGCGCTACCGCGGCGGCGCGCGCGTGCCGAACGCGCTGCAGCGCATGTACGCCGAGGACCTGCTGCAAAGCGTGTTTCCCGACGCCGCCGCTTGCCTCGACAACCTCCAGGGCGCGCGCGAGGTGCCTGAGCACCCGCTGGTCGAGCAGGCCCTGCGCGATTCGCTCGAAGAGGCGCTGGACCTCCCCGGCCTTCTGCGCCAACTGCAGAAGCTTTTCTCGGGCGAGCTGCAACTGCTCGCCAAAGACACTCCCGAGCCCTCGGTGCTGTGCCACGAGATGCTCAATTCCCAGGTCTACACTTTCCTCGACGACGCGCCGCTCGAGGAGCGCCGCGCGCGCGCCGTGTACACGCGGCGCGCCACCGAGGTGCGCAGTGCGGACGATCTCGGCGCGCTCGACCCGGCGGCGATCCAGCGCGTGCGCGAGGAAGCCTGGCCGGTGGCCAACACGGCCGACGAGCTCTACGACGCGCTCATGGTCGCCGGATATCTTCTCGACGAGGAAATTACGCCGCAGTGGCGCGAGTTGCTGCGCGAGCTCGGCCCGCGCACGCTCAAGAAGGACGGGCGATGGTACGCCGTGGAGCGCAAGGACGATTCGGCGGAAGAGCTCCAGGCAAGCCGCATGGAAGTTCTGGGCCCGATCGCAGAAAAAGAGAATTCGATGCTTCTCAAGCTGGAAGGCGAGGGGCGAATCCTGCGCGGACGCTTCACCCCCGGGGCGAGCGAGCTCGAATGGTGCGATCGCCGGCTGCTCGCGCGCATTCATCGCTACACGCTGAGCCGCCTGCGCTCCGAGATCGAGCCGGTCAGCGCGGCGCAGTTCATGCGCTTTCTGCTGCATTGGCAGCACGTCGCCGCGGGCGAGCAGCTGAAAGGCGCCGAAGGGCTTGCCGCGATCGTCGAGCAGCTCGAGGGCTTCGAGCTCGCGGCGGCGGCGTGGGAGCACGACGTGCTTCCGGCGCGGGTGAGCGACTACGGCGTCGAGCAGATCGACCGCCTTTGCCTGAGCGGGCGCGTCGCCTGGGGCCGGCTCACCCCCGGCGAGGGCAAAGTGCCTCTGCGCTCCTCGCCCATCGCACTCATGTTGCGGCAGCACGTCCTCGCAGCCGGGGAAAGCGAAGCGCCGGTTTCGGCGCAGGCGCGCTCGGTCAGGGAGGCCCTCAAGCACCGCGGCGCCCTGTTCTTCAACGAGCTCGCCGCGGCGACCGGTTTGCTGCCGAGCCTCGTCGAGCGCGGGCTCGCCGAGCTGGTCAGTGCCGGCTTGGTGACGGCCGACAGCTTCAGCGGATTGCGCGCGCTGCTCGCGCCGCAGCACAAGCGCAACCGCCTCGTGCAAGGCGCGGGTCGGTGGGCGCTGTTCCCGCTTCACGATTTTTCTGACAGTGAGGCCATAGCGCGGGGACTGCTCAAGCGCTACGGCGTGGTTTTCCGGGCCTTGCTGCAAAGAGAATCGCTGCCGCCGTGGCGCGATCTGGTGATGCTGTACCGGCGCCTCGAGGCGCGCGGCGAAATCCGCGGCGGGCGTTTCGTCGCCGGCTTCGGCGGCGAGCAGTTCGCCGCCGCGGATGCCGTCGGCAAGCTGCGCGCGGTGCGCAAACTCGAGAAAGCCGAGGAGCTCGTCGCGCTGAGCGGCGCCGATCCGTTGAACCTGGTCGGCATTCTCACCCCGGAGGCGCGCGTTCCTGCTCTGGCAGGAAACCGGGTTCTATTGAGCGATGGCATTGCCATCGCCGCGGTCGAGGGCGGCAGGCTGCGGCGCCTGGCCGAATCGCAGCTGAGCGACGACGCCCTGCACGCGCTTGCGCGGCGCTTCCACTGGCGCTCGCTCAACCCGTATTTGCGTTCTGCTGCCCCGCAGGAACCGGGCATTCTGCAAAGCAGGCGCGACCGCGTCATGAATCTGCCGTGGAGCCAGACTCGCCGATAGGCGGCGCGTGGCCAAGTCGAACAAGCAGTGGCTGCGGCGCCACGTCACCGATCCGTACGTGCGCAAGGCGCGCGAGCAGGGCTATCGCTCCCGCTCGGCGTTCAAGCTTCTCGAAATAGATGACAAAGAAAAGCTTCTGCGTCCTGGAGCCACCGTCGTGGACCTGGGCGCCGCGCCCGGCGGCTGGTCGCAGGTGGCCGCCGCCAGGGTCAAGCCCGGCGGGCGCGTCATCGCCATTGATTTGCTCAAGATTGCCCCCATCACTGGCGTAGAGGTGATGCACGAAGATTTCCGCGCAGCGAAGCTCTCGGGTGTCAGGGCAGACATCGTGCTCTCGGACCTCGCGCCGAACCTCTCGGGAGTCGCGAATGTCGACCAGGCAAGGACCGCAGAGCTGGCGTTCGCGGCGATCGATTTTTGCCGCAGGACGCTCAAGCCCGAGGGCGTTTTCGTGGTGAAGACATTTCATGGCGAAGCATTCGGCGAGGTCCTGGCGCGTTTGAAACGCGAGTTCGGGAAGGTGATGGTGAGAAAACCCTCGGCGTCGCGGGGTGAATCGAGCGAGACTTATGTGGTGGCGCGCGGCTTGCTTGCCGAGTAAGATGCCCTTTTGCGCAGCGCAGTGCAAGGAGCAAGTGCTTGAACAACATGCTTAAGAACTTGGTCATCTGGCTCGTCATCGGGCTGGTGCTGATGACCGTGTTCAACCAGTTCAATACCCGCCAGGCGGCGCAGGCGCCGATGGAGTATTCGCAGTTCCTGGAAGAGGTGAAGGCCGGGCGCATCGCGAAGGTGACGATCGAGGGGCGGCAGCTCAAGGCGCAGACCACCGAAGGCAAGCGCGTCACCAGCTACTCGCCGGGGGACATCTGGCTGGTTTCCGACCTTCTCAAGTACGGCGTCAAGATCGAGGCCAAGCCCGAAGAGGAGCCGTCGCTCCTCATGAACATCTTCGTGTCGTGGTTCCCCATGCTCTTGCTGATCGGCGTGTGGATTTTCTTCATGCGCCAGATGCAGGGCGGGGGCCGAGGCGGCGCGTTCTCCTTCGGCAAGTCGCGCGCGCGCATGCTGGATGAATCGACCAACACGGTCACCTTCGCCGACGTCGCTGGCTGCGAGGAAGCGAAGGACGAGGTCGCGGAGCTGGTCGACTTCCTGCGCGACCCGTCCAAGTTCCAGAAGCTCGGCGGCCGCATCCCGCGCGGCGTGCTGATGGTGGGCTCGCCCGGCACCGGCAAGACGCTGCTCGCGCGCGCCATCGCGGGCGAAGCCAAAGTGCCGTTCTTCTCGATCTCGGGCTCCGACTTCGTCGAGATGTTCGTCGGCGTCGGCGCGGCCCGCGTGAGGGACATGTTCGAGCAGGCGAAGAAGCACGCGCCGTGCATCGTGTTCATCGACGAGATCGACGCGGTCGGCCGCCAGCGCGGCGCCGGCCTCGGCGGCGGCAACGACGAGCGCGAGCAGACGCTGAACCAGCTGCTGGTCGAGATGGACGGCTTCGAGGCGACGATGGGGGTGATCGTCATCGCCGCGACCAACCGGCCAGACGTCCTCGACCCGGCACTGCTGCGCCCGGGCCGCTTCGACCGCCAGGTCGTGGTGCCGCTGCCCGATATCCGCGGCCGCGAGGAAATCCTCAAGGTCCACATGAGGAAAGTGCCGCTGTCGACCGACGTGAAGCCCGACATCATTGCGCGCGGCACGCCCGGCTTCTCGGGCGCCGACCTCGCCAACCTGGTGAACGAGGCGGCCCTGTTCGCCGCGCGGCAGAACAAGCGCCTGGTCGACATGGACGATTTCGAGCGCGCCAAGGACAAGATCGTCATGGGCGCGGAGCGCCGCTCGATGGTCATGCCGGAGGAAGAGCGCCGCAACACCGCGTACCACGAGTCGGGCCACGCCGTCGTCGCGCGCCTGCTGCCGAAGACCGACCCGGTGCACAAGGTGACCATCATTCCGCGCGGCCGCGCGCTCGGCGTGACGATGCAGCTGCCCGAGCACGACCGCTACAGCCAGGACCGCGATCGCCTCATGAACATGATCGCGGTGCTGTTTGGCGGGCGCATCGCCGAGGAGCTGTTCATGCACCAGATGACCACCGGCGCGGCGAACGATTTCGAGCGCGCCACGGAGCTCGCGCGACGCATGGTGACGCAGTGGGGCATGTCCGACGAGCTCGGGCCGATGGTGTACGGCGAGAACGAGGGCGAGATCTTCCTTGGCCGCTCGATCACCACGCACAAGAACGTATCGGAGGCGACGATGCAGAAGGTCGACGCCGAGATCCGCCGCATCGTCGACGTGCAATACCACCTCGCGCGAAAACTGCTAGAGGACAACCGCGACAAGGTCGAAGCGATGGCCAAGGCCCTGCTCGAGCTCGAGACCATCGACGCCGACCAGATCGCCGACATCATGGCCGGCAAGCCGCCGCGGCCGCCGAAGCCAAGCGGCTCGCAGAGCGCCGCCAAGCCGCCGGCGAGCGATGGCGGGACCGAAGGCGCGACCGCGCCTGCAGCCAGCGTCTGATCAAAGCAACACCGCGATGATCCTGCGGTGTGGGAAGTACTCCATGCCGCTCGATCAACCACTGGTCATGGGCGTGGTCAACGTCACGCCCGATTCCTTTTCCGACGGCGGCCGCTTTTTCGACGCGCCCGCCGCTGTCGCTCAGGTCCGACAGCTGGCAGACGACGGCGCCGACCTGATCGACATCGGCGGCGAATCGACGCGGCCGGGTGCCGCACCGCTCTCCGAGCACGACGAGCTGAAAAGGGTCCTGCCGGTCCTCGAAGGCCTGCAAGATCTCAATAAGCCCATATCGGTCGACACCCGCAGACCCGCCGTCATGAAAGCGGCGCTCGCCGCCGGCGCATCGATGATCAACGACGTCGAGGCGCTCGCCGCCCCCGGGGCGCTGCAGGCGGTGGCGCAAAGCCAGTGCGCGGTGTGCCTCATGCACAAGAAAGGCGAGCCGGCGACGATGCAACGCGACCCGCATTACGATGACGTCCTGCGCGAGGTAAAAGTCTTTTTGAAAGAATCGGTTGAGAGGGCGAAACGAGCCGGTATCGCCGCCGAGCGCATCGTCGTTGACCCCGGCTTCGGCTTCGGCAAGAGCGCGCTTCACAACCTCGTCCTCCTGAGGCATCTGCGGGAGCTCTCCGAGCTGCCGATCCTTGCCGGCCTGTCCCGCAAATCGACCCTGGGCAAGCTGACCGGCAGGCCGGTCGACGAGCGGCTGGCGGGCAGCCTTGCGATGGCTTTGCTCGCGCTGCAGAGCGGGGCGAAAATACTGCGCGTGCATGATGTGCGCGAGACGCGAGACGTCATCGGCGTTTGGGAGGCGTACCAGAGGGCATGAGCAGGAATTATTTCGGCACCGACGGCGTGCGCGGCACTGTGGGCGAGAGCCCGATGACCGCCGACTTCGTGCTGCGGCTCGGCTATGCCGCGGGCAAGGTGCTGTCGGGGCAAGGGGTGCATCCGTCGGTGCTGATCGGCAAGGACACGCGCATCTCGGGCTACATGATCGAGGCCGCGCTCGAGGCAGGCTTCTCCGCCGCGGGGGTCGATGTGCTGCTTTGCGGCCCGCTGCCGACGCCGGGGGTCGCCTACCTCACGCGCGCGCTGCGGCTCTCGGCCGGCGTAGTGATCAGCGCGTCGCACAATCCATACCCCGACAACGGCATCAAGTTCTTCTCCGGTGACGGCTTCAAGCTGCCCGACGACACCGAGTCGGCGATCGAAGCGCAGATGGAGCGGCCGATGGGCTGCAACGAGGCCGCCAGCCTGGGACGCGCGCGGCGCGTCGACGATGCCGGCGGGCGCTACATCGAGTTCTGCAAGTCGACCTTCCCGGCCGAGCTCGACCTGAAAGGCATGAAGATCGTCGTCGACTGCGCGCATGGCGCGGCCTACAACGTCGCGCCCCACGT
>Ga0209577_10005072_pt1 | contig 12322 bp, 10 predicted proteins | sample GraSoiAngelo_109_FD_185874 | JGI IMG/M metagenome (GOLD analysis project Ga0209577, IMG submission 185874) | Grasslands soil microbial communities from the Angelo Coastal Reserve, California, USA - 14_0903_12_20cm (SPAdes) (version 2) | ecosystem: Environmental > Terrestrial > Soil > Grasslands... | reverse complement strand
ACAAGAAGGAAGGCGAGAGTGTCGCACGCGACGAGAACCTGATCGACATCGAGACCGATAAGGTGGTGCTCGAGCTGCCCGCGCCTGCCGACGGCGTGCTCGTGCGGATCATGAAGAAGGCGCGCGAATCGGTCGGTTCCGGCGACGTCATCGCGCAGATCGACACCGAAGCGAAAGCGGGGGCCGCGGCCGCGCCGGCGGCGAAGAAGGAAACGAGCGCCGAGAAGCCAAAAGCGGCCCAGCCGCCGGTGATGCCGGCTGCGCAGAAGCTTGCCGCCGAGCGCGGCATCGACACCTCGAAAGTGCAGGGCAGCGGGCGCGATGGCCGCGTCACCAAGGGCGATGTGCTGGAAGCGGCGAAGCCGCCGGCGCAATCGCAGCCGCGGCCGGCGCTGCAGCAGCCGGCGCCCCCGATCAACCTCGAGCAATTGCTCGCCGGCCGCCCGGAGCAGCGCGTGCCGATGTCGCGCCTGCGCCAGCGCGTGGCCGAACGGCTCGTGCAGTCACAGTCGACCGCGGCGATCCTCACGACCTTCAACGAAGTGAACATGCAGCCCGTGATGGAGATGCGCAAGAAGTACCAGGAGCGCTTCGAGAAAGAGCACGGCACGCGCCTTGGCTTCATGTCGTTCTTCGTCAAGGCGGCGGTGCATGCCTTGAAGCGCTTTCCCGTCGTCAACGCCTCGATCGACGGCGCCGACATCGTCTACCACGGCTACTTCGACATCGGCATCGCCGTGGGCAGCCCGCGCGGGCTGGTGGTGCCGATCCTGCGCGACGCCGATCGCATGAGCTTCGCCGAGATCGAGAAGACCATCGGCGAGTTCGGCAAGCGCGCTCAGGACGGCAAGCTCACGCTCGAAGAGCTCATTGGCGGCACGTTCTCCATCTCCAACGGCGGCGTGTTCGGCTCGATGCTCTCGACGCCGATCATCAACCCGCCGCAGTCGGCGATCCTTGGCGTGCACGCGACCAAGGACCGGCCGGTCGCCGAGAACGGCCAGGTGGTGATCCGGCCGATGAATTACCTCGCGCTCTCCTACGACCACCGCATCATCGACGGCCGCGAGGCGGTGCTATTCCTCGTCGCCATCAAGGAGGCGCTCGAAGACCCCGCCCGCCTGATCCTGGAGCTCTAGCGTGGCGGCCTTCGACGTGGTGGTGATCGGGGGCGGCCCCGGCGGCTACGTCGCCGCCATCCGCGCGGCGCAGCTCGGCCTCGCGACGGCGTGCATCGACGACTGGCGCGGCGCCGACGGCAAGCCCGCGCTCGGCGGCACCTGCACGAATGTCGGCTGCATCCCCTCCAAGGCGCTGCTCCAGTCCTCGGAGTACTACGAGCAGGCTGCGCATCAATTCGCCGACCACGGCGTGAAGGTGAAGGGGCTCGACCTCGACCTCGCGCAGATGCTCAGGCGCAAGGACAAGGTCGTGAAGGCGAGCAACGACGGCGTCGCCTACCTCTTCCGCAAGAACAAGATCCAGTTCTTCCCGGGCCACGGCAGCTTCGTCAAGGCCGCCGCGGACGGCTACCAGATCGCGGTAGGGAAGGACACGGTGCAGGCAAAGAATGTAATCGTCGCCACCGGCTCCAATCCGCGAGCCCTGCCCGGCGTGGAGTTCGACGAGAAGCTTGTCCTCAGCAACACTGGCGCGCTGGCGATTGGCGAGGTGCCAAAGCGGCTTGGCGTCATCGGCGCAGGCGTAATCGGGCTCGAGATGGGGAGCGTGTGGCGCCGGCTCGGGGCGGACGTGACCATATTGGAGGTGCTTCCTGCCTTTCTCGGCGCAGCCGATGAGGCCATCGCGAAGGAGGCAGCGAAGATCTTCGCCAAGCAGGGGCTGAAGATCGAGCTGGGCGTCAAAGTCGGCCCAGTTGAGCGAAAGAAAACAGTGCAAGTTCAGTACACTACAGCCGATAAGTCATCCAAAACCTTGGAATGCGACGGACTCATCGTTTCCATCGGTCGCTTGCCCAACACCGAGGGACTCAACGCCCCTGCGGTCGCGCTCAAGCTCGATGAGCGCGGTTTCATCGCCGTCGATGCCGATTGCCGGACCAACCTGCCGAACGTCTGGGCGATCGGCGACGTGGTGCGCGGGCCGATGCTCGCGCACAAGGCCGAGGAGGAGGGCGTGGCGGTTGCCGAGCGCATCGCTGGACAGAAGCCGCACGTCGACTTCAACACGGTGCCATGGGTGATCTACACGACCCCGGAAATCGCCTGGGTCGGCGAGACCGAGCAGCAGCTCAAGGCGCGCGGCGCCGAATACCGCGTGGGTAGCTTCCCGTTTGCTGCCAATGCGCGGGCGCGGGCGCTGGGGGACCCGGCAGGGCTGGTGAAGTTCGTGGCCGACGCGAAGACCGACCGCGTCCTCGGCGTGCACATCATCGGGCCGTTCGCGGGCGAGCTCATCGCCGAGGCGGTGGCGGCGATGGAGTTCGGTGCGTCCGCCGAGGACATCGGGATGATCTGCCACGCGCATCCGTCGCTCTCCGAGGCGATGAAGGACGCGGCGCTCGCAGTCGACAAGCGCGCGATCAACATATGAGGTGCCTCGTTTTCGCGCTGGTGATGGCGGCCGCGGGCTGCAGCATGGCGCCGTGGTATTACGCGACGCAGAACGAGCACGTGCTGTCGCTCGGCAAGGGCGACCTCGAGGCGGCGGGCATCGCGTTCATCACGCCCTCCACCGTCACCGGCCAGGAGCAGGAGAAGCAGACCGTGGCGCTGGCGTTCGCCGACGTGATGGCTGCCCAGCGCCCGGGCATAAAGGTGGTGACGCTCGCCGAAACGCTGAGCGCGGTCAACCGCACCGGTCTCGTGGACGCCTACCGGCGCATGTACGAGGACTACCGTGACACAGCGCTCCTGCCGGCCGACGTGCTGCGACGGCTGGGGACTTCCACGGGGGCCCGGTACATCGGGCAGCTAAAGCTGCAGGGCTTCTCGCAGAATTCGAAGAACCGCCTCGGCATCCTCGGACTGCGCATCATCGATACGCAGCTCGGTGACGCGCGCCTGTACTTCCAGATCTGGGACAGCCGCGATGGCAGCATCGCCTGGGAAGGCATGCAGGAGCTGCGCATTGCGATGGATACCACGAAGGAGAGCCCGGTGACGCTGCGCGAGCTCCTCGAGCGCAGCGCGCACGACCTCATCGCCAAGCTGCCGTGACGGCCGATGTCGTCGCGCTGTACGAGGAGAGCCTCGCCCAGCGCGGCTTCGTCTCCGATCCCGCGCAGTGGCGCGCGGTAGAGCGCCTGCAGCGCCTCTACGAGGAATGGAGCGCCTACAAGGCGCGGCGCAACACGGCGCTGAAGCGCCTGCTCGTGCACCCCGAGCTGCCGAAGGGCGTATACCTCTGGGGCCCGGTCGGGCGAGGCAAGAGCTTCCTCATGGACGCCTTCTACCGCTGCGTGCCGCTCGTCAGGAAGCGCCGCGTGCACTTCCATCACTTCGTCCGCGAGATCCATCGCGAGCTCGATGAGCTGCGCGGCACGGAGGACCCGCTCGCCGCGGTTGCCGAGCGCACCGCGCGGCGCCACCGCCTGATCTGCTTCGACGAGTTCCACGTCGCCGACATCGCCGATGCCATGATTCTCGGGCGCCTTCTCGAGCAGGTGATGGCCCGCGGCGTCGAGTTTGTGATGACGTCGAACTACCACCCGGACGCGCTCTATCCGAACGGCCTGCAGCGCGAGCGCTTCCTGCCCGCCATCGAGCTCATCAAACAGCGGCTCGACGTCGTCGGCGTCGACAACGGCACCGACTACCGGCGGCTGAAGATGGAGCGCATGAAGGTCTACCACGTCGGCTCCGACGCGCCGCTCGCGAAAATCTTCGACGAGCTGCGCGACGTCGAGGAAGAAAAGCAGCCGCTCGACGTCGAAGGGCGCACGCTCCCGTATCGCAAGCGCGCCGGCGGCCTCGTCTGGTTCGACTTCGAGGTCCTCTGCGGCGGGCCGCGCTCGTACGCCGACTATGTCGATCTGGCGAAGCGCTTCCACACCGTGATGCTCTCGGGCGTGCCGCGCATGTCGCCCAAGGATTCGGATGCCGCGCGGCGCTTCACCTGGCTCGTCGATGTGTTCTACGACGACCGCGTGAATCTGATCGTCTCCGCCGCCGCCGAGCCCGAGGATTTGTTCACGGCGGGCGAGCAAGCGGCGGAGTTCCAGCGCACCGTCAGCCGCCTGCACGAGATGCAGACCGTCGAATACCTGCGTACCGAGCGCCGCAAGTAAAGTGCAAGAATATGGCGATGCGCCTTGTCCTGGGCTTTCTCTTCCTGCTTTTGACTGCTTGGGCGCACGCGCAGGCCTATCCGGCGAAGCCGGTGCGGCTCATCATCCCGTTCCCGCCGGGCGGCTCGAACGACGTCGTAGGACGCGTGGTGGCCGCGCAGCTCGGCGAGCGCCTCGGGCAGGGGGTGATCATCGACAACCGTGGCGGCGGAGGCGGCACCATCGGCATCAATGCCGCGGCGAAATCGCCTACCGATGGCTACACGCTGCTTTTCGTCTCGGTCGGCTTCCCGGTGAGCATCGCGCTCGGGCAGCTGCCCCACGAATCGCTGCAATGGTTCGTGCCGGTCGCGGCGGTCGGCACCGGTCCGAGCCTGCTCGTCGTGCCGCCCGCGCTGCCGGTGAGCTCGCTGCAGGAGCTCGTCGCGCTGGCAAAGCGCAAGCCCGGCGAGCTGAACGCGGCCGCCGCGGGCGTCGGCAGCTTCCAGCACCTCGCTACCGAGCTCTTCCGCCTGCAGGCGGGCATCGACATCGTCATCGTGCAATACAAGGGCGGCGGCCCGGCGCTCACCGACACGATCGCCGGCCAGGTGCAAATGAATATCGGCAGCGCGGTGCAGAACGTGCCGCACGTGCGCACAGGGAAGCTCCGCGCGCTCGGCGTCGGCGGCCCGCACCGGCTCGCGGCGCTGCCTGACGTGCCGACCTTTGCCGAAGCCGGGCTGCCCGGCGCAGAAGCCACGAACTGGTGGGGCATCGTCGCGCCGGCCGGCACGCCGGCCACCGTGCTACAGCGGCTGCAAGCCGAGATCGGTGCCATCGTCGATTCGCCCGAGACGCAGAAGCGCTTCGAGCTCGAAGGCGCGGACGTGCTGCACATGACGAGCGCCGAGTTCGGCCAGCATATCGCGGCGGAGACGGCCAAGTGGACCGGCGTCGTGAAGCAGGCGGGCATCAAGGCGCAATAGAAAGGACATCATGGAACGCTTCAAGGCTTACAAGCTGACCGAAACGCCGGACAAGAAGATGCGCGCGGAATTCGTCGACTACACGCTGGACGAGCTCGATCCCGGCGACGTGGTGGTGCGCGTGGCGTACTCGGACGTCAACTACAAGGACGCGCTCGCCGTCACCGGCAAGGGCAAGATCCTGCGCCGCCCCTCGACCATCGGCGGCATCGATTTCGCCGGCACGGTCGTCTCCTCGACTCACCCGCGCTGGAAGAAAGGGGACGCGGTCCTCACCACCGGCGGCGAATACATCGGTGTGTCGCACGACGGCGGGTACTCGCCTTACGCACGCGTCAACGGCGATTGGATCAGCAAGGTGCCGCAGGGAATGTCGCTGTGGGAGGCGATGGCCTTCGGCACGGCCGGCTACACCGCGGGCATCGCCCTCGTGCGCATGGAACACAACGGCCTCAAGCCGGCAAACGGCCCGGTGCTCGTCAACGGCGCGACGGGCGGCGTCGGCTCGATGGCGCTCGCGATGCTCGCCAAGCGCGGCCACGAGGTGGTCGCGGTGACCGGCAAGCAAAGCGAGGCCGAGTGGCTGAAGCGCCTCGGCGCGAACGAGATCATGCTGCGCTCGAGCATCAACCTCGAGAAGATCAGGCCGCTCGACAAGGCGACCTGGGCGGGCGCCGTCGACAACCTCGGCGGCGACATGCTGGCGTGGATCGCAAGCACCATGAAGGAGAACGGCGTCATCGCCTCGGTAGGGCTCGCGGCGAGCTTCAACCTCAACACCACGGTGATGCCGTTCATCCTGCGCGGCGTGAGCCTGCTCGGCATCAATTCCGGCGAGAGCTCGCGCGACATCCGCGACATGGTGTGGCAGCGCCTGGCGAGCGACCTCAAGCCGCCGCTCCTGAAGGAGATGTGCCGCACGATCCCGTTCCGCGAGCTGCCGGGCGTGTTCGACGACTTCATCAACGCCAGGGTGAACCGCCGCATCGTGGTCGATCTCTCGGAGTAAGCGCGCTTGGCGCCGGCGACCGAGCAGGCGAGAAAGCGCGTGCTGGTCGTCGACGATTCCAAGTTCGTGCGCAAGACGTTCGCCACGATCCTGCGCGGCGCGTTCGACGTGCGCGAGGAGGCCGACGGCGAGGCGGCCTGGAGCGCGATCGAGGGCGACCGCTCCATCGTCATGGTGTTCACCGACCTCGACATGCCGAAGCTCAACGGCTTCGGGCTCCTTTCGCGCATGCGCAGCTCGACCGATGCGCGCATCCGCGAGCTGCCGGTGGTCGTCATTTCCGGTGTCGAGGAGCAGGCGAACAAGCAGCGCGCGCGCGAGGCCGGTGCGCACGACTTCATCGCCAAGTCGGCCGACGCGGCCGAAGTGCTCGCGCGGCTCGACAACGTCCTGCGGCTGGTCTCCACACGCAAGGAGCTCGAAACCGCGCGCCAAGTCCGAGACGTCTCCGCCGCGCGAGATCGCCTTACCGGAACGCACACCGGCGAATATCTCGTCACCGAGAGCCGCAAGCGCTTCTCGTTCGCGCGGCGCCACGGCGCCGATCTTGCGCTGATGGCGCTGCGCATCGAAAACCATCGCGAGGTCGCACGCACCGCCGGCAAGGACGCCGCCGATCAGGTGCTCGCCCGTATTGCGAAGCTCGTCTCGAGCCAGATCCGCGCCGAGGATTCGATTGCGCGCACCGCGGCGGCCACGTTCATGGTCGTGGCGCCCGGCACCTCCGCCGCGCAGATACAAAAGCTCGCCGAACGGCTGCGTGTGCAACTCGAGCAGGCGAAGATCACCTTCGGCAAACAGCCGCTCAACATCGTCAGCCGCGTGGGAGTCGCGTCGCTTGGCGCAGATGAGGCGGCCACCATCGAGGAGCTGATGGGCATCGCCTTGCAGCGGCTCGATACCGCGCCGAGCGCCGCCGCGCCGGCGCCTGCCCCGGCGTCGGCGGCGCCACGCCTTCCGGCCGACGTAGAGCAGGCGCTGCAGACCCTCGAGCGCGTCGAGCTCAGGAGCATTGGCGGCGCGGCGACCGAGGTGCTCAAGCGCCTGCACCGTATCGCCAAGATGATCCACGACCGCCGCCGCTAGTTAAACTAGGCCTATGACGACCTACGGCGAATTCCACCGCCGCTCGCTGGAGGACCGCGAGGGCTTCTGGCGCGGCCAGGCGGCGCTCGTCGAGTGGCACCGTCCCTTCCGGCAGGTGCTCGATTACTCGCGGCCGCCGTTTGCGCGCTGGTTCGTCGGCGGCGAGCTCAATCTCTGCCACAACGCCATCGACCGGCATCTCGCGGCGCGAGCCGAGCAGCCGGCGCTTGTGTGGATCTCCACCGAGGTCAACGAGACGCGCAGCTTCACCTACCGCGAGCTGCACGCCGAAGTGAACCGCGTGGCGGCGATGATGCAGTCGCTCGGCGTGAAGCGCGGCGAGCGAGTGATCATCTACATGCCGATGATCCCCGAGGCCGCGTTCGCCATGCTCGCCTGCGCGCGCCTCGGCGCGATCCACTCCGTGGTGTTCGGCGGCTTCGCGGCGGCGAGCCTCGCCGCACGCATCGACGATGCGAAACCCGTGCTCATGCTCACCGCCGACGGCGGCAGCCGCATGGGCAAGACCGTGCTCTACAAGTCGCTCGTCGACGAGTCGCTCAAGCTCGCCAAGCATCCGCCGCGCAAGGTGCTCATCTGGCGAAGGGGGCTCGACGTCGACATGCCGGTGGTCGCCAACCGCGACGTCGATTGGACGACGCTCGCCAAGGACTTCACCGGCGCGAGCGTGGCGTGCGCCTGGCTCGAATCGAACGAGCCGTCGTACATTCTCTATACGTCGGGCACCACCGGCCGCCCGAAAGGCGTGCAGCGCGATGTCGGCGGCTACGCGGTAGCGCTCGCCTCATCGATGAAGTACATCTACTGCGGCCGGGCGGGCGAGACCATGTTCACCACCTCCGACATCGGCTGGGTGGTGGGCCACTCGTACATCATCTATGCGCCCCTCATCGCCGGCATGACGACGATCATGTACGAGGGCGTGCCGATCCGGCCCGATGCCGGTATCTGGTGGAAGATCGTGCAGGATTACAAGGTGTCGGTGATGTTCTCGGCGCCCACCGCGATCCGCGTGCTGAAGAAGCACGACGTCTCCTATCTGCGCAAGCATGACCTCGCGTCGCTCAAGCACCTGTTCCTTGCCGGCGAGCCGCTCGATGAGCCGACGCACAAGTGGATAGCCGAGTCGCTTGGCCGGCCGGTGATCGACCATTACTGGCAGACCGAGACCGGCTGGCCTTTGCTCTCCGCACAGCCGGGCGTGGAGAAAACGCCCATCAGGATGGGCTCGCCGAGTTTTCCGGTGTACGGCTATGACGTGCGGCTGCTCCATGAGCAGACCGGCAAGCCGGTCGGCGTCGGCGAGAAAGGCGTGGTGGCGATCGCGCCGCCCCTGCCGCCGGGCTGCATGTCGACCGTCTGGGCTGACGACGAGCGCTTCGTCGACACCTATTTCCGCGACTTCAGGGACCAGCTCATCTACTCGACCTTCGACTGGGGCATCCGCGATCAGCACGGCTACTACTACATCCTCGGGCGCACCGACGACGTCATCAATGTGGCCGGCCACCGCCTCGGCACGCGCGAGATCGAGGAAGCGGTCAACATGCACCCGAACGTCGCCGAATGCGCGGTGGTCGGCGTCGCCGACGACCTGAAGGGGCAGATGCCGCTCGCGTTCGCGGTGCTCAAGGACGCGGCGAAGCGCACTTCCGCCGAAGATGTGATGCAGATGGTAGACCGACAGCTCGGCGCTATCGCGCGCCCGAAAGCGGTGCACTTCGTGACGCTGCTGCCGAAAACGCGCTCGGGCAAGACCCTGCGCCGCGCCATCCAGGCATTCGCCGAAGGCCGCGACCCGGGCGATCTCACCACTATCGAGGATCCCGCCGCACTCACGCAAATCAAAGAGGCCCTGCGCTCATGAAACAACGTCCCATGCTGACGCTCGACGACTGCAAGAAGATGTCGAGCGCCGCCGAAGCCGAAGCACGAAGGAACAACTGGAACGTGTGCATCGCCATCCTCGACGATGGTGGGCATCTCCTGCACCTCGCGCGCATGGACGGCGCGACGCCCGCCAACGCGCGCATCGCGCTCGAGAAGGGACGCACCGCCGCCGAGACGCGCCGCTCGACCGCGAACTGGCAGGAGCGGGTGGCGAAGCGCATCGAGCTCTTGCGCATGCCCGAAGTGACGCCCGTGCAGGGCGGCGTGCCCATCGTCATCGACGGCACCTGCGTCGGCGCGGTCGGCGTCTCCGGCGTGCAGTCGCACGAAGATGAGCAAATTGCCGCCGCTGGAATTAAAGCGCTCGGCTGACTGTTCAGCCATCCATCGTCAACCCCGGGAGGAGTAACCATGAAGCGTCTGCTATTCGCAGCAGTTACCGCAACCCTCGCTGCCGGCGCCGCGGCGCAGCAGCCGGCGCAGCCCAATCCGCGCGATGCCGTGCCCGACAAGATGCCCTTCGACCTGCCTTACGGGTCGCCGATCTCGCTAGACCGCGCGCAGGCCGCGATCAATGCGGCGGTCGCCGAGTCGAAGAAGCGCGGCTGGAAGCTCAACGTGGCGATGGTCGACTCGGGCGCCAACCTCGTCGCGTTCGCCCGCATGGACGGCGCGCAGATCGGCTCGGTCGCCATTGCCGAGCACAAGGCGCGCGCCGCGGCGAAATATCGGCGCGAGACGAAGATCTTCGAGAATGGCGTACAGGAAGGTAACCTGCATTATCTGCTCACCCTCGACGACGTCATCGCCTCGCGCGGCGGCATCCCGATCGTCGACAACGGGCAGCTCATCGGTGCCATCGGCTGCTCCGGCGGCACCGGCTCGCAGGACGAAGTTGTCTGCAAGGCGGGCGCCGACGCCGTAATGAAGCGTTAGCGTTCCTCGGCGGTTGCGCCGAGATAGGCGCCGAGCGCGGGATCCACGTTCGGCGCAAAGAGCTCCGCGACGTCCACGCGGCGTCGCGTGAGCTGCTGCTCGTCGAGATACTGAACGAGCGCTTCGAGCGTCGGCCGGCTGCCTTCGATCGAATAGTCCCACGGGATCTCGCGGCTGCGCTCCATCTCGTCGATCAGCCACGGCAGGCTGACCGTGAGCGCATCGGTGTCGTACAGGTGGCGCAGCGCCGCGTCGCGGGCGCGCACGAACGCCCGGTACAGATTCACCGCCAGCCATGGCCGCGCTTCGTAGACCGCGCGGCGCAGGACCAGCGTGTGCATGATCGGGAAGATGCGCGTCTTGCGGTAGTACGCGAGCTCGACCTCGCGGAAGTGCGGTATTAGCCGCCGCACGGTCTTGCCCAGGCCCTGCGGGATCATCACCGACATGAGCGCGTCGATCTCGCCGCGCTCCAGGAGCTCCTCCAGGATGGCGGCGCCGCCGAGTGCCTCGATGCGCACATCCTGCGGCTGGCGGATCGCGCGGATCGGCCTGCCCACGATCCAGCTCATATCCTGCGGCGGCACCCCATACTCGTGCTGCAGGAAGCCCCTTGTCCAGACGGCGGCAGTCATCTGGTAGTCGCCTACGCCAATGCGCTTGCCTTTCAGCTCGCGCGGCTCGCGCAGGGGCGAATCCGCGCGCACGTAGAGCGCGTTCTGGCGAAAGACGCGCGACGGGAACACCGGGATCGCGATGAAGCGTTCATCGCCTTCCGAACGCAGGATGGTGTAGGAGGAGAGCGACATTTCCGAGGCGTCGAACTCCTCGTGATTCAGCATGCGCCAGAAGGTTTCGCCCGGCCGCAGCGGGAGATAGGTGAGCTCGTCCACGCCTTCGATCTTCACGCGCTCGTCGATCAACGCCTGCGTGCGGTCGTAGCGGCCGCAAGCCAGAGTCAGTCGCATGCGCTGAAGTATAGTTGGGCGCCATGCGCGTTCTGATCGCCGGGGGCGGCATCGGCGGGCTGACCGCCGCGCTGGCGCTGCTCAAGCACGGCATCGACGTCGACGTGTACGAGCAGGCCGCCGAGCTGAAGGAGGTCGGCGCCGGCGTGCAGCTCGCCGCGAACGGCACGCGCGTGCTCTATGCGCTCGGCATCGGCGAGGAGCTCAAGACCCTGTCGTGCGAGACGCAGGGCAAGGAAATCCGGCATTGGCAGACCGGCGAGACCTGGAAGCTCTTTGACCTCGGCACGGTATCGATCGAACGCTACGGCGCTCCGTACTTCACCGTCTACCGCCCCGATCTCCTGGACGTGCTCGCCCGTGCGCTGCAGCGCGCAAAACCCCAGGCCCTGCATCTCGGCGCGCGCTGTCGCGGCTTCGCCCAAGACGACGACAGCGTCACGCTGCAGCTCGAAAACGGCGCCGCAGTACGGGGTGACGCGCTCGTCGGCGCGGACGGCGTGCATTCGCGCATCCGCCAGTCGCTCTTCGGCGCGGATCGCGCCGAGTTTACGGGCGTGATCGCTTGGCGCGGCATCGTGCCGATGGCGCGGCTGCCCGCGCACATGGCGCGCATGGTCGGCTCGAACTGGGTCGGGCCGGGCGGCCACGTGGTGCACTACCCGCTGCGTGCGGGCCGCCTCATGAACTTCGTCGGCGCGCTCGAGCGCGCCGACTGGCGCGTCGAGTCGTGGAGCGCGCGCGGCACCCAGGAAGAACTGGTTTCGGACTTTCGCGGCTGGCACCCGGACATCCAGTCGTTCATCCGGGCGATCGACGTGCCCTACAAGTGGGCCCTCATGGTGCGCGCGCCGCTCGAGCGCTGGTCCGTGGGCCGCGTCACGCTGCTCGGCGATGCGGCACATTCCATGCTCCCGTTCCTCGCGCAAGGCGCAGTGATGGCGATCGAAGACGGCTATGTACTCGCGCGCTGCCTCGCAGGCTATGAGGTGGAGACGGCGCTCCAGCGCTACGAGGCAGCGCGGCGCGAGCGCACGCGCCGCACGGTAGAAGGCTCGGCGGCCAACATCCATCGGTTCCATAACCGTGCCCTCGCTGACCCGGACGAAGGCCGCCGGTTCATCGACCGCGAATGGGCGAGCCAGCGCATTGCCGAGCGCTACGAATGGCTGTTCCGCTACGACGCGACAACGGT
>Ga0209577_10005071_pt1 | contig 12323 bp, 11 predicted proteins | sample GraSoiAngelo_109_FD_185874 | JGI IMG/M metagenome (GOLD analysis project Ga0209577, IMG submission 185874) | Grasslands soil microbial communities from the Angelo Coastal Reserve, California, USA - 14_0903_12_20cm (SPAdes) (version 2) | ecosystem: Environmental > Terrestrial > Soil > Grasslands... | reverse complement strand
CTGGCCAGCGCCGATCTCGTGGTGGCCCGCGCGGGCGGCTCGATCTTCGAGATCGCCGCGCACGGCCGGCCCGCCCTTCTGATCCCCTACCCGCACGCGACCGCCGACCACCAGCGTCGCAACGCGGAGTGGATGCGGGCCGCGGGCGCCGCCGTGGTGGTCGACGACGCCGAGCTGAGCGGCCCCCGCCTGGCCCAGGAGGTCGGGGGACTGCTGGCGGATCGCGGCCGGCTGGCGGCGATGGCGCATGCGTCCGCGGCGCTGGCCCGGCCCCGGGCCGCCCGCGACGTCGCCGACGAGCTGCTCGCGGCCGCCGCGTCGAGGGGCGACGGGTGAGCTCACCCGCCCGACCCGAGGGACGCTCGCGGCCGTGGGCCGGGCGCCGCCTCCACGTCGTGGGCGTCGGCGGGGCGTGGCCCTGGGGGCAGAGGTCAGCGGCTCCGACCAGGCCCGGTCGGTCTTCCTCGACGAGCTGCGGGGCGCCGGGATCGCCGTCGCCGTCGGTCACGACCCGGCGAACCTCCCCGCCGGGTCCGGCTTCGAGCTCGTGTACTCGAGCGCGGTCCCGGCCGCCAACCCGGAGCGCGTGGCGGCCCGGGAGCGGGGCGTCGCCGAGCTCTCGCGAGCCCACCTCCTGCGCGAGCTCACCGCGCTGCGGCGAACGCTCGCGGTGGCCGGCGCGCACGGCAAGACGACCACGGCCGGCATGGCCGCCCACGCGCTCCGCGTCTGCGGGCTGAACCCCTCCTTCTTGATCGGGGGCATGCTGCGCTCGGAGGGGACCAACGCAAGCTGGACCGACGGGGAGTGGCTCGTGCTCGAAGCCGACGAGTCGGACCGCTCGATGATCGGGCTCCACGTCGACATCGCGGTCCTGACCAACGTCGAGCTCGACCATCACGCGACCTACGGATCGCTGGGCGAGCTGCGGGAGGCCTTTCGCGAGTTCCTCGCGCCCGCCGCCGAGGCCGTGATCTGGAACCGTCCGGATCTGCTTTCGCTGCGCGACGGACCCGTCGTCCCCTACGACGTCGCAGACGTGACCCTCGAGCCCGGCGGCTCGCAGTTTCGATGGCGGGGTCACGGGGTCCGGCTGCGGGTGCCCGGGCACCACAATGCGCTCAATGCCGTCGCCGCGCTCGAGGCCTGCCGGCTCGCGGGGGCTCCGGAGCCGGCGGCGGCCGCCGCGCTGGCCGGCTTCACCGGGGCGGCGCGCCGCTTCGAGCTCCTGGGCCGGACCGCCACCGGCGCCGAGGTCTACGACGACTACGCCCACCATCCCACCGAGCTGGCCGCCACGCTGGCTGCCGCGCGGACGCTGTCTCCGCGGCGCCTGGTTGCCGTCTTTCAGCCGCACCTGTTCTCGCGCACGGCGCTGCTGGCGCGCGAGTTCGGGGAGGCGCTGGCGGGCGCCGACGTCGTGATGGTGCTCGATGTCTACCCGGCGCGCGAGCGCGCCGAGGACTTCCCGGGCGTGAGCGGCCTCCGGGTCGCCGAGGCGGCGGCCGACGCGGCGGACGGGCGCCCCGTGTACTGGATGCCCGATCGAGCCGCCGCCGAGGGCGTGCTCGGCGCCCTGCTCGAGCCGGGCGATCTCTGCCTCGTGCTGGGGGCGGGCGATGTGGACGCACTCGGGCGCGCGCTGGTCGCTGGTCCCGTCGGGGTCCCGGCGTGATCGAGCAGCCCGGGGCGCCGGCCGCGGTCGTGCCCGACTACAGCCTCGCCCGACTGACCACGGTGCGGACGGGCGGGCCGGCCCAGTACTTCGCTCGGGCGGGCTCGGAGGAGGAGATCGAGCGGCTGCTTCGATGGGCGCGGGAGAACGGCCTCGCCGTGAACATCGTCGGGTCGGGGTCGAACCTGCTGGTGGCCGACGCCGGCGTGCGCGGGTTGGTGATCAAGCTCCACCGCGGGCTCGCCGCCATCGAGCGGCGGGAGGCCACGCTGCTGTGCGGAGGCGGGGCCCGGCTGCCCGCGGTGGCCGCGCGCGCCGCCCAGCTCGGCCTGGCCGGGATCGAGTTCGGCGTGAACATCCCGGGCACGGTCGGTGGTGCGGTGCGCATGAACGCCAACGCCTACGGCGGCCAGCTCGCACGCGTACTCGAATGGGTCACGGTCGTGACTGCGGAGGGGGCCGAGCAACGTGTCCCCGACCAGCTCGGCTTCGCCTATCGGCGCTCGTCCCTGCGCCCCGACGAGGTGGTGGCCCGGGCCGGCTTCGTCCTCACCCCGGGGCGCAGCGACGCCATCCGCGCGCGCCTGGCCGAGATGCGCTCGCGGCGCCACGCGGCCCAGCCGTCGGGCATCAAGACCTTCGGCTCGACGTTCAAGAATCCCGAGGACCCCCGCGCCGCGGGCCGAACCGCCGGCATGCTCCTCGAGGCGGCCGGATGCGCCGGCCTGGCCGTCGGGGGCGCGCGCTTCTCACCCAAGCACGCGAACTTCATCGAGAACACCGGCGAGGCGACGACCGCCGACGTCGTCGGGCTCATGGCCGAGGGCCGCCGGAGGGTGCGCGAGCGCTTCGGCGTCGAGCTCGAGCCCGAGGTGCAGGTCCTCGGCGACGTCGGCCTGCCCGGATAGGAAGCGGCCCGCCCGCGTCGAAAACTTCCTCGATGCAGCGCCGGCCGGCCATGGCTTCCGGACCATCGCGTGCCGCGCTCGTCGTCCGGCGCGCGATGCTGGCCGCCGGGCTCGCGCCCGTGGCTCTCCGGCGCCTGATGGTGGCCGCCGGTGTCGCGCCCGCGGCTCGCGGCCGCGTGCCCAAGCCGAGAGTCGGGATGGTGCTGCCCAGGCTCCGGGCCCCGCGGGGGGTGCGCAGGCTCCGGGCCCCGCGGGGGGTGCGCAGGCTCCGGCGCCCGCGGGGGGTACCGAGGTCGCTGGCCCGGCTGGGGACGCCGATGCTGCGGGCCGGCGTGCGGCTCTCCAGGTTGAGGCTGGGGCGGCGGGGAAGGCGATTGCTGGCGGCGATGGTCGCCGGCCTGGCGCTGCTGGGCGGGGGCTGGCTGTGGCTGCGCGACTCCTCCCTGGTCGCCGTGCGCCACGTCAGGATCACCGGGGTCACCGGCCCGTCGGCCGGGGCCATCCGCTCGGCCCTCGCCGACACCGCCCGGCAGATGACCACGCTTCACGTCCAGCTCTCGCGCCTGCGCGCGGCGGTAGCCCCCTACGGCGTCGTGCGCAGCCTGCGGGTGAGCACCGATTTCCCGCACGGGCTGCGCATCGCGGTCCGGGAGAACCCGCCGGTCGCCGCGCTCGTGCTGGACGGGCGCCGGCTGCCGGTCACCGCCGACGGCACGATCCTCGCCGGCGTCTCCGTGTCGAGCCGCCTGGCCTCGATCTCGATCCGTCGCGCGCAGCCCGGCACGCGCCTCACGGACGCCCGCGCACTCGCCTCCCTGGCCGTGATGGCGGCCGCACCCGCTGCCCTGCGGAGCTCGGTCGAGCGCGTGTACTTCGGACGCCGGGGCCTCACCGCTGCGCTGCGAGACGGCCCGGAGCTGTACTTCGGCGACTCCGCGCGTGTGGATGCCAAGTGGATGGCGGCGGCCCGGGTCCTGGCCGATGCCGGCGCGGCCGGAGCCAGCTACGTCGACGTCCGCATACCGGACCGGCCCGTGGCCTCCGTGCCGGGCGCGCAGGCGCTGCTCACGCACGCCAATGCCGGAGTCCTTCCGGCTGGGGCCGCGTCGGCAGTCCTCCCGGCTGGGGCCACCACGGCCGCGGGTGCGTCGTCGCCCGCGACCGGCGCAGCTGCGGTGACGGGCGCCTCCCCGCCGGCCGCCGCGCCCACCGCCACGGCGCCCACGGGCACGGCGCCCGCGCGCTCCCCCAGCCCCTCGGGCGCTCCCTACGGCCGGGCTCCCGTCGGTGGCTAACCCTCAACTGGAGGTTGATGTCCTAATCCGACGCCGTCGGTAGGTGACGTTGAGACTTCCGCGATCTGCAACGATTCTTGCGTGCGGCGTCTCGTCGTTGACAGTCTCCCGGGCCCGTGCTTAGGGTGATTCTCCGAAAACCGCCGATTAGCAGGTAAACTCTCAACTCTAAGTCAAGGGTCGGCCGGAAGGGCACATGGAAAGCGGCAGCTATCTCGCGGTGATCAAGGTCGTCGGCGTGGGGGGAGGCGGCACCAACGCCGTCTCGCGCATGGTCGATGCCGGCCTGCGCGGTGTCGAGTTCATCGCCGCCAACACCGACGCCCAGGCGCTGCAGATGTCGGACGCCGACATCAAGCTCAACATTGGGCACGACCTGACCAAGGGCCTGGGGGCCGGCGCCAACCCCGAGGTCGGCTTCGGCGCCGCCGCCGAGTCCCGCGACGAGATCAAGGAGGCGCTGAAGGGCGCCGACATGGTCTTCGTCACCGCCGGCGAGGGCGGCGGCACGGGCACCGGCGCCGCCCCCGTGATCGCCGAGATCGCCAAGAACGAGATCGGCGCCGTGACCGTCGGCGTCGTCACCCGACCCTTCGACTTCGAGGGCTCCCAGCGAGCGCGTCAGGCCGACGAGGGGGTTCAGCGCCTGCGCGAGGTGGTGGACACGCTGATCGTGATCCCCAACGAGAAGCTGCTTGCGGTGATCGAACGGCGCACGTCGATGATCGACGCCTTCCGCGAAGCCGACAACGTCCTTCGCCACGGGGTCCAGGGGATAACCGACCTGATCACCATCCCGGGGCTCATCAACCTCGACTTCGCCGACGTGCGCACGATCATGCACGACGCCGGATCGGCGCTGATGGGCATCGGGTCGGCGAACGGCGAGAACCGGGCGGCCGAGGCGGCCAAGGCCGCCATCTCCTCGCCCCTGCTCGAGGAGTCGGTGGATGGGGCCACCGGCGTCCTGCTCAACATCACGGGTGGGCCCGACCTCGGCCTGTTCGAGGTCAACGAGGCGGCCGAGATCATCCAGGGCGCGGCCGATGCGAACTCGAACATCATCTTCGGCGCCGTGATCGACGAGGCCCAGCGCGACAACGTGCGCGTGACGGTGATCGCCACCGGCTTCGACCACGGCCGCACCCGCCCGCGGCAGGCCCGCGAGGACGTGCGCGCGCGACGGCGCGACCGCGATGTCCGCATGGACGACCGCGAGCGCAGCTCGCTCGAGATCTCCGACGACGAGATCGACGTTCCGCCCTTCCTGAGATAGCCGCCGGCGGGTAGCCAGCCCAGGCGCCGCGCCGATCGCCCGCGGCTAGGCTGCTCCGCATGCCGTCGCCGGAGGCCCCCGGAGCCAAGGCCCTGCATCACACGCCGCTCCTCGAGCGTCACGTCGAGGCGGCCGCGCGCCTGGTGGCGTTCGCGGGCTGGGAGATGCCGGTCTACTACGCCGGCACCGGCATTCGCGAAGAGCACCGCACGGTGCGCGAGTCGGCGGGCGTCTTTGACGTCTCCCACATGGGCCAGATCGCCACCACCGGACCGGGCGCCGGGGCGCTGCTCCAGCGCCTGCTGTCCAACGATCTCGACCGTCTCGGCGTCGGGGGCGCCCAGTACAGCGTGCTCTGCCAGGAGGACGGGGGCGTGCTGGACGACCTCTTCACCTACCGCCTGGCTCCCGACAGCTATCTCACGGTGACCAATTGCGCCAACCACGAGCGCGACCTGGCCTGGTTCGCATCGCACGCCACAGGGTTCGAAGCCGAGGTCGCCGACCGCCACGCCGACTACGCCATGCTCGCCGTCCAGGGCCCGCTGGCTCGCGAGATCGTCCAGGCCATGTCGGATGCCCCCCTGCCGCCGCGCATGGCGGTGGCCACCCGGGTGGTGGGCGGCGGTCAGGCACTGGTGTGCGGGACCGGCTACACGGGCGAGGACGGCGTGGAGCTCCTCCTGGACCCGGACTCGGCTCCCGCCGTCTGGGACGAGGTGGTCCGCCGAGGTGCGCTTCCGGCCGGCCTCGGGGCGCGCGACACGCTGCGCCTGGAAGCCTGCTTTCACCTCTACGGCAACGACCTCTCGACCGACCGCGGGCCGATCGAGGCGGGTCTGGGCTGGTGCTGCAAGGAGGACACCGGCTTCATCGGCTCGGAATCCGTGCGGGCTGCCCGTGAGCGCGGTCCCGACCAGCGCCTGGTGCCCTTCCGTCTTGGCGAGCCGGGGATCCCCCGCTCCGGCAATCCGGTGGTGGGCGGCGGGGTGGTCACCAGCGGGACCCTCTCCCCGATGCTCGAGGCGGGCATCGGCCTGGCCTACGTGCCCGCGGCCCGGTCCGAGCCCGGGACTCCGATCGACATCGACATTCGCGGTCGCCACCGAGCTGGCGCGGTGGCGCGCAAGCCCCTCTATCCGCCTCCCGTCGAGGCAAGCGAGCGTCCACCCGACCGTCTGGCTTCGGCCCCGTAGCGCCGAGCTTCCCGGCCCGGAGCCGCCGCTGCCCCGGCATGCCCCTAGAGTCTGGGTCTCGATCACTCGGAGAGGCCGCCGGCGCAGCGGCGGCCTGTGACCGGAGAGGAGCCCATGGCTGACGCGAGCTACCCCGAGGACCTGCTCTATCACGCCGAGCACGACTGGGCTCGCGTGGACGGTGACGCCGCCACCTTCGGCATCACCTGGTTCGCCCAGGACGCGCTCGGCGAGGTGGTGTTCGTCGACCTTCCCGAGGTGGGCATGACCGTCACCCAGAGCGAGCCCTACGCCGAGGTCGAGTCGGTCAAGGCCGTCTCCGATGTCTACGCGCCGCTCTCGGGCGAGGTCCTCGAGGTCAATCCCGCGCTCGGGGACTCACCCGAGCGCATCAACGAGGACCCCTACGGCGACGGGTGGCTGGTCAAGGTGCGTGTGGCCGATCCCGGCGAGCGCGAGCAGCTGATGGACGCCTCCCGCTACACCGCCACGCTGAGCGGCTGACCGCCGGCGCGCTGCCCTGGGATGAGCCGCTACACCGCCGTCACCGACGCCGATCGCCAGCATATGCTGGCCGCGATCGGCGTCTCCTCGGTGGAGGACCTGTTCGCCGACATCCCCCGGGGCCTGCGCCTGGGCCGGGCGCTGGACCTGCCGCCCGGGCGCCCCGAGCAGGACGTCTATGCACATCTGCGCGAGCTCGCCGAGCGCAACGTGGGCACCGAGCAGGAGATCACCTTCCTGGGGGCCGGCATGTACGACCACTACGTCCCGGCGGTGATCGACATGCTGCTCGAGCGCTCCGAGTTTCTGACCCCGTACACGCCCTACCAGCCCGAGGTCTCGCAGGGGACCCTGCAGGTGATGTTCGAGTACCAGACCGCGATCTGCGAGCTCACCGGGCTCCCGGTATCCAACGCCTCCGTCTACGAGGGCCCCAGCGCGGTTGCCTCCGCCGGCTACCTCGCTCGCCTGGCCAACCGCCGAGCCCGGATCGTGGCCTCGGCCGGGGTCCATCCCCATTCGCTTCAGACGCTGCGAACCTACGCCCGCGGCTTCGGAGCCGAGGTGATCGAGGTGCCCCTCCAGGGTGGCGTCACCGACGCGCGCCGCTGGAGCGAGGCGATCGACGACGACTCCTCGGCCGTCGTCTTCCAGCAACCGAACTTCCTGGGCGCCGTCGAGGACGCGGCGGCGCTGGCGGCACCGGGCCGCGACGCGGGTGCGGTCGTGGTCGGAGCCTATGACCCGATCGCGCTGGGGGTGCTCAAGCCCCCGGGCGAGCTGGGGGTGGACGTGGTGGTGGGGGAGGGGCAGCCCCTGGGCAACCGGCTCGACTTCGGCGGACCCTCGTTCGGGTTCTTCGCCGCCAGCGAGGAGCACCTGCGACGGATGCCGGGCCGGATCGCGGGGGAGACGGTGGACGTCGACGGCCGGCGCGGCTTCGTGCTCACGCTCCAGACCCGCGAGCAGCACATCCGCCGCGAGCGCGCGACCTCGAACATCTGCACCGCCCAGGCGCTCAATGCCCTGGCCGGGATGATCTACCTCGCCTGGCTGGGACGCCGCGGACTGCCCGAGCTCGGCGAGCTGCTCCTGCAGCGCACCGCCTACGCGCGCGACACGGTCACGGCGCTGCCCGGGGTGACCGCGCTGCACGGCCAGCCCTGTGTGCGCGAGTTCGGCGTCCGCCTACCGGTGGACGGGCTCGCCGGCGTCGAACGGGTGCTGGACCGCTGCGCCGCGCATCCCCATCGCGTCAACCCCGGCCTCCCGCTGGGCCGCGTCCTGCCCGAGCACCCCGACGGCCTGCTGATCGCGCTCACCGAACGCCGCTCCCGAGCCGACATCGACCGTCTGGCCCGCGCCCTCCAGAGCGCGCTGGCCGACGAGCAGGCGGGCGAGCCTCATCCCACGACGGCGGGAGTCCCCGCGTGACGACGCCCAGGCCGGCCTCCGACGATGCCCTCCACGCCGATCCCGGCGTCGAGGCCCACGCCCGATCGCCCGCCGGCGAACCGGTCCCGCGTCAGCCCGGCACTCCGCTTCAGCGCGAGCCGGTGCGAACCATCTTCGAGAAGGGCGCGCCCGGACGGCGCGGGTTCACCTGCCCGGAGCTCGACGTCCCGGCGCGCGAGGGGTTGCTCCCCGATGCCTTCCGCCGCGAGCGGCCGGCCCGCCTGCCCGAGGTCTCAGAGCCCGAGCTCGTGCGCCATTACGTCCGGCTGAGCCGGCGCAACTTCGACCTCGACAGCGGCTTCTACCCGCTCGGGTCGTGCACGATGAAGCACAACCCGCGCCTGCACGAGCGCGTGGCCGCCCTCCCCGGTCACGCCCGCCTGCACCCGCTGCAGCACCCCGGTCGCGCGCAGGGGGCGCTCGAGCTCATGTGGCGCCTCGAGCGGGCGCTGGCGGAGATCGCCGGGCTGCCGCACGTCTCGCTCCAGCCCTCGGCGGGCTCGCACGGCGAGCTCGCCGGTGTCCTGCTCACCCGCGCCTACCACGAGGACCGTCGCGATCGCCGGCTGAAGGTGCTGACGCCGGACACCGCTCACGGCACCAACCCGGCCACCGTCACGATGGCGGGCTACGAGGTGGTCAAGGTCGGCACGGCGCCGGACGGCGGCGTCGACCTCGACGACCTTCGCGCCAAGGCCGATCCCGAGGTCGCCTGCCTGATGCTCACCAATCCCAACACGCTGGGGCTGTTCGACCGCAACATCGAGCAGATCGCCTCGATCGTCCACGACGTCGGCGCGACGCTGTACTACGACGGGGCGAACCTGAACGCCGTGATGGGGATCTCGCGCCCCGGCGACATGGGGTTCGACATCGTCCATTTCAACCTGCACAAGTCCTTCACCCAGCCCCACGGAGGCGGTGGCCCCGGCTCGGGCCCGATCGCCGTCTCGGACCGCATCGAGCCGTACCTGATGGCGCCCGTGATCCGACGGATCGAGGGGCACAACGGGGGAGAGCCCCGCTTCGAGCTCGACCACGAGCGCCCCAAGTCGATCGGCCGCCTGCGCGGCTTCCAGGGCAACTACGGCTGCTTCGTACGCGCCTACGCCTACATCTGCTCGCTGGGCTCCGACGGACTGCGCGACGCGTCCGAGACCGCGGTGCTCAACGCGAACTACCTGCTCGCCCGCCTGCGCCGCGAGGGTGTGGCCGAGTTCCTGCCGGCGGCCTACGACCGCCTCTGCATGCACGAGTTCGCGCTCTCGGGCGCCCCCATGAAGCGCGAGTTGGGGATCCGCACGCTGGATCTGGCCAAGCGCCTGCTCGACCACGGCTTTCACCCGCCCACGGTCTACTTCCCGTTGCTGGTCGAGGAGGCGCTGCTGGTGGAGCCGACCGAGACCGAGACCCGCGAGACCCTCGACGCCTTCGCCGATGCCATTGCCGCGATCCTGCGCGAAGCAGCGCAGGACCCCGACGTCGCCCGCCAGGCCCCCTACACGACCCCGGTCCGGCGCCTCGACGAGGCCGCCGCGGCCAAGCGCCCGGTCATCCGCCAGCGCGAGCCGCGCGACTCCGAGTCGACCTGAGCGGCGTAGGGCCCGCATCCCCTTCGTGCGGAGCGCCGTCACCCTCAGGTGGAGCGCTCTGCCCCTCCAGCGGCGCATCCTCGGGCTCCCCCTGGTGCGCGCCGGCGCGCGCGCTCAGGAGCGCGAAGGCGCTGTGCAGGAAGTCGTTGGCGGCCGAGACCCCGAGCACCGTGTTGACCACGCGCGCCTCGCGGGGGTGCGTGACACGCAGGGCAACCAGACCCAGCGCGCTCCATGCGCCCGCACACCGGGTGCACGTCAGCAGCTCGCCCACCGCATAGCGAAGCCGCCGCCCCTTCGGTCGCTGCTCTCCACCCGGACGCTCCTCGACGAAGGGCTCGCGCACCCAGCTCTCGACCTTCTCCTTGGTGATCAGTTTCGATAGCGCGAAGGCGGCCAAACCGATCGGAGCGATCTCATTGGCGCTCAGAACCTCGTCGCCGTCGCGCCGGCGCGCGGCGAGCAGGAGCGCGCCCAGCAGGGCGCCGAAGCCGGCGGTGAGGGTGGCGTAGTCGGAGGGCTCGGTTGGAGTGTCGCGCAGCGTCTCCACGTGTCCGCCCTACCCATGCCCGGCCTCGAGGAACCACGTGAGCGCGCAACGGGTCTACCTGTGCAATCCGCGCTGCGCTCCTCCGAGGGCCGCCAGGGGTGGTACCTTCGTTTCGTGCATCCTCACAACGGGGCTGATCGGGTTCACAACGGCGAGGCGTCGCTGGGCGAAGCGCAGTCCAGCAATCCTCCCGACGACCCCGAGATGATCTTCGAGGACGCCGAGCCGCTCGACGCCGACACGGACTACGAAGGCGAGGGCGACTCGCCCCCGGCCGAGCGCGGCAACGAGGACCCGAGCCCTAACGCTCCGTAACGAGGACGCCCGCGACTACGGAGCACGCTCGCGGCTCGGGAGCACGGTCACGGCTCCAAGTCTCGTGCCCGACGTCCTCGAGGCGCCTGGCCTTGTGTCAAGAGTGCTAGTACACTGATACACGGATATCAGGTGAGTGATGGAGTCTCTGGCTGTCAATCGGGCACCTGAGGCGCACGGCCCGCCGAGCTGGGCGGCCCGCGTCCTGGCCTTCTTTCTCGGATGCTCGATCGTGGCCGGGAGCTTCATGCTCTTCCTGGGCATCCCAGTCATCTGGCTGTGGTCCCTGGCCCAGCTCACCTCCGACTACCTGACGATCTACGGCGTGGCCCTGATCGCGGCCCCGGCCACGATGACCGCCTGGGGCTGGGTCCTGCATCGCCTGAACGCGCTCTATCTCCGCACCCTGCGGGCCGAGCCGCCCCGCAGGCGCCAGACCGCCTGGCTGAAGAGCCTGGGCACAGAGCGAGGCTGGCGCGAGCCCAGCGCGCTCATCGATCTCAGCATGGGCCTTGCCGTCGTGGCCGCCCTCCTCGCCTTCCTCGTGTGGTGCATCTTCCTCGGCGCGCTGGGCAACGGGGCCGCGCCGGGGGCGTGGTGACCGGCGCGTCAGGGCCGGTCGCCCGCGCGCGTTACCCTCCGCCGCCGTGCGCATCTTCTCGGGCATTCAGCCCACCGGTCGCAAGCACCTGGGCAACTACATCGGCGCGATAGCGCAGTACGTGGCCGGGCAGGACCGGGGCGAGGCGATCTACTGCATCGTCGACCTGCACGCGATCACCGTCGCCTACGACCCGGCTGATCTTCGCCAGCGCCTGCTGGACACCGCCGCGATGCTGCTCGCCGCCGGCCTCGACCCTCAGCGCTGCCTCCTCTTCCGCCAGGCCGACGTGCACGAGCACACTGAGCTGTGCTGGCTGCTGGCCGCCGTCACCCCGCTCGGCGAGCTCAGCCGGATGCACCAGTTCCGCGACAAGTCGGCGGCCCAGCGCGAGCTCGTCTCCGCCGGACTGCTGTTCTACCCCGTCCTTCAGGCCGCGGACGTGCTCGCCTATCGTGCCCAGGAGGTCCCCGTGGGGGAGGACCAGCGCGAGCACCTCGAGCTCATGCGCGACATCGCCCGCCGCTTCAACGCCCGCTTCGGCGACACGCTGGTCGTGCCGGAGGCGCGCATTCCCGAGGTCGGCGCTCGGATCATGGACCTGCAGCACCCCGAGACCAAGATGTCGACCACCGGGGGGAGCGAGGAGGGCACCGTCTACGTGCTCGACGAGCCCGAAACGATCGCCAAGAAGTTTCGCCGTGCCGTCACCGACTCGGGCACCGAGATCCGCCGCGGGCCCGACAAGCCGGGGGTGAGCAACCTCATCGAGATTCTCTCCGTGGCGCGCGGTCAGAGTCCCGAGGCGGTGGAAGCCGAGCTCGACGGAGCCGGGTACGGCGACCTCAAGGCCACCGTGGCCGACGCCGTCGCGGCGCTGCTGGGGCCGGTGCGCGAGCGCTATGCCGAGCTGCGCGGCGACGAGGCGGCGCTCGAGGAAACGCTGGCCCGCGGCG